>PVMK01120152.1_pt1 | contig 70990 bp, 69 predicted proteins | sample 1853481 | NCBI WGS metagenome assembly PVMK01 (sample SAMN08533507, study PRJNA380276) | Marine sediment metagenome, whole genome shotgun sequencing project.
TATGGGCAGTTTAGACGCCTGGCTTGTGGCTTTGGGATTCTGGATTTTTGGGGAGCATGTTTGGGTTTTGCGATTTGTTCAGGGGGTATTATATCTTGGGGTATTGATAAGCACGGTTAAGTTGGCCGAAGTTGCGCTGCACTCTCGTCGGGTGGGAATATTAACTGCAATGCTTTTGGCTTTGCCAACCGTGAATGTGACACTCTACACTACCGTGACGCTAGGGGGATATAACGAGGCTCTATTGTTGGGCAACCTAATCTTAATTCTTGGCTTGAAAATTGTCAGAATAATTGAGCAAAAATACAGGGTCTCTGGAAAGTTATGGCTGGCTTGGGGCTTTCTAGTAGGACTAGGATTTTGGGCATTTGGCTTAACAATGGTTTATAGTATTCCTATCAGTGCATATCTGATTTGGATAATCGGAAAAAAGAAATTGTATGCTAGACGTCAAGCGATGCAAGGTTTGGGAATTGCAGTCGCTGGTGGCATAGCCGGATCTTGGCCCTGGTGGTTGTTCGCTGCGCAACAAGGAATCCAACAGCTTTTGGGAGAATTGGCTGGTAGCGCAATTGCCGATATCCATGCTGTTTCACCTTGGGTGCAGCCATTTCAGCGCGTATTATCTTTGATTATGTTTGGGAGCACGGTAGTTTTTGGTATTCGCCCACCTTGGGCTGTGCACTGGTTGGGCTTGCCTTTGCTTCCTTTTGTGCTGGCTTTTTGGTTAGGTGTAATTTTTTCCTTGCCAAAATATATCCGTAAAAACAACCAAGCAGGGACAATAGTTCTACTGGGAGTGATGTTCACCTTGAGTTTGGGATTTATTTTTACACCTTTTGGCGACGACCCTTCAGGGCGATATTTTATCCCACTTATTATTCCTATAACGTTATTTGCCTCGGAGGCAATTCTATCCCTTGGAAAGCGTAATCCTCGCTGGATATTAGGATTAACAACCCTTTTGATCAGCTATCATCTTTTGGGAACGCTGCAAAGTACACTGCGATATCCTCCTGGAATAACAACCCAGTTTGATGCAGTTACCCGGGTCGATCACCGCTATGACGAGGCGTTGATAACTTTTTTGGTAGCACATGGTGAAACAACCGGATACACTAATTATTGGGTTGCTTATCCACTGGCTTTTAAATCAGACGAGAAATTGATTTTTACGCCGCGATTACCTTATCATTTGGATTTTCGATATACAATACGAGATGATCGCTACGCTCCTTACGACGCTGTGGTTGCCGATGCACCAGGCGCGGCATATATCACATCCCATCATGACCCGCTCAATGCATATTTGCGTGAAAAATTCGCTGTTTTGAATCTAACCTGGAAAGAAACTAAAATTGGCGATTATGATGTTTTTTATGAAATATCCGAAAAGATAGTGCCAGAGCAACTAGGTTTAGGTAGTACAACTGGCGGTATGAATGGTTTGCAATCGAATTTGGGATCTGGAGAATAATTGAGGTTTTTCTGTTGAATACAAAAAAATTGTTGGCTTGGGTTACCATCTTAGGTGTTGCGGCGATGGCCTCTCGTGTTTCCATTGGTTTGGATACTTGGTGGCATTTGCGAGCAGGTCAATGGATGGTTGAAAACCATGCGATCATACAAGTAGATTCATTTTCTTATACGCGTGTTGAAACGACTTGGCAGTATCCGGGTTTATGGATTGAGATATTGTTTTACTGGCTATATCAAGCTTTTGGAATAGGTGGGCTGAATTTGTGGACCACACTAATGGTTACTGCAACTTTTGCTTTTTTATGGCCGTCGTTATCTGGCAATGTTTTTATACGCGCTTTAGTAACAATTTTTGTTGCCTTGGTTTCAGCGATCCATTGGGTGGCAAGACCGCATTTGGTAACTTTTTTACTGTTAGCAATATTTTTATGGCTGTTAGAAGATTATCGTTGGGGTCGAAAACCAGTTCGCATTGGATGGTTGCCTGTGTTAATGGTGATTTGGGTTAACAGTCATGGTGGATATTTAACAGGATTTTTGATTTGGGGCATATACTTTATTGGACTTATATTTCAAGACGAGCATGGCAAAAAAGAACAAAAAAATTATCGGGTGCTCCAATTTTTGTTGGTTGGATTTGGGATGGGACTGGCTACGCTCTTGAATCCTCAGGGAATATCGTTGCTGGCATTACCTTTTTCTACGGTTAGCCGGAGTGCAGAGCAATTATGGATCACTGAGTGGCAATCACCAAATTTTCATGAACTGAAGATGCAGGTTTTTGCCTGGCTGCTTTTGCTCACCTTGAGCGTGGCTGCCGCTTCGAAAAAGAGATTTTCGCTCGTGGAATTTTTGCTTGTCGCTGGTTTTGGTTATTTGGGACTCATTGCGGCGCGCAATATCCCTCTTTTTGTTCTGACAGCAGCTGTTGTGCTAACCCACCATGGGGACGATCTTTTTCAAGCCTGGGCTAAGAAACGAAAAATAAAGATTTTCCAAAATTCAAATGAATTATTGCGCTGGCAGAGTTGGTTGAATTGGGGAATTGTAGGTATCACAATTATAATTGTTGCTATAAAAATTGTGTCTGTTGTAGTTCCTGAAGAGAACTCGCGCAGTATACGAGCAAGTATGCCAGTTGATGCTGTTCAATTTATTAGAGAGGCTAAACCACAGGGTCGTCTATTCAATGCTTATAATTGGGGCGGATATTTGATTTGGACTATTCCTGAGTATCCAGTCTTTGTTGATGGCCGCGCAGATTTACACGGCGATGAGATCATTGGACAATGGATGGACGTGATTCAAATTAATGACGGGTGGCAAAATATTTTGGTAAAATGGGATATTAACTTGATTATGCTGGAACCCCACCAACCGCTGACAAGATTGTTGACGTATGAAGGCTGGTCTCTGCTGTATGAGGATAATATTGCTGTTGTGTATGGACGTTAATACGTGCTAGCTTGCCAGTGGGAGCTGAGGTGAAAATAAAATCAAAAAAAAAGGCGATATCGATCTTAGGTCTCATAATGGCAATATTAGTGATGTCAGGATTGGTGTGGGGTCAGTATCGATTCTATTTGAATCACCCTGATGGCGATGAATTTCTAAGTCATTGGGTTGGGGCACGCGCGTTTCTCATCGATAACATAAATCCAAATAGCGAAATCGTCAAAGTGCGCATCCAAGCATATGCAGCTGAGAATAATGTGAAATTGTGGAATAATACGCCTGGCTTAGTCGATCCCATTTATGTTGAGTTGTTATATATACCTTTTGGTCTTTTTGAAAACTACTTAATAGCTCGAGCGATGTGGATGCTAGTTTTAGAATTATCTCTGGTTACCGCGGTTTGGCTTAGTCTCCGCGTTTTGGATTGGCAACCCAATTTATTTATATTAGTTACCTTTCTTGCATTTTCTATTGCGTGGTATCCTGCTGTACGAGCCGTTGGTAATGGTAGCCAAAGCATTATCGCTGCGACTCTGATGATTGCTGCATTAGCTGCAATTCGTTCTGGACATGATGAATTGGCCGGTATTATGCTAGCTTTGTCAACAATCCAACCTCAGATGGTTGGCATGCTGATCTTGCTTGTGGTGATATGGACAATTATTCGACGACGAAAACAATTGCTTGTCTGGCTTGTTAGTTCTTGGATATTTCTAATTTTGCTGGGGATATTGATACTTCCAACCAGGCAAATTTATTATGCTAACGAAATATTGAGTTATTTAAGAAATAGACCTCCTACCGCGATTCAAGCTGCACTGAGTCAATGGTTACCGGGTGTAGGTCAAATAGCAGGTCAATTGTCAGTCGCAGCTGTTGCTTTGGCTCTGGTTTGGAGTTGCTGGATTGCCAGAAAACAACATTTTCGTGTGCTGATATGGACGGCATGCATAACGATCACACTGACATTATGGATAATTGAGAGTAGCGATCCAAGTATGCTAGTCAATTTGATTGTTGCCTTTGCTTTGATATTTTTCATGTTGTCATCGCGTTGGAAGTATTTCGGTACATGGTTGTCTATATTCAGTATGTTTTTGCTAACCTCTGGAAGTTGGATGTTATTTCTAAGTAATCAGGATATTGGCGAACAACAAACGCTCATGTATTTGTTAATGCCTGGTTTTCTCCTGGTAGCTTTGATATGGGTGCGTTGGTGGTATGTGCGTTTTCCTGACCTGCAATAGGAATATTCCGATATTCATTCTTCTCGAACTGTTTGCTCTATATTGTGACTGATATGACAATTTTATCCTTGAATAATTGGAACCTGTTATAAATTTACTCGGTAAATTTTGAATATATTCAAAATGAGTTTTCGATTGCATTTCTTATGTAGCGCAAGGTAATTACTTGGATGACTTTCCGCCGATTATTGTTTCTCTTTTGCCTAAGTATAGCCGTTGCTTGGTTTGTAAGCACATACCAAGACTCGCCCGGTTATATGGATGCGGATTATTATTATGCAACTGGTTTGCGTATAGTGCAGGGATTTGGTTTCAGTGAGCCTTTATTGTGGAATTATATGGATAATCCGGTGGGTCTACCTCATCCATCACATGCTTATTGGATGCCACTGACATCTATGGTTGCTGCGCTGGGAATCTTTTTTGCGGGTAGCCATCGATTTGCCTCGGCTCAAGTTGTTTTTGTGATACTAACAGGATTTATTCCGATAATTACCTCAACTTTATCTTATGCTCTAAATCGCGATAAGGCGATGGCTACCTGGTCCGGCTTGCTGTCAATTTTCTCTGGTTTTTATTTAGCCTTTTTACCCACAACAGATACATTTGTCATCTATATGTTACTAGGGGGTGGATTCTTTCTTGTCTTGATCAAAATGGACGATCTTAAATATCGTAGCTTGCTATTGGGAATTTTGACAGGATTGATGCATTTAGCACGCGCAGACGGTTTGCTGTGGTTTTTTATTGCGCTAATTATTGCGATTAGTAATTATCGGAATGCGACGAAAAAAACGGTATTGTTGGTAGTAAGTACTTGTGCTGGCTATGGGTTGATAATGCTGCCCTGGATGTTACGCAATCAATTTACTTTTGGCACCTTACTTGCTCCAGGCGGTACTCGAGCTTTGTGGTTCATTTCCTATGACGATCTTTATTCTTATCCCGCAAGTGCGATATCGTTTTCACGTTGGTGGGCAACTGGATTATCGGAGATTATCCGAGCGCGCATATGGGCTTTGGGACAAAATTTGCAAACAGCACTAGCGGTCCAAGGAGAAATATTTCTAGCCCCTTTTATCATATTGGGTGCTTGGCGCTTTCGGAGAAACGCTATCGTGCGATGGGGTGTGCTGGTATGGTTATTAACCCTTGCCGTTATGACTATACCTTTCCCTTTTGCAGGCGTACGTGGCGGTTTTTTTCACTCCGGGGCAGCTTTACAATCACTAATGTGGGCTTTGGTTCCTGGAGGATTGGGTAGTTTCTTAGAATGGGGGAAAAATTCTCGAGGTTGGAATCGCGAACATGCTGCACGCTTCTTTCGGGTAAGTGTGGTTGGATTCGCAGTATTGTTGTCACTTTACCGTGGATATGAACGGATTATTGGAGTGAGCGAGGCAAGCCCTATCTGGAATCGTCCTAGCGAACAATACGCGCGAATGGATGATTGGTTGCAAGCATCAGGTGCGTCCTCGGATGCTGTTGTGATGGTTAATAATTCCCCCGGTTATTTCGCAACTACTGCTAGACCAAGCATCGTTATTCCAAATGGAGATATTGAAACATTGTTGATGGTGGCGGACCGGTACCAAGCCGATTATTTGGTATTAGAATTTCATCATCCTAGAGGCTTAGATCAACTTTATAAAGAGCCAGTGGACCAACCTGGATTGCGTCATCTTTGGAGCGATGGGGATACGCATATCTTTGAAATTAACATTTCTCCATAATCATTGCTCAAATATTTTGAAAGGTTGTACTTATGACTCGCCGCGCGATATTAATTTTGGGTTTTATTTCCGCCTTTTCTTTAGCTACATACTTGGTTATCAGTCACAACTTTTATCGTGTCGGATTTCCTTTAGACGATGCCTGGATTCATCAAACTTATGCTCGCAATCTCGCGCTGCGCGCAGAGTGGGCGTTTTTACCAGGTGTACCTTCAGCCGGCTCAACGAGTCCTTTGTGGGCGGGAATACTGGCTTTTGGCTATTTACTGAAATTGGGACCATATAGTTGGACATTTTTGCTGGGTTGGTTATCACTTTGGGGAATATCAGTCATGGGTACCGCTATTTTTTCAGCACTTGCGCCGAATTTTGCAGATAAATCGATTTGGATGGGTATTTTGTTAGCCTTTGAATGGCATCTGGTTTGGGCTGCTGCCTCAGGAATGGAAACACTTATATTCGCACTACTGACATTAACTGTATTGGGCGCTTTCGTGCGAGCAGAGTACCATATCAAGCAAGTACTAGATTTGTTTTGGTTGTGCATTGGGATATTGATCGGCATCAGTGTTTGGTTGCGGCCTGATGGGATCACAATGTTGGGACCTGCGCTGGTTGGCACCGTGATTATCTCGAACTCTGCATTAAAGTGGGCGCGAATGGCCAGCATTCTGGCACTTGGATTCACGTTAATTTTTGTGCCTTATTTGTTTTTTAATTTTTATATGGCCGGTTCTTGGTGGCCGAACACTTTTTATGCTAAACAGGCTGAATATGCTATCTTGCAAAATATACCGTTTTGGAGAAGACTCATTCAACTAGGAATTTTACCTTTGGTTGGTGTTGGCATAACTTTGCTCCCGGGTGTAGCTCTTCTCATGAAAAAAACTATTGATAAAAAGAATTGGAGTGCCGTGCTTGGGTCAATTTGGTTCATAGGTTATTTGGGCATATACGCTTGGCGGTTGCCGGTAACTTTTCAACATGGCCGGTATTTAATACCCATGATGCCGGTATTTTTTGTGTGGGGTTTTGCAGGTTTGTCTGAATTTGTGCATTCAAACGCCCGTAATCGTATACACCGTGTAACTAAAAAAAGTTGGATACTTGTTTCGATTATTGTTCTTATTGTTTTTTGGGTTAAAGGAGCAGGTGCTTATGCTAGAGATGTTGCTATTATTGAAAGTGAAATGGTGACTGTAGCGCAATGGGTTGATCAGCAGCTGCCTTCGGATGTGGTAATTGCGGCTCATGACATCGGAGCGCTAGGATATTTTTCCGAGCGTTCATTACTTGATTTGGCTGGATTAATCTCTCCAGACGTAATTCCCTTTATTCGGGACGAAGCCTTGCTAAAAGAATTTCTTGATGCCAATGAAGTAGATTATCTAATTACTTTTCCAAGTTGGTACCCTATTTTGAGTGAATCCGCCACGCCCGTATTTCAAACAAATAATTATTTTAGCCCACAGATTGGTGGAGAAAATATGGTAGTGTTTCAATGGAACCTGCCTCAGAATTAATTGTGCTATACTCACAATTAATTCTGAGGCAATTTAGGGAATAAGTATGACTAAAATCACTATTGCAGTTGTTGATGATTATCCACTGACAACTTTCGAAAAATTGATGTGACATGGTGTTTTACAGTTGGATAACTTATTCCTAACAAGTCGACAATTTATGCGTTGAGGCGAGGTAGGTTCCGACTGAATGATTATTTTTTGACAAATCTTGGAATTAGCGAAAATTATTTATTGATCTTTTTACAATATTAACAATTGCTAACTCGAGAAACTTCTTATTAGTTATGAGGAGAATAATATGGCATCAATAGGTGAGCAAAATGATAGCGAAAAACCATTGGAAACTTTGCAAGAAGAAATTAATGTAGAACTTAATCGGATTGCACACTTAATGCGAGATGGTGATATTAAGCTCAATCAGAGTCGTGAAGAGGTGACAAAATTAGCCCAACGCAATACAAAGGCGACCGTGCGACTTCACCAAATTCGCAATCAGAATGATACTATCCCACCTCAAGAAATCTCGGTTGCTTATGAAGATGCACTCAATGCACAACAGCGCCTGTTTGTAATCCGAGGGCAAGTGGAGAAACTTCAAAGCGACAAAGAACATTTGGATAGTCATAGAAAAACATTGATGCGTGTTCGCTATACACTAGAAGAAGTGGGCAATATTTCATCGGGTCTGGCTGCTGCAGGGGCAGTATACAGCACCATAGAGGCTACCATACAAGCCCAAGAAGCTGAACGACAGCGACTTTCAAAACAAATGCATGACGGCCCCGTACAGGCGCTGTCGAATTTTATTTTGCAAACTGAGATAGCCATGCGTCTTTTTGATGTCAATAAAGAACAAGCGAGGGAAGAGCTGGTTGACTTAAAAAAGTCTGCAACATCAGCTTATCAACAAGTTCGACAATTTATTTTCGAGTTGCGACCCATGATGTTGGATGACCTAGGTTTGGTACCAACTCTAAAGCGCTATATTGAAGAATTTGAAGAACAAACAAAGGTTCATCTTGATCTTTCGGTAACTGGTATTGAGCGGCGCTTAGAATCGTATGTTGAGGTTGTTGTGTTTCGAGCCGTTCAAGAACTGTTGGGTTTTGCACACCGTCATGGACAGGCAGTTCAAGTAAAAGTTGAAGTGGAAATATCCAACGCAAATATAAAGGTTGCCATTGAAGATAATGGAAAAGGCTTTGATGGAGATGCAATCTTTGAGGTTGGTGGTTTGGCTGTAAAGGCCATTAAGGACCGTGTTGAGATGCTGGGCGGGTATATGGAAGTTGATAGCGAACTCGGACATGGCGCTCTCATCACCCTACAAGTTCCGGTCGATGCATCGGAGAAGTCAGCCTTTGCAGAAATGTAAGTTTTACGTATTGCTTTTTAAGTAAATATTGTCTATAATGTACCTAGCTTTGTAATTCAACAAAGTGAATCTTAGAAAAAGGAGGATGATACCATGTTATTTGCACCAAAAGAAAAAGGCCAAGGTCTTGTAGAGTATGCTTTGATTCTAGTATTAGTTGCCGTTGTAGTAATTGTTATTCTCGCTCTGCTTGGCCCCGCCATTGGGAATATCTTTAGTACAATTATGAATGCTCTTTAGTTGATGATTATCATTTCATAAATGGTAATTTTTAAAAATAAAGCTCTGCTTATGCAGGGCTTTATTTTTATTAACGCTTTAGCGAGTTGAGGGAGGAACGTCCGAAACAAAAAATCAGCCGCTATGCAGGTGAAAGCCAGACCCTTAATAGGAAAGGGAAAATACTCCCGGTAGAATGGCAGGAGTTCAAGCCGCCAAAGAACAAGGAGTGAAATCCAAGGCAAAAAGGTTAGCACACACAAAATACATTTGTAAGTACCATATAGTATTCATCCCAAAGTTCAGGAGATAGATAATTTGCAGAGACCATAGTGGGGATATTGAAAGATTTGTGCAAGTGGAAGGAGGTGGAAATCATAGAGGGGAAAGCAATGATAGATCGCATCCACCTGCTTGTGTAAATTCCGCCGAAGCTGAGCGTATCGAGTTTCAGGGGTACTTGAAAGGGAAGAGTGCGTTGATGAATATCGCTCGGTATACGAATTTGAAGTACAAGTATGGGAACCTGCACTTTTGGTCACGGGGATACTATGTTAGCGCGGTAGGGCTGAATGAAGCAACCATAGCGAAGTATGTGAGTGAGCAAGATAAACGCGATCAGATGGTGGATCTGATCACAACTAAATAGGCAGAAGAACTCTGAAGGGTTAGCGAGGTAAACGGCTCGCCAGGCTTGAACGAAGAGAAAGCAGCACCCTGAGGTGCCGCAAGTAACAAACCCTAAAAGAGCTAGGTCATGCCAGCCACTATGTGGGGGGTCTTGACAGAGTAAGTAAATGATTAGCATGTTGGAAGATATTTGACATTATATTTCCCTTTGCAAATTTGTTAAGAATTAGCGTTGCCATTTTGTTGGAGATTCTCTATAATGTTAATTGCTATAAAATTACCACAAAATAAAGTTTTAGAAAAAGAAGGATGCAATTGTGTTATTAGCACCGAAATTAAAAGATCAGGGCATTGTAGAATATGTTTAGATTCTTTTTTAATTACCGGTATGGTGATTTCCTTATTTTATTTTGCTTGACCCCGACATCAGAGAATTTTACAGTTAAATTATTGGGTGTTCTTTAGTTGCTGAGTGATATTGCCAGATAAAAAACAGTAAAATATAGAGACTCTCCAATAAGGTACACCAAATAAAGTAATAAAAGAAAATTTATTTTCTCGAAGTGATCGTAACCTAAGTTAAACTAGCATATATACTAGTTTTCAGGTAGACTTAAACAAATAGATAGTAAGTTGATTTAATATATATATTCAGTATAATGTTTAAGAATCATAAATTGAGTGTTTTGAAAAACTGAATTATCCAAATAAACCGGGAGGCTATTATGCGTCGTGGACGAATTTTCTTTTATATTGCGTTTATACTTATTTTAGTAGTGGTTGCCGCTTTTGTGGTTTGGCAGAATTACCTTCAACCGCCGTCGGAGTTAACACAAGTTGATGGAGAACCAATTCCAGCTCAAAGTGACATTGATCTTGTGGACATTGTAGTTGTTACGCAGCGAGCTCCTCGGGGAACAGTGTTGAATGAAACGATGCTGGGCTTGATACAGATTCCTCGCGATGCCCTCATTGAGGGCATGTTCGTAGATATGGGGAATGTTGTTGAACGGCGTGCAAAATTTGACCTTGATTCGGGAATACCCTTAACCGCCAGCATGCTTGTGGATACAGCCGAACAACTTTCTGCAAGAGGATCGGTGGCTGCGCTGTCTATTCCGCGTGGAAAGGTTGCTATTTCAATTCCAATTAGTCGCTTATCTAGCATATCTTATGCGCCTCGCCCCGGTGACCATGTAAGTGTGATTGCAACAATTATGATAATTGATGTTGATAGCGAATTTCAGTCGGCGTTGCCCAATAATGTTGCAGGCATTAATGGACCCTTTGTTGATATCGAATCCGGTACTTCACGATTAACCATCGAAGTTGTTGGTGGAAACGGCGCTTTCCAAGGACGGACGGACTTAGATCCGATACTCAATGAATTGGTGTATGTTATCCCATCTGAGACGCAGCGTGCGCGCTTAGTCTCCCAGACTATCCTTGGTGACGTTGAAGTCCTACAGGTTGGAGATTTCCCGCTCGTTGATGATGTAGCACTAACTGAGGACGGCGTAGACGGTGCTCCGCAACAAGAAGGAGATGGTGGCGTAGTCAGTTTGCCGGCGCCACCAGAATCAGCGCCTGCTGATGAAATTGCTACCATCGAAAAAGTTGCTCCTCCAGATATTATTACTTTAATTGTCGATCCCCAAAGCGCAGTTACTATAAATTACCTGCTTTACAGCGGCGCAGAATTGACTTTAGTGCTTCGTGCGACCGGAGACACAACCATCGTGTCAACTGAAGCAGCCACATTACAATTTTTACTTGATGTTTATAATATCCCGATTCCTGCAAAATTGCCCTACAGTTTAACACCTCGTATAGATAAATTGCAGGCTCCGGGTCTTGAAGGTGACCAGGCCGTAGAACAATCTGGTCAATAATTGATTTTTTATCATATTTGTCTTTTGGAGTGCTTGATTGAGTGAGAATGATAACATTCAGGTCATCATCGTTGATGATGTCGCAGAAACACGTGAAAATATCCGCAAGTTGTTGCAATTTGATACAACTATTGAGGTAGCTGGTGTAGCAGATACTGGGCGTGAAGGTATTGAATTAGCGAAAGACGTTTCGCCCGATGTTGTTCTCATGGACATCAATATGCCAGACATAGACGGCATAGCGGCAACGGAAATCATTCGTGAAGAAATGCCCCATGTTCAAGTTGTAATTTTATCTGTTCAAGGTGATTCGAATTATTATCGTAGGGCGATGCTAGCAGGTGCGCGCGATTTTTTAACGAAACCACCTATGGTAGATGAATTAATATCCGCTATTCAGCGAGCGGGGAAAATCGCAAAAGATGAGCGTCAGAAAATCGCTGCGCATGCCTATGCTGAAACATCTGCAAGAACCCCGACGGGAGAACTAAACAGACAAACGGTGATTTACGGCAAAATTGTGGTTGTTTACAGCCCAAAGGGCGGGGTTGGATGTACAACAGTGGCAACAAATTTAGCTGTAATGCTACATAATGATGAAACACCTGTAGTTATCGTCGATGCTAATCTTCAATTTGGCGCGGTAACCGTAATGCTTAACGAACGGGCGAGAAATAGTGTCGTTGATTTAGCTCAACACACCGACGATTTAGATCCTGAAATTGTCGAGAAGGTGCTTATAAAACATGAGGCTACTGGCATAATGATATTAGCAGCACCGTCACGGCCAGAATATGCCGAAAGTGTGACTGGAGAACAATTTAGAAAGATCATTGAGTATTTGCGGCGCTTGTACTCTTATGTCATTGTAGATACGTCATCTTATCTCTCTGATGTTGTATTGAGCGCGATTGATGCCAGTTCGAGCTTGATCCTTCTGGCCACACAGAATATTCCATCAATCAATAATGCACGCCTATTCTTGGATTTAGCGGAGATGATTGACCTTGATCGCAATAAGGTGCTGTTTGTGCTTAATCATCATGATAAGCGAATTGCAATTACACCGGAAGCAGTGGGAGAGAATTTAAAACAAGAAATTGATATCGTGCTGCCACATGATGAACGTATTGTTGTTCCCTCCGTCAATCGTGGTATTCCTTTTACAATAAATGATAAAAAACGGCCCATTTCTCGTGCTATTTTTGAGTTAGCTGAAATAGTACGAGAGCGTTTTCTAGAAATAGATGAGGCCCGTAAGATTTATTGATGAGATAATATTGATAGGTTTTAATTGCTATGTCTCTATTAAGACGAATTGAAAAGGAGCGATCAGGCCAAGATAACGGTGGTCAAACGCAGTCAGGAGCGATTCAATCGCGTCGTATAGCCTCCTCAGAAAGCGGTTCTCAACGCGATTCCTATTATGATCTTAAAACCCGTGTTCAGAATCGCTTATTATCTGAACTGGACCCTGCAACAGATGTTTCACAAGTAAATGCTGTTCGCGGCACGATAAGAGAGCTATTTGAGCAAATATTATCTGAAGAAAATATTGTGCTCTCACGGCAAGAGAGACATCGCTTATTTGAGCAAATCTCAGCCGAAATTTTAGGTTTGGGTCCTCTTCAGATTCTCTTAGAAGAAAATGATATTACTGAAATTATGGTCAATGGGCCTCGAAATGTATATGTTGAGCGTAAAGGGAAGATTCATCGGGTACCAATTACATTTGAGAGCGATGAGCATGTGTTGCGAATTATTGAACGCATTGTTGCTCCCTTAGGCCGCCGAATTGATGAAACCAGCCCTTTTGTCGATGCCCGACTCCCGGATGGCTCTCGTGTGAATGCCATTATCCCGCCAATCTCTTTAATTGGACCTACAATTACCATACGTAAATTTTCCAAAGAACCGATAACGATTGAGCAACTAATTAAATATGGTAGCATTACGCCTGAGGCGATGAAATTTCTACAAGCTTGTGTAGAGGCCAGGTTGAATATCATTATCTCTGGTGGCACAGGTTCGGGGAAAACCACCTTACTTAATATCCTTTCTCAGTTTATCCCTAGTGACGAGCGAATTATTACAATGGAGAACGCGGCCGAATTGCAACTTCGCCAGGAACATGTCATAACATTAGAATCCAGACCCCCCAATATTGAAGGAAAAGGGGAAATCACAATTCGTCAATTAGTTATCAACTCTTTGCGTATGAGACCGGATCGTATAATCGTTGGTGAGATTCGTGATGAAGAATCATTAGACATGTTGCAAGCGATGAATACAGGTCATGATGGATCAATGACCACTGCTCACTCTAACAGCCCGCGCGATACACTGGCTCGTATCGAAACCATGGCAATGATGGCGGGTGTGGAATTGCCCATACGAGCCATTCGAGGGCAAATTGCCTCAGCGATTGATATTGTTATCCATCAGGACCGTTTGCGTGATGGTTCACGACGCGTGGTTAATATTACTGAAATTGGCAATATGGAAGGCGATATTATTACCATGACGGATATTTTTGTTTTTGAGCAGACCGGCATTGAGAATGACGAAATTATTGGGCAGCTGCGCCCCACAGGATTGAGACCAAAAGCAATCAGCCAAATTGAGGCTGCTGGCATTCACTTGCCGGCATCGATATTTGGCGCTGGTGTAAGTCGAAACTACTAGTATTAATAAGCGAGATAGATGAAATGCCAACTTTTCTAATCATTGCTGGGGGAGCAATCTTGCTCCTGTTGGTTATTGGGATTGTTGTCTCTATAACGGGCAAGCAATCCCTCGTGGATGAACGCTTATCCCGTTTTGTCGACGACTCATTTCAAGAAGATATTAGGTTCGATGAAAAATCATCGATATTGACCGATTGGCTAAATGCTCGAGTAGAGCGATCTGAATGGGGAGATGGCCTATCGCGAAAATTGGCTCAAGCAGATCTCAAATTGAAGCCTGGTGAATATATAGCCGTGTTTGTGATAGTAGTTTTTGGCATGGGGTTTATTGCCTGGTTTTTGGGAGGTCGAGAACCGTTTTCAGCCTTGATTGGCGTTGCTGTGGGGGCATTTTTACCTCGTTTTTATATCAACCGTCAAAAAAAGAAGCGATTAGAAACCTTTAACAATCAACTTCCTGATATGCTTGGCTTGATGGTGAATGGCCTTAGGGCGGGTTTTTCTACAGTGCAAGCCATGGAATCAGTTAGCAAAGAGATGCCTACTCCATTGTCCGATGAGTTTCGCCGATTAGTCCAGGAGATGCAATTGGGTATTTCTATGGACTCGGCGATGGCAAATTTGCTGCGGCGAATCCCCAGCGCCGACCTCGATTTGATTGCGACAGCTATTAATGTGCAGCGCGAGGTGGGTGGTAACTTAGCAGAAATATTAGACACGATCGGGCATACAATTCGTGAGCGTATTCGTATTGTAGGATTGATAAATGTGTTGACGTCTCAAGTAATGTATTCTGGGCGTTTCCTGGCATTAATGCCCCTAATATTGTCTGGGTTATTGTGGTTCATGAATCGCAGCTATATGATGACCCTGTTCAATCCTAGCACGATTTATTGCGGTATTAGCGTTATAGTTTTGGCAGTAATTATGGTGTCAACAGGTTATTTTGTTATGACACGCATTGCTGATATCGAAGTTTAGTAGTTTAGTTCAAGGTAAATAGCATTATGACTATTGTTATCATCGGTTTAATTGTTCTGATTGGTGCAATTATTTTAATTGTTGTTGGCATTGGAGATCGCGAGGATCGCGTTGACGCCCTTGAAGCGCGCCTTAGCGATTATGTTAGTCGTGGAGAAACAATATCTAGTCTTGAAGATGTGGAACTTTCACAGCCGTTATCTGAACGCATAATTATCCCCATGGCTCGAAAAATGGGAGAAATTGCGCTTCGTTTTACGCCACAAAATGCCCTAGATCAAACTGCTTATAAAATTGAATTGGCCGGTAACCCCAGAGGGATGGAGCCAACCATATTTTGGGCAACTCGGTTCGGCGCTGCAATTGCTGTTGCTGTATTTTTGTTTTTTATATTTTCCATCGCTCCTATTGATTGGACATGGGGCCGAAAGTTCACCATGATTGTGGTGTTTTCTGCGGTGGGTTTTTATGTACCAGAACTTATGCTCACAAGTCGTATCAATCGCCGACAGGACAATGTTCGTAAAGCAATGCCTGATGCGCTCGATTTGTTGACCATTTGTGTTGAGGCCGGATTAAGTTTTGATATGGCCATGGCAAAGGTGGCTGAGAAATGGGAAAATGAACTGGCATTTTCTTTTGGGCGTGCATTACGCGAAATCCAGTTAGGGAAAATGCGTCGCGAAGCACTTCGAACAATGGCCGAACGTATTGGCATCCCTGAGATGACTAGTTTTGTTGCCGCTATCATCCAAAGTGAGTTATTGGGTGTTAGTATGTCGAAGGTTTTGCGCATCCAATCAGATCAAATGCGCATCCGAAGACGACAAGCAGCAGAAAAGAGAGCCCAAGAAGCACCTATTAAAATGTTATTTCCAATGGCGTTGTTAATATTTCCATCAATTATGCTTATTCTTTTAGCACCAGCCGCAATACAATTGATGACCTCAGCGCTCGGTGAAATGTTCCGATAAAATTATATCAATTGCAAGTTCCAAGGAGCGTGGAGATGCAATCGGTATTGTATCAATGGTATTGGACAGCTATAGATTGGTTGTTTCCCCCAACTTGTGGTGGGTGTAATACGTTGGGTGTGAGATGGTGTTCAAAGTGCAAACAAGCGACGCGCCAAATTCAATCCCCTTTTTGCAAGCAGTGTGGGCAGCATGTCCCTATTTCAGGAATGTGTGATCGATGCAGTGAATTATCATCTCGCCTAGTAGCTATACGGTCGTGGGTTGTTTTTGAGGGCCCTATTCGACATGCGCTTCATCGTATTAAATATAATCAAGACCGGGCTTTAGCAGGTATTTTTGCAAATTCTTTAGGCAGCTTTTTTCTCGATCAACTAAATTGGTCCGTTGAAATGATTGTTCCTGTGCCGTTAAGTAGCCGAAGGAAAAAGTCGCGAGGATATAATCAGGCTGCCTTGCTGGCAAAACCTTTAGCCAGGGAATTAGACCTGCCTTATCACAATCAAGCACTGATGCGAGTGCGTGAAACACGTTCGCAAGTTGGGTTATCGCTGGTTGAACGACGCATCAATGTAGCTGATGTTTTTAGAGCTTTCCCAATGGTGATGAATAAAAATATCCTAATCGTTGATGATGTTGCTACAAGCGGTTCCACGCTTGAAGCTTGTGCTAAAGCGCTAAAGCAAGCCGGGGCAAAAGCCGTTTATGGTTTGACATTAGCTCGTGCTGTTCTTTCACCCTAAAAGCCGCTGTATTCTACAGATTGAAATGCTCTGTAGTAAGCTGCCTGGGATTATCAAAGGAGCAAAACCAGCACAAATGGTTGAATTCTGTGATTCCCACCTACAATCAGAAATGAGATGTGTTTTGAAGGTTTTGCCGCTTTGCAAAAATTGTAGAATTTTTGGAGGTATATGATGGCACTAGATGTAAAAATTTTTGTGCGCGACATTAAATTGACTAATCGTATTCATGATTACGTAGAAAAGAAGGTTTCTAAACTTGACCGTTATCTCAACGATATAAACGATGCTCGAGTTGATTTGGCTTATATTAAATCCGCTCGTGATGCCAACGACCGCTATGTTGCCCAAATTACTATTCGAGGCAAGGGATTTGTTTTGAGAGCAGAAGAGCGTTCGGATGATATTTTTTCAGCCTTCGATATGGCTTTGCCTAAAGTTCAACGACGGATGCGGCGCTTTAAAGGCAAGCACTATAAACAACGGAGTGACGCATTTGAAACTGATGATGTGGTTGCCGATATGATTGATATGCTTGAAGAAGATGAGGGACCAGAAATTGTTCGTCGAAAGCATTTTATGCTCACTCCCATGGATGAATTGGAAGCCATCGAGCAAATGGATTTGCTAGGACATGAGTTATTTTTCATTTTCCTGAATGCCAACACTGGTCAAATCAATGTGCTCTATAAGCGGTACGATGGTCGTTACGGTATTATTGAGCCAGAGATTGCGTAATAATTTTCGGTGTCAAAAGGAGCTGCCCAAAAATATACCTGGGCAGCTCCTAAAATATTAAAAACAAGGGAATGTAAAAACAAACACAAGCAGCCGATGTTCCTGTAACTGAATTTGGTACGACTCGATCCAGAAGGGCAGATGGTGCGGGTGATGAATGAAATGAATGAGCTACTGGATATGGTCAGCTGAAGCAACATTGCAAAGGAGGGGAATCAAAAATTCATCATGCAAAACTGCCGCTAAAATTAGTCATTTAGACCAATGCTCCAGCGGGTTTCTTCTCGACAAATCGCTAAAGTAACGAGAGAAAATATTACTTGTAAGTGGTTGAGCAGAATGAACCTACCAGATCACAAAACGATCAATCGGTATCGAGGGGAAATCATGAAGATGGTATTTGAATAAGTTGGGGAGGGAAAAGAAATCAATGCAGAAGAACTGTTAGCAGTCGTGGAACGGATTAATGAAACGTCTAAATTCAAGTAGTAAGAGCAACTTTGAAGAAAATTCTACCGCAGAATTGCAGAAATATCCATCCTGTTGCGATTATTATCATCTAATTGATGATGATAGTTATTATCGGATATATATTTAACGGTTCACAATATTGTTTTTCATTTGCTAATTCCAAAGATTAGAACCCTCTAATTTTATCGTTTGATCATTGTTTTCTGATGTTTTATTTTTATAAAAATATATCGGCTGCGAATATATAATGAACTGAGCATTTTATTAAAATTCTTGACTTCTTGTGACAATCACCCTAAACTTGAGCTAGCAAATAAAAGAAAGGCTTAAATATGGATAACTATAATAAAGATAAAATTAATGAAATTGCGGATTTGAATTTAGAGTCAAAGATTGATGAAGGAAAGATTATTGAATCTGTGGAAAAAATCTTAGCGGCTGTTGGAGAAAATCCGAATCGACAGGGGCTTAGAAATACCCCGGCCCGTGTTGCGCGCGCATATTCCGAAATGCTTGATGGATACCGTACAGATCCGATTAAGTTGCTTAACGGGGCAATATTTGATGTTGCTTATGACGAAATGGTAATCGTACGGGATATTGAATTTTACAGCCTGTGCGAGCATCACATGCTGCCCTTTATTGGGCGTGCACATGTTGCCTATCTACCCAAAGGCAAGGTGATCGGACTTTCTAAAATTCCGCGCATTGTTGATATGTTTGCTCGCCGCTTACAGGTTCAAGAGCGCATGACTCGCAAAATAGCTGATCTCATTCAAGAGTTATTAAATCCGTACGGTGTCGCTGTTGTTGTGGAGGCGCTTCACCTTTGCTCGATGATGCGTGGTGTCAAGAAACATGATGCCCGCATGACTACATCTGCTATGTTGGGGGCATTTAGGTCCAGCATGGCAACCCGCCAAGAATTTTTGGACAATATTTCACGCGGCTCTACACCATTAAGATTCTAACGCTGCCGCTCAATTTCTACGCCAATTGAGTTCAAAAAGGAAACTGCTTCGGGTTTCTCAACGCGCACGCGCACTTTTTGCACCCTTTTTTCAGCAAGGCATAAATTTGCAATATCATGGGTCAAAGCCTCAATAGTAAATCTTTGAGCACTTTCGGCTAACGTTTTAACATCGTTTGCCAATGTGTGATAATTAAGACAGTCCGATATATTATCCGACTGTGATGCGGGCTGCGTATTGGTATATAAGATCAGATTGATTAATATATCTTGGGTTTGTTCGCGCTCGTAATCGTAAACACCGAGAATACCGTGTGCTATTAGATCTCGGATGATGATTTTATCCATCGAAACTCCCTTTTACGATAGAATTTATTTTTGACAAGCTGATGGCAAGAATGCCCCAGGCGATGAGTTGTGCACTACGCAGCCCAAGGATCAGCGAGCTATCTCCGCGGAAGGCCTCAGTAAATAAGCGTGCGCCTGCCGTAAGGGCTATAAACAGCCAAAAAGTAGCTCCAGGTAATTTTGGAGTGAGAACATAATTTTTATCATTGGGAAATATTTTCCATAAAATAACCATTGCTAGCAATGCTTCATAAAGTTGCGTTGGATGCCGCTTGGCAGACCATAAATATATGCCCCACGGCAGTGTAGTATCAGTTCCAAAGGCGCTTCCAGAAGCAAAATGTGAAAGTGCTAGTGCAATTGCGAATGCAGCAAACAATGGTGTGATCGCGTCTAAGGTGGACCAAAGATGCAGGGCTTTGCGATTGCCGTAAATAAATGCAGTCAATAAGCCAACCGCCAAGCCGCTAGAAATGTCTAGGAGACCTGGATTTAGGGATATAAGGCTAATTGGACTTGCAGTGAAAGCCTGCAAATTTTGCACAGCGTAACCCAGACGAGCACCGAGCAGTCCTGCAACCAGAGCGAAAAAGATTATATTATAGAGTATGTTGGCATCTGATTTGAAGCGCGGCGCCAAGCGTTCGGAGAGACTTAAGCCAAGCCAAAGTCCCAATAGTAGTATCAGGCCGGGTGTTTGTATGGCCAGAGGACCAATTTGCAAAATGGGCAGCATCAGTGCACCTCCAGTAATAAATTTTCAATACGGGTAAGTAGCAAAGCTTCTGACATCGGTCCGCCAATAATAACTTCTTGAATTATCCTTCAGCATCAACAAAAAAGGTGGTGGGTAATGAGCGCAATTGATAGAGCCGTGAAACATCTCCTTGGGTATCGAGCAGGATGGGGAAGGATAGTCCGTGTTCTGAAATAAAATCTTCCACGGCAGGGAGACTGTCCTGATTGGTTGCATTAATGGCCAAAATAGTAAAGCCCTGCTCATTATAACGTTCATACGCCTGCTGCATGTCCGGCATTTCTGCCCGGCAGGGTGGGCACCAAGTTGCCCACAAATTGATGAGCACAGGTTGACCGCGATAATCGGAAAGGGTGATGCTTTCGCCATTGATAGTTTGTAGCGTGAAATCGGGGGCAAGGAAGCCTTTTTGTGGAGCTGGGATTTTGCCCGCAGTAATGCTGCCTGCGGATGGCGCACTGACCCAGAGCCAGCCAGCCCCGATGAATAAGATTGCCAAACTGAGCAAGAGCATTTTCGTGTGTTTGGATTTCATGCAAAGACATCCTTAGATTTTGTCTTCGATTGAATAGAAATGTTGATTGTACTTGACTAACCAATGCTGTGTAAAGGGAGACTATGCTTATAATAAATAATACTAATTTACTCTTAATTATGTGAATATTGACAGCTATTTTTCGAGCGGATACAATTTTGAAAAGCTTGAAAAGGAGAATTATATTGAGAATACGAAAAATGAATTATCTGGTTTTTTACGCTGTGCTTGTGATGGCATTTTTGTTGTCCGCATGTGTGCAGAATACTTTAGAAGCACAGAGCACTGTCACTCCGAGGAATGATCCCTTGACTGTGGAAATCCCTGTGACTGTCGAGCAGCCTCAAGACTTGGCAGAAGAATCTGAAGTGGAATCGTCACTTATTGTAACGGAGGTACAAGACCAATCTCAAGAGACCGCGTCGAATGAAGAAAGTCTAACTATTACCGAATCTGTTGCGCCAACGCCTCGTCCGGACATGGTAGCAACAAATCCTGCAACTGTGGCATTGGTATCGGAAGATGTTCAGCTTGTTGAGTTCTTCGCCTTTTGGTGAAGCACTTGTCGTTCCATGGCGCCCATCGTGCATGGGCTAGAAGCTGAGTACTACGATAAAATTAATCTTGTGTATCTTGATATTGATGATCCCGCCAATGATGTATTCAAGCGAGAACTAGGGTATCGATTTCAACCTCATTTCTTTTTGTTAGACGGGGAGGGGAATATCCTTGAGCAATGGTTAGGTTCGGTAAGGGGGCAAGATTTCCGGACAGCAATAGATTCTGCTTTACAATAATGGTAGGTTATTACAACCTTTTTCAACATTCGAAAAGGGCTGTTTTTTCTTTGAGCGTTTTAGTGTAACCTCTCTGATTAAGAGACTTGACAAAACACATTTATACTAGTATCATCTTGACCCGTCCCCCCTGGGGGGGGTAATAGGAGAGAGCTATGAATGCTCATGAGGATGCACTAAAACGTTTAAAAAATGCAGAAGGGCATATCCGCGGAATTCAGCGTATGATTGAGGATGATAAATATTGTATCGATATTATGCGCCAAATCCAGGCTGTGCAAGCTGCGCTTAACAAAGTTAGTACAATTATCTTGGAAGAGCACTTGCATTCTTGCTTAATCACTGCCGTTCGTGGTGACGATCCTAGTGAACGTGAGCGCGTCCTCAAAGAAATCACCAATATTTTTGATGCCGCGGCGAAAGTTTAATGCATTGCAGATGCGTACTGATTTACCCAAACTCATATTATCTACTGAAAAGGAGCTCGAAATGACAACCGTAACTTATAACATCCCTAGCATAAATTGTGGACATTGTGTCCAAACGATCAAGATGGAACTTGGTGATTTAGCCGGAGTGCAATCGGTTGATTCCGATCCTGCGAGCAAGCAAGCCACAATTTCTTTTGATGTTCCCGCTACCGAAGAATCGATCAAGGCGCTCTTGGTTGAGATCAATTTCCCGGCTGCCGAGTAGATTATAAGAGAAGCAGCATGTTTCAAAATAGCAGATAATGCAGGAAATAAATTACCGCATTCCTAAATATCTAGAATATGACATACTTGGGAATTATTAATTCCTAATGTGATGAGGGTGAGTATTTATCGTGACAGATAATCGAACATCACCTTGACCTCGATGAGAAAAATTAATTCTCCGCGATATGTTCTTCGAGCGTTCGATATATTTTTAGGATTTGGCTGCAACATTAATTTACCATAAAAAGGATAAAAATATTTGGACCATCAGTATATTGAATCAAATGGAATTCGATTGCATGTCGTACAAGCCGGCCCGATTGAGGGACCAGTAGTAATTTTGTTACATGGTTTTCCTGAATTTTGGTTTAGCTGGAGAAAGCAAATTCCCTATTTGGCGAATGCTGGTTACCGAGTGTGGGTCCCGGATCAACGCGGCTATAACCTAAGTGATAAACCGGATGGCATTGTGGCCTACAACCTCGATAAATTGGCAGCCGATGTGATCGGATTGGTAGATGCCGCTGGACAGAAGCAGGTCTTTTTAGTCGGGCATGATTGGGGCGCAGCTGTGGCTTGGTGGGTTGCAGCCAAATACCCCGGTCGGATAGCGAGATTAGTGGTGGTGAATGTTCCCCACTGGACTGTGTGGGAAAAAAGCTTACGAAGCAATTTGGCTCAGATGCGGAAAAGCTGGTATATGTTTTTCTTCCAGATCCCCTGGTTACCTGAAGTACTGGCCCGGTTAAAACAGTGGAATATGCCTGTTCTAATTTTAAAGAAAAGCAGTCGTCCAGGTACTTTTAATGATAACGATTTCGAACAATACCGCCAAGCCTGGTCTCAACCGAAAGCATACCGGTCCATGCTGAACTGGTATCGAGCCATGATCCAAAAACCGCCAATCCCTCCGACCAGCGCGCGTATAACTGTGCCTACTATGTTGATTTGGGGAGCGAAAGATAGATTTTTAGGTCGGGAGATGGCCCAGCCAAGCATTGACTTTTGCGATGATGGACGACTAATTTTTATTGACGAAGCGACACATTGGGTTCAGCACGAAGAATCAGAGCAAGTCAATGAGTTGATCGATACTTTCTTTCGCGACGGTAAGAAAACTTAAATATAGTAAATGTAGTAGGCACATCCTCGCGAAGGACAACTCTTGAAAAATTAGATATTTCTCATTGTCAGATTACTAATATGCTGGAAATAATCATGACTGATTAACAAGGTGTTATTTATATCCAACCTGATTGATAATTCATTACATTGAGAAAATGGCTTCCTTAATTTGATGTTGTTTTATAAAATCAAAATATTTTTTGTGATCAAGTAATTATGAAGGAACTACAAGGCTTGCAAGTCATATCAGCGCCAGTATTTAGGTTTGAAAATGAAATTGGGGATTGAATTTAATCACCCCCACCTTTAGAAAATGTTTGGAATTTCATAATCGATTATGGAGATACTATGCCCGATACAAAACAAATAACGTTACCTATCACCGGTATGACCTGTGCCAATTGTGTCGCCTCGGTGGAGCGGAATATCAAAAAAGTAGATGGCGTTTCCATGGCCAACGTCAACCTTTCATCTGAACGAGCAACGATTGAGTTTGATCCAGGCCTGACGGGCATGGATGATCTATTGGGTCGTATTCGCCGTGCTGGTTACGATGTTGCTACAGGCGAGGCTGATTTGCTCATTCAGCGCATGAGTGACGATAATGATGCTCGCCGCCTAGAAAAAGCACTCAGCGGTCTGGAGGGTGTGCTGGATGCCAAAGTAATCTTTACCAACGAACGCGCCCGTGTGCGTTATGTTCCGACTGTTGTAAGTCAGTCTGAATTGCGCCGGGCAGTTGGTGCAGCAGGTTTTGAAGCTATTGAAACTGGAGGCGAGAGTGAAGATGTGGAGCGCCTGGCTCGTGAAAAAGAAATCGCGCAACAGCGGCATTACCTTAATGTTGGATTAATTTTTACAGTGCCACTCTTCCTTTTCTCGATGGCACGCGATTTTGCCTTGCTTCCAGTTTGGTTGCAGCAGCCTTGGACCAATTGGATGATGTTCGCTTTAGCCACACCCGTGCAATTTTATGTTGGTTGGCAATATTATATCGGCGCTTTTAAATCACTGCGTAACGGCTCAGCGAATATGGACGTGCTGATCGCTATGGGTTCTTCAGTTGCGTATTTTTATTCCGTGCCGGTAATGTTGGGTATTTTGCCTGGACATGTCTATTTTGAGACCGCGGCCGTTATTATTACCTTGATAAAATTAGGTAAATATTTAGAAGCCAACGCAAAGGGCCGCACCAGCGAAGCAATCAAAAAATTAATGGCCCTGCGTGCAAAGACAGCGCACGTAATTCGAGATGGTCAGGAGATGCAAATTCCATCTGATGAAGTTTTGGTGGGTGATATTGTCATCGTTCGTCCAGGAGAGAAAATCCCGGTCGATGGCGTCGTGGTTGAAGGTCGGTCAGCATTAGACGAATCAATGTTGACTGGCGAATCGTTGCCTGTCGAGAAAGGACCTGGCGATCCGGTTATCGGGGCAACCCTAAATAAACTTGGCTTGATTAAATTTGAGGCAACTAAGGTCGGCAAAGAAACTGCTCTGGCACAGATCATTCGGTTGGTGGAGGAAGCTCAGGGTAGCAAAGCTCCGATTCAAAAAATGGCCGATCAAGTATCGAGCTATTTTGTGCCAGCAGTTATCGCTATCGCAGCGGTAACATTCCTGGTTTGGTATTTCTTAATTGCTCAACCCGTGAACGCAGAATTAACGGTTTTCACGCGTGCACTAATAAATATGGTTGCTGTGCTAGTTATTGCTTGCCCGTGTGCGATGGGTTTAGCAACACCCACCGCCGTAATGGTGGGCACCGGCAAGGGGGCTGAAATGGGTATTTTGCTCAAATCGGGCGAAGCGCTTGAAAGGGCCGGGCGTATTTCTATGGTTGTGCTTGACAAAACCGGCACGATTACGAAAGGTCAACCTGCGGTCACCGATATAATAACGTTGGATTATGCAGAGGATGAATTACTACGATTAGCCGCTTCCGTAGAACAAGGTAGCGAACATCCATTAGGGGAGGCTATTTGGGCCGAGGCCGGGAACCGTACTTTAACTCTCAGTACCCCCGAGGGTTTTAGCGCCGAAGTTGGGCATGGCGTGATTGCCACGGTTGATGGTTTTGAGGTGATTGTTGGCAACCTACGCATGATGGAAGCTCGTGAACTGTCGCTTAACGGTGTAAGGTCTGAGTTAGAACGTTTGCAATCGGAAGCGAAAACAGCCATGCTGGTCGCTATTGATGGTCAGGTACGCGGTGTGATTGCAGTAGCTGACACACTTAAAGATGGCTCAGCAGAGGCGATCAAAGAATTGCATCGTATGGGTCTGCGAGTTGCGATGATCACGGGCGACAATCAGCAAACCGCCGCTGCCATCGCTCGTCAAGTTAATATTGACACCGTTTTAGCCGAAGTGTTACCTGGTGATAAGGCTATTGAAGTCAAGAAACTGCAGATTGCAGGTAAAATTGTTGCGATGGTAGGCGATGGTATCAATGATGCTCCCGCTTTGGCACAAGCTGATGTGGGAATTGCTATCGGAACCGGCACTGATGTAGCGATGGCTGCTGCACCGGTTACGTTAATTAGCGGTGAATTGCGCGGTGTGCCGCGAGCTATCGCGCTATCTCGTCAAACTGTGCGCACGATCAAGCAAAATCTGTTCTGGGCTTTTATTTACAATATTATTTTGATACCGGCGGCCGCAGCAGGATTTTTGAATCCTATGCTTGCTGCGGGCGCGATGGCGTTTAGCAGTATATTCGTTGTTAGTAATAGTTTACGATTACGCAGTTTTCAAGTTCATTAGATTGCGAATTCCGCGTTATCCTCTCGATGTCAAATTGGATAGTGGTAAAATCGCGGCATTTTAAAATATTAATCTTAGAAAGGTGAATATGAAAAAAGTAGTATTTGGAGCAGTGGTCCTGGTTGTACCGTTATTATTGGCAGCTTGCGGAGGATTATTGTTCGGAGATGAAGTCGCGCCCAACGAAACATTTTCAGGCGGCATGGGGCTGGGGTCGGGTATGGGTGGGCGACATCACGCGGCGGTGCCAGACGATTTTTTCAATTTGAGCAATCCGATTCCCGCCGATGATGAATCTCTCGCCCGAGGTGGAGAAATCTACGCTATACATTGTGCTACTTGCCATGGCGATGGCGGTATGGGTGATGGTCCTGGCGGAGTTTCTCTGGACCCAGCGCCCGCACCAATTGCCCATTCTGGGCAAATGCTGGGTGATGCGTATATTTTTTGGCGTATCACAGAGGGCGGAATACTCTTTGATTCCGGTATGATCCCTTATCGAGATATTCTGGACGAGCGTGCGCGTTGGGACGTGATCAATTACGTGCGTGCTCTGGGAAGCGGGCAAATCATGCCCGGAGAACGTATGGGCGGCGTGGTTTTTGATTCAGAGGTAGAGGGTGAACAGCAAGCTGAAATGCTAGCTTCGGCAGTTGAACAAGGCGTAATTACACAAAGCGAGGCCAATACTTTTGATATTGTTCATGACCTTGTATCGAATTTACGCGACGAAATTAACACACCTGGCCGCGGAATGGATGAAATGATGGGTGAATTACTGAACACTTTGCAAGCTGAGGAAGCTATAACACAAGATCAGGCAGAAACTTTTCTCGGTGTACATGATCGATTGATCGATTCAGGGTTAATGCAGTAGAGTATTCAAGTGATGTAATATAATCAACCCCACTCGCGATCACCTGCAAAAACTGCGTATTATGAAAAAAGAGAGGGTTAGTAGCCAAACTTGAAAGTTCCAACATTTCTTTGTTACTATAGTGTTGTTCACCTTAAATATTAGTAATGAACCAGGCGAGAAGAGTTGATGTGCTGATGGATTTGGTGAGTAAAATATTGATTTTCAATAGGAAATTGGGTGACAAGAAGAGCAGATGATGCGGAAAGTTTTATCATGCATGCTGTACTGTAAAGAAACCCCAAATATCTTCGTCTAGATATTTGGGGTTTCTTTGTGTTAATTATAGGTCACGATAAAGCACTTATTCTCCAGCAATAAAAGACTCTGTCTTTTGGCGGGCAATATCATCTGTAAATTGTACCGGGGGCGATTTCATAAAGTATGAGGAGGGTGCGATCAAGGGTCCGACCATGCCACGGTCCATGGCAAGTTTCGCGCAGCGGATTGCATCAATCATAACACCGGCGGAGTTTGGAGAATCCCAAACTTCAAGCTTGAGTTCAATGTTCAATGGGACATCTCCAAAGGCGCGACCTTCTAAGCGGATCTGAGCCCACTTCCGGTCGGTTAACCAGGGTACGTAATCGCTCGGTCCGACGTGGATATTATCTTCTCCGATGTCGTAGGGCAGCTGGCTAGTAACTGCTTGAGTCTTCGAAATTTTCTTTGATTCCAGGCGGTCACGGTCAAGCATGTTGTAGAAATCCATATTACCGCCAAAATTGAGCTGATATGTGTGATCGAGATGCAAGCCGCGATCGTTAAATAAATTTGTGAGCACCCGGTGCACAATTGTCGCGCCAACTTGACTTTTAATATCATCGCCAATAATTGGTAAACCGCGCTCCTCAAAACGTTTGTTCCAGTAATCCGATGTCGCAATAAAAACGGGAATACCATTAACGAAACCGCAGCCAGCATCCAATATTTGCTCAACGTACCACTTGGTCGCCATTTCTGAGCCAACCGGCATAAAATTGATAACAACATCCGTATGGGAACTTTTTAAAATACCGGTGATGTCATCCGTGGGTCCTTTGGCTTTTTTCACTTTGCTTCCCAGGTATTTACCCAGACCGTCGTGAGTCATGCCACGATGTACTGGAACATCTAAATTTGATACATCGGCAAACTTGATAGTATTATTGGGATCGGCCCAAATAGCCTCGCTTAAGTCTTTCCCCACCTTACCTTCGATTACGTCGAAAGCAGCACTAAACTCAATGTCGCTAATATGATATCCACCGATAGTTGCGTGCATCAAGCCGGGAATATCGGCATCTTCAGAGGCATTTTTATAATATTCAACACCTTGTACTAACGATGCAGCACAGTTTCCAACACCAATAATTGCTACACGTACTTTGTTTTTCGTTTCAGACATACTGTTTCCTCGTTTATTTTTTAATGGTTTATTAACGGCATGAATTATAACCCGAATTGCTAGATTGGATGAGTTTAGTCAGCTGTGTTCGAATTTTGTTGCGCATAGGTACAGCTAGGCGGCTATAGCTTGACGAAAGGCAGCAATATTTTTCGCAACACTGGCATGTTGGTTAAAGATGGATGTTCCAGCCACCAGCACACTGGCGCCAGCAGTAACAATTTCGAAAGCGTTAGAGGGTTTAATGCCGCCATCAACTTCTAAATCGATATTTGGTAAATTAAGCAAATCAATCATTTCTCGCAGACGGGCGATTTTATCTGTGCTATTTGCGATATAAGATTGACCCCCAAAGCCGGGGTTCACTGACATGATCAGCGCCAGATCGATATATGGCAGTATTTCCACTAAACTTGAAAGTGGGGTGCTGGGATTGAGGCAGACGCCAGCTCTGGCACCAAGTTCTTTGATCTGATGTACAGTACGATGCAAGTGTGGGCAGACTTCAACATGCACAGTGATAATATCTGCACCGGCCTCGGCAAACGAAGGGATGATCAACTCTGAATTTTCGATCATTAGATGTACATCAAGTACTACCCCAGTTTGGTCAGCAATCGGGCGTAGTGCAGCAACGATCAACGGTCCGATAGTGATATTGGGGACGAAATGCCCATCCATAACATCAATATGGATGTGTTCTGCACCCGCGGTTGCGACTGCTCGAACTTGTTCGCCTAGGATAGAAAAATCGGCAGCAATAATAGAAGGAGCTAATTTTATATTCATAGCAAGTCCTATCCAAAACAACGTGATGAATTACGCTGGTTTTGAAGTTTAAATAGAGCGTTTTAAAATCTTGATACCATTTAAACCCGCCACAATAACGTCGTTGGTCATATTGATAAAAATACCGTGTTCAATAATCCCAGGCCGGTTAGCTAAGATATTGGCCAGGGCGTGAGAGTCGGTTATTCCATTATCAAACCAGCAGCGAGCGAGATAGTTGCCGTTTTCGGTCACAGCGGGAGAGCCATCCAATTCGCACCAAAGTTCGGCACGGCAGCCTAATGTGTTGAGCCATTGGATATGAGCCAGGAACTCGAAAGGGACGATTTCTACGGGCAGCGGAGCTATGTGGCCTAGCTTAGGCACGATCTTGGTTTCGTCAACTATGATGATGAAACGTTGGGCATGTACCGCCACGATTTTTTCACGCAGCAGGGCGCGCCCCAAGCCTTTAATTAAATTTAATGCTGGGTCAACTTCGTCGGCACCATCAATGGCAAGATCAAGCCTTGGGTGTTGTGATAATTTTACCAAGGGAATATGGCAAATCCTAGCTTGCTCTGCCGTTGTCTCTGAAGTAGGGACTGCTTGAATATCTCGCAACACTCCAGATTCAATGCGTTTTCCAAGGAAATCCACAAAAAATGCTGTTGTGGCACCGGTGCCCAGTCCGATAACCATGCCGTTTTTTACAAAGTCAAGGGCGCGTGAGGCAGCTTGCTGTTTTAGATTGATCATGCTTTGAGCAGCCTCTTGGCTTGCTTAACTACATTCTCAACCGTGAAACCATAATTCTCAAAAATTATTTCAGCTGGAGCTGATGTGCCGAAGTTGTCGATACCAATTGTGGCATCAGCATAGCGAGGCCAAGCTAGAGAAATTCCAGATTCGATGGCCAGACGCGCTATGCCAGGTGGAAATACCGAAATTTTGTAGTCTTTGGATTGTGCTTCGTAAAGCTCCCAGCTGGGCATCGAGACTACCCGGCTGGCGATGCCCTGCTTGGCCAGTGCCGTTTGCGCATCCAGTGCTAAGGCAACTTCCGAACCGCTGGCAATCAGCACAACGGCTGGAGCACCATTTGCGGCACCTTTGAGCGTGTAGGCACCTTGGGATAAGCCATTGTTAAAAGGAGTGATTTGCGGCAGTGCTTGTCGGCTGAGGGCCAATGCGGTAGGACCATCGGTGCGTTCTAGAGCGAATTTCCAAGCTTGAGAGGTTTCGTTGCCATCGGCCGGCCGTAATGTTACAAGATTGGGGATTGTGCGCAAGGCAGTCAGGTGTTCTACAGGTTGATGGGTGGGACCATCTTCGCCAAGGCCGATGCTGTCATGTGTAAAGACATAAATTACAGGTTGCTTCATCAAGGCGCCAACTCGAATGGCGGGACGCACATAATCGGAAAAAACTAAAAATGTACCGCCATATGGTCTCAGGCCGTGCAGCGCCAACCCGTTCATAATGGCGCCCATACCGTGTTCGCGAATGCCGTAATAAATATAGTTGCCGCTGAAATCTTCACGGGATAGGCCGCGCGCACCTTGGGGTTTGGTTTTGTTGCTGCCACTTAAATCGGCGGAGCCGCCTAAAAGGAATGGCAACTGCGGCGCGATGGAATCGAGGACCAGCCCTGACGTGGCTCGTGTAGCCAGTGCTTTTTCGTTGCTGAAGTCGGGCAGAGCATCACTCCAATTGGCTGGTAATTGGCCGCTGGTGTATTGATCCCATTGAATGGCTTGTTCGGTGTGGGTTGCGCGATAATTTTCTAAGAGTGTATTCCAATTAGCGTGGCAATCCGCACCAGCAACTTTAACTTGGTTGAAGTGAGCCTGGACTTCAAATGGCACATAGAATTTTTTATTTTCAAGTGATCCTAATTTTTCTTTTGTGGCGTGGACGCCGTCATTGCCAAGTGGTGTACCGTGTACTTTGGCTGTGTCTTGATATGGGCTACCAAAGCCTATATGAGTGCGGCAGGCAATTAACGAAGGGCGCTCGCGATCTTGCTGCGCGGTTTGGATAGCTGCGTCAATGGCGGTCATGTCATGTCCGTCTACACGTTGGGTATGCCAGCCATAGGCGTGAAAGCGGGATAGGGTATCATCACTGGTCGTAATGTTGGTATCCCCATCAATTGATATATGGTTATCGTCAAAAAGCACGATCAATTTTCCCAGGCCCAAATGCCCGGCTAGCGAGGCTGTTTCGTGCGAGATACCTTCCATAAGATCGCCATCTCCAACAATTGCGTAGGTATTATGATCAATAAGATCAAAACCGGGATGATTGAAGCGCTCTGCCAGCCAACGTTCGGCCATCGCCATGCCGACTGCATTACCAAGCCCCTGACCAAGCGGACCGGTGGTGGCCTCAATGCCAAGGTCGCGATCGTATTCTGGGTGGCCTGGTGTAAGGCTGCCCCATTGGCGAAAATTCTTAAGATCTTCTAGTGAAAGCGGATAACCGTGTACGTGCAGCAATGAGTATAGCAATGCTGAGCCGTGGCCAGGTGAAAGCACGAAACGATCTCTGTTGGGCCAATCTGGATGATTGGGATCATGTTTTAGAAAGCGTGTCCATAGTACGGTTGCAATGTCTGCTACGCCTAGCGGCAATCCGGGGTGACCGGAGTTGGCAGCTTGCACAGCGTCGATGCTGAGTGCGCGCAGCGTGTTGGCACATAATTGGTCAATTTCATCATAGGTATGGGGTAGATAAGTCATTGTGTGTTTCCTATTTAGTTTAATTTGATGCTTGGAATCCTGAGTGCATTTATACGTTTTCTAGTACTCACGGTAAAAAGCATACCGCTTATATGGAGACTAAGCAATGTTAGCAGTGTTTGGTCACTTTTTCTTAGATGGCATGTATCTGTAAAAGTTTACCAGGAACTAAGCAGAAAAGTTCAAAAGTATAAAAAATAGCGTACGTGCGGATTAACCGCGCGCACGCTATTTTTAATTTAGCCGGTTCTTTTAGGGTTGCCAGGTACGCAAGAAAGCAACGATATCAGCAACTTCTTGTTCGGCCATCCGGCCTTCCCAGCCCGCCATGGCTGTCCCAACTTGCCCTGCGAGGACAAATTCGACGATTTCGGCGTTGGTGTGCTCTTGAACAAAGTCATTTGGCTGCATTTGTGAACCGATGCCTCCCTCGCCTTGTGCCCCGTGACACACTTCACATTTGGCTGCATAAAATTCAGCGCCTACCACCGAGTTTCCAATAGGCCACTGTTCTTTCAGCGCCGTCAGTGTTGCTAGAGCACCTTCATAATCGCCCGCAATGAGCTGCACACTGGCGTTTTCTAAAACATCAGCACCACTATCCTCGGCAATAAAAAGTGCGCGTGTAACATGCAGCTGTGCGCTATCAGGATCATTTTCTTCGAGCGAGAAAACTGCTAAGGACAGCAAATCGGTGATAGAAAAGGCTGCTAATACACTCTCTCCAGAGCGCCAGGAGCCAATCAGGGCAACAATATGATCAAGTTGCTGTGGGGATAGTACTGTGCCCCAGGTGGGCATACCCTTAGCTGGACGTCCGTTGCGGATAGTGCCGCGATACCAGTCATCGTTGAGGGCTGCCAGACGTTGCGAATCATTGATGGCTGGAATCGACTCGCCATCCATTTTAGTTATTCCGCCCATGCCTTTTTCTCCATGGCATATGGCGCAGGTGCTTTCGAAGAATAGTGCGCCAATTGCTGGGTCAGGCTCAAAGACTTCTGGAAGGATTTCTGGAGCGGTTGGTTCCCAAGCTCGCATATAAGCGACAGCGTCACGAATATCTTCGTCAGTCAGCGGACCGCCAAAATCTACACTCCAAGCAGGCATCTCGGTGCCGGGTACGCCCGAACGAATGACCGAAAAGAAAATTGCATCTAAGGTGTTTTTAAGCACGGCTCGATTATTTAATGCAGGTCCGACTCCCCCTTCTCCATCCGCACCGTGGCAGGAGACACATTGCTCGTTATAAACTTTGCGGCCGCGAATTAAACGCTCGTCAGAGTAACTTTCAGTGGCTTGTTCTAAACGGGCATTCTCGCCCAACCAGGTTATAGAGAAACCGACTAAGATCAGCAGCGTAAGTATCAGCCCCATGATGATATAGCGATCATAGTTATCTTTTTTTGTATTCATAGCTGCCTCGCTTATGCTCCGGTGATATGAGATGGATCGTGTTTGCTGCGCTCTATAGGTTGAGTTGTATCAACCCAAACTTCTTCACTTCTGATCTCCGTGGGGAAGTAATCTAGCGCTCTGGGTGCGGGCCCGCCAAGCACATCACCAACTTCATTGAAGAGTGAGCCATGGCAAGGGCAGTGAAATTGTCCTTCTTCCTCGACCCAAGGTACGGAGCAACCCAGATGTGTGCATTTTTGCCACAAGGCGATGATGCCATTTTCGGTGCGTGATATATAAAAACGTCCGGCCAGAATTCGATTTATACTGTTGATAGTAAATTCTTCTATTTTGCCAGCGTAAATAACGCCGCCAAAACCACCGCTTGAAACAGGTTCAATAAATTTAAGCAGAGCTACGCTCATTTGGGCAACTACCAATGCTACGGAGCCTCCCCAGGCAATTCCCAGGAATTGACTTCGCGATATAGATTTCTTTTCTGTTTTTGTACTCATAAGATTTTATCCTCGCTGCGTAGGCTTATAGGTTGTTCCAAGGACTGTAATCACCCGGCATGTTCCAGGGCAAGAAGAGTTGAAAGCCAGGACCACGGAAGAGGAAGCCGGTTAGCGTGAAAACAGTTGCGCTGATAAATAGTACAGTAAACAGCACGAGCATTAATTCTCGGGCTGTGGGCTTTGTACGTAGCAGTAGACCTACAGGCAGAAGCACGATAATAGACATGACTAAAGCCGGATATACAGCCTGCAAAATGAAGTCGGGAACTTGGCCGCGCAAGATTTCACGTAAAGGAAAGGTTGAATCAAAGAAGATATAAAGCGGCATGATAAGCACTGTGTAGATGGCTGTATTGCGGGCGATCTTTTTACCGCGCTGCGAAGAAAACCAAACGCCGGCCCCAGCACGCACATTGTCAATATAGGGTATTGCGATGACAAAAAGCACCATCAGAGTTGGCATCATGATCGCCATGAGTGTAGGGTGACCGTGCTCAAGCATTTCTTGCAATCCCATCAAATACCAGGGTGCTTTAGCAGGATCGGTGGTTGTATTGGGGTTAGCTATTTCTTCGAGAGGTGCGTTTACCAGCATTGAGAAGCCAACTAAAAAGGCGATCACGCCAAGAGTTATCAGCACTTCTAAAATAGCCACCACGGGAAAAGCGAAAACGGTGTTGTCGGGTCCACGATCAATCATAGTGGTTGGCGCCCGCACTAACTCCACCAGTGAATAAGTTTTGGTTTTCCGCGCTTCAGTGCTAAAGGATTCGTGTCTTTCTTCTGCCATGACTAGTTCTCCTCTGATGTATCTGGGGCTTCCTGCGCTGCAAGTCCGCCATCTTTGCGTATTCGCCACATGTGCAATGATGTTAACAAGGCGATTGCTGCCGGAATAATCATGATGTGCAGCGCGTAAAAGCGAGTTAACGCTTCTTGGCCGACTTCAGGACCACCCAATAGGGTTGCTTTAACAAGCTTGCCCATCAGTGGTTCATAAGCGGCAACACTTGTGCCCACAGTGATGGCCCAAAAAGCTAGTTGATCCCAAGGTAACAAATAGCCTGTGAAGCTGGCGCCCAGCGTTAGTAGTAGCAAGACAACGCCTACTACCCAATTGAATTCACGCGGTGGTTTATAAGCACCAGTATAAAAGACGCGTGCCATATGGAATACTACAACCAGGACCATCAGGTGTGCGGACCAGCGGTGCATATTGCGCATAAGTTGTCCAAAAGGCACCATGGATTGCAGTGTGATGATGTAGCTGTAGGCACGTTCCACCGTAGGAACATAATAGAACATTAATAGTATTCCCGTCACTGAGAGCACACCAAACGAGACCGCCGAAATGATACCCAGGCCGAAGGAGTAATTCCATTTTATGCTCTTGCGGTTAACTCTCACCGGGTGCAGGTGAAAAAAGAGATTGGTGGTCATAATCAGCGAGCGATCTAGGGGATTATCAGGCCAACCATGACGGAAAAATGATCGCCAAACACGTGAATTGACGATAAAATCTTTTAGTTTTTGCATGAATTTCTCCTCATTTACTTATTCCTTATAGCTAAGCACTTCCTCAAAACGGAAGGCTTCCATGGTTATGGCATTGGTTGGGCAACGGATGGCGCAGAGTGCACATCGGGTACAGGCATCGTCATCTTTGAGCATAGCGGCCACAGTGGGGAGATCTTCGTCGATGAAGGATTTTAGGGGCGCGCCTAATTGCGCTTCGACGACATCACCAAAAAGTTCGTCGCCATTAATTTCCTTGAGATTGACGATTTTTAGGCAATCCCAAGGACAAACATCAACACAACCATTGCATAAGATGCACAAGTTGCCATCGAAAACAGTGTTGACGCTGCATTCGAGGCAGCGGCTGCCTTCTTGGGCGGCTTCAGCCTCGCTATAGCCCAATTCGATCACGGATATGCCAGTGCGGCGGTCAACGGGCAAGGTTGGAACTTTACGTCTTTCAAGTTTAGTCCAATTTTCAAACATGACATGATTGGGTAAGTTGGTCCAATCCGTATTAATATCAATAACTAATTCTTTACCTTGAATGAATTCGTCCATGCCTAAAGAAGCTAAGTGACCGTGGCGTACGGCATCAATGATCAGTTTGGGTCCGTAGGCCACATCACCGCCGGCAAAGACCTCAGAGGCGGTGGTTTGGCCGGTATCATAGTTGATCTTGACCAGGCCGCGCGGTGTGATTTCGATATCATCCGCGCCACCCAGCGCGCCCAAATCGGCTTGTTGTCCGATGGCTAAGATAACCGTATCGCACTCCCAAACTTCTTCGCTGTTGGGGATGAATATGGGGTTGAAGCGGCCATCTTGGTCAAAAACTGATTCGACATCTATTACCTCCAATCCGGTAACTTTACCATCTACCCCTAAAATTCGGTTGGGTCCTTTGCGCGGGAAGAGTTGAATGCCCTCTTCAAGCGCCTCTTCGATTTCAAAATCTTGCGCGGGTAATTCATCCCAATCTTCTAGTGCGATCATCTTGACATCGGCAACACCCAAGCGTAAGGCTGTGCGTGCTACATCCAGGGCAGTACTGATCGTTTCGGATTCTTCCTCAGAGCGGGCAGAAGTATCATCAAGAGCTAGTTGTAAATCGTCAGAAACTTGGCCCAGGCGCAGCGCAGTGCGGGCAGCATCCATGGCGACATCTCCTCCGCCGACGATCAGCACTTTTTTACCAAGATCAACTTTATAGCCCAAGTTGTAATTGAGCAATAAATCTACTGCGGTGATGGTGCCATCAAGATCGATGCCTTCGAAGTCAATCATGCGCCCTTTCATAAGTCCAATGCCCAGAAAAACGGCATCATACGTTGGCGTAAATCGGGCAAGGTGATATTTTCACCAATTGAGGTGTTGAACTTAATGTCAATACCCATATCTAGAATTTCTTGAATCTCGGCATCCATTGCTTCTTGGTCAATGCGATAGACGGGCACACCGTAGCGCATCATCCCGCCAGTTTTTGGTCCAGCCTCAAAGATCGTGATGCTGTGACCTAGCAGAGCCATGTCGTGCGCGACGGTTAGACTAGCTGGTCCAGCGCCAAGGATTGCAATCTTGCCTGTTTTGCGCCCTGGCTGATTTCCCAATCGTTTTAGTTCTTTGCGTGACCAGCGCACTGGTGAATACAATTGCTTTGTACCTGTACCGGGCACAGCGATATCGGATTCGGATGAAACGCCTACCTTGGCGGAGAAAATATCCATTTCAGCCTTGACAGATTCTAAAGGGATGAGCTGCTGACCAGGTAAACGATTCTCCGCTTCAGGGCCAAAGCGTTCGGTAAGTACGCGTTTGATCGGGCGAATAGAAATTGGCTTTTGTCCGTAATACATATCACCGCGCCGGCAGGCAACTTCGCAAGGCGCCCCGCATATCCGACCACATACCGTGGACATCGGGTTGGGGTCGTGCGATATCTCGAAACCTAGTTCGAGTTCGCCGCGCGCTGCAGCAGTCACATAAGCGCGCGCGTCGGTGTAGACAGGGCAAGCAGCCTGGCATTTGACCATATCGCGCCAGTGCTCTACTCCGGGAACAGAAACCTTATATTTATTTTCGGTCATAGTTACTCCTGTTTAGTGCCATTCAGTGCTTAAACACGAAACTTAGGCAATGAATAAATGCAATGGTTCAAACCAGTAAAAAAGTGGAGAAGATCGTTATGAAGCGATTAGCCTATCTATTGATAATGATTAGCTTATTTCTAACAGCTTGCTCTCGTGACCAGAATGACCCTATGAGGCCAGATGCTCGTGTGGATATCGTCCCGGATCTGGTGGATTCGAATGTTGTTAATGATTTTGACCCATTAGGTATGTAGTATAGTGGTCATTTGACGATAAAGGACGGCGAGCAACCAGGGGAATATGATATGCAGTGGATTGTGGTTGGCAGCATCCAAGAAGGGAAAGGCATCGTCAATGGAAATATTCTAAAAGTATTATGGTACAGTATAACGGATATTGGCCAATCTTCTCAAGGAATTGCGCTTTATACAATCACGGTCAACGGTGAACTCTTCGGATGCCGGCACATTTACGGTTACGATGGCGAGGGCACCGAGAGGGAATATCCTAATAAATAGGATAAAGATAAATGGAAAAGTGCTAATTTTGAGGCAGTCGTATTTGCAACTGCCTTATGTTTTGAAAATAAATTCAGGAAGCATAAAAAGCCCCATGTGTAGAAATTGACTCATCCTTACACATGGGGCTTGTTTATCTTTTTATTTTAAGGACAGCAAATAGGCAACTAATTGATCAATTTGTTCGGCGCTGAGTTCATCGCCCCAAACGGGGGGCATTGTGTTGGCTGGGAAGCCATCGACTAATACTGCGTTTGGGTCCAAAATCGATTCGCGTATAGCAGCAGCATCGCTCCGGGAGCCAATGCTAGCCATAGTTGGGCCAACAATAACTGTGCCGGCATCAAGTGAATGGCAAGTGGAGCAGCCAGCTTGGGTGCCAATAATGGTTTCGGCAAAGAGGGCTTTGCCTGCGGCCTCGGGGCTTGCAGCTGAATCGCTGTCACCGCCGCAAGCTGATAGTGCCATTGCGGAAATAATAAGTAAAGCTAGAACGAGCATAGTTGTTTTTTTCAAGGGATTCTCCTTATCGTTTGTTTAGAAAACTTGTTTGAGTAAAGATTAAAGTGCTATTAAGTTTAGTAACAATAGAATTTTAGCATAAGCCGTTTTATTATTCCATTGTTATCAAATAGGCGACGAGATCATTAATTTGTGTATTGGTTAATTTGTCGCCAAAATTCATGGTTTGCACGCCGGAAAAGCCCTCTACAACATATGCACTGGGATCATAATAGATTGACGAAGATACTCTTCTGCCGATATGCCGCGCATCGCTCGGATGCTGTGTGCTTCACCGGTTGCGGCCATAAGTGTAAATTCGACCGCTGGGTGAGGGAGATATTGCTCCTGCTCGTTCAGGCTTTGACAGCCTTGCCACGTACGACCAACCCAAAAGGATGCTAACGTCAATGCAAGTCCCATAAAAGCGCCTATGCTAAGAATCGCTAGTGTAATGGCATATCTTTGGTAAAAGCGTGTATTTTATTTTCAAAGGTGCTGAGGTTGCACACTAAAAAGAATGCTTAAATAAAGTTTTTGTTGAATTGCGCCTCCTTTCTTATTTTGTAATGCTGACAAGGGTAACGAAAAGCAATACAAGTCCGAGGTAAGCGTTAGACATGTGGAATACAGCCATTGCGCTCTTACGAGTTTGGACTTTTAATAAACGGATAGAAAGCTGAATGATGCGGATGGTGGCAGCGCCAATGGGGAGGATGTACCAAATTCCTAGAGAAGGGTGCGCTCCTAAAAGTAGGGCAGCCAACCCGGTGGCAAGGGTGTGCAGCACAACCCAGGCCGCGGCTTGCTTTTGGGGTATAACCACTGGCAGCATAGGGAAGGCCGCCGAAGCATAATCGTCGCGGTAGGCGATTGCCAAACTCCAAAAGTGAGCTGGCGTCCATAAGAAAACGAGCAACGCTAAAGTAACAACCCCAGGCTCCGACCAAGCACCTACGGCTGCACCGCCACTGAGAACGGCCAAGCAACCCGCCGCGCCACCAATAACAATATTCAGAATTGTGCGAGGTTTTAGCCATAAGGTATATATGCCTATGTAAACAAACGCGCCTAACCCCGTTGTGATGGCTAAAGTTGGGTTGAAATACCACGCTAAACCAATAGCCAACACCACCATCGCGGTGCCGACGACTAAAACCCTTGTCGGGCGATTGATAAGGCCGGATGGTAGTGGACGATTTTTTGTGCGCTCCATGTGCGTGTCTTGCTCACGCTCAAGATATTGATTGATCGCCGACGCACCGCTTGCGGATAGTGCTCCACTGATAAGCAGCAGTAATAAGCTGCCTCCGTTAGGCCTGCCTCCGGCGCCTAAAATAGCACCGCCAAACGCAGATAGTAAGAGCAAGAACACAATGCGTAGTTTGAAAAGCTGGGCGAGTGTTTTTAGTGACGCAGAAAATGACTTCCTTAATCTGCGATTAGTGTTAGTGGAAATTGCACTTAGATTAGCATCAGGAGAAAAATTGTTCATGAGGTTGCCTCTTCAGGTAATTTAATTGGCAGAAGATAATGATTTATGCGGAATTGAAAATACGACGGTTGTAAAAAGAGCCAAGGCTAACCAAACGGAACTGGCTAAGCCCAGATGGATTAATTGCATCCATACTGGAACGAGTAGCACTAAATTGAGTAATCCAGCACCTAGTTGGAGCAGAAATAGTCCGTTAGCTAAACGGAAAAGTATTTTGAGGGTTATATTATCTTGATGGCGTGTGTAAATCCAGCGGGTTGCAATATAAACATAAGCGCCAACAATAATTGCAACGACGGGGTGCCAAACTCGCAAGCGGATCAGATAATGTGATTGTGAAGAAAAATCTTGTTCTAAGCCCTCGGTTAGGGTTTCAACCGGGAAGAGTGTATCGCCAAGTGCGGTGACGGCACCGGCCATACTCATAAACAGTACGGCCGCTAGCACAGCATAAAGTAAAGATTTATATTGCGGATGGGGTTGTTTATCTGGTATTTTACCGCCTGATGACCACCAAGCTGTCATTGCGATAGAAGCTAATAAGATGAAAGTGTTGAGTAAATGTATCCCCATAACAACCACGCGTGCGGCGGAAATATTGCCTGCAACCCAATTAAAAATCACCAGACTAGCGCCAACCAGTGATTCTGATACCATGAACCCCATAGCAAAACCGGCCGCTTTTCGAACAGGGTCCCCTTTGGGATAAAGGCGAATTGCCCACAAAATCAGGCCGACAACTAGCAAGAAAGCGAGTCCGCTGCTGAGGCGGTGGGAAAATTCAACGATTGTTTCAATCATCTTAGGGCGCGGGATAATCTCACCATTGCATAGCGGCCAATGGTTGCCACATCCAGCACCAGAACCGGTCGCACGCACGTATCCGCCCCAAACCACTACAACCATGTTGTAGAACATAACGCCCCAAGCATATTTCGCAAAGCTGGATAATTGAGTTTTCATAAGTTCATCCTTAGGGTGTATAACACAAAAAATAATGTGTAGCCTCATCGGCTAGACTAGCTGTCCCTGTACTTTATTGTACTTCATTTGAGAGCACGCCAAGATGACGAAAAATACGGTCGGCGTCCGGGGCCAAGGTGAGTTAGCGATACTCGCCACGATTAATACCCCAGCCATCGACAAGCACGAAGCATCGATCAAAGGAAAAGCTGCCATCAATTTTTTCATTTTTATTAGGTTTTAAACCTGCCGCTGATAACAAACTTTAATAACGTCAAATCTGGTTCGGTGATAAAGAGCCACTGGTCAGTATCGGCATTCAGCGATTCGACATAGGCCTTGAGCGCTTCAGGGGAGTCGTTAGCCTGACCAATTGAGATAGTAATAAATTGAACATCAATACCGCCTAAATCGATTTAATCAAGGCAGTCTTGAATTTCCTGCATGGATTGATTGATGTCTGATGTCACCGCATGGTTTCGGGCAACGCGAATAGTTGAAGGAATAAAGTACAAATTTTCCGCGCATATCCACATTGGTGACTGTTTCGCCATCTTGGTTGATCATGGAAAACCTTGGTGAGAGCCGGATGAGAGGCAAAACTTGCATAGGTTGGAAGATTGTAAGACTAAAGCAGCACCTTCCAATAATATCGGTATGCTGTAAGGACTGTAGAGCAAGACCTTTTTTATCTTCATGAAGATTTTCTAGATTGAAATTTTCGTAGCGCTTGGATCAGGTCGGAGGGTGTTGCATTGATGATTTCTTGGCGATTATGCACAATCATTCTGTTTTCTGTTAGCGTTAGATAGACTGCTTTAAGATTTAGCGCCCCAAAATCTAAGAGCGGCGCTAAATCGGCTTTTCTTAACAGAGCATTGGTATGATCAACAATAATGATATCAGGCTGTTCTTGTGACATACGCGATCGCAATTCTTGCCAAGAGCCTGCACGAGCAATATTTTCTAAGGCAGGCTGATCAGGGAGGATATGGGATAAACCTTCTTGGAATAGGCTTTCGCCAACAAATAATATGCGTGTTTTCATCGTAATAATAGTGTAGCAAACCCGAAATGCGCTGTCTTCATCCAAAGGATGCGTTTTTTAGCCCAGCTTCTCATCCATATGGATGGTATAGATGTCATTGAATTATTAAAACTTAATCCATTTGGATTATATTTGAAGCGGCAGTACGCAATAAAAAAGTTGAGCCGCTCTTGGATGCGAAAAAGCAGTTTTTTTTAGGGTTCTCGGATTTCTACATCCACATCCATATTGCCAGATTTTTCAAACTCCAGGGTCAGCGGGAGCACAACGCCAGGCTCAAAATCCACTAGCTTGTTGACGCACATGATATGCATGCCACCGATCCTTAATTCAACCACTTCGCCGGCAGCAATCTCGATGATCCCACCTTCCACTGGGCGCATCCCCATCACGCCCTCTTCGGTTTTATAAGATTCATGTAATTCGACAAAACCACAGGCTGATGATGATGAGCTCAGCAAGGTGTCAGATTCGCTACCAGCATTTCCAATCACCAAGTAAAAAACTCCTACTGTAGCAACTTTTGGAGATGGCCACCCCCAAACGTTATCAATAGAAATAGCTGGCCCCTCAGGCTTGGCCTGGCAAGCTGCCAGAACAAGGCTGAGTAAAATAACTAAACTGAAAAGGAGTGACCAATTATTTTTTGTCAGTTGAAATTCCTTTCTAAAAAATGCTAATAATGGACTATTTTTTTTCGGATTTGAAAGCCTAGAAGTGAAGCAAATAATTACTTGGCGTTTTATGAGGTAGCTAATATCCTCGGCGATTTCTTTGCCCGCTAATCCAGAGGAAAAAATCAATTTAACATGGCTATCTTGATCGATAACCGTAATCGTAGCAGTATGATCAACTAAATGTCTAGTGGCCTTGGTACCTTCATGTTTTTCGAAGAAAACGCCATAGAGAATTGTCAGTTTTGCAATCGTGTCCGAATTGCCTGTCACTCCTAAAAGATCGGGATGAAAATGTGCCACATATTCCGCGATTTTTTTCGGCGTATCTCGTCCGGGGTCTATAGAAATCATGATAAATTATACTTTGTCAGTGTCTCTACCCAAAATATCCAGCGCTGTTGCAAACTCCGCTAAAGTTGCTGGGCAGACATCGGGACAAAGAGAGTAGCTAAAACACAGTATAACCACTTTGCCGCGAAATCTGACGGACTGACAACTTGATTGTCCCTGGCTTTTAAAGTGAAATCGGGGCCTAATCGGGAGATTGCAAGAAAGTACCGTGAGAAGTATGTGGCGTGAGACGGGCGATGGTAATCCAGGTCACAAGGGCGGCGCCAATGGCAATGCCATTAATAAAAAGCCAGCGCCGGTTTTTGTTTTCCATTTGGTCGGCCTCATTTTCTTTGATGAATAAGTGTTTAGATTTTGCTACGGGATTGATGCAAATAAGGGATGTTTTTTTCCTAATTCATTATTGTGCCGCCAAAACCGCGTTGAAAATTAATGGCATCTTCGCTGCTGACAAATGAGAGTATGGAAGGCGGGCAGCACAGCGTAAGGCGACTATTTAGCAAATAGATGGCCTTATTGGCGTTGGATGATGTGTCCGTATAGGTAATCTGTTGCAAAAACTGCCATAAGCGTTGCCTGGGGGTCACGAGGACATTAAACCGCAATGCGGGCAGCTTGTGAATTGAGGCCACTGCCTTCGCAGTGCCAGATAAACGCTGCCTCGAGGCCTGTTCAATTGCGGCACCGTGTGCCACGAATGCCCTTATCTAGGCGTGCGCGCATTGCCTATTTATAATTTTCACTCAGACCCCAGGCCATATCGAATTTGAGTTTTTTTTGTCGTTGAACGTAATAACGGTTGAGGCTTTCGCGTTGGCTAAGTGCAAAGGTGCTTGTGCTGCCAGCGTGATGATCTCGTGCTCATTTCTGGCCGCTGCAATTTTCCGTCCTAAGGTGTGCAAGGTCAATAATTGTTGGATTTGTTCTTCGAGTTGGCTAAAAGCCGAATTGAGCTGTTGGGTAGATTTATCGCGTTTTTCGGCCGCGTTTGCGATCCAGCTCACCCAAATCCAAGCGGTAAAGCTGCCTGTAGCGCTGTACAATAATAGTTCAATCCACCACTGACACTGTGCTGGAACAGGCCGTAGTAATGCGTATAGGGCTAATTGATGTAGGGCCGCCAACGCTAAAACACCCGGAAAAATCATCCATCGCAAACGTCGTAACTGGACGAACAGCGGCACAGATTTTAATTGTTCCATAAGCTCTACAATTGAAATCATAAGGCAAAGTATACCATTGCCATTTATCTTGAACTAATGTAAGCGTGGTATCCTTGGGGGCGTCTAAATGTTATCAATTCGTCTTCGACAGCGGTAAAAATAGTGTTGTGGTTAATGTTTAATTATTACTTTCGGTATCACCTTTGGATTTTAAAATGAATCTTGATCGTCGAGCTTTTCTCAAATTGATGGCCATAGGTTTAGGCAATCTTGCGTTAAACCCTCGACAGCGCTTGTTTGGACTGGTAGATTTTCCCCAGGCGGAAAGGTTAGGACGCGTCTGCGTGGGCAGAGTAGATCTTAAAATTCGACCCGATTATGATAGCCCTAGTGCAGGAGTGCTCTATGAAGATACGGTTGTGCCTTGGTTGAAAGATGTTGTCGGACATTGGCCTTGGCGCAATAATCAACGCTGGGTTGAGACCCCCGAGGGCTATATTTGGGCTCCCTATATACAGCCTGTGATGAATTTACCAACGGAGCCCGTTAGTGCTTTGCATACAAATGGGGAAACGCCCGGCATGTGGGTAGAAGTCAGAGTTCCTTTCGTAGATGCGATCATAGATAATCCACCGGTGCGCTCTGCTTGGTGGCGATATCGCCAAGAGAATGGCCAAGTATTTCGATTTTATTATTCGCAAATATTGTGGGTTGATCAAATAAATACCGACACGAATGGTCACATTTGGTACCGTATTAATGAGCGTTACGGCAACCCAGGAGATAAATTTTGGTGCCCGGCAGAGGCATTTCGTCCGCTTACGCGTGAAGAGCTTACTCCCATAAGTCCTGACGTAGATAACAAGCGTATTGTAGTTGATATCAATTATAGCGTGCAAACACTCTGTTGTTTTGAAGGCGATACCGAGGTTTATTTTTGCCGCGTTTCCACAGGCTTGGGTGAAAATTCAACACCGCTTTCTGCTTATGCCTCGCCAGGGTTCCCTATCTGGCGCAAACTATTTTCCCTTCACATGGGCGGCAGTACGGCTGCTGGAAGTTGGGATGTGCCTGGTGTGGGCTGGACATCGCTTTTTCAAGGTGATGGTGTTGCCATTCATTCGACCTATTGGCATAATAATTATGGTGAACCCATGTCGCATGGTTGTGTGAATGTCGCGCCAGAAGATGCTAAATGGATTTTTCGATGGGCACAGCCGCAGGTTTCTTTTGAGACAGGCGATGTCACCATTGTTGGTGAGGGCAGTACCCGCGTTACTGTAAAAGAGTGGTAGTAATAATGAGGGCTAGTACTCATTTGATGAATGATTATTCTTTTTCGCTAATTATTGTTTAATCGCTCTTTGAAGTTTGGAGATAAAAATTATGGATTTTCAGAATATTACGATTGGTCTTGCTTTTATAGCCGGCCTAGCATCTTTCTTATCACCTTGTGTATTTTCACTGGTGCCCGCATATATTGGTTATCTTAGCGGCCGATCTGTTGCTTCGATTGAAGAGGATGATGCCGCAAATCGTTGGCTGACCTTTAGTCATGGTTTAGCTTTTGTGCTAGGATTTAGCATTGTCTTTATATTATTGGGATTGGCAGCTTCAGCTTTAGGGGGCTTGCTTTATGACATACGCGGTGCGCTGGCGAAAATTGGGGGCGTTGTTGTTGTTCTTTTTGGATTGCATATGACCCATATTATACGCATCCCTTTCTTGGAATATGACCTGCGCCCGCAATCTCAACCTGATCGCCAACGTGGATACCTCTCTTCAGTCATGATGGGCATTTTCTTTTCAGCAGGATGGTCACCTTGCGTTGGACCTGTGCTAGGCGCAATTTTAACTCTTTCGCTGAATAGCGGAAATACTAGTCAAGGAGCAGCGCTATTGACATCCTATTCGGCAGGTTTGGCTATCCCATTTTTGATCGCTGCGTTAGGCGTTGGTTGGGTAACCAAAGTTCTGCGTAGATATGGCAAGGTGATGCACTATACTGAAATCGCAATGGGTGTGATTTTGATTATCGTTGGCGTGATGCTTTTTATGGGTACTTTTGAACAATTGGCTCGTTTTGGTTTCTATGTTGATTTTGGTTTCTAATTTTCATTACCTCTCTGCGACACTATTTGGATAAACTCATTTATAAAAGTGATTTCGTTTTTTATTAACTAAGAGAATTTTTAGGAGACATCTATGTTGCGCCGCATGCGCCCACTTTTTGCCGGATTACTGATCGGCGCTGGCATTGGGGTGGCTATTATCATTGGAATTTCGAGTGAACCTGTTCCTGCCAAGATCAGCGAGTCGAAAGATGATTTAAATCCAGACACGGGTCTTGCGATCGGCAACATTGCCCCAGATTTTGAGTTAACATCGATCTCCGGGGAGCAAATTAGCCTGGAAGATCTGCGCGGATACCCTGTACTAATTAATTTTTGGGCCACTTGGTGTGGTCCTTGCCGACTAGAAATGCCGGCGTTTCAAGCGCAGTTCGAACGTTATGAAGGAAATTTAAAAATTCTAGCAGTCAATTTTGATGAGCCTTTAGACGACATTCAACTATTTGTGGATGAGTTCGGCTTGACATTTGATATATTGCTTGATCCTGGTGCTGAAATTCAGCAGCTTTATCAAGTACGGGGTTATCCGACATCCTACTTTCTTGATACTGAAGGTGTTATCCAAATTCAACATATTGGCTTGATTATTGAAAGTCAATTAGATGAATATTTAGCTGCGGTCGGGTTAGATCAATAAAATTTGATGTGTTCAATCTAATATTGACTACGATAATAATTGGGAGAAAACCTTGCTAATTGTAACTCTTTTTGCTCGAAAAAAATGCCATTTATGCGACCAAGCCGAGATAGATTTACAGGCCCTGCAAGAAAAATTTCCACATGAGTTAATTGTCATCGATATTGATGGAGATGCCGATTTGGAGGCTGCTTACGATATCGATATCCCTGTGATTGAGGTTGGAGCCTATAAGCTGCGCGCGCCTTTTGATCGTCAAAAGTTGATGATGGTCTTAGGTGCAGCCCATGACCGCGAAATCCAATTGCGAACTCTAAATGATAAACGCGGAAAAAAACAAGCTACTTACGGTCAAAAAATTGCCAAAGCCGATCATTTTGCCCATTGGTTTTCCCGTCATTATATGCTGGTTTTTAATTTATTGATCTTTATTTACGTTGGATTGCCCTTTCTAGCACCCGCACTGCAACAATCTGGCGCCACTGCTCCCGCAGCTGTAATTTACAAAATTTATGGCGGACTTTGTCATCAGCTTTCCTATCGCTCCATTTTTATGTTTGGCGAACAACCGATTTATCCGCGTAAATCCGCTGGCATTGATGGTTTTCAATCTTTTCAGGAAGCCACCGGTCTTGACGAAAGTGGTTTACTCCAAGCGCGCCAGTTCGTGGGCAATGATGTGGTTGGCTATAAAGTGGCACTTTGCCAAAGAGATATTGCTATTTATCTTGCTATGTTGGTTTTTGGACTTGCCTTTGCCGCCACGGGACGAAAATGGAAACCATTGTCGTTCATTATTTGGATTGCACTAGGCATCTTCCCAATTGCTTATGACGGTGGCTCACAACTGCTAGGGCAATTACTGGTTATGTTGGATGGCAAGTATTGGGAGATGTTGGCAAGAGCTTTTCCTTATCGCGAGAGCACGCCCTTGTTGCGCTTCTTGACAGGTTCTCTCTTTGGTGCAATGACAGCGTGGATGGGATTTCCTCTTGTTGAGGAAACTATGGCAGATTCTCGCCGACTGCTTGCAAAAAAATTCGCTTATATCGAGCAACACAACCGTTGAAATAGCCGTCTATATGTCCTTTCATCATTTTGATTTGCTTCGATACTTAACCTTTGAAATCTTTGCTGATGCGGCGGTCACGCATGCTGTTTTTACTCGGCATGGGGGCGTTAGTCCAAAGCCCTGGGAATCGCTCAATATTGGGGGAACGGTGGGTGATGATTTGGCACGAGTTGCGGCCAATCGCGTCAGCTCTTTTCGATCGGTAGGGCTTGCGCCTAATTCGCTTTTCGATGTCTGGCAAATACACAGCGCTGAGGTTGTAGTTGCCGATGCGCCGCGCCCAGTGAACCAACCTTATTTGAAAGCTGATGCTATTCTAACAAATATAAAAAACGTTTCGCTGTACATGCGTTTTGCCGATTGTGTGCCCATATTGCTACATGATCCTGTGCGCAAGGTAATTGGTCTGGTGCACGCTGGCTGGCAGGGAACGGTTAAGAAAGTGGCACAAGCTGCAATAACCAAAATGAAGAGCCAATATGGCAGCGCACCGGAAAATATTATTGCAGCGATCGGCCCCTCGATCGGCGCGCATCATTATCAGGTTGGCTCTGAAGTTGTTGAACAAGTGCGGGCAGCCTTTGGAGAGCAGGCAAATAATCTTTTACTGAATTTGGATGGGGCATGGCAATTTGATCTATGGGCTGCAAACCATTTGATTTTGAAACAATCAGGTGTGGTAAAAATTGAAGTTGCTGGTTTGTGTACAGCTTGTCATACCGACGATTGGTTTTCACACCGCGCTGAACATGGCGTTACAGGCCGTTTTGGTGTTCTCATTGCGTTGAATGAAGGTTAAGCAAAATTATAGAGTTGTTCATAAATAAATCACGAAATAGGTTATGATATTCTATTCGTCAGATGAGAACAAAGATTTCACGAATATTGTGAAATAATCGAATAATTTTGTGCTCTCTTTATGCAAAACGCAGTGTATATTTCAAGAAGAAAAAGTTTCTTCGTTAATATTTGTGATTAGCGGGTCTATAGTGTAAATAATTATGAATTTGTTTCAGCAGATTGCACATAATTATGATCAAGTAAGCGAGCGCCTTGCAAAGGCTGCACATCTTGCCGGTCGCAATATTGATGAAATAAAAATGATTGTAGTCACTAAGGGTCGACCCATTGAGGTTGCTGAAGCCGTCGTCTCTGCCGGAGCTCGATATTTAGGAGAAAATTATCCTGCTGAAGGAGCGGGTAAAATTGCTGTGTTGGCCGATAAAAATATTGAATGGCACATGATTGGCCATATTCAGAGCCGAAAAGCTAAATTGGTGTGCGAAAATTATGCTTGGGTACATTCTATAGATCGTTTGAAAATAGCCAACCGGATAAATCAGCGTGCCCATGAGTATGGTCGTCGGGTGCCTATTTTGTTGGAGTGTAATGTCAGCGGCGAAGCTTCGAAATACGGCTGGTCAGCGTGGGATGAGAACAAGTGGTCTGAATTAGCCGAAACCTTGAAACCGCTTTTTGATCTGGATCACTTACAAATTCGGGGGTTGATGACTATGCCTCCTTTCACCTCTAACCCTGAAGGGGCGCGACCCTATTTTCAGCGTTTACGCCGTTTACAATCTTTTTTAAATGAGCAGTTTCCGCAAATTGATTGGAGTCAACTTTCTATGGGAATGAGTAACGATTTTGAGATTGCGGTGCAAGAAGGGGCTACCATGATTCGCGTTGGCACTGCTATCGTAGGTAGGCGCAGATAGCCTATAATATCGTTTGACCGAGTGGACGTGATATGATATTTACAGTAGCAGCACGCTAATATAAAATTACGCTTTAAAGGGACTTTGTGGTTTTCAGGATACGATTCGATAAGAAGCCATAGTGTGAAAATATAAGGAGAAAAATAAGTGATACCGATCTTAATTCAATTAATTAATGTACTTGAGCAATTATTCGTTATTGTTTTATTGGTGCACATTGTACTTTCTTACGTCATGTCGCCCTTTCATCAGGTACGCCAGCAGCTTAACCGAATCGTTGAACCCTTATTGGCGCCGATCCGCCGGTTGCTCCCTTCAATGGGCATGTTCGATTTTAGTCCTCTTGTCTTATTGATTCTCGTGCAAATAATAAGCAGCCTTATTGTTAGTATCTTGCGCTCGCTAATGTGAGGAAATTCTTAATGACCCAACGTGATTGTCGAATGCATGACGGAAAAACAGGCGCCAGCAATAATGAGATTGCTGAAATCCGCGACGGATGGAACCATTTGTATACGTTTAACAATCTTAGTTGGAGAGGGAATAACTAACCAACTTATAGAGAAGATTTTAGCTAATATATTATCGGTACCGACCTAGAAAGTTGAAATTATTGTTGGTGAGACTAGCCTTAATAAATTTGTTTCCATCATTGATATAGACGCCTTAACGGTACACAAAAAAATTCTTGCGCAATTGGCGTGAATTATCTGAAACTAGATTTCGGATGCTCAATGCATTACCTAAAACCAAATTTCAATGGATGCGGCAGATCAACTCCGGTAGCTGCTAAGGTCCAAAGAGTTATGTAGGCGGCTTCGCTGAGATCGGGAGCATCTCCATAAAGTACAGTATAAATGGTGGGGAAAATGTTGGCATAGCCATGCCGCTGGAACTGCAGCATAGCGGCTAATTGCTCAGCAGGAGTGCCCTCCTTTAGCACATGCAGCAGCAACTTGAAATCTGGCTTTTCTGGGCTTATACCTAAGTCGCGTTGCGCGGCATAGGAGATCAGCCAAGGCGTATCGGCTAAAGATGGTAGGACATGCGGAATTCTCGAATCAGGGAGCTTCATTTCTTCAAAGGCTAGCGCGGCTGCATTCTTGACCACCCATTGACCATCTTCAATTTGAATTTTATCCAAGAGCGCCAAGGTCCACGGTTGGCGGATACGTCGTAGCCCATAAATAACGGCTCGCTGCACGAGTAAATCCTCGGGCTGGGCGCATTCTTGCAATATTGGATGCCCCTCGATTGGATGGTTGGCGAGAGCTTCGGCAGCAGCCTTTTGCAAGTCTTCACTGCCTCGCTTAAGGGCATTAGATATCGCATCCATAGCTGGTTGCGTGCCGATGTTGACCAGTGCCAGGCAAGCAGCTTTAGAAACTTCGGGAAAATCTTGTAGCAAATTAGAGAGGGAACTTATTGCTTGCGCGCTATTCTGTGTGCCTAATCCCAGGGCTGCTAGTTTACGGACGCTGCTTTTTTGCGAGTTAATAAGATGTTGGAATAGCGCTGACATATTTGGGTCTTTGGCTAATATTAAAGCAGATAAAACGCGAGTGCGAGTCCCCATAGTTTGACTTTCATCTTGCAAGATATGGGCAAGGTGATGCATGATTGGTTTGCGCCAAGAGGCTTCGAGGGGTATATCCCTAAGCCAACGACCGGATGCGAGTTGTCCAATCAAGAGCGGGTCTTGATTGGACGGTTGGGACAAGTGCAATTGGGTTTGATCAACGATGTCTCTGATCGAGGCTAAATGGTGAAGCGTAAGACATTTTATTGCCGAATTTGGTTGTTTGAAAAGATCGTCAATTTGCGAGCTAGCCAACGCTTGGCTAGCAAGGTGGCCGACAAATTCTGGATATATACTGTATTGTTCACTCGCTCGAGGAATCAACAGTCCGGTATCGATCAGGCCGTATAGTACCTTATGTATCGCGGAACCTTTGAGCGCAGGAGTGTCTTCACCCTTAGATTCATTATTCTTGTCAACTCCTATTTCAGGGATTTCCTCGGATACCCATTGCTTAGCTTCATTTAGTGTAAACGTTGGCCGCATTAGCAACACGGATTGAGTCGCTAATTGGCTGAGGGCTTCAAGCGCTCTAGGAACATCTATGCTTGTGCGGAGCAGATAGGCAGACAATGCATCGGCGGTGGATGTGCCGCGTATATCGCCTGCATAAGCAGCCCATATTTGCAATGTGAAACTTAATGGTGACTTAACGATATCTTGGTTAAGTATCCAGCTGTTGAGCAGCAAGGGATTGACGGAAGAATAATTAGGAGTTTTGGCGCCCTGCTCGGTATCGATAAAATTGGACCACATTGCGCCCCAATTTTGCGCAAATTGTGCTTGCTGGAAACGTGACCATAAGGCCAAGGGTAAAGGAACAAAGCCTAAGGACGGCAGGCGATCGAGAAGTTTTGGTGCCGTTGCAACGACAGCGCGAGTGTGAGGATATAGTTGAAGCAATAGTTCAATGAAATCGACAACCGTTTTTTAGGCGAGTGGGTAGCAATTCGTCAAGTCCATCTATTATCAGCAGTGCATTGCCAGAATTGAAAAGCGAGCTGAAAAAATCCGACATCCTGAATTGTCTAATGTTAGACGCTCGGACTGTAGCTGCCTCAGCAATGATGTCCATCGCTGATTTGGATCCATTTTTGTGGTTATCCTGGGTCGATAGATCCAGATCGAATGCATGGATCAGCACTGGGATGCGTTTGTGCAAATCCGGGTCTTCAAGTTCGCTTCTAGCTGCCATGGAAGCCAGGGTGGCTAGGGTAACCGTTTTACCGCTGCCAGGCGGCCCTATTATGGCTAAATTTGAGCCACCGGATAGAGCCTGTGTAATTGAAAGCGTGTGAGCTCCATAGATAGTGCCAAGCTCAGGCCAATCGGGCATGTAGGGGATGCTTTGGGTTACTATATCTTCAATGGGGGCTGCTTGGCCTGGATTTACCGGAATAGGAGGTGCTAATAAACGTGGCGGGACCAAAATTTCATCTAGCGCAAAGAGCTGGTTGGCTAAATGCAAGCTCTGTGCATTTTTAAGCGTGCTGGCGAGATGGTGTTCGATGATATTATGTTTGATGCCAAGCCAAACAGATTGCAGTTTCTCTTGGGTACGTTTGAAAAGACTGTATAATTTTGGCCGCAATTGCACAATAAGCCACCAAAAAAATGATGCCGATGCAAATCCGATCCAAAAATAGAGGATTTCCACGCGTAGGGTGCGAAAGACGTCAAACATTGGGTTTACTCAGCATATAGAACCCGATCGCAGGTATCACAAAAGACGAGTTGATTAGGGGAGCGGGCAGCTCGGAAAGTGACTTCGGTTAATGTTGTGCCGCAAGCTGAGCACGCTTTATTGGCGACCCTGGTCACTGCGATGCCGGCACGTTTTTTTCTCAGTACCTGGTAAGTCCGCAGATCGTCTTCGGCAATCATTGTCCATTGCTTTTTTCTCTGGTCTTGCGCCCGAATCATATCTATATTAAGGATTTCTCTTTCTTCGAATAAGACGGTATTTCTAACATCACCCTGGGCGCGGGCATGTGTCAAATTTTCTTGCTTGTCCTGATAAAATTCTTGTGCGCTGTCAACTGCTAACATGCTTTCTAATTGACGGTCTTCAAGTACACTGAGGAAGCGTTTTAAGCTTCTGATTTCATTTTGTAAATCTTGTAGTTCCTTGGGGTTGATGACCTTGCCGCTATAAAGATTTGATTCAGATTGCTCGATTTTGATCCGCTGGGTGCGCACTTCATGTTCAGCTTTTTGCAGATTCTTCATGATCTCATTTAACTTATTTTCTGCGCTCTGAAAAATCACCTGCGCCTTACGAACGAGAGCATTATCAGCTAATGCGACTTCAATTTCTTGCTGGCGGGACTGGTGTTGATCAAGCTGGCTGTCAATTTTTTGCAATTCATAAAGAAATTTAGAGCGGCTCATAGCACTTCCTTCGATGTTTATGAGGTCTACAGTAAATATCGTGATTATAGGTGTGGATGCCTGGAAGCGCAAGGAATTCATCGGTTACAATATTCATATGCAGCAAAATAAACGCGAACTAGTCCCCTTATTGATTGCATTAATTGTTTTATTTTTTATTAGCGTACCTTTCCTTTATGCTTTTACGACGGGTGACGACCAGGCTTATTTCGGGGGATTTTTACTTAATCCGTTAGATGGAAATTCTTACCTCGCGAAGATGCGTCAAGGCTGGGATGGGGCTTGGCGATATAGAATGCCCTTTACCGCCGATCCCGGTGAGGGTGCATATCTATTTTTATTTTATTTAACCTTGGGGCATGTGTCCCGACTCCTGCATTTACCCATATTGCTGACCTTTCATCTCGCTCGTTTATTTTCTGCTGGAGCACTCTTATGGATGTTGTGGCATTTTTACGGACGAATATTTCATAATGCCCAGCCCCGACGTTTAGCCTATGCATTGGCAGCTCTGGGTTCTGGAATGGGTTGGATACTGCTTCCAATATCACAATTTACAGCTGATTTTTGGGTTGCTGAAACTTATCCGTTTCTTTCGGCTTACGCCAACCCTCATTTTTCGCTAGGACTTGCGTTTATGCTGTGGCTAATTGTTTCTAGCGATGATGATTGCTCATGGCATGCTTATCTCAAAATTATCGTGGCAGCTATGCTGCTGAGTATAATTGCTCCTTTTGGAGTGGTCATTGCCGTGACAGTTTTAGGCTCTCAATGGCTGTGGCAGACATTTCGGACTTGGCGCAATAATGGGAACCACATCATACCTCGTCGTCCTTTAGCCGCATTAATTGGCGGTCTCCCATTTTTAATCTACGACTTGTGGATAGTTCGCAGTGATCCAGTGTTTGCAGCCTGGGATGCGCAAAACATAACGCTTTCTCCAGCCTGGTGGGATGTGCTGATATCCTTGTCACCTGCTTTACCTTTTGTTGCTCTAACGCTATGGAAAAAAAGAAAGAAACCTTCCGCTCCAACCGTACTCTTGTTATGGCTTGTGGTTGGACTGACCTTAGTTTATGCGCCATGGAATCTACAGCGCCGTTTCATGATGGGATTATATGTACCGATCGCAGGATTAGCCGCTTGGAGCATATCGAATTGGGCTGCAAACACTGCGAAAGGTTATCGTTATCGAGTTCTGGGGTTGTTCTTGCTGGCTTTGCCGACCAATATGATCATTATTTTTACCTCGATTTATGGCATTAGGAATATTGATGAGAAAATATATTTAACACAAAACGAAGTGCAAGCTCTTAACTGGTTAGACAAGCAAACTGTGCCTGAGGCGCTCATTTTATCTGGCCCCGAAATGGGAATGTGGATTCCAGCGCGTACTGGTATGCGCGTTATCTACGGCCATCCGTTTGAGACTACGTTTGCAGACAAAGAAAAGCAAGCTGTGCTGCAATTCTTCTCGGGAACGTTCAGCGAGGACGAGATGAAAGCTATGATTGATGAGCGTAGTGTGGACTATATATTTGTTGGACCACGTGAACTGGTGCTGGGCGAGATCGATTTTTCGGCGAAGTTCTTATCTGTGTATGCCAATGACACCGTAACGATCTATCAAACGGAAAATACTGCGCATGAAGACTAAGCTACCTGTGTGGGAAAAATACATTGCGTGGTTGAAAACATTTTGGCCGCTCTTGATTCCAAGTTGGATCTTCTTATCGGGTATCACAGGATTTCCCTATCCTTCAAACGACGCACTGTATTCTGATTTGGTTATTTCCCATTATCCCAATGCGATTTTCCTTCAACGTTCTTTGATATATGATCATGTTGTACCCTTGTGGTCGCCGACAATATTGAGCGGATATCCTTTTGCTGCTAATCCATTAGCCGGTTTGTGGTATCCCCCTGGTTGGTTTGCATTGCTTTTTCCCTTGCCTTTAGGATTTAACATAACAGTGATCCTGCATTTGCTTTGGGGGGGCTGGGGGATGTATAACTTACTGCGTCGTGAAAGATTGTCACATACGGCTGCGCTGTTTGGAGCACTTGCCTTTGAATCATTGCCCAAGATTACTGCCCATTATGGAGCAGGCCATTTGACTTTAGTTTACGCGCTTGTGTGGACGCCGTGGCTTTTGTTGGCAACTTACCCGCAAACAAATGGTTCTCGATGGAGAAAAATTTTATCGCCAGGGTTTTTGTTGGCAGTGATTTTTCTGGCAGATCCTCGCTGGGCAGTATTTGCAGGATTGCTCTGGATTGCTTATTACTTTGCAGGATGGAGAAAAAAAGAATTGAGATTTCGTTCTCTACTCTCAATTTTCTTGTCGCAATCATTGATCGCGGCTCTCCTAGCTGCTCCTTTGGCAATTCCCTTGCTTGAATATACTCGTTTATCGACACGAACATCATTAACTGCAAATGATGTATTGGCGGATTCTTTGCCGCCTGTTCGTTTGTTGGGATTGCTCTTCCCCGATTTTGGTGGTCACCATGAATGGATGCTATATCCTGGTGGCGTTGTACTGATACTGACGGTTGTGACTTTGCTAACAATTGGCTATCGAAGCCGCTCCACATTTTGGATTGCAGTGTTTCTTGTGACAATGCTCTTTGCATTAGGAGAGCACATCCCAGGAATGAGGGTTTTGGCCCAACTACCTGGCTTTAATTTACTGCGCGTCCCACCTCGAGCGTTATTCTTATCTGGGATAGCTATAACAGCATCTGCAGCCTGTGGTCTGGATGTGCTGTTGGAAGATTGGAGGGATTTGCCGCAAAAGCGGATAAAATTGACATTGGTGGGATTGGTGACTTTCGCCCTGTTCTTGACCCTGAGTGTAGGTGTGATAACAGGTCAATGGGAACGTAATTATCTTTGGGGCGTTGCCATGATTGTAGCGGCCTCGCTGGGGGTCTGGTTGCAGATGGGGAAACGGTTACCATCGACTGTTATATTCGTGCTCTTCTTAGCAATTAGCCTAATAGATTGGGGACAAATCAATTTATCGGTGCTAACATTTCGAGATAATCAGATTGTCTTAGCCGAAAATGAACAAGTGGCGACATACTTATCCATGCAGAAGGGTTCCTTCCGCAATTACTCTCCATCTTACAGTTTGCCACAACAGACCGCGGTCAAGTATGGCTTATCCTTAGTAGATGGTGTCGATCCTTTGCAATTGAGCAGCTATTCTGAATTTATGGAAGAGGCGACCGGGGTGAATTCCCAAGGTTACAGTGTAACGTTGCCACCCTTTGCAAACGCTGACCCACAACACGACAATGCAATTTACCGCCCCAATGCCACAATGATGGGATTGCTGAATGTACGCTTTTTGATTGCTGATTTTAAATTACCCGTTGATGGTCTGGTCTTGCGGGAGCGGTTTGGTACGACACGGATTTATGAGAACCTGGAAGTAGGACCTCGTGCCTGGGTGCAGATGAATAAATATACGGTAGCAAAAGCGGCGCAAATTAATTGGAAGCCAAATCGAATAATTGTGAATGCAGCCGGACCGGGTATATTAGTGCTCTCTGAAATTGCGTATCCTGGCTGGCGAGTTTATGTGGATGGGGAGCAAGTTTCCATAGAAAAATATAATGACATACTGAGAGCGGTAAAGCTTTTACCGGGAAATCATGAAGTCAAATTCTTATTTTATCCTCTCAGTGTTTATATTGGTTTGGTTGGATTTGTTTTAGGTGTCATATTTGTGTTTTTTTTAAGTAAAAGAGATTGTGATTGAGCATATTTCAATAGCTGTATTTTTTACGCTTTAAAGATTAGAGTTTTGGTGGGTTTGATAATTAGTGTTGGCAGAAGTAGAAGTAATATCAAAAGAATACCAAGAAGAGTATTGCGCACTTGATTTTTATTTCTCCAGATTGTGAATGGATGATAAATTATTGTGTATCATAAAATATTTTTTCTGAGGATCAACACACCAAATGAATTTCAACTATAAAAATTTGATACAACGTCTTGATAGGATCCAACCCAACTTTTGGTTACCATATTTTCCGATAGTCTTGGCGCCATTGATATTGTTTTCTCCGATATGGCTTACGGGAAAAACCATGTTTTGGGGTACGCCTTCGCTGCAATTTGTGCCTTGGTGGACCTGGGCTTGGGATACGCTATTAGACGGCCATTTGCCGCTTTGGAATCCACTGGTAGGCATGGGCGCGCCCTTGATGGCTAATTATCAATCAGCGTTATTTTATCCTCCTACATGGATTTATTTCTTACTTTATCTTGGAGGAGGGTTAACCACAATGGTTTGGGGGCAAGCTTTGCTGACAGCCTTTCATCTCATTTGGGCTGGAATCGGGATGGCTCGGTTATCGGCCCGGTTAGAGTTAGGAAAGCTTGCGCAAACCGTCAGTGGATTGGCGTTTAGTTTATCAGGGTATTTGGTTGCGCGAGCATGGTTTGCTAGCATTAATATGGCTGTTGCCTGGTTACCCTGGATTTTACTGTTCTCTTATGATGCACTTCAAAGCAAATCTAGATTCCGTTGGATTAAATTGAGCATTGTAATTGGGTTACAACTTTTGGCGGGGCATGCGCAAACGACTTGGTACACCTTAACTTTAGCCGGAATGTGGGTAGGTTTTTGGGGCTGGCAAAATGCAAAGGGCAAGGATGCACATGGCCACACAATGATTGATCGATGGTCTTGGATAATCACATTTTTACAAGCTGAAATTCGTTTTGCCATTTCTGCCCTTTTTGGCGCATTTTTAGCAGCGGTTCAACTATTACCAACTGCAGTATATTTGAATCAATCACAGCGTGCTAATGCGGTTGCTTACGATGCTGTTATGGCATACTCCTTTTGGCCCTGGCGATTGCTTTCACTTTTTGCACCCGATTTTTTTGGCAACCCCGTGCGAGGAGATTATTGGGGCTATGCCAATTATTGGGAAGATGCCAATTATATCGGTGTACTACCGCTTTTGCTGGCGATATCTGTTATGTGGCGAGCGATTTATTGTGCACAGTTTAATCCAATAGATTATGTCTCGCGCCCTCTAAAGCGCTCGTGGAGATCGGTGATCTTATTCCTGACTGCTGTTTTGTCGATTTCTCTGTTACTCGCCCTGGGGGATAACACGGTGATCTTTCCCTGGCTTTACCGGAATATTCCTACTTTTGACATGTTTAAAGCGCCCACGCGTATAGCGATTTGGGCACAATTTAGCTTAGCTTTATTAGCGGGTATAGGTGTAGCCGGATGGAGACGCCCAAGAAAACGGGTTCTTTTCTGGACACGTTTATCTACTATGGGTGGTTTCGCTATTGCATTGGGTTCAGGACTGGCTTGGATATTATTAGGAGATATCAAGGCAACCTTTGTCCGAGCCGCAGTACTGGCCGGTTTTTGGGGGCTTGGATCTGGAATTTTGTCGTTGACGGCTCCTGAGGCACAGAAATCCAATGGTGCTCAGCGATGGACTTTTGCTGTCGTAATTTTGATAGTTGCTGATTTATTAATTGCCGGATGGGGACTTTCCCCTAGCATTGCGCGAGATTATTACACAGACTCTGAATCGGGAGTTCGCGGGCGTGTCTATATTTCATCAGTGGATGAACGAACAATCAAACGGGATAATTTTTTACGGTTCGATAGTTTTGGGTTAGACCTTAACTGGGATTTGTTTCAGGTAGCAATGCTGCCCAATGCTAATATGTTGGTTGGAGTATCATCTGTAAACAACTATGATCCTTTCGTTCCAGGGCGCTATGCGCGATGGATGGAATCTTTAGAAAATCTTAATAATTTTCAATTTGAGCAATTATTAGATTTGATGGGAGTGAGCGTTATCGAGCAAGTATATGAGGTACGAGAACTTGGTGTGGAATATGTTAATCGAGGTAATCAAAAGTTATTCCGGTGGGTTCCTTGCAGTATTTTTGTAGATTCAGGAGACGCTGCATGGGAACAAGTTTTTTCAGAACAAATTAACTTCGATGAAAAAGTCGTACTAGAGGGTGAATCGTTTTCATCTTCTTCCTCGTTGGACTGCTCTTCTGTAGGGGGGGTAGTGAAACTTGAAAGTTCACATCCAAATGAAAAAATTATCCAAATAAAAAGCGATCAATCCGGGTGGGTGGTTATCTCAGATGTATGGTATCCAGGATGGAAAGCTTGGGTAGATGGACTGCCTGTCCCGGTATTGCGAGCTAATTATTTATTTCGCGCTATTGAAGTTGATCAAGGTGAGCATCAGGTAGTGATGCAGTACCTACCCATGGAATTCTATTTGGGATGTTTGTTGAGTTTGGTATCTTGGTTTTATGTTTTATATTTCTATCGATTAAATATTTAAGATAGTTGGGATACAACTAAGTAATAAACATAACATGGTCAAATCCCCTCGGAACTGAGACAGCCCACTCCACATGCGAATCTGGACAGAAATAAACATTTTTATTCACAATGTAGAAAAGAAATAATTCAAGTTGGACGAGCGGCGCTTTGAGAAGACAGGCAAATATTGCACCTTATTGGACAGGGTAAACCGAGATTTTTTGTGGAGAAATAATATGTTTTAAGGTAATATGTAACTTGGCATATGCATGAGTTTATTTTATACTAGGCTTTTACCAAATAGCTTACCTAACAAGGCTGTAAATCAATTTTTAATACTAACGTAATATAATATTTTTGGATATGGAATTTTAATAACGATTTCCATAATATGTATTACATTTTTACTCTCCGCAAAATAGAATGTTGAATTGGATGACCAACAAATATACTTTCTTTATATTTAATTAACATCTAGTCAGACTACGAACGACATCTTAGAAAGCAAGAAGTGGGTTCACATGAAGACATATAATGCAGAATATGGAAAAACTGATCCTCAACTCCAGGAAGCAGTCGAGCTTGTTCGTGTAGGTGATTTGACAGAGGCGAAGAAAATTCTTGGGAATTTTCTTAAGAATTATCCAGAAGAATCGCAAGCTTGGCTATTGTTAATAAACGTGCTTGAAGGTCAAAAGGATACGATCACTGAGATGCAAAAATTGCTCCAGGAGGACCCAGAAAGCCAACAGGCAATTGCATGGCTTTCAATTCTATCCGCGCCCATACTGGAAACAAGTTCAGAGCATAGAGGAACAGCATTCTCTGCAAAAACAGATACTATTATTTTCCAAGACGATAGCCAAGAGCATATCGACGAGAATCTAGGATTTGCTGATCCAATAATGTTGGATGATGCAATTGAGAATGTTGGCACCTCATCTATGCTTTCTCGGCTGATCAAAAGAAGGACCATTTTGATCACAGGCGATTTGTCGTCTTTAACTGGTGCGATTGCCAACGAATTTATTATTGAGGGAGATAAAGTAGTTATAGCTGGTGATAATGTAGAAAAACTAGCAATAGGTCTTGAGAAAGCTACGCTGCATTCATATAATCCTTCAGATAGTGTGTTTCGTGATGTTTTATCATCCTATAAGTTTGACATGATCATCTTTATTTCTACTCGAGAAGATCAATTGCTCAATACAGGCAATATAAATACCGGGCGTGCCCTGGATGAATTGAGAAATACGTTAGAGCTTAGCAAGTCCGTTGTACGGTTTATATATATATCTTCTACAGAGGTGTATGGAAAAAATGAAGATATGTTGAAATTTGTAAAGCCTCATCCGGTTACGGTTAACAGAAACACACTGCTAGCTGGAGAGCACTACTGTAATTTCTACAGACAAAACTACGGCCTGAATACGCTAATCTTACGAGTTCCCTTTATATATGGCCCTGATGAAAAAAGTACGCTGCTTCATAGTATTCTGAATGACTGTGTTCATCGAAAAAATATCGAACTACCTGCTGGAGAAGATACAATAATTAACTTCCTGCACGCGGAAGACGTTGCGGATTTCATAAAAAGGGTTCTAGATGAAGGACACAGATCCCGAACCCCTGTAATTGATCTATCTTCTGCAGATAATCTGACTTTTCGCGAGTTGGTTGAGCTCCTAGAGCTCGATTTTCCCGAGATAAAAACAAATTTTAATGAAACCCACACTATTTTTACTCAACCCGTTGAAATTTCCGAGGCACGGAGCGAGTTTGATTGGATTGTCCAGCATAAATTTAGCGAAGAATTACCTAAGATGATTGAGTCAATCATCGATATCGATGTGCCGAAGATTTCAATATTTGAGAATGTGAAGGCTGCTCTAGTAAAATATCAGACTTTTGGAATCTTAAAATGGGTGGAATTAACATTCGGAGCGGCATTGATGCAATATCTGGTTGAAGTGACAGGCACATTATTGCAGTTTAAAGTTATTGATTTTAGATTACTATATGTTGTAATCATGGGTTCAATGTATGGCACCACCTTGGGTTTGCTGGCGTCTATTTTGGCAGTAACGTCGGGATTGTTCGGCTGGTATAGATTGAATTTTGATTGGTCTTTGCTCATCTACAATGTTGAAAACTGGCTGCCATTTGTTATTTATTTTATCGCTGGTTCTATTACCGGATATCTTAAAGATAAAAATGAAAATGAAATTAGCTTCAATATTGAAGAAAAGGACCTAATTAGTGAGAAATATTCTTTTTTATATGGCGTGTATTCCGAGATAAGCCAGTTAAAAGAACAGTTCCGTGAGCAGTTAATAGGTTATCGAGATAGCTTTGGGAGAATATACAAAGTTACAAGTGAATTAGACAAACTACAAGAAGATGAAGTTTTTTTATCAGGCCTTGATTATTCTTGAAGATATTATGGCAAGCGACAGCATAGCTATTTATGCTATAGATAAAAATAGTCGATTTGCTAGACTTGAAGTCAGTTCACGCTCTCTGAGTGATAAGATTGAACACTCTCTTAATTTATCTGATTTTCCCGAGATGATGGATCTTTTTAAACGAGGAGAGATCTTTCAAAATAGTGAACTGTTAGAAAATTATCCGGTGTATTTCGCTCCGATTATGTATGAAAATGTCCCAATCGCGGCTATTGCGATATTGGATTCCAATTTTGAGCAATATTCTTTGTATTATGCTAACCTTTTCAAAGTGATGTGCGGCCTAATACAATCATCTTTGGTTCGAGCATCATTATTCCTGGATTCAAATGTTGATAAGGTATATATCGCGGGGACAAATATATTGGAATCCGAACCATTTTCTGATATTTTGGATATCAAGAAAAAAATGAGAAAGAGCCAGGTATCAGATTATCAATTGATCAAAGTAGAACCTAATGAAAAAAACATAATTGAGCTATCTTTAGATATTTCAAAAGGAATCCGTACGACAGACTTCATCGGTATTATAAATGGAGATTATTTTGTGCTGCTTTCACAATCTGTTGCCAAAGATGCTAACATAATTATTGCTCGCCTGGATAAACTTGGGATTGTGGGCGTATTGGTAGACCGCTAGGGTAGAGAAAAGGCGATTGAATATAAATGATAATTAATATCTTTCTTTATATAATAGCAGTTCATGCTGTAAGTGCGTTTGTCTACGCTATCTATATTGTTACTGGCAACTCATTTCTGCGCAAGGCATCAATTATCCCTATCATTTTGATTCCTGTGTTTGGCCCTGTCGCTGGGATTGTTGTTGAATTGTTGAATATTTCCAAGCAGCAAGATAGCAAATTGATCGATTTACCTCAATTGACATTGGGGGAAGATATATATTGGAAAACAATCAAAAGGGGAAATGAAGATGAAAACATTGTGCCATTGGAAGAAGTTCTTCTGATTAACGATGTGCCAGTACGAAGAAAAATAGTTCTTGATGCGCTTTATGATAACCCTTTGAGGTACTTAGATGTCATGTTAGTTGCCAGGCATAATGAGGATATTGAAACTTCACATTATGCAACAACGATGATTTCTGAAGCTCAAAGGAAGTTTCAGCTGCAAATCCAAAGGTACGTTGTTGCGATTGAGGAAAACCCAGATGATTTAGAGTTGCTCGATGAATATATCGAGACCCTTGGGACATATATTGATAGTGGTTTGTTGGAGGATTATTTGCTTAAGCAAGAACGGATTGTATATTCAAAGGTTCTTGAGACCAAACTCTCCAAAGTAAACCTCGATTATAAAACATTGATTAGATACCTTAGAAATAACATAGCTTTAAAAAATTACATGTCGGCGGTCGCAATCAGTGGAATCTTAAAAAGAAATTGGCCAGAAGATGAACAAACCTGGATAGAAGCATTACGAGTGTGCATCGATGGACACGATAATAGAATGCTTCAAGAAACTATCCAAGAAATTCGAAATGCGAATGTCAATTGGTCAGATAATGGCAGGGAACAAGTGTCATTATGGGTTCAAATATAAAGAATATGAAAAATAATTCTAAATTTGTGTGGATGTTATTGCCGCTCGGTGTATTGATGTTTTTGGCGGCCGCATTATTTGTAGAAAGATCTGGAATTGTTTATAGTATATTGCGTCCATCTTTGTATTTTTTGGACCCTTTGGAAACTGCACCTTCTACTGGTGGTGCAAATATTCCTGCGGATTGTCTGGTTCTATATGATTCTAATGGGGTTGAGGGTGCAGAGCATTATCAAACCGTGTTTGACACATTGGATAGTTTGCGGGTAAGCTGTCGAGAAATTGATGTGAGTGTGGATGATAAGTTTAATTTAGATAAGGTCCAGACGGTGATTGTAGCTTTTGTGGATCTGAATAAAATTGAAGAGAAAATCGATGATCTCATGGAGTGGGTTAATGATGGCGGAGGAATTTTATTTTCTATCCGTCCCGATCCATCGCGTACTTTGTCTGTAATCCATCGAAATTTAGGTATTCGATCCATGGCAGATCATCTTACAGCTGTGAGGGGTGTAAAATTTATTGACGATCTGTTGCTACCTGGCGTAAAAGGGAGAAGCTTTGAGATGGATCGGATGAGGCACATCAGTATTCCTGTGCAACTTGAAGATACTGCTCACGTGCATTTGGTTAGCGCAGATGAATATCAGCTACCGTTACTTTGGGAATATACTTATGGGACAGGACGTGTTGTAGTAATCAATACGAATCAATTTAATAATAAGAGCAGCCGAGGTATCCTGGGTACAGCGTACGGTTTATTGCAAGACGTCTTTGTTTATCCAGTTATTAATAGTTCTATATATTTTATAGATGATTTCCCCTCTACGATACCTGCAGGTGAGCATGAGGTAATTTCTAGACAATTTAACCTAGACATCCAAAGTTTTTTTGTTGATGTTTGGTGGCCAGATATGCATAACTTCTCCCGAAGATATGGGATTAAGTATTCAGGCATGTTAATAGAAACGGACAATTATGATGTAAACTATCCGTTTGTCTGGCAAGCCGATGAAGAAATCTTCCAATATTTTGGAAAATTGTTGCTGGAAGGAGAAGGAGAAATTGTGCTACAAGGGTATAACCATGTTCCTTTATGCCTTGAAAGCGATGGCATCAATCATCAATATGGATATCCTCATTGGTCATCTACTATTGTGATGCAGGAAGTGGTGGACAATTTATATAATTTTTCAACTGCCCTATTTCCTGATCATTCTTTTATCACTTATGTTCCCCCTTCCAATGTATTATGTGCTGAAGCGCGCCAGTGGCTGCCAGAAGTGTTGCCAGATTTGAGAGTGATATCAAGCGCATACTTGATTGATGAAGATTTGCCAGTATACTCCCAGGAATTTACTGAAGCGCAGGACGGCATTATTGAGGTGCCAAGGATAGTGGCTGGATTTGATCCAAATGAATATATGCAATGGGCAGCTATTAATGAGATAGCATTGCATTATGTAACCTCACATTTCGTTTATCCGGATGAAATATTGGATGATGGAATAGGCGCTCAGAAGGGCTGGGCATATCTGAGAGATGCATTTGATGAATATTTATTATGGATGCATGCAGCAGTTCCAAATATGCGAGAAATGACCGTCAGCGAAGGAGCAATGGCTGTGCAGCGATTTAATCGTTTGGGAGTGAGCAGTGGTTTTGATAATACTGAGACTTACTCAATTTATCTTGAAAATTTCTATGACGAAGCCTGGCTGATGATGCGAACAAATTGGGAACCCGGAACAATAATTGGGGGCTCAATCACAGAAGTGTCGCCAAATTTATACTTGATCGAGGCCAAGCAACCGAATATAGAAATTAGATTCGAGGAGTGAGCATTGAAAATCTGTCTGATTCTCGAAGGTAGCTATCCCTATGTTAGAGGAGGAGTTTCCACATGGACCGACGCCTTTATTCGCAGCATGCCAGAGATCGAATTTGTTTTATGGACAATTTGCGAGACGGAGGACCAACGGGGGCAATTCGCTTATGAACTTCCTAAGAATGTTGTGAGCGTGGTTGAGAACTTCCTTGATACTTCTTTGAAGCTCAAGGCAAGCAGAAATGTCAATATGGAAATTTCTGGTCAGGACAGAGAGGCAATTTCTCAACTCATCCGATGTCAAGAACCAGATTGGCGCGTGTTGTTTGGATTTCTTCGTGAAAAATGTAAAAATCCGCTAGATATATTAATGAGTGAAGATTTTCTAGATATCTTGAAGGACTTTAGCAAAGAAGAATATCTTTACGCGGGATTCTTAGATTTATTTTGGACGCTTCGATCCATGTTTGTGCCTTTGTTTTATTTAGTTGGACAAGATATACCTGAAGCAGATTCATATCACAGCATCTCAACAGGGTATGCCGGCGTACTGGCGGCGTTGGGATCCATGAAATATTATAAGCCGATGGTTCTAACTGAGCATGGAATTTATACTAGGGAAAGGGAAGAAGAAATCTTGCGCTCTGATTGGGTAGAGCCTAATTTTAAGAGCTTATGGGTTTCTATGTTCTACATGTTTTCGAGACTCGCCTATCAGCATGCGCACCGTGTGACTGCATTGTATAGCCATGCCAGCGAAATTCAGCAAGAGATGGGCTGCCCTGCAGAGAAATGTGAAATTATTGGTAATGGTGTCAATTTTAGTGCTTTTAGGGATATTGCTACAAAATCTCCTAATGGCTGGATAGATATCGGTGCGATAGTGCGTTTTGCTCCTATCAAAGATATTAAAACCATGATCTATGCCTTTTCTCGTCTAAAGCAAGAAATAGCGAAAGTACGCTTGCACATTTTGGGGGCCATCGATGATCAAGAGTATTATCAAGAATGTTTATCGCTAATTGAATATCTGGAAGTTAAAGATATTTCTATCCCTGGACTTGTAGATAGCAAAATGTATTTGCAACGATTAGATTTCACAATATTAACGAGCCTATCAGAGGGGCAGCCTTTTGCAATATTAGAGTCCTTAGCAGCAGGCAGACCGCTAGTAGCAACAGATGTTGGCAGTTGTCGCGAACTTATTGAAGGCCGTGATGGCGATACTTTGGGTCCTGCAGGTATTTGTGTGCCACCCATGCATCAAACAGCATTGTTGGGCGCGCTAATTGATATGTGTGAGAATGATGAGATGCGTAAAAAAATGGCTGTATCCGGGCAAGAAAGAATTGAAAAGTATTACGAGCAAGAGAAAATGATCGCCGATTATAAAGTGGTATATGAAAAGGCAAAAGTATCATGGCAGGCATAGGATTTGAATTAAAAAAATTATTTTCTAATAAAGGGCTGATACAAAAACTTCGAGCTAATCTTTATGCGAGTATTGTAATTACTGGACCTATGGTTTTGGGTTTTTTACTGCTGGTGGGCTTTAAATATTTATCAATAATTTCGGGCGCTACGGAGCATCAGCAGGACTTGATCATTGTGGTAATTACATATTCACTGCTTTTTTCATTATTGCTTACAAGTATTTTGTCTTATGTGCTTACACGCTTTATAGCGGACATGCTGCATGAAGATCAACGTGAACGTATCTTGCCATCCATGTACGGTGCCATTTCACTGCAGTTGATTGTCGGCGCAGTGGGTTGGGGTATATTTTTATACTACAGCCAACTTCCTATTGCATACAGCATTTTGTCCTTTATATTGTATTGTGAGGCGGTTGTTATTTGGACACAAATTAATTATACTTCTGCGCTCAAAGACTACCGTGGAATCTTGATTAGTTTTGGTATAGGAATTTCCATCAGCTTATTGGTAGGTTATTTATTAGCTTTAATACTTGATGATGTGGTTGCCGCTATGCTTATAGGCCCATGCGTCGGCTACGGCATAATGATGATCGGCTATACAATTTTACTGCATCGCTATTTCCCCCAAGGTGAAGGCAGTTCACTGAAATTTCTTGAGTGGTTAGATAAATTCCCAGCACTAACGCTGGTTGGATTTTTCTCTACCCTGGGATTATTTATTCATCTGATGGTGATGTGGGCCAGTCCGTGGGGAATCCAGGTGCATGGCTTGTTCTATCACGCTCCGCGCCATGATATCCCTGCCATGATGGCGTTTTTTACAATCTTGCCTACTACGGTTAATTTTGTTACCTCGTTTGAGGTCAACTTTTATGCTCGGTATCGATTGTATTATAGTTTGTTGAACGAAGGTGGCACCTTAGGGGATATTACTAAAGTGTATGATGAGATGTTAGCTGTACTTAAGCAGGAACTTTTTTACCTGGCCCAGCGACAGGTTATTGTCACGGTGATCGCAATTGTTGTAATCGCTGAGATTATTGATAGTGTTGGGATGAATTTTACGGCAGTGATGGTCGGATTGTTCCGGGTACTCAGTGTAGGCTATGGATTATATGCCATTGGTAACAGTATCGTAATTTTACAAATGTATTTTGTCAATTATAAAGCAGCTGTGTTCTCTTCTTTCACATTGTTGTTTGTTAATGGTTTTGGCACATTCTACACGATTACCCTCCCAGAAAATTATTATGGTTTTGGATTGTTAGCTGCCGGTGCAGTAATGTACATTTTTGCCTGGCTGAATTTTTCGTTATTTGCACGAAAACTTGAGCTTCACATATTTAGCAGACAGCCTTTGTTTGCGGTTGAAAATTCCGGTTTATTGACGCGTCTTGCACGTAAATTTAATTAGCCGAAGATATATAATTGTCAGGTTTGTGTTTTCATCTATCCCTTTGATAAAACTAATATTTACACACTAATTAAGCTATGAAAAAAATCTTTAATATTATATTGGCGGTGCTTGCGGGCCTTTTTCTTCTGGCTGTTTCTGCGCAGAGTTTGGTTGTTCCAGAGGAGCGGGAAGAGGAATTAGATCTGTCGGCTCTTGTACTGGAAGCAGAGCGGTTTGTTGAAAAAGAAATTAACGCTGGTATAGATGATTTTCCTATAATAGACAATATGGATCTATATAGATACGATGATCCTGCATCGGTGATAACATTATATGTGACAGTTAAGGTTGGAAACCCATCGGATAATACCGATCATACTTGGCAAGAGGTAAATGACTTTGTAAAATTCGTTGATAGGGTGGTAATAACCAGAGAATTGGACAAGGCTGAAGTGATTGTTCAAGTGGAAATGAAGATGGTCCTCTCCTCGGAGAATTGGGATTTGGGGAGATTGTCCCCAACGCAACGATTCAAATTAGGGGACAATCTGCAACGCTGACTTCTCAAAAATCTTACAAAATCGAATTGCGAGATCGGGCTGGTGAGTGGAGATGGCAAACTACAATATCGCTGAATAAGCATAAGTGGGATGAAACACGAATAAAAAATAAATTGTCTTTCGATCTAATGAAATACATACCAGATATTGTAAGTTTGCGAACGCAATTTGTTCAACTTTATGTTAAAGATGAAACAACTGACCCTCCAGGGGAAACTTTCATTGATTATGGTTTATTTACACAGATCGAACAACCTAACAGAGGGTTTTTACGGAATCATCATTTAGATCAAGATGGACAGTTATACAAACCAAGTTCATTTGAATTCTTCCGATATCCTGACCAGATCCGTCTTGCAAACGACCCTTTATATGACGAGAATATATTTTCTACGATACTTGAAATAAAAGGGAATAGGGATCATTCAAAATTAATAAATATGTTGGAGGATGTCAATAATTACGCAGTTCCGATTGAACGTGTATTTGAAGAGCATTTTAACGCCGATAATTATTTTACCTGGATAGCATTTAATATCTTGGTTGGCAATGAGGATATTTTAACGCAGGACTATTATTTATACAGTCCGCAAAATGGAAAAACCTGGTATTTTATTCCTTGGGATTATGACGGTGCGCTCCATAGAGTGGAAAGTGAATATTTTGGAAGTTCACCATACCATCCATTTGCACAGGGTATTGGTACTTTCTGGGGTGTAGTTCTTCATAGGCGCGTTCTGGAAGTTGAGGAATACCGACAAAAGCTTGATGTAAAGATCATTGAATTAAAAGAATTTCTTACACCTGAGCGGATAGATGGTTTGATAACTTCATATCGTACTGTAACAGATGAATTTGTTTCAAATATGCCAGATGTAATTAATTTGGGCATAGATTTAGAAGAATATGATCTTAGGCTAGAGATGCTGCCTGACGAAATCGAATTAAATTATAAATTGTATCTTGAAGATCTAGACACACCCATGCCATTCTTTTTAGGCACTCCTACTATGACCAATGGTACGATGAGATTCAATTGGGGAGAGTCTTATGATTTCGATGCTCAAGATATTGACTATCATTTTTTGGTTAGTAGAGATTGGGAATTTCAAAATATTGTAATCGATGAAATCGTCACAAATTTAACGACAATCCAAATTCCCATGTTAGTGCCGGGAACATATTTTTGGCAGGTTGCAGCTATTAATGAAGATGGTAAAAGGAAATACGCCTTTGATAATTATTATGATGCAGAGAGAAATAAACATACAGGAATGAAAATTCTTTATATAACAGATGACGGGCAAGTGCTTGAAGAATGAAATTCCGCCACGAACTTAAGTATTTAATCAGCGATCCTGATGCCGTGCTGATAAAAATGCGCCTAAATGAACTTCTGGAAAAAGATCATCATGTCAATTCAGCAGGTAGCTATACGGTGCGCAGCTTGTATTTTGATGATTATTTCAACAGCGCATATAATGAAAAGTATATGGGTGTGATGAGCAGACAAAAATTTCGCATTCGTATCTATAACAATTCGGACCATGTCATTCGACTTGAGAGAAAAATTAAATCGAAATCCTATATTTATAAGCAATCTGCGCCACTCAACAGAGCTGAAATTGATAAAATCATGCAGGGGAATTATGCATTTCTATTGAAAAGCTCTCA
>PVMK01126530.1_pt1 | contig 70917 bp, 70 predicted proteins | sample 1853481 | NCBI WGS metagenome assembly PVMK01 (sample SAMN08533507, study PRJNA380276) | Marine sediment metagenome, whole genome shotgun sequencing project.
GACAGAAATTTATAATAACGGTACAGTAAATACCGGTTACGCACAAAATAGTTTTATAACGAATAATTCGGGAGCTACTTTTGGTCAGGCTTCCTTGGGATCGTTCCATATGAATAATGAAGGAAGTATTACGGGACACGCTTACGGATTATGGATAGGTGGTGCAGGAAGCGGATCGGTTGGAGGAAATTCCTACGCTTTATATATTGCTACACCTTATTCCAATGTTACAGGAAGTAGTTTTGCCATATACTCGGAGAATACTGCCAATTCATATATTGAAGGTAATTTAGGTGTTGGTACTTCTACTCCTCTGAGAAAGGTTCATATAAGTGGGGCATTGCGTTACAGCCACTAGCTACTCCACCTGCAGGTGGTGATTGGGAGATATCTATGTTGGCGACAGATACTAATTTGTATTTTCATAATGGTACCGATTGGCAAGTAGTTTCATTGGTTGGTGTTCCATAAGAATTGAAGATGATCATTCATTATTTTTTAAGTAATAGTAATAAATGTTATAAATAATATAAAAAATCATTAAAAATAGAAAAAAATTTATAAATTTGCTGTTCTAATTATGAAATTACAGAAAATACATACTTGGTGGTGGTCTTTACAAAATTCAAAACTTGTGAAGTAGCTCCTTGTATTAAATAATATTAATTAGGCTTGTCTTTACGACAAGCCTTTTTTTTAATAAGACTAAGATGTATCAATTAAAAACTCATTATAAAAAGATTCTTGCAGATACCATTACTCCGGTGAGTATTTATCTCAAAATAAGGGATAAGTTCCCTAACAGTATATTATTAGAAAGTTCTGATTATCATGGCAATGAAAATAGTTTTTCCTATATATGTTGCAATCCGATTGCAAGTATTAAAGTAGAGGATAATAAAATTGTACAAACCTTTCCGGATGGTACTGAAGAGGTAATTGAGATTACGGAACATGTTGATGTTCCTAAACAAGTACACAATTTTAGTCAGAAATTTGACATTGAAGATCAAAACTTCAAATTTATCAATAATGGCTTGTTTGGTTATATTAGTTATGATGCGGTACAGTATTTTGAGGATGTTTCCATTCAGAAAAAAGAGGGCGACGTAGATATTCCAGATATTTTTTATGCTGTTTATCAAAATATCATTGCCATAAATCACTTCAAAAATGAAGCGTATATATTTGCCCATTGTTATGATAATGAAAGTAATATTGAAGAAATAATTCAGTTGATCGAAACCAAAAATTTCGCCTCCTATTCTTATTATAAAGATTCAGACGAGATTTCAAATCTAACCGATGAAGAATTTAAGGAATACGTTGAACTTGCTAAAAAACATTGCTTCAGAGGAGATGTATTTCAATTAGTGCTATCGAGAAGATTTTCTCAAGGCTCAAAGGGGATGAATTTAATGTGTACAGAGCACTGCGTTCTATTAACCCTTCTCCCTATTTATTTTATTTTGATTACGGTAATTTTAAAATATTTGGCTCTTCTCCAGAGGCTCAATTGGTTGTAAATAATGGAAAGGCGGAAATTCATCCTATTGCAGGAACATTCAAACGTACCGGAAATGATGAAAAAGACCTTGTCGCGGCAAAATTACTATCAAATGATGAGAAGGAAAATGCGGAACACGTAATGTTGGTCGATCTGGCCCGGAATGATTTGAGCAGGAACGGAAGGAACGTTCAAGTTGAGAATTATAAGGAAATTCAATTTTTTTCTCATGTAATCCACTTAGTATCAAAGGTTATCGGTGATAAATATGAAGATGCGATTACCTATCAAATTGTGGCAGATACATTTCCCGCGGGAACATTATCAGGAGCACCTAAGCACAAAGCAATGCAACTTATAGAAAATTATGAAAAGACAAATCGTGCCTTTTATGGAGGTGCCATTGGCTTTATGGATTTTAAGGGTAACTTTAATCACGCCATAATTATTAGATCTTTCTTAAGTAAGAACCATCGATTGTTTTATCAAGCCGGAGCCGGTATAGTTTCAAAATCAAATGCAGAAAATGAGTTGCAAGAAGTTTATAATAAATTAAGGGCTTTGAAAACCGCACTGGAATTAGCAGAAAATATATAATAAGGAATTATGAAAAAAATACTGGTAATAGACAATTACGATTCTTTTACTTATAATTTGGTGCACTATTTGCACGATTTGGATTGTGATGTAACCGTAAAAAGAAATGACAAATTAACTCTTGATGAAGTTGAAGGTTTTGATAAAGTATTGCTATCTCCCGGTCCTGGAATTCCTGACGAAGCAGGTCTTTTAAAACCGATTATCAAACGGTATGCTGCGACAAAAAGCATTTTAGGAATATGTCTTGGTCAGCAAGCTATTGCGGAGGTATTTGGAGGGAAAATCGAAAATTTAGATAAGGTATATCACGGAGTCTCAACTGAAATTGAATTAGTTAATAGTGATGATGTTTTATATGATGGAATTCCAAGAAAAATTGAAGTTGGGAGATATCATTCCTGGGTAGTTTCTGAGAATCTTCCTGATGAATTAATTGTAACATCAGTTGATGCTGACGGAGAAGTGATGTCGTTAAGACACAAAGAGTATGATGTTAGAGCTGTGCAGTATCACCCGGAATCTATATTAACTCCTGAAGGTAAGAAAATATTAAAGAATTGGGTAGCATCGTAGGAAATAGAAAAGTGGAAAGCAATAAGTTTAAAGTATAAAGTAAGATGGTTGTAATAAAGTGTTTGAGTTATAGAATTTGAATTCTTTACAATAAATAGTATAAAATGAAACAGATATTAAACAGATTAATAAATCACGAAAAAATCAATAAGATTGAGGCAAAAAATGTTTTGGTAAACATTTCGAAAGGCAATTATAATTCCAGTCAAATAGCATCTTTTTTAACGGTATACATGATGAGAAGTGTTTCAATTGCTGAATTGGACGGATTTAAGGAAGCACTATTGGAATTGTGTTTACCGATTGACTTATCTGCTTATAATACAATTGATCTGTGTGGTACCGGCGGAGATGGTAAGGATACATTTAATATATCGACTTTATCATCTTTTGTAACTGCCGGAGCAGGTGTAAAAGTGGCTAAACACGGTAACTATGGAGTTTCTTCATCCTGTGGTTCTTCCAATGTTTTAGAATATTTAGGAATTAAATTTACAAATGAAGAAGATAAATTAGAAGAAGCGATTGATAAAGCCGGAATCTGTATTTTACACGCTCCATTATTTCATCCTGCTATGAAAAATGTGGCTCCTATACGAAAGGAGTTAGGAGTGAAGACATTTTTTAATATGTTGGGTCCGATGGTGAATCCATCTTTTCCAAAAAATCAAGTCGTAGGTGTTTTTAACTTGGAATTGGCCAGAATGTATAGTTATTTGTACCAAAACACAGACAAAAATTATGCTATTCTACACGATTTAGCCGGATATGATGAAATTTCTCTGACAGATAAAACAAAAATGATTAGTAATTTAGAAGATAGGATGTTTAGTCCCGAGGAATTGAATATAAAGACTATTGGTCAAGAGGAGATATATGGTGGGGAAACGGTTGAGGACAATGCGAATATCTTTATGAAGATCTTGAACGGAGAAGGAACAGATGCACAAAATAATGTAGTTAGTGCCAATGCCGGACTGGCAATTTCGGTGTCAAAAAAAATACCGCATTTAGAGGGGTTTTATTTGGCGAAAGAATCTTTAGAAAGTAAAAATGCATTAAATACTTTTAAAAAATTACTGGAATTAAGTTAATATTATAGGAAGTGAATATTTTAGAAAAAATAGTAATTGATAAGCGACAAGAAGTTGAAACTAAAAAGGAAATATTACCGATCGACTTTTTGCAAAAATCACCAATGTTTTTACGTGAGACAAATTCTTTAGCAAAAAACAGAATTTCCGGAAGTGGAATAATTTCTGAATTCAAGAGGCGCTCACCTTCCAGAGATGTTATCAATCATAAAAGTAGTGTTATTGATGTTGTCCGGGGATATGAAGTGGCAGGTGTGAGCGGAATTTCCATATTAACAGACACTAAATATTTTGGAGGCTCATTAGATGATCTATTACAAGCGCGAAATATTGTTAGTTTACCAATATTAAGAAAAGAATTTATTGTTGATCTTTATCAAATATATGAAGCTAAGGCTTTTGGAGCGGATGCAATTTTATTGATTGCAGGGATATTAAAAGAATCAGAAATAATTGGATTTTCAAGTTTGGCCAATAAATTAGGCCTCGAAGTTCTATTGGAAGTTCATAATGAAGAGGAACTTAGAAAATCTGATTTGACCTATGTACACTTAGTAGGTGTTAATAATCGTAATTTGAAAACATTTGAAGTTACCTTAGAAACAAGTAGAAGTTTGTCCACATTAATTCCTGAAGATAAAATTAAGATTTCGGAAAGTGGGATCAGTTCTGTTAAAGCTATTCAAGAACTAAAAAATTATGGATTTAGCGGGTTTTTGATGGGTGAAAATTTTATGAAAACCGAAGACCCAGGAGTGGCTGCAGTAAGTTTTTTACGAGAATTGAATATGCCAGAGAAAGAAAGATAATGTATGAAGGAATTGTTTATAAGGCAATTCTAATAATCAAAAAAAATGAAACTTAAGATTTGTGGAATGAAATACGAAGACAATATCAAGTCTGTTGCGGAACTGCAACCAGATTATATGGGCTTTATATTCTATGAAAAGTCTAAGAGAAATTTTAATGGGATGATTCCAATGTTACCCAAAGGGATAAAAAAAGTTGGTGTTTTTGTTGACGCCAAATTGGAACATATTAATAATAATATTGAGAAATATGATCTCCAGGTGGTCCAATTGCATGGAGATGAAAATCCTAAGTTCTGTAATGATTTAAAGAATGTAGAAGTTATAAAAGCATTCACTGTTGGAAGAACATTTGATTTTAGAGTATTGGAACCATATGAAGATGTTTGTGATTATTTTTTATTTGATACCAAAGGAAGGGAAAAAGGAGGGAATGGTATTGTTTTTGACTGGAATTTATTAAAGGAGTACCCAAGTGACAAACCTTTTTTTTTAAGTGGGGGTATTGGTATAGATGAATTGGAAAGTATAAAAAATTTCGCGAAAAGTAAACCTTCAAGATACTGTTTGGCCCTAGACGTAAATAGTAAATTTGAGGAGGAACCCGGGTTAAAAAATGTAGAAAAATTAAAATATTTTAAAAAAAACCTATGATTGGTTTATCTAACTAATAAAAATGAAAGGATCATATCAAGCTGATAATAAGGGATATTATGGTGAATTTGGAGGTTCATTTGTGCCCGAAATGTTATACCCAAATATGGAGGAACTTCAAAATAGATATTTGGAAATAATGAAAGAGGAATCTTTTAAAAAAGAGTACCAATCTTTATTAAAGGATTATGTTGGTCGTCCATCTCCGTTGTATTTTGCCAAGCGACTTTCTAAAAAATATAACACGAAAATATATTTAAAAAGAGAAGATCTTAATCACACCGGAGCGCACAAAATAAATAATACTATCGGGCAAATTTTGTTGGCGAGGCGTTTGGGTAAAAAGAAAATTATTGCTGAAACAGGAGCCGGTCAACATGGTGTGGCAACTGCCACTGTTTGCGCACTGGCAGGGGTGGAATGTACAATTTATATGGGTGAAATTGATATTGCGCGCCAAGCGCCTAATGTGGCTCGCATGAAAATGTTAGGAGCAAAAGTGGTCCCGGCAAAATCAGGAAGTAGAACTTTAAAGGACGCAACCAATGAAGCTATAAGAGCTTGGATAAACAATCCGGTGGATGTACATTATATTATAGGTTCTGTGGTGGGATTTCATCCATACCCTGATATGGTGGCACGGTTTCAGTCTGTCATTTCTGAAGAGATAAAATGGCAATTAAAAGAACATGAGCATACAGAAAATCCGAATTATATTATAGCCTGCGTGGGTGGAGGGAGTAATGCATCCGGAGCATTTTATCATTATCTTGACAATGAAGATGTAAAGTTGATTGCTGTTGAAGCGGCAGGAAAGGGAGTGCAATCTGGAAAATCGGCTGCAACGAGCCAGTTGGGAAAGGAAGGCATTATTCATGGAAGTAAAACAATGTTGATGCAAACAGAAGATGGTCAAATAATAGAGCCATATTCTATTTCCGCCGGATTGGATTATCCGGGAGTTGGTCCACAACATGCACACCTTTTCAAAAGTGGTAGAGCGGAATTTTTGAATGCAACAGATGATGAGGCAATGAAAGCCGGATTAGAACTTTGCGAATTGGAAGGGATAATTCCTGCAATTGAAACCGCCCATGCCTTGGCTATATTCAATAAAAAAAGTTTTAAAAAAGAGGATATTGTGGTGGTAAATTTATCTGGAAGAGGAGATAAAGACCTTGATACATATATTGAATATTTTAAACTTTAATAGTCGTAAGACAATAGTTATTAATATGGAAAAAAATTCTAAATACTCAAAATTCATTAGTTAATCTTATATTAAATGAATAGAATTCAATCTAAAGTACAGGCAAATAAATCCAATGAAAGCAATAGTAAAAAGATATTGTCAATATATTTTACCGCAGGTTATCCTAATTTGAATGACACTGTTTCTATTATTGAAAAATTGGAGCAATCCGGAGTTGAAATGGTTGAGATAGGCATGCCTTTTTCTGACCCTTTGGCCGATGGCCCAACCATTCAACAAAGCGGGACAAAAGCTTTACAAAATGGAATGTCTACGGAGATATTATTTTCTCAACTGAAGAACATAAGAAAGAAAGTTAGTATTCCATTGATAATCATGGGATATTTTAATCCGATACTGCAATATGGAGTGGAAGAATTTTGCAAGAAATGTTCGGAAATAGGTATAGATGGACTGATCATTCCCGATCTACCGGTAGGTGTTTATCATGAGCATTATAAAACAATTTTTAAGAAATATGATTTGATAAATGTTTTTTTGATAACTCCTCAAACTTCGGAAGAGAGGGTAAAATTTATAGATTCAATTTCTGATGGCTTCATTTATATGGTGAGTTCTGCAAGTACAACCGGAGCTAAAAATACAATTGGAAGGGATCAAGAAAAATATTTCGCTAAGATTGCAGCAATGCGATTAAAAACGCCACAGATTGTTGGTTTCGGAATTTCTAATAAGGAAACTTTTGATCAAGCAACTGAAAACACCAAAGGGGCAATTATTGGATCTGCATTTGTAAAGTTTCTAGGTAAAAATTCTATTGAAAATATACCTACATTTATACAAAGTATTTTAAAATGACGTTTCAATCTATAATGGAATGAAAAACAATAGTATTTCACTACGCACACGTATTTTTATTGCTATGATCTTTTTAGTGGTAATTGCTTCTATTTTGATTGCAGCAATCACTATTTATCAGTATAATGAGCAAGCCGACGACTATCATGAAAAAAGATTAGAACGAAAGGAAGAGGCGATAAAAGCAGCTATTAGATACGAGTTAGACAGAGAAGAAAATATTTCTTTTGAATTAGAATTCCTGCCTAAGGTATTAGAAGATAAGATCAATGAAATATCAGATATCCATAACTTAGACATTAATATCTATAATTTGTCGGGAAGACTTCTTCGCAGTTCCAATTACTTCTTCTCTGGTGATACGACCAATGTAAATTTGACAGAATCAACAATAAATAAAATTGATCTAAATCCACTCCATCGAACAGTTTTGCCAAAAACATCTTCTGAGGGAAAGAAATATAAAACTTCATTTTCTTATTTAGAAAATACTAATAATGAGCCGATTGGAATTATTGGTGTCCCATATTTACAGGATAACACCTTCCAGGATGAAGAATTAAAAGAATTTCTGCAGCGCCTATCTTTGGTTTATCTTATCATTTTGTTAATTGCCATTATCACTGCGTATTTTTTATCTAAATATATCACAAAACCAATTGAATATGTGAGTGATAAAATGAGACAGACTGCGTTAGATAAAACCAATAAGAAGATTAGATTAAAAGATTCAGGTTTGGAAATTTCTAGTTTGGTTCTAGCATATAATGCCATGATTGATCAGCTTGAGGAAAGTGCTGTTAAATTGGCTCAAATTGAAAGAAAACAAGCTTGGAGAGAAATGGCAAAACAAGTGGCACACGAAATCAAGAATCCACTTACACCAATGAGACTTACTATACAGAGTTTTGAACATAGGTTTGACCCAGAGGATCCTGAAATTAAACAAAAACTGAAAGAATACAGTCTATCTTTAATTCAGCAAATTGACACTATGAGTTCTATTGCTACGGCTTTTTCAAGTTTTGCCGAAATGCCCTCCCAAAAGAGAGTGCGATTAAATGTAGTTGATGAAGTGAAATTAGCGCTGGATATTTTTCAGGAAGATTATATAAATTACAAATATAGTTCCAGTACAATTATTGCAGAATTAGATAAGATTCATCTTACTAGAATAATAACAAATCTTATCACCAATGCAATTCAGGCAGTCAAAGATAGTGCCAACCCAAGAATTTTGGTGGATGTTAGGGAAGTAGGTGATAAGGTTGTAATAGAAGTGATCGATAATGGTGATGGAATTTCCGAGGAGGATAGAAAAAAGGTTTTTGAACCTAGATTTACTACTAAATCCAGTGGTATGGGACTTGGATTGCCAATGATTAAAAATATTGTTGAGGCCTATGATGGAACTATTATTTTTGAATCAAGCGTGAATAATGAAACTGTTTTTAGAGTAACTTTGCCAAAAGGATAATCATTATATTTGATAATAATGAGACCAAAAAGATTACAGTGATTATTATGATAAACATTGATTATCCCAGATGTTAAAACTTACACCTAATCGTAAAATTAACAAATGAATTATAATAATATTATTCTTGAAATTGATGATTACTTAGCATTTATTACTATTAATCGTCCTAAAAAGCTCAATGCTTTAAATAGAGAAACAATTGCAGAACTGCATAACGCTTTTCGCGATTTGGAGGGAGATGGTAATATAAGGGTTATTATTCTTACAGGTAGCGAAGATAAGGCATTTGTAGCAGGCGCTGATATTTCTGAATTTGCTGATTTTGACACAAAAAAGGGATCTGAATTAGCTGCAAAAGGACAAGAACTATTATTTGATTATATAGAAAATTTATCTACACCGGTAATTGCTGCCATAAATGGATTTGCCCTGGGAGGAGGATTAGAATTGGCAATGGCTTGTCATTTTAGGGTTGCCAGTAAGAATGCCAAAATGGGTTTACCGGAGGTTTCCTTGGGATTAATACCTGGTTATGGGGGGACACAACGCTTGCCTCGTTTGATAGGAAAAGGAAAGGCAATGGAAATGATCATGACGGCAAATATGATAACGGCAGATGAAGCCCAAAATTTTGGTTTAGTGAACAATGTTGTAGATCAAAACGAATTAGTTCCTTTATGTGAAAAATTGGCATTTAAAATTTCACAAAATTCTTCAACTGCTATTGCGGCCGCTATAAAGTCTATAAACGCGAATGATAATGATGGAGTTAATGGTTTTGATATTGAGATCAATCAGTTTGGAAAATGTTTTGGAACGGATGACTTCGTGGAAGGCACCACCGCTTTTTTAGAAAAAAGAAAACCAAATTTTAAATAGACTATTTCTTACCTTCCCATTCGTCATAGAACTGTTCTAAAAAAAGGTTCATAAAATCATGTCTTTCTTGTGCCATTTGTTTGCCCGTTTCTGTGTTCATTTTTTCTTTTAAAAGAAGAAGTTTTTCATAAAAATGATTGATCGTGGGAGCCTTGCTCAATTTATAAGCTTCTTTGCTTTGTCCTATTTTGGGCTCAATACTTGGATTGTACAGTTCTCTATTTTTATAACCACCATAATTAAAAGCACGAGCAATCCCAATAGCACCAATAGCGTCCAATCTATCTGCATCTTGGACAACTTCAAGTTCTTTGGAACTACGAGGCTCATCTGGTCCGTCTTTCACTAAAGTATTTTTATAAGAAATATGGTTAATAATATTTACTATATGTTGTATTGTTGGCTTATCAACTCCAATACTTTTTAAAAAATTTCTCGCTTTTTTTGAACCGATCGTCTCGTCGCCATCGTAAAATTTGGCATCTGCAATATCGTGTAATAAAGCCCCTAATTCTACAATAAAGGGATCAACCGACTCCTTATTAGCAATTGCTCCGGATGTTCTCCATACTCTTTCAATGTGAAACCAGTCATGTCCACCTTCAGCATTAGCTAATTCCTTTTTAACAAAATCTATCGTATGACTAATGATTTCTTTTTTATCCATGATGCAAAATAAAAAAAACCTCTGCCAAATCAGAGGTTTCATATTATTTATTTAAATAATCTTTATAGTAGACCTAATTAGAATACAATGCTTTACATTTTCCATCCTCACAAATAACAGAATCAGGAGGCACAACAAAACTACAATCAGATATGATGTCCCATTTTTGGTTGAATTCTTTTTCTAATCTGTTGTAATCTTCTACCTTGACTAAGAGTTTAGTTGTGTCTACAGAATTTGAAAACAATAAATATTCCCAGTGTCCACCACAAGGTTTTGACCCTAGATCCACAAAATTGCAGGTGTATTCTTCGGAACAGCCTGAGTTTCCCGCTAAAGCAATAATCTCTGTTTTCAATTTGTCAATCACCTTTTTTTCCACTTCTTGTGTAGTCAGATTTGAATTATCATTACAGGTAACAAATAATAAAGGGATAAAAAGAGATAGAAACTTCATTTCTCCTAACAGAATTCTTCGTATGCTCCCACTAAATTAGACGCGATCATTTCAGCAGATCTACCCTCGATGTGATGGCGCTCTAACATATGAACCAACTGACCATCCTTGAACAAGGCAATGGAAGGTGAAGATGGTGGAAAAGGGATCATTTTTGCCCTTGCAGCGTCGGTAGATTCTCTATCAACTCCGGCAAAAACTGTTGTAAGTCGAGTAGGAATTTTGTCAAATTGTAAGGAAGCAATGGCTCCAGGTCTTGCCGTACCTGCAGCACATCCACAAACGGAATTTACCATAATCAAGGTAGTTCCTTGTTTATTTAACACATTTTCAACATCTTGAGAAGAGTGTAACTCTTCAAAGCCAGCATTTACTAATTCCTGGCGCATTGGTCTTACTAATTCTTCTGGATACATATTTTATATTTTTTAGTTAAATTTTTGAATTGCAAATATAAGGAATGAAATTTATTTACAATCGTATAAAATTCACAAAATATTAAGAACCTATAAGCTTTTGTTTGAGGTTAGAAATGTATATTTGCGTTCATTTTAAACAGTTTTATTGTGAATTTTTCAAAGTGGTTAGGTGCTGGAATCGGTTGGACATTTGGTGGACCGATAGGAGGTATATTGGGGTATGTTTTGGGTAGTTTAGTAGATGGATTTTCGGATAAAGAGCTTCTGGAATATAGAGATTATGCTAAAACTAATACAAATACAAGTTCCGGAGATTTCGAAATAAGTTTGCTAGTTTTAGCAGCTATAGTTATTAAAACTGACGGTAAAATAGACAAAAGAGAATTAGAATTTGTGCGTTCTACCTTTATTAATATGTATGGTGAGGATAGAGCCTTAAGAGCTTTCAAACTTTTTAAAGGAATTATTGCAGATAAAAATATATCTACGCGCCAGGTCTGTTTACAAATAAAACAAAATATGACCCACGCCTCCCGACTACAGTTGCTTCACTTTTTATTTGGTGTAGCTAAATCAGATGGAACTGTAACTCTTAGTGAAATGCGTAAGATTCATACTATTGCAGGTTACTTGAATATTAGAGATTATGATTTCAATTCTATCAAAGCTATGTTTTACAGTGAGGTTGATGGCTCCTATAAAATTTTAGAAATTGAAAAAAGTGCGACCAATGATGAGGTTAAAAAAGCATATAGGAAAATGGTTAAAAAATATCATCCTGATAAATTAAGAAATCTCGGTCCTGAGCATTTAAAAGGTGCAGATGATAAATTCCGGCAAGTACAAAATGCTTATGAACACATTCAAAAGGAGCGTAGGATCTAAAAATTCTATAGTAATTTGATGCCGTCGTCATAAATTTCTACTAATTTTCGTTTGTATAAATTCCCTAAACTTCTTTTAAAAGCTTTTTTACTTAGTCCAAGAATAAATTTAATGTCTTCTGGAGCACTCTTATCGCTTAATTCCAAGAAACCATCGCTCACCGATAATGCATCCAGAATTACTCTTGAGTTTTTATCTATACTATCTTTAAATCCCAATGGTTCTAAAAGAAGATCAATATTACCATCCTCTCTAACCTGCTTAACGTATCCTTTTATTCTTTCTCCAGGGTTAATATTTTTGTGAATATCAGAAGTAAAAATTAAGCCTTTATATAAATTATTGACAATGGCATTCATCCCTAAATCCGTTGTTTTGTACAGAAGTAGATCAACTTCATCGCCTTTTTTTAGATCTATTTCATCAAAAAATACAAAGTCATTCACTTTATTTGAACCAATTAATTTTCCCGATTCTTCATTCTTAAGTAGAAAAATTAAATACCAGTTTTCTACAAGCATCTTTTGCGATTGTTCTTCGAAAGGAACTAATAGATCGTCTGGCATTCCCCAATCCATAAAAACATCCCCCTTCTTTGTTTTGGTTACTTTTAAAAAGGCAAAATGATCTAGTAGTATGCTTGGTTTTGCAGTGGTAGCCACCATTCGATTGTCTAGGTCGGTATAAACAAAAGCATTTATGTCATCTCCCGGACTAACTCTTTCTGTTGCAAGAGCATTTGGTAAGAGTACCTCTACATTATCATCATCTACGAGATAATAACCCATATCAGTTACTCTGTTGACCTTAAGTTTATTTATTAACCCAATTTTCATCTGTTTAAAATTTTGAAATTACCAAGAACTAAGTTAATTAAAAACCTGCCTGCCAGCCTTTAGGTTTGAGAATCCCGAGTACTCGGGATAACCACTCTGTTCCAATAAAAAATATAATCATTCCCTTTTGTGAATTAATTGATTAAATCTATTCATGTTCGTTTCATATGATAGTAAAGTTAAGTATTTGAATTGTGATTACACTCTGTAGGTCATAGCATTAATATTCATCCCGGCTCCCACAGATGCAAAAACCAAAATATCTCCTTTAACTATTTTATGAGGTTTAAGATCTCCCTTCACAATAAGATCTAATAGAGTTGGGATTGTGGCAACCGACGAATTTCCCAACCATGATATGGTCATTGGCATGATACCTTCATGTATGTGATCCAATCCATATAACAGAAATAACCTTTTCAGAATTGCATCATCCATTTTACCATTTGCCTGATGTATTAGGATTTTTTTTACTTCTTTAATTGGGGTGTTGCCTTTTTCTAAGCACTCTTTGATTGAACTAGGAACAGTTTCCAAAGCATATTGATATAATTTTCGCCCATTCATTTTTAAGAATAGCTCACTATTTTGTTTAACTTCTTTTTTATAAGAAGGACCCATGAATAACATTTTGGAATATTCATAAGTGTCTGACCTTGTTTTATGAGCGAGTATCCCAATGGGTGTTTCACTCCTCTTGGCTTCCAAAATAACTGCTCCTGCTCCATCCGCATAAATCATGCTATCTCTGTCATGAGGATCAGATATTCTGGATAAAATATCCGCTCCGATAACTAGTATTCTTTTTGCATCACCGGATTTTATATAATAATCCGCCTGTATAACAGCCTGTAGCCATCCAGGACATCCGAAGGGTAAATCATATGCTATGGTGTTAGGGTTCTTTATTTTTAATTTATGTTTAACACGAGCAGCCAAGCTTGGTACAATATCTAATTGATTTCTACCATCCTGTAGATCGCCAAAATTATGAGCAACTATAATGTAGTCTATTTCCTCCTTATCAATACCAGAAGATTTTAACGCATCTGAGGCAGCGAAATAAGCAATGTCTGATGTAGACTGATCTTTACTTACATATCTTCTTTCTGCAATTGTTGTGATTTCTAAAAATTTATCTACAATTTCCCTATTGGTCTTATTAATTTTTCTACCATCGTTTTCATAAAATTCATTGGATAGAAACGCTTCATTCTTGATTCGATTTGATGGAATGAATTTGCCCGTTCCGGCAATGATACTATAGATTGAATCGCTCATATAAAAATTGTAATAAATTAATAATCGAATAAATAATAAAAATCATTTATTCACAAGTCAGGGCAAGATGCAAGAATGCATAATTACATTTCAAATATAGTTAAAACTGACTCTAATTAATAGGTAACCAAGGAATAAACTATAATTTGTTTTGCCAAATAGATGGTGCAATTATTGGGCCAGAATGGGTCCGGTCAAAAACTTTGTGGAATGTAATAAATAAACCTAATTAAAAAACTCTATTATTGATTTTTAACTTCGTTTAACGTATTATCCTCCTCCTTTTTTGACTCCCATCTAGCTTTGAGTATATTTTCATAAATACTCCATTTTTTTTGCTCTTTTTTAAATTCTTTGCCGAGTATCCATCGGTCATAAATTCGTTGAAAAGTACCATCATTGGTTCTAAAACCGATCCATTTGTCAATGAATCTTCTCCACACTTCATCTTTAGCAATTGGAAATACCAAGGCATTATTTATATGATAAGGCAGGGGATTTACCACTTTATAATCGGGATGAGAAACTGTTATAGCAGCTGCCCTTTCGGCACTTGTCAGGTGAGCATCAATTTTAATCGAATCGTTAAGGTTTGGATTAAAAAATTCTTCAGGATCAGTTATGGAATAAGACCCTCCATTTGGAAAATAAGACAAAAATTCGTTTTCGATTTCAGTTCTCTAAAAATAGGATATTGTAAAGGTGTCCAATTTAAATAAATTTTATTGATGTATTCACTATTTTTTACGACCGGAATCTCTCCTAATGGATGATCATCACAAGATGCTGTTTTAGTTCTTTAATTGAAATTTGGTGACTTCTTCTATTAATGATTTTAAAATTAATTGCCATAACTTTGTAAAATGTTAGAAAACAAAAGAGAATCTCGAACTGAACTTTCCAATTTGGGAGAATTCAAATTAATAGATCGCATAACCAAGCAATTCGTAATTAAAAATAAAGGTACAATAAAGGGTGTTGGTGATGATTGTGCTATTATTGAGAATAAGAAGAGTCAGACCTTAATTACTACTGATTTATTAATTGAGGGAGTTCATTTTGATCTTAGTTATATGCCTCTCAAACATTTGGGTTATAAGGCGGTAATGGTAAATTTATCAGATATATATGCTATGAATGGTATAGCTAATCAAATTACAGTTTCTATTGCCCTATCTAATCGTTTTACTTTGGAAGCAGTAGAGGAATTATACGAAGGCATTTATTTGGCCTGTAAAAATTATAAAATGGATTTAATTGGTGGAGACACGACCTCATCTACCAAAGGGATTTTAATTTCTATAACGGCAATTGGAGAAGCTAATAAGGAGGATGTAGTGTATAGAAGTGGAGCAAAACCAAATGATTTACTTGTGGTAAGTGGCGATTTAGGAGCTGCCTATTTAGGGTTGCAAGTTTTGGAACGAGAGAAGCAGGTATTTCAGGTAAACCCAAATGCACAACCGGAATTGGATAATTATTCATATTTAGTGGAGCGACAATTAAAACCGGAGGCTCGTAAAGATATTGTAGAAATGCTTGCAGAGATGAGTGTCCGACCAACCTCCATGATCGACATTTCTGACGGATTGTCATCGGAAATTTTACATTTATGTAAGCAATCGAAGGTGGGATGTAATTTGCATGAAGATAAAATCCCTCTTGACCAACAGGTAATATCTACTTGTGAAGAATTTCAAATTAACAGTACAACAGTTGCGCTTAGTGGAGGTGAAGACTATGAATTGTTATTTACTATATCACAAGATGATTTCCCAAAGATCAAAGGAAATCCAAACCTTACCGTTATTGGATATATGACAGAAGAAAGTGAAGGCAAACATTTAATTACTCGTGCCAATCAAAAAATTGAACTGATTGCTCAGGGTTGGAATTCATTGAACAAAGAATAGTTATTTTTTATCTTTAATTTCAGTGACTTTTCCATCATATCTAGCACTATTTCTTTTGTTACTGGAGATAGTTAAGGATGCACTGCCACTTTTGAAAACAGATAGAATTAGATTAAAAGACTCCGATTTCTGAGTGGCATTAAATTGAATTATTACTTTTTGTTTTTTGTCGTCAAATTCAACCTTATATGTTACATTCTCATTGTTAAATACAATGCCACCATTGGTTGAATAGGAAGCTACCTGTGCAACTCCAAAATAAGGTAAATCGGCTTCAGCATTTTCATTATCAATTTTTAAATAGCCGAAATTTGTGGCCAAATTTATTCTTTTCCCTTTTTGAGTAGTTGTCCAATCAGCTGTAAAAAAATATGTTCCAAACTCAATTAATGATTTGATCGTCTCATATTCTTTTATTTCAGTTTCTTCTTTCTTCTTTTTCTTTTCTTCCTTGGTTTGCGCGAATGATAAATTAAAAGTCAAAAAAAGAATCGTAAAATACATAAAAGTTTTTTTCATCATATGAATTATAAATAAAGGTTCTATTTTTTATAACACAATTTAATAAATAATTTTAAAGCACTGTTTAGTTCATTCCTGTTTTCAAAGTGGCTCATATGCCCATCCGGGAATTCCACCAGATACACATTTTTGTCTTTTGTTTGTTCAATTAAAGATTCATAGTCCAGGGCAGGATCTTTTTTACCTATGATCATTTGTATTGGAATCTTTAAAGTATCGTACAAATAGGTATAATCGCTCCTAATTTTTAGCCCTTCCAAAGCGGCAATAATCCCACGGGTAGAAATTTGCAATGCTTCTTTAGTTACTTGATCAATTTCATCATTAAACTTGTCTCTGTTATATTCAGCAAATAAATTTGGAATTGCCATTTTCACAAAAATTTCTGACTTGTATTTAGCCGCTTCAACAGCTCTATCCCTATTTTCTTTTCTCTCTTTCGAATCTGATAATGCACTGGAATTCATTAAACAAATTCCTTTTAAATTTTCAGGATATAACTCCGCAAAAGCGAGAGAGATATAACCTCCCATACTGTGACCTATCAAAATATACTTCCTCAGTTTGAGATGGTTTAAAATAAATTTTACCATTTTTGCCTGCTCTTCCATGGTATGGACGTATCCCAGATTATCAGTTTTACCATGTCCCAACAAATCAATGCTAATTACGCGATATTTTATGGATAGTTCTTTAGAAATATCACGCCACATATTTAAATTTTCCAAAAAACCATGTAACAGGACTACTGCTCTTCCTTTACCTTGAGAAGTATAATTGATCTTAACATTTTTGTAGTTAAGTGAGGACATAATTAGAATTGTAAATGAAATTAAATCAGTATTTTACTGATTCATTAATGTTTCAATTTCTTCTATTTCGCAAGGGATATTTGCCATCAAGTTAATGGGTTCTCCTTTTTCTTGAATGACATAATTATCCTCAATACGGATTCCTAAATTTTCCTCAGGGATATAAATTCCCGGTTCTACCGTAAAAACCATTCCCGCCTGCATCGGTTCGGTTAGTATCCCGTAGTCATGTGTATCTAAACCCATGTGATGTGAAGTACCGTGCATAAAATATTTTTTATATGCGGGCCATTTAGGATCTTCATTTTTAACGTCATTTTCGCTAATTAAGCCGAGCTGAATTAATTCTTCAGTCATTAATTTACCAACTTCAATATGGTATTCTGCCCATAACACTCCTGGTATAAGCATTTTAGCTGCAGCTTTTTTTACTCTTAATACGGCATTGTATACATCTCTTTGACGATCAGTAAATTTACCAGATACAGGAACACATCGTGTCATATCGCTCGAATAATTGGCGTATGCAGATCCTACATCCATTAAAATCACATCACCAGCCTTACATTTTTGATTATTTTCAATATAATGCAAAACACAAGCATTATAACCGGAACCTATAATGGGCGTATATGCAAAGCCATCTGATCTGTTTCTAATAAATTCATGAATAAATTCAGCCTCAATTTCATATTCCATCACGTTTGGTTGAACAAAATTTAGTATTCTTTTGAATCCTTTTTCAGTAATGTCACAGGCCTGTTGAATAAGTGCAATTTCCTGAGGTTCTTTTATTGAACGCAGACGTTGTAAAATTGGTTGTGATCTTAAATAAGTATGTGCAGGATATTTTTTTTGTAATGATTTGATGAACCTCGCATCACGGGTCTCCGTATCGATGCTCGCACGATAATGCTCATTTGTATTAATGTAAACACTTTCAGCAAGAGTCATCAATTCGAACAATATTTTTTCAAGATCCTGTAACCAATAAACATTTTTGATCCCTGATGTTTCAAGCGCTTTTTCTTTTGTAAGTTTTTCTCCTTCCCAAATAGCGATATGTTCATTGGTTTCCTTTAAGAATAAAATTTCGCGATATTCCTCTTTTATAACATCTGGAAAAATAATCAAAATACTTTCTTCTTGATCAACACCTGATAGGTAAAAAATATCACGGTGTTGAGCGAATGGTAGGGTGCTATCGGCACTGATAGGATATATATCATTTGAGTTGAAAATTGCCATTGAATTCGGTTGCATTCTTTGAGCAAATTTATTTCTGTTTTTTATAAATAGTTTATTGTCAATTGGTAAATATTTCATGATCGGGATTAATTTTTATTTAAGATTAAACAAAATTACACATTTGTTAGTGAGACTCTAAAAAATTTAGATCAAATTTTTAATAATTCGAACCCACCTTGCCGGTGTGGCAGTGTAATCCCGCTTTTTAGCAGGACCATCTAATTTAATATTAAGTATTTTGTTATGAAGCAGGTTGATTTTTATATTAGAAGAAGAAATTATTTTTTGTAATAAAATACCAAATTAATAGGTAAGATCTTCTTTGATAATTTCAATCAAATCTGGTATATCTTCGAATAATATAAAAGCGCCATTATTAATATACGAGATTTGGCCGGTTTCCTCTGAAACCATAAGTGCCAATGCATCAGACCTGATGGTTATTCCTAATCCCGCTCTATGACGTAATCCGAAATGTGCCGGTATTTCAATAGTATTTTCAATAGGTAATATAACTCTGGTGGCCGTAATTATGTTATCTTCAATTATAACAGCACCATCGTGAAGTGGACTATTTTTATAAAAAATACTTTTTAATATGGGCTTATTAACTTCAATATACATTGGATCCCCGGTTAATTTTACAATTTCTTGACTGTTATTTCTAGCCAGGACAATAAGCACCCCTGTTTTTATAATGCTCATTTCCTCACAAAAATTCACAATATCCTCAATATAACTAGTGGCAATATTTTCAGTTTTTAATAATTTAAAATATTTTAAAAACCCTTTTTTAGATGCTATATTAGTAGATCCGATCATTAACAAAAACTTCCTTATTTCTTGTTGGAATACAATAATGAGAGCGATAAAACCACCACCTAAAAATTTACCTAAAATATCACTGAGAAGCTCCATTCCAAGGGCCTGAGTAAGTTTCCAAATTAAATAAATAATAGCAATTCCTAAAAAGATATTCATCGCAGCCGTACCGCGTATCAATCGATAAATATAAAAGAGCAGGACGGCAACTAAAACGATATCTAAAATATCTAAAAAGCCAAGGTTTAAAAAATTAATAGTGTCCAATTCGATTTTAATTTTTGTAAATGTAAGAATTATTTTATTGTATAAATATATTCATTCTTATCCACCTCAAGCTTCAATTTGGACAAAAGTGCTTTAACTGATAAATAGTTCTGATAGGTTAGATTTTCAGGATAGTGCAACATGATTTTTGGATTCATCAATGTATCCTGAGAGGTGATGTTACTTAATCTATATTCTAATCGATCAGGATCAATTCTCTCCTGATCAATAAGGTAGGTACCATTCGTTATTTCCAGTTTAATAATTGATTTTTCGGAGTTTTCATAGGAGTATTTCCCAATTTTTCTTGCTTCACTTATAAAGGTAATCGAATCAAATTTCACAAGAGAAATATTTTCGGAAACAACATTCGCATAGCTGAAATAATTTAACATACCTTTTAATTTATGCATGGAGTCCTTATTTCTGTTCTCCTGCATTTCTTCTAAAATCGGAATTATTTTACCCATAGTAAGCCGCTTATCTATATTGAAAATCCAATTTGTATTCAATAATTTATTGTTCTTGTTTAAAACAGCTAAAGTATCTTCTTTGCTCGCCTCATAAAAAATCCAGATACTTGAATGGTTTTGAATTTCTTCTATTCCATCTACTTCTAAAAGAGGTAATTGCACATTTTTCTTATTGCAACCAGTTAGTATAACTATGGATAATATAAAATGTATGGCAAACTTTAATTTCATTTAAAATCTTTCGTTTTATGAACAATTTTTACAGCTTCAACCGCTTCCTTCACATCGTGAACCCTTAATACATTTGCCCCTTGAAGAATTGCCAAGGTATTTGCCGTTGTGGTAGCATTTAACGATTCAACAACATTAATATCCAAATACTTATACAACATGGACTTTCTGGATATGCCGGTCAGTATAGGTAAATCTAAGCTTTTGAAAAGATCTAATTTTTGCAGTAGTTCATAGTTTTGATCTAGTGTTTTTCCAAATCCAAAACCAACGTCTATAATTATATCGTTTACATCTAAAATTTTTAGTTGACTTATTTTTTCTGCTAAAAAATAGAGTATATCGTTGATTAAATTCTCGTACATAATATTTTTTTGCATCGTTTGCGGTGTGCCTTGCATGTGCATAATTATATAAGGAACTTGTAATTTTGATATGGTATCAAACATATTTTCATCTAAATTTCCTCCTGAGATATCATTTACCATGCAGGCTCCAGCAGAAACACATCGATCAGCTACTTTACTTCTAAAAGTATCTATAGAAATTAATATTTCGGGAAATTCACGTACAATAATTTCTATGTTAGGTAATACTCTTTTGAGTTCCTCATCCTCACTTATGTCCCTTGCTCCTGGACGAGAAGAATATGCGCCAATATCTATAAAAGAAGCTCCTTCGATCAGCATTTTCTCTGTATGAAGAAGGATTTCTTTCTGCGAACTATATTTCCCACCATCGTAGAAAGAATCCGGTGTAAGATTTAATATTCCCATTACTTTAGGAATTGTTAAATCAATTAGTTTTCCATTACAGTTAATAGTCATTTATTTGGGAGTCAGTTTTATTAAAATTTGTGTGATGGTTCTTCTAGTCTTTTTGTTTTATTTAGTTGCTACCGTGTTCACGACTTTGCCCAGTTTAGGAGCTATATAGTTTTGCATCTGCAACATTAAATCATTAATGTCTTCACTTACGATTAACATATCCCTGTTTTCTTGTTTTAAGAACCCTTCAGTGACCATAGCATCTAATTGTAGTAAAGTGTGCTTAAAATATCCATTCGTATTCAACAAACCTATTGGTTTATTCTCAATGCCTAGTTGCCCTAAAGTAAGGGCTTCAAAAATTTCATCCAGTGTCCCAAACCCTCCCGCAAGTGCTATATAGCCATCTACCAATTTGCTAATTTTTACTTTTCGTTTTGACATTTTTTTTGTCACAATTAATTCCGAAACAAAAGGGTGGACAACTTCTTCATGTCTTAGTAGATTTGGTATTACTCCAATGACTTCTCCGTTGTTTTTTAAAATTGTATCGGCTAATACACCCATTAAACCTATTTTTCCTCCACCAAATACAAGCCCAATTTTTTTTTCGGAAAAGTACTCACCAAGATTTTTTGCCTCTTTAGCATATACAGAATTAAAGCCGATACTAGATCCACAAAAAACAGCAATTCTTTTCATTATACTAATTTTAATATATATCCCGTAAAAATAAACAAACCAAGACTATTAATTCACAAGATTTTTATAAATTCGTTTCCATAAAATTTATTAGAAAAACGGTATTTATACTCAGTACATGCATAAAACTAGAAAGCAATACGATAAAGTTACGGAACAATGCCGGTCTTTATTTATTGATAAAATGAGTGATTATGGTAGCGCTTGGCGCATTCTAAGATTACCATCTTTAACGGATCAAATATTCATTAAGGCACAAAGAATTAGACAATTACAGCAAAATAGTACACGTAAGGTTGACGAAGGGGAAATACCTGAATTTATAGGCATAATCAACTATTGCATAATGGCACTGATTCAGATTGAAATGGGTGTGGCGGAGCAACCGGATCTGGAAGTTGTTGAAGCAACAAAATTATACGATAAACATATGGCAGAAACCAAGCAGTTAATGGAAAATAAAAATCATGACTATGGCGAAGCTTGGAGAGAGATGCGAATAAGTTCTCTGACAGATCTAATTTTGCAAAAGCTGCTCCGTGTAAAGCAAATTGAAAATAATCAAGGGTTAACGATTGTCTCAGAGGGAATCGATGCCAACTATCAGGATATGATCAATTATGCCGTTTTTGCTTTGATCTTGATGGATGAGAAAAACATCTAGAGATTAGGTTATTCGAGTTTTAAAAAAATTATTTAAATGAATATATTTTCACTTGTTGTAAGGATACTGGTTTCAATAACTTTTATATTTTCCGGATTTGTAAAGCTTGTAGATCCTTTAGGTTCTACTTATAAATTTGAGGAATATTTTGGTGCTGATGTGTTGAATTTGGAATTTTTGAGTCCATTTGCTTTACAATTCTCTATCCTATTAATTCTGGCCGAATTAATGCTAGGAGTTACACTACTTCTAGGATATAAACAAAAATTGACAGTTTGGAGTTTGTTAGGGCTAACCCTTGTTTTTTTATTTTTAACCTGGTATTCGGCATACTTTGATAAGGTTACGGATTGTGGCTGTTTTGGTGATGCTATTACTCTAACTCCATGGGAAACTTTCTATAAAAATATCGTTCTTCTCGTTTTGATCGTGTTTTTAATATGGAGAGTTTATGATATCCAACCTATATTGTCAGAGACTTTTGTGAAAAGGGTCTCTATTTTTTCCCTTTTGGTATTTGTATTTATCATTCTTCATGTACTTAGACATTTACCTTTAATTGATTTTAGAGCTTACGCTATTGGTAAGAATATTCCAGAAGGTATGTTGATTCCTGAAAATGCACCCAAAGCAATTTTTGAAGACACATGGATTTATAATGTTGATGGCGAGGATAGAACTTTTACAACAGAGGAAAAGCCATGGAATATTGAGGGTTCAACTTTTATAGATAGAAAAACTAAGACTATTGAAGAAGGATATGTACCTCCTATTCATGATTTTACTATGGAGAGAGATGGAGAAGATCTTACAGAGCAATTGATGAAGGAAGAGAGGTTAGTGTTGATAGTGATGTATAATCTACAAAAGACTAAGCCTAAAGGATTGGAAAAGATCAAAGAAATGAGTGATATGGCCTTACAAAATGGCTATACAGTTTATTGTTTCTCGGCCTCAACAGAAGAAGAGTATCTTAAGATAAAGAAGGATTACAATTTACAATTTGATTTACTTTTTTGTGATGAGACCACATTAAAGACGATAATTAGGTCTAATCCTGGAATCATTATTTTGGACAAAGGAACTATTACAGGTAAGTGGAGTTGGGTGGATGCTGACGAAGTTGAATTTTAGAATAATATAATGATAAATATAAACAAATGAAGCAGGCGTTATTAGTTTTTCTGGGTGGAGGATTAGGCAGTGTTGCCAGATATCTTTTGAGCTTGAGATTTAACAATTATGAGAACGCGATTCCTTATGGAACACTATTGGCCAATGTATTAGGTAGTTTGTTTATTGGAATAATTTTTGGATATATGTTAAAAACAGGTAATTTATCTGAAAGAAATTCTTTATTACTCGCAACTGGTTTTTGTGGGGGTTTTACTACTTTTTCAACTTTTATTTATGAAAATTATTTGTTTGTAAAAGATGGCGATTATTTTGGTTTTTTACCATATTTAGCTATCACTTTTATTTTAGGTTTTATGGCACTTTTTTTGGGTTTGTACCTGGTCAAATTAATTTAGTTATATAGTATCCAGTCCTGTGTAAGCTTGATCCAATAATAATTTTCACTAATGCTCTATATAGGCTTTAACTCCTGCGAGTATTTCAGTATTCAGGTGATTTACTTTTGGTGGAATTGGACAAGAGTAGCGGTCACTATAAGCGCAATACGGATTATAAGCTTTATTAAAATCGATAATAATAGTTTCCTTATCATTTACCTTTAGATCTAAAAAGCGCCCACCACCATAGCTGCTTGAGCCATTAGATTCATCCGTAAACGGTAAGAAAAGATAGTCGTCATATTCTTGAGTGAGCAATAATTGTTGACTTTGATAAATACGAAGCACATGTTTTTCGCCATGTAACGTAAAAGTAGCTGTGGCAAAAACTCTATAAACAGAAAGCCTGTCAGTAGTGGTTTTCATATTAAACGGTTTGCTATTATTAAAATATTTTAATTTGGCAACAACCCTGTAGGCATCATCAACTGGGAAAAATTCAAGCGATTTAAAAGTTGTAAAATCCTCTTCCGTCAGCGGACTTTCTTTTTCATCAGAAAATTGTTCGTTCAATTCATTCTGAAAAGCCGTAATATCAATTATTTCTGCACTTTCTTGAGAATTGCTATTATATACAACCAAGAAAAGGATAACTATAATAATTTTTTCCATAGGGTTAAAAATTTTAATCAAATGTATACAATTATTTTGTAGTTTTGATTTTTGAAAATTACAAAAAAGATGAATTATTTATCAACATATATTAAAGTCACCAAGCAGTATTTAATTATGGATCGCTGGATTGGGCATATATTGTGATTATATTTAAATAAATAATATCGATAAATACCGGATCCAGCATAGTGCTGGATTTTTTATTTTTATACAAATGCTAAAACGATTAACAATTTTTTATGGCGATTCATTTCGCGGGCTATCCAAGGAAATTTGGTGGCTGGCATTGGTGTCTTTTATCAATCGGGCAGGTACTATGATCTTACCATTTTTATCGAAATATTTAAAGGAAGATCTGGACTTTACCTATGGTGAAGTAGGATGGATCATGGTGTTTTTTGGTGTTGGTTCTATGATCGGTTCTTGGCTGGGAGGGAGGTTAACAGATAAAATAGGCTTCTATAAAGTGATGGTCTGGAGTTTGCTAATTACAGGATTCCTGTTTATCGGCCTACAATATGTTAGGACATTTTGGGCGTTTTGTATGAGTATGCTTTTTATTATGAGTATTGCGGATATGTTCAGACCTGCCATTTTTGTGTCTTTAAATACCTATAGTAAAATTGAAAATCGCACAAGATCATTGACTTTAATTCGATTGGCAATTAACTTAGGCTTCATTGTAGGCCCTACTGCTGCAGGTATTATTATAATTAGCAGTGGTTATGACATGCTATTTTGGATTGACGGATTGACATGTATATTGGCTATAATGCTTTTTAAATATTTAGTGAAGGAGAAAAAAAGTAGTTCCATAGAAATACCGAAAGAAAGTAAATTATTGAATTCCAGTACTTCTGTTTTTAAAGATAAAGCGTACTGGATCTTTTTAAGTATTTCTTTTTTGATGGGAATGATATTTTTTCAATTGTTCACAACAATGCCACTGTATCATAAAGAACAATATAATTTGACCGAATTTCATACTGGACTTTTATTTTTCTTAAACGGACTTATGATTGTAATTCTTGAAATGCCTATGGTACATTGGTTTGAACAAAAAATAGTAGATGAGACCAAATTAATACTCATTAGTTCTATTTTGATGGCTGTGAGTTTTTTCATCCTTTTATTTGATGCCTGGGTGGGTATTTTAGTTATTAGCATGATACTGATAACCGTTGGAGAAATGATTGGTTTTCCATATACCAACGCATTTGCAATGAAAAGAGCAAAAAGTGGAAACGAAGGTAGATACATGGCTCTATATACAATGTCATTTTCGCTGGCGCATATTGTGAGTCCAAAACTGGGCTTGGATATCATTGCAAAATATGGGTACAATGTAAACTTTATTGTAATAGGAGCATTTGGCGTGGTGGCCGTAATTCTGTCTCTTTGGTTAAAAAATGTAATTTATAGAGAGGATTAATTATTCTTTTAAGGGAGTTAACTTTGCTAAAAAATCATGATGAAACCCTTCTTTGATCAATTCACATTTTAGACCGGCTTTTTTCGCATGGACTTGTAATGTCGAAAAATCAGCAAAAAGCCAATGGATCAATTTGCTAAATTGACCCTGATATACCATTTCAAAAATTACTTCCCCGTAATATTTATTGGTTTCTTGTAAAATAAATTCTCTATCCTCTTCTTCATACATATAGATTATATCCGAAGAGTCCAGTAAGATTTGTCCTTTTGAATTAAGTAAGTTCTTTAAATGGAGTAAAAATGCAGTCAAATTTTCAATTTTTTCACTGATACCAACACCGTTCATTAAAGCCAAAATAGTATCATATTTTTCAGTTTTAATATTCCATATATTTTGAACCACTGCATTTTTAACGCCACGGAGCATACAAGTTTCTATGGCCCCTTTTGAAACGTCAATTGCCTTAACTTTTAGATATTTTTCTTGTAGGTACAAAGTATGACTTCCTGCTCCACATCCAATATCTAATACATTTCCAATACATAAATCCATGGCCTTTTGCTCTATTACTGGCATTTCATCATAAGAACGAAACAAAAATGGTATATCCATTTGGTCATTTCCACCAATGGAGGAATAGGTAATTATGTTTTCAATGAAATTACCTGTTTGATAATCTAACAAGGCCTTACCGATTATATCTGTGTTTATCTCCTGTTTCATTATGATAGTTGTTTCAAAAATATGGAATAAGTATCTCTTAAGGATTTTTGATTAATTCAATATAACGATCCATATTTCTCAAACCGTCAAGTGTCTTGTTTTCTTCTATTGACCTATAATTGTCATATCCGGTGTTTATTAATTTTTCCAGATATTTCAATGCCATAGATTTATCTTTAATCTTAATAAAATTCTCAATTTGGTTAAAATAAGGTATTGGATATTTAGGGTAAATTAAAATGCATACATCATAACAGAAAATAGCTTGATTAATGTTGTGATATTCTTCGTTTTTCGGAGCCTCGATAGCCATAGCAAATATTTTGTACAGCAATCTGTACAACATTTTCTTTTCACTGGAATTTGCTTTTTCAATTTTTTTATTCAGTTTGGTTATTTCAGAATCCCACCATTTCATATTTCTTTTTTTTTGGTCTAAATCGCTATAAAACCGTTTAGAGTAACGGTTTGTAAGGTAGGTTTCTTTTTCAAAGTTAGATTCGAGTTCTTTCTTTTCTTTTTTTATAAAATTATTACTTTCCAACTCCTTTGCCTTATTTCGAATACTATCAATGTCAAAATATTTATTAAAGTTCCTTAAAATTCTTTCATATTCTTCGAAAGCAAATAGGTTTTTTTTGACCCTGTTCAACTGAGTTGCATAGTTATAGTAATCAATGTAGATACTTTTTACTTTTTGATCATTTTTAGGAATAATTTGATTTCTGAAAGCTTCTAACTGCAGCCAGTCAAAAGCTCTTAGAATTTGATCTTGTGAAGGCCATCTGTGATTGAATTCATAAATAAATAGTTCATTTGGAACATTCATTTTATTTAAATATTCTTTTGTGTTCAACATTTCTATATAGTTCATATCCTCGTCGCCAACGATTGATGCATATGAAAACGTAATATTGACACCTATAAGGTTCAACTTTGAAGTAAAGCCTGCTCCACAAGCTATCACCCCTTTTATGGATCCTGTTAATAGCGCAATATTAGCAGCTAATCGTGATCCCCCTGAAAATCCTGCTGTATAGATTCTATTTTCATCTATCTTAAATTCGTTCAACACCTTTCTGAATAATCTGTTTGCTATATCATAGTTAATATTGTAAGGTCCATTTTTTGAATCATTTGAGCATATAAGGATATATCCATATTCTTCAGCCGCTTTTGTAAATGGATCGATGCCTGTTTTTCCTCGTGCAGCAGGATCAAAAATAAACACGATAGGTGAATTTATTGAAGAATGATATTTGTCGGGTAAATATAGAGCAAAGGATTCTCCTGAGTTGTTATTTATAAAAACCGAATCAATTATGCTCCCCTTCACGAAAATCTCATTTTGAGAAAATGAAGTTAGCACGTTAAAAAGGAAGATTAGATTTATTAATTTTTTCAAATTTTGTTGCTTTATTCTTGTATAAACCATTAAAAATTGAATATGCGCCATCTATTTAGCCCAATTAGGATAAACATCGACATCGATATTAAATATATAAGTAGCCAAATAATACGTAGTTAAAGTAACTATTAAGATACCAATAATATTTAAGATAAATCCTGTTCGCGACATGTCAATAACTTTTAGTCGTTTCGTTCCAAAGACAATTGCATTGGGTGGTGTTGCAACAGGTAATATAAATGCCAATGATCCGGCAATTGTTGCGGGAAGCATAAATAATAATGGATTAATTTGAATACTCATTGCCAGACCTGCTAAAACAGGCAAAAAAGTTTCTACCGTTGCTGTATTGGAGGTAAGTTCTGTTAAAAATGAAATTACTATTGCAATGGTCAGTATAATTACAAAAGGATGAATTTCTTTTAGCCATACCAGTTGCTCACCGATCCATAAAGATAAGCCTGATTCTTTAAATCCTGTTGCCAAAGCAAAGCCTCCACCAAATAATAAAATAATTTCCCATGGTAATTTTTTCGCCGTTTTCCAGTTCATTAAAAAATTCCCTTTTTTCTTTTTGGATGGAATTAAAAACAGGGAGGTTGCCATGAGGATAGCTACTGTTCCATCATTAAAATATTTTGGATGTTCAAACAGGTTTGACCAACCATAGATTGTAAAGGACCCAATGCTAATATCAACTCTAAAGAACCAGAGAAAAGCCATAATTACAAAAATAATCGACAAGATCACTTCTTCATAGGACCATTTTCCTAAATTATGGTATTCCGTCTTAATTATTTCTTTTCCTAAATTTTTCCATTTTTTGCTGCCTTTTACAAATACAAGATACAGATAAGACCATGTTATTATAATCATTACGATCACCATTGGCATAGCATAAAAAAACCATGAAGCGAAAGAAATTTCAGGAGCCTCCTCAAAATAAATATTAAAAATTCTGACAAAAGATAAATTTGGGGGAGTGCCAACTAAAGTTGCTATTCCACCTATTGAAGCGCTATACGCTATGGAAAGTAAAAGCCCTATAGAAAAGTGTTTTACACTTTTCTTTGAGTTGATCTCTTCTAATTTAGCTATTATCGACATTAATATAGGAATCATTAACATGGCAGTTGCCGTGTTTGAGATCCACATGGACAAGAATGCTGTACCGAGCATAAACCCAAGTAAAATTCTACCAGGGCTCACTCCCACTATGAGTAATATTTTTAATGCTATTCGTTTATGCAAATCCCACCTTTGTATAGCTAATGCTACTAAAAAACCACCGATAAACAAAAATATTACATGATTGAAATAGGTTGAAGAAACTTCTTTTCCATTCATTATTCCCAATACCGGAAATAATATTAATGGGAGTAAGGATGTAATTGCTAGGGGAACAACTTCAGTAGCCCACCATAATGCCATTAAAATAGCAACGGCAAGAGTATAAGAGATACTTGAATTGGATGGATCTAGTTCGATAAAGAAGATAATATAGGTGAATAAAATTGGAGCTAATAAAAAAATACCAAATTTTAAGTTCGAGCCCCGAGATGTTATTTTTGAAAAAGATCTATTCATTTAGTATTGAAAATTCGATAGAGGAACCCGTAAATACAGTATGGGTATGTGTTTTAAAATCTTCTTCCTTTGCTTTAAAGATATTTGGGACAAAAGTCTGAGGATTTAAGTCGATAAGAGGGAACCAGGTACTCTGAATTTGTACTTGTAATTTATGTCCTTTTTTAATTGTGTGATATACATCCTGTAATTTAATGGTCACATTGGTTTTTTTGTTAGGTACAAATGGTTCAGGTATAGAAAAACTATTTCTAAATTTACCTCTCATTACTTCACTCCGAACCATTAAATGGTAGTTGCTCATTTTAAGGTGATCTTGCATTTTTTCTTCCTGTTCTTCTATGTCTGAAGGATGTACATCTATTATTTTTACGATCCAGTCTGCGTCAGTACCCGTAGTTGAAACTTTTAATTTTGCTAAAATATCACCGGCTAGAGTCAGATCCGCCTCCAAAATGTCTGTTTCAAATACCAAGACATCAGGTCTTCTGGCAGCAAATCTCTGATCGTCTGTCATGTATTTTCTAGGTGTAATTACTGTTTTAATATCTTCAGAATAGGGAACAGGCCGGCTTATATCGCTCACAAACTTTATGGCCTTTTCAGGATTTTTTGTTATGCTGAGTTCTTGATTGTCTGATAGGTAAAGAATTTTTTTTTCAATGCCATATGGTGGCCAGCTAGAATAGGTTTCCCATTCTTTTTTGCCTGTATCAAACACATATGCTTCCGGTAAATCGGAATCATGAGTACCATCACCTTTAAGGAAATGATTAAAAAATTTAGTCTCAATTTCTTGCTGATAAAATTCTGAGATCGAATCACCAAAATAATAATTACCCACTATATTTTTCCCTTTAGTTCGTGCCCAGGCACCGTGATCCCATGGCCCAAAAACCATAGTATTATAATTTTCCGGATTGTAAAGTTCAATATTTTTGTAAGTTTCTAATGGACCATACAGATCTTCTGCGTCAAACCATCCTCCCACTATCATTGTGGCAACATGGGATTCAATTTTTTTTAAATGCTGAATTATGCCTTTTTTCTGCCAAATACTGTCGTAATTAGGATGTTCTTTTAGCTCTTCCCAAAAAAAATCATCTACATGGTCAGGGTTTCTAATGGATGGATTATCTACACGGTCATATTGAAAATAGTTATTCAAATTGTTCAATGGACCGGCATCCAGAAAAAATTGATATTGATCTTTTGTCTTTATATCTGGAATCTTATACCAGGCCGTATCTGATGGTGCATCTTTGGGTGTTCCAAATACTGGTGTTATTCTAAAATAACTCAATAAATAGGCCCCATTGTGATGAAAATCATCAAAAAAGAAATCGCCAATACAGGCTTGAGGTGAAACAGCTTTTAATGCGGGATGTGCATCTATCGCGGAATATGTTGCATAAAACCCAGGGTAGGAAATTCCCCAGGTCCCTACATTTCCATTGTTATTTTCGACATTTTTCACTAACCAATCAATCGTGTCAAATGTATCGGTACTTTCATCAATATCTTTATTTGATTTTTTATTAGGTACATAGGCTCTCATATTATCATAGGTCCCTTCACTCATCCATCTACCTCTTACATCCTGGTAAACTATTATATTACCTTCTTTCATCAAATGAACATTTGGTCCGATTTTCTCTTTGTATTCATTCGGCCCATAAGGCTTGCAACTATATGGCGTACGCATCAATAAGATCGGGTAGGTTTTGTTTCTATCTTTGGGTGAATATATTGTCGTATGAAGTTTAATGCTGTCTCGCATTAAGATGGTAACTTCTTTTTTGTTGTAATTATCTTTTACAAAGTTTTCTTCATTTTCAACAATAGACTCCGACATGCCTTTCGAGCATGAAGTAACAAAACCAATCAGTATAGAAAATTGGAGTAGAATTAAGTATTTGTATTTCATTTAATGATGATTTGGTAGTAAATCTACAAAAGAAATTTAATACTTTACTATTGGGATAAACGATTCACACACTTTTGTTTAATACAAAAGTGGTTCTCCGCTAAGACTCAAAATAAAATTGAGATAAACATAGTAAGATTATACATATTGATGAGATCCCGCATTCACTTTGTTCTGCGGGATAATCGATTCACACACTTTTGCCAAATGCAAAAGTGGTTCTCTGGAGATCCCGCATTCACTTTGTTCTGCGGGATAAGCGATTCACACACTTTTGCCAAATGCAAAAGTGGTTCTCTGCTTACATATTTCTGCGGTACTGACCCCCAACCTCGAATAGAGCAGAAGTAATTTGGCCCAGAGAACAGACTTTAGTTACTTCCATTAGCTGTTCAAAAACATTTTCATTGTTAACTGCAACTTGCTTCAGTTTTTGAATTTCTTCCGTGACCTGTTCTTCATTGGCTTTATGGAGGTCTTTAATTACTTCAATTTGATGATTTTTTTCTTTTTCCGTTGCTCGAATTACTTCCTTAGGTAACACGGTAGGAGAGCCCTTACTGCTTAAAAAGGTATTTACACCGATTATTTCAAATTCTCCCTGATGTTTCAATTCCTCATAATACAAACTTTCTTCCTGAATTTTAGAACGTTGATACATAGTCTCCATTGCCCCTAACACACCGCCACGTTCGGTTATTCTGTCAAATTCATCATAGACTGCATTTTCGACCAAATCCGTTAGCTCTTCAATTATGAACGAACCCTGAATGGGATTTTCATTTTTAGCCAATCCCAGCTCTTTGTTGATAATTAACTGAATTGCCATGGCACGTCTTACGGATTCTTCCGTTGGCGTTGTTATTGCCTCATCGTAGGCATTTGTATGCAAAGAATTACAATTGTCATAAATAGCATATAGTGCCTGAAGTGTTGTTCTTATATCGTTAAAATCAATTTCCTGAGCGTGTAAAGATCTTCCCGAAGTTTGTATGTGATATTTAAGCATCTGTGCTCTTTCGTTAGCACCGTACTTTAATTTCATCGCTTTCGCCCAAATCTTTCTGGCAACTCTGCCAATAACAGAATATTCAGGATCTACGCCATTAGAAAAGAAAAATGATAAATTCGGTCCAAATTGATTGATATCCATGCCTCTGCTGAGATAGTATTCCACATAGGTAAAACCATTGGAAAGTGTAAAAGCCAATTGAGAAATTGGATTTGCACCGGCTTCAGCTATATGATATCCGGAAATTGACACCGAATAAAAATTGCGGATATTATTTACCGTGAAATATTCCTGTACATCACCCATCATTCTTAAGGCAAATTCAGTAGAAAATATACAAGTATTTTGTGCTTGATCCTCTTTTAAAATATCCGCTTGTACAGTTCCTCTAACTTTAGCAATAGTTTCTTTTTTAATTTTTTGATAGATATCGCCAGCCAATACTTTATCACCTGTTATACCCAAAAGCATCAATCCTAATCCGTTATTTCCTTCTGGCAATTTCCCTTGATAACTAGGTTTTTTAATTCCATTTTTTTTGCAGAACGAATTTATTTTTAGCTCTGTTTCTTTTTCTAACCCCTTAGAGATTATATATTTTTCACATTCTTGATCTATGGCAGCATTTAAAAAAAACCCGAGTAACATTGGAGCCGGACCATTGATGGTCATTGATACAGAAGTTAATGGATTTGTTAATTCAAAACCAGAGTATAATTTTTTCGCATCGTCTAAACAGCATATTGAAACACCAGCATTTCCAATTTTCCCGAAAATATCCGGTCGTATATCCGGATCGTTTCCATATAAAGTTACACTGTCAAAAGCCGTCGATAATCTTTTGGCAGGTGCATTTAAACTAACATAATGAAATCTTCTGTTCGTACGCTCCGGTCCGCCTTCGCCGGCAAACATTCTTGTTGGGTCTTCACCTGTTCTTTTAAATGGATAAATTCCGGCCGTAAATGGGAATTCTCCCGGAACATTTTCTTGTAAACACCATAATAAGATGTCTCCCCAAGCTTCATATTTTGGTAGAGCAATTTTTGGAATATCTAATTGTGATAGAGATTTGGAATGCGTTTTAATATGGATTTCCTTATCTCTTACTTTAAAAGTAAAAATATCCTTCTTATATTTAAGTTTTTTCTTATTGAAATTTATAATAAGATCCCAGTTGTACGGATTTAAATCCATTTTAATTCGAGAAAATTTCTCGTGAAGATTTATTATAAAGCCCTTATCCTCAGTATTAGTAACTTCTAGATTATATTCAGAAATACCATCTTTTGTTAAGTTAATAGAGCCATTACAAATGGTTTCCATCGTAATAAAAATGCCAAATAATTTTTGAGCAATTTTGCTTTGTTCGCTACACCATTTATCATAACCTAGATTATTTTCCGTAATTTCTGATAAATAGCGTACTCTTTTCGGAGGAATGATAAATTGTTTCTCACTTAAAGAACTACTGACATTATATTTACTGGTTAAATTACTTTTCGTTTTTTGATTTACAATTTTTATTACAGTACTATATAATGCATTCACCCCAGGATCGTTAAATTGCGAGGCCATTGTACCATAAACGGGCATGTTCTCCACGTTCTCATCCCATAAATTGTGATTTCTTTGATACTGTTTCTTAACATCGCGAAGTGCATCCAATGCCCCTTTTTTGTCAAATTTATTAAGTGCTATCACATCAGCAAAATCGATCATATCAATCTTCTCTAATTGAGTGGCAGCCCCATATTCGGGTGTCATAACATATAAAGATACATCGGAGTGATCCAATATTTCAGTATCCGATTGCCCTATTCCGGAAGTCTCTAATATAATTAGATCGTATTGTGCAGCTTTTAAAATGTGGAGGGCATCATTAACATGCTTTGATAATGCCAAATTGGATTGACGGGTTGCCAACGAGCGCATATAAACTCTGTCATTATTAATAGAGTTCATACGAATACGATCTCCTAATAGAGCACCGCCCGTTCTTCTTTTGGAAGGATCAACAGAGACAATGGCGATATTTTTTTTTGAAAAATCTGATAAGAACCTTCGAACCAATTCATCTACTAAGGAAGATTTTCCAGCACCACCCGTTCCAGTGATTCCTAAAACTGGACAATTTCCAATAATTTCAAGTGAGGCCGAGGATATTTTTAAGAACTCTTTATGATTATTTTCGGCCAAACTTATCAATCTGGAAATCGTATTGATATCCTTATTTTTAATTTTCACAGCGATATCCTTGATATTATCTAAGGAATCGGCCGGATTGAAATCAGATAAGGAAACCATTTCATTGATCATACCTTGCAGCCCCATTTCTCTGCCATCATCGGGAGAATAAATTTTCGTAATGCCATAATCCATTAAATCTTTTATTTCACTTGGAAGTATGACGCCACCACCACCACCAAAAATTTTAATTTGTCCCGCACCTCTTTCTTGCAGTAAATCAAACATATACTTGAAATACTCGTTGTGCCCTCCTTGGTATGAAGTCAGAGCAATGGCATTTGCATCTTCTTGAATAGCTGTATTAACAACCTCTTCTACACTCCGGTCATGCCCTAAGTGAATTACTTCAACCCCTGTTGCTTGTATAATTCTTCTCATAATATTGATGGCAGCATCATGACCATCAAAAAGAGAAGCAGCAGTTACTATTCTTATTTTATTTTTAGGAATGTATGGATCTATCTTAGTCATGTATATGTTTTAATAAATGCATTGCAAGTTACTAATTGCCCGATTAAATTTTAAAGAGATCTCTTATAATTTAACAATTCATATAATTTACGGACTTTTGAATTAGAACCTCAGGTCGATCTAAATAATTTTTACAGCTTTACAAGGTTTTATCTAGATAATTGAGATTTTAGCAGGACTAACAGGTTAATTCAAAAAATATGAGGCAATATAGGTGAAACCTGCCACGCCGGCAGGCGGGCCTTGTAAAGCCCGGAGGGAAACCATATAAACAGCAATCTTTAAAAGAAAAAACAATCGAATTAACCTGTTAGTCCTTCCTGTTTTATCTTTCAAATCTCACTATTTCTATAGTTTCTGCAAATTTATTCTTTAGGTTGATCTGAGGTTTAGATTATGTTTTTTTCCAAAAGTAAGGGCTAAAAATTATTAAAACTGTAAAAAGTTCTAATCTCCCTAGCAGCATCAAAAAGGTAGACCACCATTTACCAAAGGGAGGCAAAATACTATAATTATTGATAGGGCTTAACTCTCCAAAAGCCGGACCAACGTTACCCAAAGATGAGACTGCAGCTCCAATTGAAGTCATGAAATCTAAACCTAAAAAACTAAACACTAAGGCCCCTGCTGCAAAAACAATGAGGTATAAAATAAAAAAAGCCATTATATTAAAAACAATGCCACGTACCACCGTTTTACCATTGTATCTTACAGGAATTATTCCATTCGGATGAATGGTTCTTTTAAACTCTAAAAAACCATTTTTTATCATGATGATATGTCTCACAATTTTCACACCACCGGCAGTAGATCCTGCAGAAGCTCCAATGAACATCAATAAAAAAAATACCACAGTTAAAAATGGTGACCAGATGGTAAAATCAGCAGAGACAAATCCTGTAGTTGTTAGTATTGCGGTAATTTGAAACAGGGCATGTCTAAATGAACTTTCCAATTCACCTAAGATCATTGGATGACCAATCAATTGGATATCTGTAACAGCTTTTGATACTTCAGCATAATTAAAAACTACGAAAGTTGTAAGTAATGTTAAACCGATTATAGAGAAAAAATAGTATTTAAACTCCTCATCATGAAGTATCTTACTGAATTTTCCTTTTACTGCGAGGTAGCTTAGAACAAAATTTGTTCCTGCAATGAACATAAAAAGAGTAATTATGTATTGAATCAATGGTTGGCTGTTCCAATAGGCAATACTTGCATTTTTTGTTGAAAAACCTCCTGTTGACAGGGTGCTCATTGCATGATTAATGGCGTCAAAGTAACCCATCCCAGCTATTTTTAGCAGTACGGCCTCAATAAGAGTTAAACTAAAATACAGAAACCATAACCTCTTTGCCGTATCTGTAATTCTAGGGTGTAATTTATCCGATGATGGACCGGGTGCTTCTGCTGCAAATAATTGCATACCTCCAATTCCCAAAAGTGGCAAAATAGCAATGGCGAGGACAATAATTCCCATGCCTCCAATCCAATGCGTCATGCTACGCCAGAATAGGATACTCTTTGGAATGGCTTCAATATTGTCTAAGATAGTAGCACCGGTAGTTGTATAGCCGGACATGGTTTCAAAAAATGCGTTTGTAAACGATGGAATGCTCCCTGTAAAAATATAAGGCAAAGTACCTGATAAGGACATAATTACCCATCCCAGAGTCACAACCAAATATCCTTCACGTTTTTTTATTTGCTTTTTGAATCCCATTGTGGATAATTGCAATAGTCCACCTACTAACATGGTTATGATCCCAGCTAACAATATACCATACATTGCGCCATCTTCAAAGTACCAACTGATAAGCGTTGAAAAAAGCATGAAAGCTCCGTTAAAAAGAAGTAAGATCCCCATCATTTGGAGGATTATTTTAATATTGATCTTTTTCATTTTTATCCTTTAATTAAAGAATTTTTTCCACTTTAGATATTGTTTTGGGAAAACAACAAACCACAACTTTATCGTCTTTTTTTATTTGAAAATCTCCTAACGCAATTACACCTACTTCATCACGAACTACTCCGCCGATAATTGCATTTCTGGGGAACTTTAAATCTCTAATTTTCTTCTTGGTAATTTTCGATGTTTCATGAACTTTGAATTCTAAAATTTCCGCATTGATATTGTTCAACATAGTCATTTCCAGCACTTCACCTTTTCTAATGTATCTAAAAATACTATTGGCTGCCAGAAGTTTTTTATTAATTAGAGTGTCAATTCCAATATTCTTGCTCAAATTAAAATAATCCACATTTTGAACCAAAGCAATAGTACGTTTTACGCCCTTCGATTTTGCTACCAAACACGACATGATATTGGTCTCAGATCTTCCTGTAACGGCAATAACAGCATCCATTTCACTAACATTTTCTTCTTCTAATAGTTCAACATCCCGGCTATCACCATAGACCACAAGAGCATTTGGTAGTTTATCTGCCAATTCTATAGCTCTCGACTTATGATATTCAATTACTTTAATATTTAAATTCATATTGCAAAGTTCCAAGGCGGTTTTTTCACAAATTTTACTTCCTCCTAAAATCATAACATTTTTTATTGGTTGTATATGAGCTCCCGATAATTTCACGAGTTCATCCACACCTTCTTGTGTTGTTATAAAATAGGCCTGATCCCCAACTTTAAATTGTGTATTACCACGAGGAATAATAGTTTCGTTTGATTCCTTTCTTTTTATTGCTACTGGCATAAAATGTATTTCGGAAAACTCGGTCGCAGCATCTTTGACTTCCATACCAATTATCGGGGCTATTTCGGAAAGTGATAATCCAACCATGGTCAATTTACCTCCTTCAAATTCATGCGTATCATGAAATGCTGCTTTCTCTAATAATAATTTTATTTCATTTGTTGCCAGCTCGTCTGTTGATATTAGCTCATCAATGCCCAGCTCTGTAAAATTAATCTCATCCTTACTTGCGGTAAATTCTGAATTACTAATTCTAGCTATCGTTTTTTTTGCTCCTAGTCTTTTTGAAATAACCGAAATGGTGATGTTTGTAGTCTCCGATGAAGTAACTGCAATTAATAAATCTGTATTTTTAATATTAGCTTCTTTTAAGGCAGAAATAGAGGTGGCATCTTCCTCCATAGTTATTATATCTAATCTGTTATCCGCATAAACCAAACGGTCTTTGTCCTTGTCAATCAAGGTAATATCATGTGATTCGTAAGAAAGCAGTTTTGCAAGGTGAAAACCAACTTCCCCGGCACCGGCAATAATAATTTTCATAGGGTTATTTTATATTCAACAGAAGGACAAATATTTTGATAAAAATAACTTTTCTAACATTAGGGCAATCCGCCAAATTCTTTTAAACCCTACAAATGTATTCTTTTTCTTTTATATCTTTAAAGAAAAATTGATGTCTAATTATAATAATAATTTAACAATTAAGCACTGGAGTGAGGATGACAGGCCAAGGGAGAAATTAGTGAATAAAGGTAAAATTGCTTTATCGGATGCCGAATTAGTAGCTATTTTAATAGGTTCTGGGAATAGGGAGGAAAGTGCGGTCGAATTATCCAAGAAAATATTAAACACTATAAATAATAATCTCAACGAACTTGGTAAATTATCCGTTGAAGATCTGGTAAAATTCAAGGGTATTGGAGAGGCCAAAGCAATTTCAATTATTACTGCTTTAGAATTGGGTAGAAGGCGAAATCTGGAGGAGGCATTGGAGAAACCTAAAATTACTGGAAGTAGATCAGTTTTTGAAGTTATGCAACCCATTTTGGGTGAATTGCAACATGAGGAGTTCTGGATATTATACCTTAACAATGCCAATAAAATAAAATTAAAGTTTCAAATGAGTAAAGGTGGAATTACGGGAACGTTGGTAGACAGCCGTTTGGTTTTTAAAAGAGCTCTTGAAATTTCAGCTACAGGTATTATATTGAGTCATAACCATCCATCGGGGAGTATAAAACCAAGTTCTTCTGATATAAGCTTAACAAAAAAACTAAAAAAAGGAGGAGAACTTTTAGATATAAATGTTTTGGATCACGTGATTATTACCGAAAAAGATTATTTTAGCTTTGCTGATAATAGCATGATGTAAAATGTCAGAATCAGCAAATTTTAAACAGATGAAACGAACAGGAATAAATTTAATCAGTTATTTCACAAAAGGGGATGATTAAATTTTTCATGAGAGAACAGGGTGGTTGCATCTATTCTCAAATTTTTAATTAACTTATTTATTGAGAATTACAAAATTTTAAACAGATGAAATATAGTTATTTATGCTATTAATTTATACCCATAAAATTACACCGAGACTAACCTTTACATTTAAGCACATATTAACCCATATTCTAAATCTTCAAGTAAGTTTTACTTCAAAAATGGAGGAATTTATTGCTTTTGAAGGGTTAAAATTCTCTTATTCCAGTCAAGCTGTACAGGATGAAATATTTGTAAGGAGCAATGAATTGCTGTTTGAGCAAGGGATTGATTACTTAGATATTACCATGGGAAAATGGGATGATGATGCTTGCTTTTTTCAAGCCGGAGGAAATTCATCAATTCCATTCGATATCTTCGCAGCCAGTTTTTATTTAATTAGTAGGTATGAAGAATATTTACCACAAGTAAAAGATGAGTATGACAGATTTCCCGCGGTAGAAAGTTTGGCCTATCAATACAAATTTTTGGACAAGCCAATTGTAGACATCTGGGCCTATAAATTTAAAAAAGTTTTGTTGGAGAGATATCCTAATCATAAGGAATTAATAAATAATAAAAGAAATTTTAAATTTATTTCCACTATTGATGTCGATATTGCATTTAGTTATAAACACAAAGGCTTGGTAAGGACTATTGGAGGTATCATTAATGATCTGTTTGAGTTTGAACTTAGGGCAATTTGGCTACGATTTTTAGTCATTTTCAGTCTTAAAAAAGATCCTTTTAATACCTTTAGTCGATTAATCTATTTGCAAAAAAAGTATAAAATATCAACGATATTCTTCTTTTTAATGAGTGAGTATACTACGTTTGATAAAAATATTTCGGCAGGGAATATTAATTATAAATTACTAATAAAAAATGTAGCAGATTATTGTAAAGTAGGAATTCACCCTTCTTATTTTAGTCTTAAAAACGAACAAAAAATTAAGAAAGAAAAAAAGAGATTAGAACAAATTGTGAATTTTCCCATAACGAAATCCAGACAACACTATTTGCGACTGGTTTTACCGGAGACGTACCAGAATTTGGTTGATCTAGAAATAAAGGAAGACTACACAATGGGTTATGCCAGTCATTATGGTTTTAGAGCAGGAACATGTACACCATTTTATTTTTATGATTTAGATTATGAAATTCAAACCCCTCTTAAAATATTTCCATTTGCCGTTATGGATGGAGCACTAAAAGACCATTTGAATTTTACGGCAAAAAGGTCGTATGATACAATATTAAGGCTTGCAAATGAAGTAAAGAGTGTGAATGGAACCTTCATTACCCTCTTCCATAACGAATCTGTAGGAGGAACGGGTAGATGGAAAGGTTGGAAAGATATATATGAAAATATGATGAAAGAGTTGGCTAACTAACGCTATAAATTGTCAGAAATATTCTCTTATTAAAACATTCCAGTGGGTTACCCATTCAATATATTTCATGATTAAATACGTAGAACATAAGGAGATAGATTTTATAAAATATGATAAATGTATTGCTGAATCTGAGAATTCATTGATCTATGCCTATAGCTGGTATTTGGATATTGTAGCAGAGAACTGGGATGCTCTCATACTAGCAGATTATGAAATGGTGATGCCATTAACCCATAGAAAAAAACATGGAATTCCATATATTTTTTTGCCACCATGGGTGCAACAGTTGGGTGTTTTTTCGACGATAAATATTAAGGATGATATAATAATAGATTTTTTAAAAGCAATACCTAGAAAATTTAAATCGGTTGACGTTCTTTTAAATCACAAGAATTACTGTTCTATCAAGAATCTAAAAATAAGAAATAACCTTATTTTGAAGCTGAATAAAGATTATCAATTGCTATATAAGAATTTTACTAAGGGCAGAAAGAGTAATGTAAAACAAGGTAAAAAGTACGGATTGATAGTAAAGGAAACTAATAATGTAGATTCATTAATTGAATTATTCTTGAATAATAAAGGTCTAGAATTAAAAAAATCTGAGCAGGACTATACTGCTATTCGCAATTTAGTATCCGTTGCGTTGAAAAAGGATAAGGTAAAGATTTATAAGGTTTTTGATGAAAATTCCCTAGAAATCGGCGGAGCTATTTTTTTAATAGATAGAAATAGAATCACCTATTTGTTTTCTGCGGTCAATCAAAAGGGTCGAAATAAACAAGCCATGTCTTTTTTAATAGATTTTATAATTAAAAAATATGAACAGCAAGAATTGATCCTAGATTTTGAAGGATCCATGATACGAGGTATTGCAGATTTTTTTAAGAGTTTTGGGGCAGTTCAGGAAAATTATTACTGGTATGCTATGAGAAGAATAATTTAGTCGATCAATACTTTTTTATAAAAATTGATTAATTTTTTTTCTTCTTCCAGCCAATTATATTTTTGATAGGCATTTTGGGAAGCAATTTTTTTTTCAAGAAGAAGTTTTGGATCACTAATTAATTCGATTATTCCTTCAGCAATTTTAACATCATTGGAATTCTCAACAATAATATTATTTTTTAAGGGTTTGAGAATTTTTTTTGTTTCAGGTAAATCCACACTAACAATGGCAAGACTCGATGCTATATAATTAAATAGCTTGTTCGATGTTGAGAATAGATTATTTTTGGTTGGTGAATACAGAATTAATCCAATATCACAATTTTTTAAGTTCTTTGAAACATCCTCATATTTCACCCAACCTATCTGAATCATATTCTTTTGAAGACTATTATCAACAATGAATTTGGAAATATAAACGGACTCCTTCTTCGGAGAATCTCCAATAATTTTCAATTTAATATTCGGAAACTGAGTCCTTAGCAAAAGTAGAGCATGCATCATATTTTTTAAACCTCTATTGAAAGATAGGGTTCCTTCATGTACTAAAGTTATAGGAGTATTTATATTTGGTGAGTCTTTATTAAATGGGAATAGGGTAGGCAAAGAACAATTGTATATTATTTCTTTGCAAGTAAAATTCGTATTTTGTTCAAGATTTTCAAGTATACCGCTGTTAACGGTTATTAAGTATTTAATTTTTTTGAGATATTTTTTTTTGATCAATTGCTCTTTTATTGTTCCTCTAACCCATGATTCATGACTATCAAAAACAACTTTATTATTTGTAATTTTAGATGCCTTCATAGCAATTCTTAATGATATAGGCTCATGAGCATGATAAATATTTGCATTTTCCTTTAGGATAGTAGATATAATCTCTTCCTGAAATTTACCTAGAAATACTTTATTAAGTAAAGAGGTTAAAATACCTCTTGGAGGATTTAACCCTATGATCTTGATCCCATCTAAAAAGAATATGTTCTCTTTCCTCTCGTTCAATATTCTACCACTCATATCTTTTATAAAACCATCTTCGTCGGTTAACAATAAATAACTAACTGCGTAGCCATGTTTTTTAAGACTTATAGCTTCTTTGTAAAAAATCCTGTCATCATTTGCACAATGCTGTAAAGCAATCATTAATATTTTGATTTTTTTATCCATTCAATGCTTTTAAATATTTTCTATAATAGTATTTAAAATAGGAGTAATTTATTATTTTGGAAATGACACTTGTCAAAATTGCACCTTCAACACCCAATATAGGAATTAGGATAATATTTCCCGAAATGTTAGCTATTGCCTCAGCCCAGGCAACATTTCTAATTTCTTTACCCTTTGATTTTGCGGCAAGAAAAGTATAAGGTGAAGACATGCCCTGGAAAAAGAATGCAAATGAAATATAAAAAACATAGCTGCTAACACTTTTAAATTCAATACCAAACAAAAAAACAACAATATAATCACCAAATAAATAGAGAAACAACATGCATCCAAGAAGCCAAAGAGTGTTATAAAGAAATATTTTTTTTGGTATTCTTTTTAAATGAGAATATTGTTTATACATGGATTGATTTAGAGCCTGACTCATAAGGATCATTGGTGATGCTACCAGTAATGCTAAGGAATAAAAACCTAAAAGAGTTGTGTTTTTAAAGTAAGCTATAAATAGTTCATCAAGTTTATACGTGGTTTGATTGGCAATGGCCCCTGTATAGTAATGAAATCCATATTTTTGATTCTTTAACCACAACAGTTTCCAGTATTTTTTTGTGCTGGAAAAATTTGGTTTCAGTTTAATCAAAAAGTAGAAAATTATTATAAAAGTGGAGATTAAATTGAAGAAAATGATAACATTTATTGTGAGGTTTTTAAAGAATATCATCAAACTCAACAAAAAAAGTAACTTGGGAAGGTTATTATAAATGGCTATTATTTTAACATTGTTCGTGCCTACACCATACGAATTAACCAAATAATAAAATGGATAGACTATTGTTAACGGAGCGAATATCTGCATGGTATATCCCATATTGGTTTGAAACAATTCATTGACAAAAAAACTTAGAAACCAAACAACAATACAAAGTCCTATTCCATTTATTGTAGCTATTATAAACCCTATTGCCAGTAATTTTTTTTCTCTAATTATATTGTGATTTTGTGCAAGTAGATTTCGTAAAGACACAAAAAATCCAAACCTAAAAAATAAAGATAAAAAAGTTACCAGGCTTATAAAAAAAGCGTACTCTCCATAACTGATATCACCCAACTGATGTGTTTGTATCTTTTTAATTCCAAAGCCAATAATAATCAAAAAGATGTTCGATGCAAATAATATAGCAACTTGTTGAAATGTTTTGGGTAATTTTAAAAGTAATGATTTCATATTATAAGGTAAAAATAATAATTAAAAGTAAATGACTACTTTTATTTCATGAATATAAAACACATTTTTTTTGACCTAGACCATACATTATGGGACTTTGAAAGTAATTCAAAAAATACCTTTGAGCATATCTTTCAGGACAATCAAATAAAGGTGAATATTGAAGATTTTAGCTTAAGTTATAAACCAATTAATCAGAAATATTGGAAACTGTTTAGGGAGGATAAAGTGTCTAAGGAGAATCTTAGATACGCGAGGTTAAAAGAGACCTTTGAGGTTTTAGATTATGCTATTGATGATGATCTAATTGATCTGTTATCCGAGAAATACATTGAGAACTTATCACAGTTTAACAAACTTTTTACCGGGGCAATTGATATTTTGGATTATTTAAAACCCAATTACAGCATGCACATCATTACGAATGGTTTTGATGAGGTGCAACATGAAAAATTAAAAAACTCGTCTATATTACCATATTTTAAGCACATTATTACTTCTGAAAAAATTGGAGTCAAAAAACCAAATCCGATAATATTTCATTATGCTTTAGAAATAGCAAATGCAAAATCAAAAGAAAGTATTATGATCGGAGATAATTTTGAGGCAGATATTCTCGGGGCAAGAGGAGTTGGCATGCATACTATTTTTTGCAATTTTGATGAAGAAGTTGTTTCTAACAACGAAAGAACCATTTTGAAATTAGATGAGATAAGAGACCACCTCTGAAGGTATTCATTTAAAGGTCCTAAAAATTAATGTATATTTAATCCTTAAAAATCAAATTGCTACATCCCCTCGATTATGTATAAGCAACTGCTAAACATAGGTTTAATTTTTTTTGTTGTCAGCTGTTATGCCCAGAACAAGCAATTAACTTACAATTTTGATCAGTTGCCACAAACGCTTATGTCTAATCCAGGAGCAGTGGTTAATTATAAGAACCATATTGGAATTCCCTTATTATCAAGTATTTATTTGGAAATCGGATCTACCAATAAGAACGTTACCTATAATAATGTTATTGCGGGTGAAAGTAGTGTAAATGGTATGCTTCGAAACATGAATGATATAAATGATTTGTCAACCGATGATTATTTTCAGTTTAACCAACAAATTGAAATATTATATGGAGGTATTCGATTGAGAAATGAAAAGCATTATGTGAGCTTTGGCATGTACGGGGAGATGGATGGTTTTTCTCTATACCCGGAAGACATTGTTGAAATATATTTTAATGGAGATGATAGAGATGGTGATGGTATTCCTGAATTCGATAGGGTTACCAACCTCAATCAGTTTAATATGATTGGAAATTTGATGGGCGTTTATCATGTGGGTATTTCAAGTAGAATGAATGATAGATTAAATATCGGTGTCAGGTTAAAATTGATCTCGGGGTCCTTGAATTTTAATTCAACAAATAATACGGGAAATTATCAGTTAAGTCAATCGGAAAGCTCTGGTCTGTACCATCACAATTTTAATAATATGAATGTGATTTTTAATTCTTCGGGCTTCGGTGTATCGGAATCAGGTGATTTTGAAACGGATACAGGAAGTTATATTCAGGGATTATTTTTCGCAAATGGTAATTTTGGAATGGGAATAGATCTGGGAATTACCTATCAGGCAACAGATAGGATTACTGTCACTGCGAGTGTTCTGGATTTAGATTATATAAATTATTCCAATGATATTACGAGCTATATTATAGTTAATGATTTTTTAGTGAAGGACGAAGATTATTTTGATCCACCATTTGGAGGAGAAAAAGAGTACTGGAAGGATAAAATAGATGATTATCGATATTATTACGGTGATGATCTACCTTTGGATACCATAAACATAAATTATAATAACTTTCGTTCACCTATTTTAAACGCTTCTGCGGGCTATGTAATGTCAAATAGAACAAAAGGCGCTAAATCTGCTTTTAGAGATGTGAAATGTGATAAATGCCTGTATAATAAAGGTCTCTATACTAGCGAATTAGGTATTCAAACTTATACGATATTTCGACCGGAAAAAATTGGATGGGCAGTTACGGCCTATTATTCACGGGAGTTTAATCAATATATAAATACAAAAATCACTTATACCTATGATAATTTTTCACCATATAACATTGGTTTAGGAATATCCACACATTATAGGAGATTGAATTTTTACGCTACTATGGATAATTTATTATATTTACCTAGATTAAAAGATAGCAATTATCAATCATTACAACTTGGATTTAATTTTATCTTTGAATGAATAAAAATTTAAAAATGAATAATAAATTATTTAGCCTGCTTTTCCTGTTTATGTATGTAACGGTTTCATTTTCTCAAAACGAACTGAATGCTTATAAATATATTATAGTCCCAAAAACCTATGATTTTTTTAAATATGAGGAAGTGGATAAATATAAATTAAATTCCTTAACTAAATTTTTATTCAATAAATACGGTTATATAGCATTATTTCAGGATGAAGACTATCCTCAGGATTTATTGCTAAACCCGTGTCTAGGGGTTTTAGTGGATATTGTTAATGACTCTAAATTGTTATCAACAAGATTAAAGATCGAATTAAAAGATTGTTCAAATAAAATCATATATACATCCAGAGAAGGTGTTACTAGGGAAAAGGAATTTGTAAAGGCCTATCAGGAAGCGCTTAGGAATGCATTTATTTCATTCCAAGTAATGACCTATAACTTTGATCCCCATATTGCTGTAGCCTATAAAATAAATGTCCCATCTAATTCAATATCTGTCGAAGCAGAATCAACCTCTAAGAAAGAACCAGAACCTGTTACTGAAGTGAAGGAAGCGCCTTCACCAGTGGCAGTTGTAGTTAATGAACCAATTGTAGAGCAGGAAACTAAAACAGAAAACACAGAAATGTCTAATTCAAAAGAACCTGTTGCGGAAATGAAAGCAGCTCCTGTGCCAGTTCCAGTTCCAGTTGAGACTGAGAATAAGGCCAAATCAGATGATGGTAAAATAGATAATTCGGTTCTAAAGTCGTATGAAAATGAAAATATTTCGTTTTTTATTATTGAACAAGGGGAGGAGTTAAAGGCATATGTAAATGAAACTAAGGACGATACTTATAAAAAAGGTGAATTGATAGGTACTTTTGTAAGAACCTCTATACCAAATGTTTATCGGGTTACTTGGCAAGATAGGGAAGGTGAAAAAAAAGAGACAACTGGTTATTTCGATGAATCTGGAAATTTAAATATTGATGTCAATCGAAATGGTAAAATTGAAGTTATCATTTTTAAAGTTGAGAAGTAGGATCTAATGTTTTATTGGTTTAATGAATTAATGTAAGAACGAGTTAAAGCTAGATGGATTTTCTTTTCTAATTCTATTTTTATTATCTCATTCCATCATTTCATCAAATTAATAACCGTATTTATCTTTCCATCTTTTTTTTAGTAATTCTCTGAAACTGTTCTCTCTGCTATTCACACCGGGATCATATAGTTTAGTATTTTTAATTTCTTCCGGTAGAAATTCTTCATCGATAAAGTTGTTTTCAAAGCTGTGTGCATATTTATAACCTTTACCATAATTCAATTCTTTCATCAATTTTGTTGGTGCATTTCTCAAAGCGAGCGGAATTGATAAATCTCCTGTTTCCTTTACTAACTGTTGTGCTTTTTTAATAGCTTCATAGGAGGAATTACTTTTTGCAGAATTTGCCAGGTAGATGGCACATTGACTCAAAATAATTCTGGATTCAGGATTTCCTATAACGGTTACTGCTTGAAAAGTATTGGTAGCCAATATCAAGGCTGTTGGATTTGCATTCCCTATGTCTTCAGAAGCTAAAATTAACATCCTTCTGGCAATAAATTTAACATCCTCTCCGCCTTCGATCATTCTTGCTAACCAATAAACGGCACCATTGGGATCACTCCCACGAATGGATTTTATAAATGCCGATATAATATCATAATGCTGCTCACCGGTTTTGTCATACCTAACTGTATTCTTTTGCACTTTTTGTATTACCAAATCATTTGTAATTTCAATAGGTTCCTCTTCAGAAGAGACTATAAGCTCAAAAATATTCAATAGTTTTCGGGCATCACCACCAGATAACTGAATAAGAGCATCTGTTTCATGGAGAATGATTTTCTTTTTGGAAATAAAGACATCTTCTGTTAGAGCTCTATCAAGTAAATCAATTAAATCTTGCCGATCAAAGGAATTTAGAATATATACCTGGCAACGGGATAATAACGCCGGGATGACCTCAAAACTTGGATTTTCAGTAGTTGCTCCGATTAAGGTTACCCATCCTTTTTCAACCGCACCAAGTAATGAATCTTGTTGAGATTTACTAAACCTATGAATTTCATCAATAAATAAAATTGGGTTCTTGCTTGTAAATAGGCCCCCACTGTTCTTAGCTTTGAGAATTATATCTCTTACCTCTTTTACCCCAGAATTAATTGCGCTTAATGAATAAAATGGTCGCTCTGATTCCTTCGCAATTATATTCGCAAGTGTAGTTTTTCCAATACCCGGAGGACCCCATAAAATTAAAGATGGAATTATTCCTTGTTTGATATGATTTGTTAATGCCCCATTTTTCCCGACTAAATGTTGTTGACTAATATAGTCATCCAATGATTTAGGTCTTATTCTTTCTGCTAGTGGCTCATTCATTTTGTAAAAATAAAGTAAAAATTGAGAAGTAAAAAGAGAAAAATATTTTGATTCAATTTTTCTCTTTTTGTGAATGAATTCATTTGCGTTAAAGTTACGTTAGCTATATTTGAAAAATACGAAAGCACTTTATGAATTGATTGTTAAATTTTGAATCTTTGAATTTTATTTGTGTTTATTCGTTAGCTTAACATTATAAAAACCAAATTTACATATTGATGTAAATTTTAATCCATAAAAATATACAATGGCAGAACATAAACATTATAATTTTTCACCTTTAATTCTTGCCGTACCTTTATATTTTGTTTTGTCCTTGTGGATAATTTTTTGGATTGAAGTTAAATATGGATATAATTTTAATAAATACGGTATTTACCCAAGATCATTAAAGGGTTTGAGAGGTGTTTTTTTTTCACCATTTATTCATGGTGATATAAAACATTTATATCATAATTCAATTCCACTATTCGTATTGTTGTTTAGTCTATTTTATTTCTATAGAAAAATTGCATTTAAAGTATTTGTTTATGGCACTTTACTCACGGGAATACTGACCTGGATTATTGCGAGAAGTTCTTTTCATATTGGCGCTAGTGGTATTATATATATGCTGTTCAGTTTTATTTTTTTTAGCGGAATTATAAGGAAAAATTATAGATTAATAGCCGTCTCACTAATGGTAATTTTTCTCTACGGTAGTATGGTTTGGTATCTACTACCTGTTGAAGAAAAGATTTCATGGGAAGGTCATTTATCCGGCTTTATTGTTGGAATAATATTTGCCTTTTATTTTAGAAGAACAGGACCTCAAAAGTTTAAATATGAATGGGAACAGGACGATTATCAAAAAGATGATTTCGATCTTTTATTTGATGACGATGGAAATTTTAATCCTAATGCATCCGAGAAAGAATTAGATTAGATTAAAAAATTGACCATTTAATCTGTTATTTATTCAATAAACAAGCTTTTACGAAATCTAAAAACAATGGATGTGGATTAATAACTGTACTTTTATATTCAGGATGAAATTGCACCCCAATAAACCATGGATGATCCGGAAGTTCTATAATTTCAACAAGACCCGTATCAGGGTTTATACCTGTAGCCTTTAGGCCTGCTTTAGTAATTTGATCAAAGTAGTTATTGTTGAATTCATAACGATGGCGATGTCGTTCACTTATTGATTCTTTGCCATAAGCAATGTATGATTTCGATTCTTTTTGAATTTTACAGTCCCATGATCCCAATCGCATAGTACCTCCTTTTTCAGTAACTTTTTTTTGGTCTTCCATTATGTCAATTACCGGATGTGGAGTATCTTTATCCATTTCGGTTGAATTAGCGTTTTCCATATGTAAAACGTTTCTGGCAAATTCAATAACAGCCATCTGCATGCCTAAACAAATTCCTAAAAAGGGTATTTTATTTTCTCTGGCAAATTTGACCGCGTTAATTTTTCCTTCAATACCTCTGTCACCAAAACCAGGAGCAACGATAATACCGTTCAATCCATCTAATTTCTTTTCCACATTTTCTTTTGATAACTCCTCAGAATGAATAGGATGAATGTTAACCTTTACCTCATTGTAAGCACCTGCCTGACCAAGAGATTCAAGAATGGATTTATACGCATCCTGTAACTCAACATACTTACCGATCAATCCAATTTCAACGGTGTCTACAGGATTTTTAAATTTATATAGAAACTCATTCCATGCCACTAATTCCGGAGATTTCTTAGCCGTTAATTCTAATTTACTAAGTACGACTTTGTCAAGACCTTCTTTAAGCATTAAATTTGGAACATCATAAATTGTCTTTGCATCTATTGACTCAATGATGGCTTCTTTTTCTACATTACAAAATAGGGCTAGCTTACTTTTTATGCCATCGTTTAAGTGATGCTCAGTTCTACACACTAAGATATCCGGGCTTAGGCCACTTTGCATCAATTCTTTTACAGAATGTTGGGTTGGTTTTGTTTTTAACTCCTTAGCTGCTGCCAGGTAAGGGACTAATGTTAAATGGATAACAAGGGTATTTGTTTGGCCTAAATCCCATCTCAACTGTCTCACCGACTCGATATATGGTAAGGATTCAATATCTCCAACAGTACCGCCAATTTCGGTAATTACTATTTCGTAGTCACCCGTTTCACCTAAGAGTTTAATTCGATTTTTAATTTCATCTGTGATATGAGGAATTATTTGGACAGTTTTTCCCAGATAATCACCCTTTCGTTCTTTATTGATCACAGTTTGATAAATTCTACCTGTGGTTACATTATTAGCTTGAGAGGTAGGGATATTTAAAAAACGCTCATAATGACCTAAATCCAAATCAGTCTCAGCTCCATCATTAGTTACATAGCATTCGCCATGTTCATATGGGTTTAAAGTTCCGGGATCTATGTTAATATAAGGGTCTAATTTTTGAATGGTTACGGAAAAACCACTTGACTGTAATAACTTTGCTAATGAGGCAGCAATGATTCCTTTTCCAAGAGAAGAACTTACCCCTCCTGTTACAAAAATATACTTTGTATCTGGCATTGTGTTTAGGTTTGTACAAAATTACAAAGTCTGACTACTTTCGCAAGAGAAAATGTTTTTATTTTTAAAAAGAGTTTTTAAATAATAATATCTATTTCAAATAGATAAAATAAGTGAAGATCTTTTACAATTATTATAAAAGTGGTTATAAATTTTGGGGTAATTTTTATGAGTTTATTCCGAAATATCAGATGCATCTGCCACAACCTCCAGACTATCTGTAGTAGTTAAATTTTCAGGAATGTATTTTTCAGTGTTTGTACAACTTGAAGAGCCTCCACATGAAAAAAGAAATAATGATACACTAACAATGCTTCCAAAAACGATCAATCTTTTCATAACTATGATATTTAGGGTTTGTAAAACAATAACGTTGAACAGACCAATTTATTTTATTGGCACAGTTTGAACAAAGTGTACTCTATTAGTTTTTCTATTGTTTTATATGGGTCCTTACTAAAAGTTAAATTTCTTCTATTTGCAATAATTGCATTCATTGAAAGCGCTTTATGTCCTAATAGCTTCGCCAAACCATAAATGGCAGAGGTCTCCATTTCCAGATTAGTAATTTTAATGTCTCTATAGCGGAAGCTTTCAATTCTATCATTCAATTTTGGATCTTGAATAGGAAGGCGTAAAACCCTGCCTTGAGGACCGTAAAAACCTATAGCTGTTGCCGTTACTCCTGAATAAATTTCATCTGACATTAATTTTTTTTCTAAATAAGAACTATTTTTTACAAAAAATGGTCTTGATTTTTTTTCAGAATATTTAGTATGATCGATAAATGCTTTTTCCATATCTTTTTCAAGAACATGATCGCATTTGTAAGATAAAAGCATTCCGTCCAGGCCAAGTCCAAATTTTGCCAATACAAAACTGTCTACCGGGATATGTTTCTGAAGTGAGCCCGAGGTACCAATTCGAACGAGATTTAAAGAACTATGCTTTTTATTGATTTTTCGCGTGTCTAGATCAATATTGACCAAGGCATCTAATTCATTAATTACAATATCAATATTGTCAGGTCCAATACCGGTGGAGATAACGGTAAATCTTTTGTTTTTAAAAGTTCCTGTTATTGTTTTAAATTCTCTTTTTTGAGTTTCAAATTCCATCGAATCAAAATGCTTTGCAACTTTGGCCACACGATTTTGATCTCCCACCAAAATTATATTTTCTGAAATATGTTCCGGCTTTAGATTAAGATGATACACACTACCATCTGGATTTAAGATTAATTCTGATTCACCAATTTTTGTCATCCACCGACTCTTTTTACATTATAACCTTTTTTTTGCAAGATGTTCATAATTTTATCCCGGTAATTTCCTTGAATAATGATTTCACCATCTTTAGTACTTCCTCCAACGCCACATTTTGTTTTTAATAGTTTCCCAAGTGCTTTTAAATCAGTTTCACTTCCTTGAAAACCGGTAAGAATAGTAACTGTTTTTCCACCTCTCCCTTTATTTGAAAAATGAGCTTCCAGATACTGTTCTTTAGTTGCTAAAGTTTTTTGACCTTCATCAGAGAAGGCAGAAAAATTTTCATTGTCATTAGTGGAAAATACAAATCCACCTATATCGGATAAACTGTTTAATTTTTTCTTAGCCATTGCGTTGTTTCCAAAATTTGAATAAGCCAAAGATAAAGAAAAATAAGGCGAGTAAAAGTAAAGCTAAAAAACAATAATAACATTTTTCCTTCACCTTTACAGATGCTAACAGGATCAAAACAGATGCTATAATAATATTTACGGGTGTAGAATTCCCCATTACTTTTTAAGACGATTCCAGGTGTATAAAATTATCGCAAATGATTCGAAAGTAAGACCCAGAGCTATAATTATCATTGCTTGGCTCCAATTAAATAATTTAGAAATAGCCCCGATTATGATCAGAACTAAGCCAAAGGTAAAAAGCGAAACTATGCGTTTATTCATTTTTAACTTTTTAATAGCCCAAGCTCAACCAGCCGCTCTTTCAAATATTCCCCTGCAGTAATGTCATCATAACTTTTAGGATTATTTTTGGTTATACATTCCGAAAGACAATTTAGTTGCATGTCTCCTCTGGGATGCGTAAAAAAAGGTATGGAATATCTGGATTTTCCCCAATCTTTTTTTTCCGGATTAACCACTCGATGGATAGTTGATCTCAATTTGTTATTTGTTAATCGTTGCAACATATCACCCACATTTATAACTAGTTGCTCAGGTAATGCTGTTACAGGAATCCAATCTCCCTGTTTATTTTGCACTTCCAGACCGGATGCAGAAGCTCCCATCAAAAGTGTTATTAAATTTATGTCACCATGTTCTGCAGCTCTAACGGCTCCCTTGGGTTCGCCAACTATGGGTGGATAATGAATTGGACGTAAAATACTATTTCCATTTATCACATATTGATCAAAGTAGTATTCCTCCAATCCTATATACAAAGCCAAAGCCCGTAATACATAAATGGCTGTTTTTTCAAGCATGCGAAACGCTTCCATGCCAACTTCATTAAAATTTTCAACTTCAGTAACCTGTATGTTCTTCGGATAAATACTTGCCAGTTCTCTATCATCCTTTACTTCTTGACCAAAATACCAAAACTCTTTTAGATCACCTTCTTTTTTACCCTTTGCTGATTCTTTGCCAAAAGATGTATAGCCACGCTGACCGGCTAATCCATCAATTTCGTATTTCTTTTTAATGTTTGAAGACAGATCATAAAATTCTTTAACCTTAATGTATAGACTCTCTGTAAGTTTGTCATTTAAAAAATGACCTTTTAAGGCAACAAATCCTATTTCTTCATAAGCTTTTCCAATTTGTTGAATGAATTTTTCTTTTTCAGAAGGGTCATCAGATAAAAATTCTATCAAATCTACACTAGGGATATTTTTCATGATAGCACTTTTTAAGATGTTATTTTTTATAAAAAGGGATTAAATAAGAAACAGTATAGTTAAAACTAAAGCCGTTATTGTTCATATAGACTCTATTAAAACCGGGAATGAATAAGTTTTTAAAATTTTCCGGTTCCTTAGAGCTTATTAAACTGTTTCCGCTAAAGGAAAATCCCAAAAATAAATTGTGCAGCACCTCCACTTTAATACCCAAAACTACCGAGAACCATGAGGCAGTTAAACCATTATAAGACACTGGGTCTGCCAACTCTTCTTCAGGTAAGAAGGGATCTGCATTAATGATTCCCTGATTCAAAGTTTGATCAAACACACTAAATCCATATCTCAAACCTACAAGAATTATATTCTCCATGCCAATCCAATTTTTATAGACATTTACATCCGCACCAAGCTTGATATAAGATCCGTTAGTAGTGAAATTATAATAATCCTCATAAGTTGTAACATCGTTATATCCAATTTCAGCAGCTACATAAAATATTTTTGTAATTCTATAGTCTGCCACAATTTCAAGGCCTTTTTTATTCTCATCAAAAAGAGAGTAGATTGGTTGAATTATGTCAATACCTAATCTAATCCCATAGCGATCTTTGTAAACATCTTCGACCGTATCTTTAGCTTTGGTTTCCTGAGACGTAGCTATAACAGAGATGAAGAGTAATAGTGTGCTAATGATATATTTGAACATGCGCTGCTTCTTGATTTACTATATTTAATGGGTCTTCGGTTGGTACAATTGTTTTAATCCAATTATCTTCGTCATCTTTAAGATTGATATTAACATCGTAATACAAGGTCTTATAACCACAAGATCTTGAAACATAAACATTTTCACGGGTATAGTTCAACTCAAATATATCTTCGTTTTCAATTAAATTATCATCTTCATCAAACTGTGCCACTGTAAGCTTAAATTTTGTAATATCTTCTGTTACCTTAACAGGAATGGCAATTGAATCTGTAAAAGAAGTAATTGTCTTACCATCATCAGTATAAAAACCATCAACACCCTCTAATTCCACTTTGATGTCTACAACTTTTTTGTAAAATTCAGGATTGTCTGCATCGTAGAAACGAATAATAAAATACGGAGTAATTTCCTCAATACAAATATCATCTTTTTCACACGAGATCAAAGCTGTTATTGCAACAAAAAGAACTGTCAATATTTTTAATATTTTCATGTGTAAATTTATTGTTTTTAGTGGCCACATACGATTTGTCAATCACTTTTACCTTACCTGTCTGTCGGCAGGAACAGATGGGAAATTTTAAAACATCTGTTCATTTAATTATTACTATTATTCAATTCCAAAAGTACAACATTTTCAATATGATGGGTTTGAGGAAACATATCCACTGCTTGACATTTGGTAATCGTGTAATATTCCTTCATTAGAGACAGATCTCTTGCTTGTGTTGCCGAATTACAACTTACATAAACAATTTTTTTTGGTAATATTTTTAATATTTCCCCAATAACTTTTTTGTGCATTCCATCTCTTGGAGGATCTGTAATAATTACATCCGGGGCGCCATTTTTTCTTATAAATTCTTCAGTAAAAACTTTTGCCATATCTCCTACAAAAAATTCAGTGTTTTTTATCCCGTTAATCTCCGCATTAATTTTTGCATCGGCAATTGCCTCCGGAACAGATTCTACTCCAATAATTTTTTTTGCTTTTTTTGATATAAATTGAGCAATGGTCCCTGTACCAGTATAAAGATCATAAACAATTTCATCACCTTTTAAATCAGCAAATTGTCTTGTAATTTTATACAATTCATAGGCTTGATCGGAATTTGTCTGATAGAATGATTTCGCATTTATCTTAAATTTCAATCCTTCCATTTCTTCTACAATGTGATCTTTGCCGCTAAATGTAATAACTTCCTGATCATATATTGTATCATTGCCTTTATTGTTGATAACATATTGTAACGAAGTGATTTGCGGAAATTTATCGTCGATATAATTTAATAATAATTCACGCTTTTCTTTATCATTTTCAAAGAACTGAATTACAATCATAATATCACCCGTAGAAACTATACGAATCATTAATGTTCGCAATAAACCATGCTGTCTTCTTGGGTTAAAAAAGGAGATGTTATTAGCAACTGCAAACTTTTTTATGGCATTTCGTAGTTCATTTGAAGGATCTTCTTGTAAATAGCATTTGTCTATATCCAGAATTTTATCCCACATTCTTGGAATATGAAAACCACATGCATTTTTATCGTCGTATTCCTTTCCACCTTTTATTTCTTCATTGGTTAACCATCTAGAATCTGAAAATGAAAATTCCATTTTATTTCTGTAATAATAAGTTTCCTTACACCCTAGAATTGGACTGATATTTGGTAACTCCAAATGCCCAATACGAATTAAATTATTGGTAACTTCTTTTTGTTTGTAGGCCAATTGCTCTTCATATTTTAAATTTTGCCATTTACATCCTCCACAAGTACCAAAATATTCGCATACCGGTTGCTCTCTTTTATCTGAGTACTTATGAAATTTAACAGCTTTCCCTTCAAAATAGGATTTTCTTTTTCTTCCTGTTTGAATGTCTACAATATCACCGGGAACGGCATTCGATAAAAAAATGACTCTCCCATCAGGTGCCTTGGCGACTGTTTTGCCTTTAGCCGCGGTATCGATCACTTCAATATTTTCAAATAGATGAAATTTCTTTTTTCTGGACATGTGGCAAAAGTAAATCATTTTTATGGTATTATGAAGCGCTTTGTTCATTGTAAAAAACTTTAATTTTGTAGTTTTAAATCGTGGGAAACAGTAGCGTCAGAAAAATAATTCATGTAGATATGGATGCATATTATGCGTCTGTTGAACAATTGGATAACCCCGAGTTATTGGGGAAACCCATTGTTGTTGGAGGGGGCAGTGAAAGAGGTGTAGTTGCTGCCGCAAGTTATGAAGCTCGTCAATATGGCATTCGCTCTGCGATGAGTGGGGTTATAGCGAAGAAAAAATGTCCGCACCTGATTTTTATTAAGCCACGTTTTTATCGATACAAAGAAATATCTAAAAAAATAAGGAAAATATTTTTTGATTATACCGATTTGGTGGAACCTTTATCTTTAGACGAAGCTTTTTTAGATGTCACACTTAATAAGAAGAATAATTCATCAGCAACCTTAATTGCAACCGAAATTAGGAAAAGAATTTTTGATGAAGTTGGTTTAAGAGCATCAGCTGGCATTTCTATAAATAAATTTGTCGCAAAAATAGCTTCTGATATAAATAAACCTAACGGTCAGAAAACAATACCTCCGGAAGATGTAGATATATTTTTAGAAGAATTACCCATTGAAAAATTTTTCGGAATTGGTAAAGTTACGGCTGAGAAAATGTATAATCTGGGGATCTTCTCAGGCAAAGAGTTAAAAGAGAAATCGTTGGAGTTTTTAACTCTAAATTTTAAAAGCTCCGGAGCTCATTATTATCACATTGTAAGAGGACTTCATAATGCCGAAGTAAAACCTAATAAAAAACAAAAATCAGTAGCAGCAGAGCATACGTTTATTAAAAATTTGACATCTGAGGTTTATATGTTGGAGCAACTGGAAAAAATATCACAAGAATTAGAAAGTAGATTAAAAAAATCTAAGGTTGCAGGAAAAACAGTGACCTTAAAAATTAAATACAGCGATTTCTCTGTTCAAACGCGAAGTAGGACGCTTCCATTTTATGTAAAAGATAAAGCTGTATTACTCGATACTGTGAAGAATTTGTTATATCAGGAAAAACTTATAAACTCAGTTAGATTATTGGGGATATCGGTGGCAAACTTAAATATAAACACAAAAGAAAAAGAAAAGATTATTGATATACAATTGAAATTTGATTTTTAGTGTCCTACTCATTTTTTTAAAAAGGTAAGACCTAGTTTTAACCATCCGAAAATAAAAAACAATCCACCTAGAGGGGTAATAAACCAAATGCTTTTTGCAGAAATTCCACCAGCCGTTATCGCAAATATCGACCCTGAAAACAGTAGTATTCCAGCTAAAAATGAATAAGTGATAATTTTTTTGTTCTTATCAGCAATTCCATTATATGTATTTACAAAAAGCAGAACAATAACATGATACATCATGTATCGAACCCCGGTTTCAAAACTTCTTATAGCTTCAGGATCTAATTTTTCTTTTAAGCTATGAGCACCAAATGCTCCAAAAACTACAACCAATAATCCTAAAAATGCAATGATACTTAATATATTTTTCATCTTACAAAAATGAGATATTTTAGTTGACAAACTTACTGTTTTATTTGTACTTTTGATTTCAAAATTAGCATAAAGAAATATGAGAAGAGTTTTAATTATTGGTGCAGGCAGATCAGCATCATCTCTGGTGAAATATTTACTAGATAAGTCTGATGAAGAAAATTTAGAATTGATTATAGTTGATATTAGCTTGGAGAATGCTCAAAAATTGGCTCAGAATCATATAAACGCAACGGTTATTGAATTTAATGTTTTTGATATTGATTCCAGGCAAGAAGTCATAAGAAATGCAGATATAGTGATATCAATGTTACCCGCGAGATTTCATATTGAAGTTGCTAAGGACTGTATCATTTTCAATAAAAACCTGGTAACGGCCTCATATATTTCTAAAGAACTCATGGAATTGGATGAGGATGTTATTTCCAAAGGTTTAATTTTTATGAATGAGGTTGGCTTAGATCCGGGAATTGACCATATGAGCGCTATTCAGGTAATTGATAGAATTAAAATGCAGGGAGGGAAAATTATGCTTTTCGAATCGTTTACAGGAGGTTTGTTAGCTCCGGAAAGTGATAACAATTTATGGAATTACAAATTCACATGGAATCCAAGAAATGTTGTAGTAGCAGGGCAAGGAGGCGTTGCTAAATTCATACAGGAAGGTAAATATAAGTACATTCCTTATCATAAAATATTTAGAAGAACTGAATTTTTGGAAATTGAAGGTTTTGGTAAGTTTGAAGCTATGGCGAACAGAGATTCTTTAAAATATAGAGAAGTTTATGGCTTAGATGATGTATTGACCATGTATAGAGGAACAATTAGGCGTGTCGGATTTACCAGGGCCTGGAACGTATTTGTGCAGTTAGGGATGACAGATGATACTTTTGTAATGGAAGGGTCGGAAGATATGAGTTATCGCGATTTTACAAATTCTTTTTTATCCTATAGCCCACATGATTCTGTGGAACTAAAGTTAAGATATTATCTAAATATTGATCAGGATGACGTTTTGTGGGACAAGCTTTTGGAAATTGATATTTTCAATGCCAATAAAAAGGTTGGTTTAAAAGATGCAACACCGGCGCAAATTTTGCAAAAGATATTAATGGAAAGCTGGACACTGGATAAAGATGACAAAGACATGATAGTGATGTATCATAAATTCGGTTATGAATTAAATGGTGTAAAGAAACAAATTGAATCTAATATGGTAGTGATGGGTGAAGACCATACTTACACGGCCATGGCGAAAACGGTTGGTCTGCCTGTGGCAATTGCAACACTAAAAATATTAAATGGTGAAATAAAAACTCCAGGGGTTCAAATTCCAATAAGAAGTGAAGTCTATAATCCTATTTTACAGGAGTTACAGAATTATGGCATCAACTTTGTAGAAAAGGAAGTTCCTTATTTGGGCTACAATCCAATTAATCAATGAACATAAAATTTTTGTCTGATTTCTATTATTATAAGAGATCTAGATGTAAATTCAACCCTTAACTCTTTGCTTTAATTCTTTTTTAATATAGCTCTTATAATTATCTAACATAGAATTTTTATATATTGAGCCACTAATTCATTTAATTATTAAATATTTATGACTTCTATAACGGGGATTATTCTCGCTATTTCGTTAATGATTATAATGTTAGGAATGGGCCTGTCATTAATTTTTGCCGATTTTAAACGAATTTTAACATACCCTAAAGCTGTTTTTGTTGGTCTGGTTAGTCAGATAGTTGTTTTACCTTTTATTGGATATTTAATTGCTACATATCTGAATCTGTCGCCAACGATTGCAATTGGTATAATGCTTCTTGCCGCCTGTCCCGGTGGTGCTACATCCAATTTATTAACGCATTTAGCGAAAGGAGATTTGGCCTTATCGGTAACTTTAACTGCAATTTCTAGTTTATTATCTATAATTACTATTCCCATTATTGTGCAATTTGCTTTGGCTCATTTTGGAAACCAAACAGAGGAGGTGTCTATAGATGCGGTAACAATGATTAAGCAATTGTTTGTTATAGTTTTAATCCCGGTAAGTATTGGAATGCTTATCAAGGCAAAATATCCAATATTCGCCGATAGAATGGAAAAGCCGGTGAGAATTGCCTCAACCATTATTTTTATTTTGGTAATTATTGGTGTTGTTTTTAGTATTCGAGATGTTTTTATAAATTATTTAAGTGAAGCAGGTTTACCTTCTATTTTGCTCAATGTAACAACGATGATGATAGGATTTTCACTGGCGACACTTTTCAAACTTACTAAACCTCAAGCAATTAGCATATCAATCGAAACTGGAATTCAAAATGGCACCTTGGCAATTACCTTGGCAACCATAGCCTTAAATAACGCGGAATATTCTATTGTACCTGCAATTTATGGATTATTAATGTTTTTTACCGGTGCAATAATTATTTTTATGCGTAAACCGCTTGGAGTTATGGAAAAGCCCTAATTTATAAATAAAAGTCTTCCACTAAATTTTTATAGTCTTCCGTATAGATATGTCGTTCGATCTCAATGACCAATTCTTCAATCTTTGGTGCGGTACTGGTAAAACTTAATTGTAAAAGTGTTCGTTTAACACCGGTTTGAATATTGCCTTTTACTCTTGTTATTCTTTGTGGAAATAACTTGTTCCTTCTGGCCAACTCTAAAAATTTTAATTCTTCGTGATGTGGAATAATAAATGCACAAGTTCCTTTTTTTGATAATAATTTTGACGTGTGAAATAGTAATTCTTCAAAAGTTAAACTTTTTGTATGCCGGGCCAAAGCCCTTTTTTGTTCTAATTCCTTAAAGGAACTGTTATAAAATGGAGGATTGGAAATTACTAGGTCATAGGTGTCATCAATTTCATTTGAAAACTCTTCTAAAGAGGCATGGTAACAAAATAATCGATCTGTCCAGTGACTATTTTCAAAGTTTTCAACGGCCTGTTCGAAAGCATTTGCTTCTATTTCTAAAGCGTCAATTGTTCGACAGTCACATCTCTGTGCTAATTGTAAAGCTATTAATCCAGTTCCTGTACCTATATCCAGAACACTGTTATGATCCTTATTTATTTTTACCCATGCACCAAGCAGTACACCATCTGTTCCAATTTTCATAGCGCATTTATCTTGCTGTATAGTGAATTGCTTGAATTGAAAGGGTTTTGAGCTCATTAATGAATTGTCTTTAGATTGATTTTAGGCATTAGGTCAATTGAGTTTGATGTATTTATTTAAACCTTTGACTTTTATTCCATATTCATTTCAATTAACCCTTTTGGCGTTGACACGATTATTTTTTTACTTTTTCTGTCCACTTTTTGAATAAAGTCATCGATCATTGGGATCAAAATCTCTGACGTTTCTTTTTTAACAACGATTAATGGCTGTGCCGTTGAATCATTGATGGAAGTTATAATACCAATTTCACCAAAATTTACATCTTCCAAAACAAAGCCAATAACCTCATGGTAATAAAATTTATTTCCTGAAAGTTTTGGTAATAGGTTCAAAGGGAGGTAAACATCTTTTTTCATTAAGGATTCCGCATCTTTTTCGGAGTGAACATCTTCAAATTGAACTCGAAGTTGATTGCCTTTTTGAAGCAATTTATTTTCGATAAAAAAGGGTAGGAAATTCTTGCCGAGATCAATAAAAACTGCTTCGATATCTTCGTATAATTCAGGTTGGTCAGTATCTAATTTGATAATAACCTCTCCTTTGAAACTATATTTTCGAACAATTTTTCCTAGATAAAAACAATCTTTTTTTTCCATGGTGTGGACTAAGAATGAACTGCAAATTTAGTTTTTAATTAGAAATATTCGGTATTTACTTTGGAGTATTCATTGCAACAACAAAGAAATTCTCTAATAAACAAAGAACCCACTGATCCTTTGTTTAACGAGTGGGATTAGCTTGTCTTAATGATTTTAGTCGGTCAGCTGCATCAACAGGTTATTAGAACTAGTTTTTACTAAAAAAACCTGATAAGTTAATATCAGGTTTCAAGAGTATATAAATAAGTTTGACTTATTTTTCTTCTTCCTTAGCTTCTGCAACTGCGTCATCAATAGTTTGAGGACCTTCATCTTCAGTTGTTTCCTCTGCTTTTGCAGCAGCTTCTGCAGCTGCTTTAGCATCTGCTTTAGCTTTAACAGCTTCATTTTCTGCTTCCTCAGCAGCCGCTTTACGATTAGCATTTACTTCTTTTTCAACATCTAAAGCTTTGGCCTTTGCTTCATTTTCCGCTTTAGCCAATTTGGTTTCTTTTTCAGATACTTTACTTGCTTTTTCATCCAACCAAGCCTGGAATTTTTCTTCAGCCTGTTCTTCTGTTAATGCACCTTTTCGTACACCCACTAACAAATGATTTTTCAACATGGCACCTTTATACGATAATATTGCTCTGGCCGTATCCGTTGGCTGTGCACCATTTTGCAACCATTTAACTGTGGCATCAATATCTAATTCGATAGCTGCCGGGTTAGTATTTGGATTATAAGTTCCTAATTTTTCAAGAGATCTTCCATCTCGTTTTGAACGTGCATCAGCTGCAACAATCCAATAAAATGGTTTTCCTTTCTTCCCGTGTCTCTGTAGTCTAATTTTTACTGACATAATTTTTTTAATTTTTAAGGTTCTCGACCTAAGTTATTAATTAATAATTCTACTTTCTCGAAGTAGGGCGCAAAATTAATAAAATTATTTGTAAATAAAAGACTTATAAAAGATTTTATTTCATCTAATATAGTTTGTTTTTCTGGAAACTTACGGGTGAAAAAAACGACTATATTTGCATTAAAGTATTGATCGATGAATGTTCTAGGAATTATCCCTTCTCGCTATGCTTCTACACGATTAGAGGGTAAACCCTTAGTTGATCTGGATGGAAAAACAATGATTCAAAGGGTCTATGAACAGGCGGAAAAATCTTTGGATCAGGTAATTGTAGCGACGGATGATATGCGCATTGAGAAAGTTGTTAAGGATTTTGGTGGGAAAGTTGTGATGACTTCAACCAATCATACTACCGGAACAAATAGGTGTTTAGAGGCTTATGAGAGGTATGCTGAGCGAACCGATACATCCATTGATGTAATTTTAAACATTCAAGGGGATGAGCCTTTATTAAATCCCGAACAAATTACTAGTTTGGTGAAATGTTTTGATTCGATGGACGTACAAATGGCTACTCTGGTAATTCCAACAGTTAAAAATGAGGATTTGGCCAGCGGTGTTTATGTTGTATTTGATAAGAATTATAATGCAATGTACTTTAGTAGATCCATCATTCCTTATCATAGAGATATAGTCAGAGAGAAATGGAGTAATGAGATCACTTTTTATAAGCACGTTGGTATGTACGGTTTTACACCTAAAGCCTTAGTGAAATTTGCTAATTTACAAGAGACTAAATTGGAGAAAAGTGAAAAATTAGAACAGTTACGCTGGTTGGAATAAGGTAATAAAATTAAAATTGCAATTACCGAACATCAATCCGTTCCAATTGATACCGCTCAAGACGTAGAAAAGGTCAGAAGAATTATAGAAAACGATAATCTGTAAGATGTGTGTATTCATTAATTTTGAATTGTTCCTTATTATAGGTCTTAAAAGTAATTAAAATGTTGCTATTCAGTTCTTATCGCTTTAGGTTCTTAAAATTGATAAGAAGAAAAAAGAAACAAGAAACAAGAAGTGAGAATTCAAATCCATTGGTTATATCATCGTGAAACTGAAGCATCAAGAACTGGTATAATGAGTCAATTATAATCAGGGAGGTTCATGAAGTGTTTAAATAAATATCTGTAATATCTGGGTGATTTGCGAGAATAAAGAAATACTGAGAATTATTAATACCGATCAACTCTAATCGGAAATATTCACTTTGAAATTTCGTGAGGACAATACCTCTTAAACTAAACCTGTAAAACCTAAAAAAGCGAGTGATAAAAGTCCGGCTACCAATAAATTGATTGGGACACCTTTCATCTTTTCAGGAATATTTGCGAGTTCTAATTGCTCACGAATACTAGCAAAAACTATTAATGCCAATGCAAAACCGATGGAGTTTGCAACTGCAAAAATCACCGATTTTAACAGGCTGACATTTTCTAATCCCAAGGCCAATATTGCAACTCCTAAAACAGCACAGTTTGTGGTAATTAATGGTAAAAATACACCTAGTGCTTGGTATAAAGGCGGACTCACTTTCTTTAAAATAATTTCAACCATTTGCACCAAAGCCGCAATTACCAGAATAAAAGTAATTGTTCTTAAATAATCCAAACCTGCAGGAACAAGAATATATTGATACAGTAAATAGGTTGTCATTGTAGCTATTGTCATCACAAACAACACCGCCCCGGACATACCTACAGAAGTAGACACCTTATTTGAAACTCCCAGAAATGGACATATTCCTAAAAATTGTGATAAAACAATATTGTTTACAAAAACCGCCGCTATTAATATGACAATATATTCCATGGAAAGGAGTTAAAAGTTGAAAGTTGAAAGTCTGTTTGGTCTATGTTTGATATTTTTGTTTTCATAGTTTAAGTTTTGATTGCAATTTTATTGAAGACTACTGTTAAATAAGCCAGTGCAATAAAGGCTCCCGGAGGTAATATAAACAGGATAAAAGTATTTGCGTCTTCCGAAACAAACTTCATTTCAAAAATACTTCCATTACCCAATATTTCACGAGTTGCACCAAGTACAGTTAAGGCCAAGACAAATCCTAATCCCATTCCCAGTGCATCTATAACAGAAGAAATCAAATTTCTTTTTGAAGCAAATGCTTCCGCTCTTCCTAATATTAAACAGTTCACTACAATTAGAGGAATAAAAATTCCTAACTGCTCATATAAAAATGGAATGAAGGCTTCCAATATCATCTCAACAACTGTTACAAAGGATGCTATTATTATAATAAATGCAGGAATACGAACCTTACTTGGAATTTGTGATTTCACTAAAGAAACTACAATGTTTGACATTAACAGCACAAATAATGTGGCAATACCCATTCCCAATCCATTGAATGCGGAAGATGTGACACCTAAAGTTGGACACATTCCCAATAGCATAACAAAAACAGGATTTTCCTTTACGATCCCTTTTATGAAATTTTGTTTTTGATCAATAGTGTCCCTCATAATTTTTAATTTTCAGGTTCTTTAATGGAATCAATATTTTTTATAAACTCATCATGCGCCAATTGAACGGCTTCACTGAATGCTCTTGAGCTTATGGTTGCACCTGTCAAGGCATCTATTTCTCCTCCATCTTTCGCCACTTTCAAATTAAATGAAGTGGGGTTTTTATTTTTGTACTGTCGAACAAATTTTGCATCTTTTATTTTTGTGCCTAATCCGGGTGTTTCTTTTTGATCTAGCACTACAATATTTTTTATATTTCCATTTGGGCCAAAACCTACCATAATTTTTATCAAACCACTAAAGCCTTTTTTTGAAGAACCTACAATAGCCACTCCAACAAATTCACTCTTAAAAAAAGCAGGATATATTTCAATACTGTCTTTAGCTAGTTCTGATCTTACTAATTTTAATTCATCAACCGGATTATTATCGAATTTTGGCAATACTAATTTCAAGGCATTTATTTTGCGTTCTAATTTTCCCTTGGCTATTGGACCAACCGTCAGATCGTTTACAAAGCCTAATGCAAACCCAGAGATCAATGTGATCACCAGAAGTGATACCATCATATTTATAAATGTTGATTTCTTTTTTCGCATAGCTACATTATTTTAGATCTAATTTTAGCACCAAATCTGCGAGGTTTAAAATAATTATTGATCAATGGCACAAAAGCATTCATTATTATAATTGCAAATGACACACCTTCAGGATAGGCACCAAACAGTCTAATAACAACCGTTAATAACCCAATGCCTATTGCAAAAATTACCATCCCTTTTTTTGTCATAGGACTTGTTACAAGATCGGTTGCCATAAAAAACGCGCCTAAAATTGCACCGCCTGATAGAACATGAATTAACGGATTAGCATATTGCTGTGGGTCTAACCTCCAAAAAACACCTGTAATCAGAGCTATTGTCATAATCATTACAAGAGGGATATGCCACGAAATAACTTTTCTTATAATTAAAAACAAGCCACCAATAATTAAGGCAAGGGCTGACATTTCACCTAAGGAACCGCCTGTTAGACCTAATAACATATCTAAAACTGAGGGTATTTTAGTGCTTATCTCGGTCATTGTTTCTCCAAACATCAAGCCTTCTTTAATAATTCCTAAAGGAGTAGCTCCTGTAATAGCATCAGAAATAGTGGTTTGATTGTCTAGAGGAATAGGCCACATCGTCATTTGCACAGGAAAGGAAATTAACAAAAATACTCGCCCCACCAGAGCAGGATTAAATATGTTAAACCCTAGCCCTCCAAAAGACAATTTTGCAATACCTATAGCCACCAAACTTCCAACAATTATCATCCAAATTGGCAGAGAGGTAGGTAAGTTAAAGGCTAATAGGATACCAGTTATTAAGGCGGAACCATCACCAATAGTTACCGCTGTTTTCAATAAATATTTTTGAATGAGGTACTCAAATAACAAGCAAGAAATTACAGCAACAGATGTAACGACTAAGGCTCCAATTCCAAAGACATACAATGAAACCAAAAATGCTGGAATTAGTGCAATAACTACATCATACATTATTTTTTTTGACGTTCTATCCGAATGTACATGAGGTGATGCAGATATAATAATTGAAGGTTTACTCATTTCTAATTTTTTACGGTTTCTAATTTTTTAACAATACTTTTTCCAAATCGGATATAATCCAGCAGTGGGCGGTTAGAGGGGCATACATAGCTACATGAACCGCATTCAATACAAGTCATAATATCTTCACTAGAAGCTCTTTCATATAGTCCTTTTTCAGATAAATTCATCAATAAGAATGGTTCGAGCCCCATAGGGCAAACAAAAACACATTCACCACAACGAATACAATTTTCTACCTCTTTTCTAATTGCCTCATCTTCCGAGATTAGCAAAACACCCGAAGTACCTTTAGTTACAGGGATATCAGTATTTTTAATGGCTTTCCCCATCATTGGTCCACCATTTACAATTTTACGAGTTCCTTCCGGTAAACCGCCAACTTCATCGATTAGGTTTTTAATAGGAGTTCCAATTTTCACCCAGTAATTTGAAGGGTTTTTAAGTTTTTTACCAGTAACGGTTACCACACGCTCTATAAGTGGTTTATTGTATTGAACGGCTTCATAAATAGCGAATACAGTACCAACATTATGTACAATAACCCCTACATCAATTGGTAAACCATTTTTTGGGACCTCTCGTTTTAATATGGCTTTTACCAATTGTTTTTCGCTCCCTTGTGGATATTTTACATTCAATGCCGCTATTTGAATTCCATCGTTAGTATTCAACAGTTTTTTAAATACTGCAATCGCATCTTTTTTATTGTTTTCGACTCCGATTATAGTTTTTTTAATATGTAATGCACGCATTAAAATTTTAATTCCCACTATTATTTCATCAGCTTTTTCAAGCATTAATCTGTGATCTGCAGTTAAGTAAGGTTCGCATTCAACACCGTTAACTATCAGGCAATCAATTTTTTTATCTTCTTTGATGATCAATTTTACATGAGAAGGAAAAGTAGCTCCTCCTAAGCCAACAATTCCGCAATCGGTTATTTGTTGCAAAATTTCGCTCGGAGATAATTCAATTTCTTTTTTTAATGGAAATTCTACCACTTCAAAATTTGAAGAATTTTTAGCATCTGTCCTAATAACAATGCACTGTTTTTTATAACCGCTGCTGTCAATTATTTTATCAAGTTTAGTGACAGTTCCGGCTACAGGAGAATGAATATTGGAAGAAACATATCCGCCGGATTTAGCAATTACCTGACCGATTTCTACTTTTTCTTTTCTCTCCACAATTATGATAGAAGGAATGCCTATATGTTGTGATACAGGTACATAAACAATCTTGGGTATTGGCAATTTTTTTATTGCCTTTGAAGAGGTTAATTTATTTTCGTGAGGATGAACCCCCCCTTTTGGAAACGTTTTAAGCATCGGTCTTATATTTTACTGATTCAACGTTTCCTTTTACTTTCTTCTTAACTTTTTTAATTTTTGGAGGAGGAAAATTAGTTTCAATAATGGAATGAGTAGGACAAACAGGAACACATTTTCTGCACAATGTACACAAAACAGGATCTATATAAGCCAGGTTATTTACCATTGTAATGGCATCTTTCGGACAAATATCATCGCATTTAGAACATCCTATACAAGCTACTTCACAAGCTTTTTTTGCAATTCCGGCTTTATCTTCATTCATGCAACTAACAAATATTTTTAGATCCCTTTTGTTTTTAGGACGCATTTCAATAATATCTCTTGGACAAGCTTCAACGCAAGCACCACACGAAGTACATTTATCGGTAATAATTACGGGTAAACCTGTTTTTTTATCCATATACATTGCATCGAACTTACATACAATTACACAGTCGCCGTCTCCTAAACATCCATATTGACAATCGGTTTCTCCACTGTAGATCAATGCAGATATAGCACAAGATTTTGGGCCTTGATATTCTGTGGTTTTTGGTCGCACATCACAGCTTCCCTGACAACGCATTACAGCAACTGTAGGATCTTTTTCGGCAACTTCTTTACCCAAAACTTCTGCTACTAATTTCATCACATCATTTCCTCCAACAGGGCAAAACAAATCAGAAATATCCTCAGTATTCACCAATTTTTCAGCAAATGATTTACATCCCGGTGATCCACAACCTGCGCAATTGGCGGCAGGGAGTATGTCTTCAACTTCAGCAATTAACGGGTTTTCATATACATAAAACTTTTTCGAAACAAAATACAAAACAGCTGCTGCAATACCTCCTAAAGAAGTAAGTAATAAAACACTGTACAAAACCGATTCTGTCATCATTCCTTGTATTTTACTATTGAAATTTTGAATACTCTCTCAAAGGAATTATTATAAAAATGAAGCATTAAATAATACGGGATTAGAACAAAAAGAGAGACCAAACCTGCGATCCATTCTTTTAGAAAAATTGAGGCAATTATCAACACGGTAAACATTAATATAAATGGAAAAATATATGCCCAAAAAACTGCTTTTAAACCCAAGTCTTTTTGCATAATAACATCTACTCCTTCATTTATTTGAAAGGAGTGATCGGCATTTACAACTTCGATTTCTTTTGAATTTGATTCTGAAACACCACAGGCAGCTTTTGCATTACAAGATTCACAGTTTAGATTTCCTTCTAAGGACACTGTTATAATACCATCGGTAATTTTTGAAATTACACCGGTATGTTTTACAAAATATTTATTAACCACATTAAAATTGTTTTGATCAAGCCTTTTCATAAAAAAACTGTCATAAATAATACTAAGTAAAGTTATTACTATAAATAGTATTAGAAAATGACTATTGTTAGGGTTTTTCTTTTTGAATTACCAAAAGCATATTATTTCTATTATGAGATTATAAGATTTACTATTTTCTTTTATACTTAAATAATAAGTATGGATTGTTAATAAAAATTCAGAGTGTGAGAAAATAAAAACTATTAAATTTATACTTTTAAAATCTCATTATTTTAAGATATATTCAATCAAATGTTTTTAATTTTTGATACAGAAACTACTGGTTTACCAAAAAAATGGAAGGCTCCCATTAGCGATACAGATAATTGGCCAAGGTGCATTCAAATAGCCTGGCAGTTGCATGATGAGATGGGTGAACTAATTGAGCATCAGGATTTTTTAATAAAACCTGATGGGTTTAATATACAGTATGATGCAGAACAAATACATGGGATTTCCACAGAACTGGCGCTTCAAAATGA
>PVMK01121696.1_pt1 | contig 70913 bp, 50 predicted proteins | sample 1853481 | NCBI WGS metagenome assembly PVMK01 (sample SAMN08533507, study PRJNA380276) | Marine sediment metagenome, whole genome shotgun sequencing project.
AAAAAGAACAAAGTCGCGCCCCCATTCACCGAGGCAGAATTTGACATCATGTACAATGAAGGCATTTCCAGAACAGGCGACCTTCTCGATCTCGGTGTTAAGTATGAGCTTATTGAAAAACGCGGTGCATTTTTCCGACATGATGATGTTCTTCTTGGTCAGGGGAGAGAAAATGCGAAGACTTATCTGGCCGAAAATCCAGATTTACTGGCAATGCTAGAGCAACAGATTTTAATTGCTGCCGGCCTGATACTTGACGAAGAATTTGAAGGCGAACGGGTTGAGGAAGAATTGCCAATTTAAAGAAGTTAATTCGAAAATTTGCTTTCGTTTTTGTGTCCCATAAGAGGTTGACACTGTAATGTCGACTGCTATAATTAGGCGCTTGGTTAACAACAACCCTGTTTTGTCCCCCCGATTTCGAGGAGCAAAATTATCTATTTGCGAGACACCATGGTGCCTAACTCGGCGAAGTGCGCTCTGTTGTCCGTTGATTGGAGTATCAGAATATGACTGAACAAACAGCCGAAGCGCTAGACCAGAACTTGCCTGAAGTGGTCGAAATCGAATCCGCTACCAGCATTGGTGAATTAAAACCAAAAATGAGGATTACGGGTAAGGTTGAAAGACTTGAACTTTATGGTGCTTTTGTTGACATAGGTGTTGGCATAAGTGCGATTCTGCATATATCGAAACTTGGCAAACGAGTAAATCGCGTTTCGGATGTGTTGACAGTGGGTGAGGAAATCGAAATCTGGATCGAGTCCGTTGATATCGAGAAAAGACAGATCACGTTGACGATGCAAGAACCGATAGCGGTTGATTGGTCTGACCTTAATGATGGAGATATCTATACTGGCACGATTTCTCGCATCGAAAAATATGGCGCCTTTGTCAATATCGGAGCTGAAAAAGATGGTTTGGTGCATATTAGCGAACTAAGCTATGGCTATGTAAAACACCCATCGGAAGCCGTCAAAGTCGGCGATGAAGTCCAAGTTAAAGTGCTTGGCTTTAACAAGCGCAAGCGACGAATTGATCTAAGTCGCAAAGCTCTCTTAGAAGATCCGGAAGCGATTGTTGAAGAAGTGGTTGAAGAGGAAGACGAAGAGGAAGTAGTTTCTGCGACGGCGATGGAAATTGCCATGAGAAGAGCCTTAAGTCAAACGGACGAGTTAGAGGTATCTAAGTCTCAAAAACTTAAGAGGCAGTCAGCGAAAGCAAGAGGAAAGCAGGAAGACATTTTGAGTCGAACCCTGCAATTGAGCAAAGAAACGGAGAACTAGCAGTTTTTGAAATGGGGGGACCATTCGATTCAAACCATTTGGCGGGAGTTGTACTCAAATCGTAGCCTAATTTTGAAAATCAGAATACGTAACCTGGCCAGTCAATCATCATCGCCTCAAGTATAGTACCGGGAGCAACTGATTTTACTCCCTCTGGCATTATTACCAAGGCATTTGCCTTAGTCAATGAACTTTGGATGTGCGATCCTTGGCTGCCAGTTATTCTTGCCTCGTAGCCATTTTTTCCAAGTCTAACCAACGAGCGTATATAACTCTCCCGGCCATCAGAATGGATTTCATCAAGCATCTCAACTCTAACAGTCGGACGGTCCAGAAAACTGTTTCCGGCCATTTTTAGAATTGCTGGTCGTGCGAATCTTTCAAATGAAACCATCGCTGATACGGGGTTGCCCGGAAGACCCAGATAGGGCACACCCTGATAAGTTCCAAAGGCCAGCGGCTTTCCAGGACGCATTCGTACCCGCCAAAATTGAACACCACCATCAGATTCTAGAACGGATTTAACATGGTCGTATGCGCCAACGGAAACACCGGCCGAACTTATGAATAAATCAACTTTCTGTTCAATACCAACCCGAAGGTGCTCTCGGACTGACTTCTCGCTATCACCAGCAACCCCTAAAAGGACGGGGATTGCATTGAGAGCCATAACCTGCGCTGCTTGTGAATAACTGTTGCTGTTTCTAATTTGTCCCGGTTTAAGCGGTTGATCTATCGCTACAAGCTCATCCCCCGTAGCCAAAATGCCGACTCGAGGTTTACGAACAACCGAAACTTTATCGTAGCCCAAGGAGGCAAGCATACCAATCTCTTGAGGGCGTATTCTGATCCCGTATTCAAGAACTTGTTCACCTGCTTTCACATCTTCACCTGGCCATCTTATGTAATCACCAGAGCTCGCTGATTGATAAATAGCGATTTGTTCTGGCAATCGTCTTTCTGGGTCTCGCCATGGTTCACTTGTATATTCGACCGGTACAATGGCATCAGCGCCTTCAGGGATTGGTGCTCCAGTGGTGATCCTAGCAGTCGTTCCTTTTTGAAGGGTATGGTCAGCTACCGTACCGGCCGCAATATCAGCTATCACAGGCAAAGTAACAGGGTCATTGGGTGCTGCTGTTTTAATATCTTCTGCAATAACTGCATAGCCATCCATTGAAGAATTCGAAAAAGGGGGAAGGTCTGTTCGCGATTTGATTGGCTCCGCAAGTATCCGCTGCAAACCGTCAAGAAGCGGAACCTGTTCCACCTCCAATACATCAACGGTATCTAGAATAGACTTGAGCGCCTCCAAAACCGTCAAATCTTCTTGAATGGTCACACACCTCTCCTCTGCGACTATCGATTACCAAGGGTACCATCTAACTGCAGAGTGACAGCATCACTTTGCATAGCCAACAACACATTCTCCATGTGCTGCCATAGATCCAGATTCCCGTCGAAGCAATTCAAGCTAAAGTCAGCTGTTGCTTCGAGAACATGTTCTCGGTTCACGCCGGCAGCAAATCTACGGTCTTTCCATTTCTTTCGCAAAGATTTTAGCTTTACATCGGCAATATCCTTCGAAGGTCGAACAAGTGTTGTGGCAATAATCAGGCCGGTTAATTCATCACATGCTAACAAGGCAAAGTCAATTGGTTTTTCTCGAGCGATACCTGTCCCGGCCGTGTAGTGAGATAAGATTATCCTGATTGTCTCGTCGTCCCATCCACGATTTCGGAGAATCTCGGCACCATCCATTGGATGCTGGTCTAGATCAGGATGAATTTCCCAGTCGAAGTCGTGTATTACGCCAACAGATTCCCAATATTCTGGTTCGAAGCCCAATTTCGTAGCATAGAATTTCATGGCGACGCCAACGGCACCCATATGTCGTTTGAGCCCGGCATCATGCACGAATTCATTCACAATTTCCCAAGACTCCTTTTTGGTTTTCAGCATCTGAGGCCTTTCGAGATGAAAAAAAAGTTCTTCTAGATTTGCCAGAGAAAATACACTAGCTTGCTTTTGGATTTTTACCTTTGGCTGCGCCGCAGTCACAACCCCCACCCTCATGTTTGGCACAGCCATTCGCCGCCTTCTTCTCCAATGCAGCGAGCTCCTCCAGAGGCTCAAATTCATGTTTAAACACCTCTTGCATGTCGCCACCTACGATTTGGACCATTACTGAATCTCGCAAGACACGAACGTCTTTAACGACGCCTTCTCCATGAGGTGTTCCTATTCGCTTACCAACCTTTGGAAGTTCTTTCTTGGCTTCCACATATTGTTCATATTCGTATACTAAACAACATCGCAAGCGACCACACATCCCTGTGATTTCTTGTGGACTTAACGAAATTCCCTGAGCCTTGGCCATACGAATCGAAATAGGGCTAAAATCAGTTAGGAATGTGGAACAACATCTCGGTTGACCACACGCGCCATGTCCACCCAATATTTTGGCAACATCGCGGGGTCCAATCATCATCATGTCGACTCTCGCCCTAAACGCGCGATTCAGTCGTTTCCTGAGAGGTCTGACATCGAGCTTCTTGTCCTCGGTCGCATACATAAAGGTCAGCTGAGCACCATCAAAACTGTATTCAGCTTTGATAAATTTAGCGTCAACTACTCCTAGTTCGCTGGCTTTCTCCCGGCAAGTGATTAGGGCGTTGAGCTCCTTTTGCTCCCAGACTTGCTTCATGACTAAATCCCGTGGCGTTGCTTTGCGATCAATCGATTTTATACGCCGCCTAGGATTTACATTACCAGGGTCGACGAAAGCAATAATTTGTCCCAGCTGTCGACCGCGCCTTGTCTCGACAATTACGTGTTCACCAGGGCTTACGGATTCATCATCATTTGGCAATCGAAAATGATATAGTTTTCCTAATTTCTGGAACCGAACTCCAACAACCGAATTCATTTGTTAATCTCCGTATATGGCCTGATTGAGCACCAGACCACAGAATTGTTAATTATTTTCGTGTGCGAACGTTATTTTGTCTTTGCTGTGCCTGGGATAAGAAGCAAGTTCAAACCCGACCGAAACTTTTAGCAGATGTAGGCAGCTATTTAAACATATCTCCAACTATAAAACAAAAAGGCCGGCAATAACCGGCCAATAGTATTTTCAAGGGCTTCAATCAGCCAATCACTTTGATTGGTATCATGCTGGATTGATTCGCAAGCGTTAGAACACTGATACGAGCAGCTACTTTTGGCGCAATTTCAGCAATGGCTAAAGCGGCTGGATTATCCGGGTGAACAATGATTATCGGTTCACCAATATCGCCACCAACCCGCACTTTCGCGTCCAAGGGAATGGTTCCTAAATAGGGTACACCTTCCTTGATGGCTAGCTGTTCCCCAGCGCCTGACCCAAAGAATTCACCGCTCATATTCTCGATTACGCCGATTATCGGCACTTCTAGTTTTTCAAACATCTTTAGGCCACGTAATGCATCCGCAACCGCTACTTGCATTGGTTGGGTCACAATAATAGCACCCGTCAAAGGTATTGCCTGAGCCAGTGAAAGTTGTGCATCTCCAGTGCCCGGTGGCAGATCAATAATTAGATAATCTAGCTCGCCCCATTCGACATCGGTTAGCAACTGGCGAATAGCCGTATGAAGCATTGGTCCTCTCCAGACTAACGGCTGGTCGGGTTTAACCAAATAAGCCATCGACATGACCTTTACTCCGTACTTCTCAGCAGGAATCATTTTCCTATTTCGCGGAGGAGGCATTTTCTCCACACCAAACATCATCGGCACATTCGGTCCAAGGATATCCGCATCCAACAAACCAACGGTCGCACCTGAAAGTGCTAAGCTTATGGCTACATTTACCGCAATAGTCGTCTTGCCAACCCCGCCCTTTCCGCTAGAAACCGCGACAGCATTTTTAAAACCTACGCCAATTTGCTGAGGAATTCGTCTGTCTTGCGGCACTTGTGAATCCCAACTTATCGTAATTTGTCCGATATTAGGGATCTCAGATAAAGCTTCTCGAGAGTCGTTTTCCATTTTACCACGCAACGGACAAGCCGGAGTGGTTAATACAATGGTAAAACCCACATCACCGCTGTCAACAGTAATGTCTCGAACCATATTCAGCGTGATCAAATCTTTATAGAGCTCCGGTTCGATAACGGTTGACAATGCCTGACGGACAACCTCGACCGTTACACCCTGATTTTTATTGTTCTTCGTCATAATTAGCTTCCATTAGGTAAAAAATGATAGGGAATTAGCTAGCCATTTCCTCGGTAGTACATTTGTCTGGCTTGTTCCTCGGTCAGAGTAGGCACCGGCTCATCTCCAGCAGATTTACGCTTGCCTTTGCTCGCCTTGGACAAATCCCTGGCAGCCGCTTCAGCATCAGCTTTGTCTGTGGCGATTTCACGCCAATAGCTTATTGGCTTGGATAGTCTTGCTTTATCATGAATGTGTGATTTGGTCCGATCGTAGCTCGCCAATTCGTAATCGTGATCCATTTTGATCGCGTCAAAGGGGCAGAATTCAGCACAATACCCGCAATTCATGCAAATATCTATGTCGATATAAAATTCTTCTGGTTCAGGTTTCGGGCGACCATTCGGCAATTTTCCCCGAACAATCCAGATACATTGTGGCGGACACACTTTGGCGCAAATGCCACAGGATGTGCACCAATCATGGCCCCAATCTGCACCGGGCTCAAGGTCGTCTGTTACCAGAAAGGGAATAAAACGAAATCGCTCCGGCATGGGCAGCTTTTCCTCAGGATAAAAGACGGTAATAGCCCCACGTCCCTTCAAGCTTTGGCGAACGCTGAGGGCATCCTCATTGTAATAACGTCCGCCTCGCGACAACCAGTAAATATCATCCACGTAGGTCATCACAAAGTGTTTAAGGGTTACTGCCATTCCTTTGATAATCCCAATGCCGTACATATTCTCTCCTAAAAAGGCATTTCTATTTCAATTGGGCCCTAATGTCACTGATAGAACCGTTTAATTCTGGTGTTCTATCTGTCTACTTCGCCAAGGACAATGTCGATGCTTCCAAGAACAGCCACAATATCAGCAATCTTGTGTCCTTTCACCATATGACCCATGGGGGTCAGATTTATAAAAGATGGCGCCCGAATATGGTACCTTTCGGGATTTGATGAGCGGGGTTTGGCGGTCAGGTAGTAACCCAACTCACCTTTAGGGTTTTCGACCCGGCCATAGGCGTCACCACCTTTAACACGCATCGCATATTGCGCTTTGCCCGAGAATACGGGCGCGCCCTGGGTTTCTTTAACGTGCGGGAGCACCTGACGCAAGATTCGCAAGCTCTGGTACATCTCGTCAATCCGAATCAAATAGCGATCATAAATATCCCCATTATTTCGAACGGCAACATCAAAATCTAACTGTTCATAGTAGGAATATGGTTGAGCCCTTCTAACATCATACGGTACGCCGCTTGCTCGCAATACCGGACCGGCCGTACTATAGGCGATCGCATCTTCACTAGAGAGGACGCCAACGCCGATGCAGCGGGAGCGCACGATCTCATTTCCCGTTACATAGGTATCAAGTTGTTCCATGGCCCGCGGCAACCTTTCATGAATAAGATCTTCCAGGAATTGCATGGTCGGTTGGTCGCGCACTCGATCGGGCAGATCGTAGGCCAGCCCGCCGAAACGCATATAGTTGCACATCATTCTTGAACCGGCGGCCGCTTCGAAAAAGTCGAGGACGAACTCTCGCTCTATATACAGGTACAACATGGGTGTCTGCAAGGCACCCAGGTCGTTCAAGAGGAAGCCAAGTGCCCAAGCATGGTTTATAATTCTGGTTAACTCGACCATCAATATTCGGATCCACTCGGCTCGTTCAGGAACCGTGGCATCCATTAATTTTTCCACCGCCAAAACATATCCGTGGTTATTCGACATTGAACAAATGTAGTCCAGTCTGTCGGTATAGGGAATGTTCATAATGAACGTATTTCGTTCACCGATTTTTTCATGATTGCGGTGCAAATAACCCATAACGGGTTTAAGATCAACAACCGTCTCACCATCTAAGGTCACAACCATACGAAAGACACCATGTGTCGAAGGATGCTGCGGGCCTAAATTAACGGTTACTTTATCAGTTTTTAATCCCGGTGTGGCATCAGGAGATACACTCATGCCAGCATAGAGCTCTGTATCGACTTCGAAATCTAGGCCATCTGGAATCCACCCCTCCGGATATTGAACATTCTTTCCGTACCGGTTATGTTCTTCAGCTCTAATGACATTGCCACCAGGCCAACGGCTTCCGAAGGGCTTATTTTCATCCTCGTAAAATGGTTCCTTCCAGTCTTTGCGCATGGGATGGCCTTCAAATCCTTCCCACATTAAAATGCGTCGCAAATCCGGATGTCCATCGAACTTTATCCCAAAAAGATCCCAGGCTTCTCGCTCCTGGAAGTCTGCTCCCGGCCATACTGGAACCAAGGAAGGAACAACCGGATCTTGCCGGTCAACCTGAACCTTCAGCACCAACGAGCCGCCCCCCTCATTCACATTGTAGGTGTGATATACAACCTCCATCTTGTCGTCATCAATCAGATCTATACCCGTGAGAGAGGACAAGTAGTTAAAACCCAGCTCATCTCTTACGTACTGGCTTATTTCTATGATTTTTTCAGCCGGTACAATGAGCCCGGTAAATCGCTCGCGAGGATCGTCCAAGATCTCACCTGGAAATTTCAGTTTTAAGGCGACTGTTGCAATTTCTGCCGGGTCCTCTCGTTCTGTTATTTCCTCGGGACTCGTAACGGTGATTTCACTCATTCGTTATTATTCCTTGCTTTTCAAGCCTACCGCGCTTGGATCTGCTATGAACTACGCGTCTTGTACCTCAGGTGTTAGGTCTTCAACTTCAGTCCCCTGGGCAATCTCTGTTGACTGCTCGCCCACAGCATCACGTATGAGGTCGATCTGTCGAAGGTCGACCAAGTCGGGTCCAAGTACAGGTACTGGGACAAATTCACCAGGTGTATTCTTTCGATACCAAGGGGCCGTGACAATCGATTGTTGATCAATTTTTTCTTGTAACGTGATTAATCCATTTATCAAGGCCTGAGGAGTTGGCGGGCACCCAGGAACGTAGACATCAACAGGAACTAGCTTATCAACGCCATCAAGGACATTATACCCTTCCTTGAACGGACCCCCTCCGTTTGCACAAGCCCCCATGCTAAGAACATAGCGCGGCTCGGGCATCTGATTATACAGTCTTACGATGATCGGAATCATCTTTTTGGTTACGGTGCCTGAGACGATCATCAAATCGGCCTGACGAGGAGAAGCTCGAAAGACCTCCATGCCAAATCGAGCCAGATCGTAGCGACTCGCGGCCGTGCAGATCATTTCAATTGCACAACACGCGAGTCCGAATCCCATGGGCCACAAGGAATTTCGCCGTGACCAATTGTAGATTTTATCTAGACTGGTAATAAAGATGTTATCTTTCACACCTTCCGGTACTGGGATTTCTGATGTCAGCGCATCATTTGCTGCGGTCATACAGTTTCTATCTCCTCATACCATGCGATAATAATATCCTTCAATAGTCGATCATTCGCCAAGGCAGGATCATCGGCGAAACCAGGTAATTGGACTACCATTGTTGCCAATTCTTCTAGACCAACCAATTCCGGATCAATATTGGGGTAAACTGATAGTAGGGTAGTGGCAATTGCATATGCCGAATCCCAGTAAAGTGAAGGCCAATAATCGCTAACCATTCTGTTAAGAAATCAGGTGGAATGTCGGCCGCTGGCATCGGAGTATTCGAAGCTTCACCTGGGCGAGCAAGCCGCGCATATGATACAACATTGTTGGTCGATGGTCGAATTGTTTATGACAGATTTCACAATGTATTTTAAAGAATTATATCATAAATATAGATAATAGTTTCTACAATGAATAATTTGCTAATTTTATCTCCCTATCATAGTGGAAGTCACCAGGCTTGGTCTGAAGGGTATCAATCCAACAGTAATTACAATGTGCAAATACTCGATCTTCCAGGCAGATATTGGAAATGGCGCATGCATGGTGGCAGCGTTACATTGGCAAATCGCTTTATGACCAATTTAAGGGAACAACGGCTGATATCGGACAAAAGTAAAGGGGGGAGCGCGTCTTTGCCAGAGGCTATAATTGCCACCGATATGACTGACCTTACGACATTTCTCGCTCTCACAAGGCAAGAAACCTTCGCTATACCAGCAGCTCTGTATATGCACGAAAATCAATTAACTTACCCATTGCCGGCCTCAAGTACTGAAGGTCCAATGAGGCGGCAAAAAGGAGAACGAGATCTTCATTACGCGTTCGTAAATTATGCCTCAATGATGGCGGCTGACCGAATCTATTTCAATTCGCACTATCATCTGAATTCCTTATGTGACGAACTACCCAGATTCCTAAGTCACTTTCCCGATTATAATGAAAAAGAATCGATTAGCTTAATTCAAGCCAAGAGCATTCTATTACCTGTTGGAATAGATTTTGCCCGATTTAAGATGGAACAACGATTTGACGACGGCAACAATGCTCCGCCTCTTATAATTTGGAACCAGAGGTGGGAATATGACAAGAATCCGGCCGCTTTTTTTGAGGCGATATACAGCTTAAAGGAAAGCGGACTGCCGTTCAGGCTCGCTATTTGCGGGCAGCACTTTCGACGAAATCCTAATGAGTTTGAGGAAGCAAAAACACGTTTGTCTGAACATATTATACATTTTGGCTTTGCTGAGGAAGACGAATATGTTCGTCTTCTAAAGGAGGCTACAGTGGTCATTTCAACTGCCGACCATGAATTTTTTGGAATAAGTATTTTGGAAGCGATATATTGCAATACTTTCCCGATCTTGCCTAGAGATCTAAGTTATCCCGAGTTAGTCCCGGAGTCTTTTCAGGGGCAATGTCTATACGATAATAAGGAGGAACTACTTAGGATTTTATCTAAGGCAATATCTGATCCGGAATCGGCGCAGGTGGTAGCAGCGGAGTTATCCCGAAGCGTTGCAGAATACGATTGGCGCAATTTGGCTCAAATATATGACGACCAATTCAGTAAACTTGCCTCCAAGTACTGATTTACGGTACCTATTTGAACAATGGAACCAGGGCATTAACAAGATATTATCTATCAATTTTTAAAGACAAAGAATATGAGAAGTAATAAGCTGGAAAGGATCACAGAAGGCTATTGTTGTTTACATATGTTTGATGGGAGCTTCATATGATTAAAGAACGACAAAAACGAATTGGCCTTTTCATTGGTAGAGAATGGAGTTGGCCAGCCGCATTTATCTCCGAGGTAAATGGGCGGAATAATCATATCTCGGCTGATTTTGTTCAGATTGGGGATACAAAGTGGGATTCGAAATCTGATTACGATGTAATAATCGATCGCATGTCACAAGAGATTCCTTACTATCGCTCTTTTCTTAAATCTGCGATCTTAAGCGGCTGCTATGTCATCAATGATCCTTTTATTGGGGCGATCGATGACAAGTACTTCGGATTGACTTTGGCTAATCATCTGGGAATCAACACGCCTTGTACGGTTGCATTGCCGAATAAGCGCGTCGAAACCAAAAATGTACCAGAAAGCTTTCGTAACCTTACATATCCGCTGGATTGGAATGAGATACTTGAGTATGTGGGGACGCCAGCAGTCTTGGAAGATATAAAAACTGGCGGGCAAAAATTCAGGCAACAGATCAACACAGCTAATGAGTTAATCGAGGTTTATGACCAAAGTGATGTTTTCACTGTCGCCCTTACGAAATCAATAGAACCCGACGAAATTATTCGCGGAATCGTAATCGGACAGCAAGATGTCCTGCTTGTTCGCTTCGATCCACAGACCAACCTATGCGATTCTCAGCCGCTTAACCTGGACTCGCCTATTCATAAGGAAGTAGCCAAATTGAGTCTATTGTTGACCCGCACCTATGGATACGATATCAATGAAGTCGAATTTGCAGTTATTAATGACAATCCGGTAATCATAAGCCCAAGCAATACAGCACCCGACTTCGACATCAATGTATTGTCGCCGAAAAATTTTAGGTGGTGTGTAGAAAAGGCCGCCGATTTTGCTATTAAAATGGCAATTGATCCTAAACAATCGACTGCAGGTAGAAAATGGATACGACCCCGTGATGATGTCTGATTCCAGAAACATGTTTGACCCTTTGATAGTCGCGATCAGCTTGAATTATTCCTCACATCTCATTTGACCATATCGATTTTTCGCTCGTTACATCTCCATTGTGGAATTAATTCGATAATGCTGTTGCATCGTTCAAGCTCATGCTATAATTCTCGTTTTGGCAATCTCATTGATATCGCAACTATCTGCCCCGATTGATCTAATATCAAATTCATTTATCTAAATAACAAAGAGGAAGATTCGGCCAAATGACGCCACTTGATGACAAAGTACCGAACAGGATATCACGCCTACCAGAGCTAGCTTATAATCTATGGTGGAGCTGGAATCCTGAGGCGAGAGCCCTTTTTAAACAACTAGACGTCACTCGCTGGAGGAGTACGCAACATAATCCTGTGCAGATGATCCAGGAAATGAGTGAGGAAGAGTTGAAGGCGACTGCCAGTGACGCGCTTTTTTACCGGCAATATAATAAGGTGCTCATGGCTTTCGATCGTGAAATAAGTAACGGCCATACTTGGTACAAACAAGCTTATGGCACTGAAAACGAACTACTTGTTGCCTACTTCTCAGCGGAATTTGGGCTACATAGCTCATTGCCTATCTATTCTGGAGGATTAGGGATCTTATCAGGGGATCATGCCAAAGAAGCAAGTGATCTTGGTATCCCACTTGTCGGAGTTGGTTTCATGTATCCTCAGGGCTATTTCCGGCAACGCCTACCCTCGCATGGTTGGCAAGAAGCCGAATACGAACAAATGGATATGAGCCGATCACCTATCGTGCCTGTGTTTGATGAAACGGGAAAAGAACTTACAATTTCTGTAAAGATGGGGGATCGGGATGTATACGCACGCCTGTGGAATGTGCGAGTGGGCCGGGTTAATCTTTATCTCCTGGAAACAGATGTTGATGATAACGACCCTTGGGATCGTGAGTTATCGGCGCGTCTTTACTCAGGTGATAGCGAACACAGAATTCGCCAGGAAATGCTACTTGGCATTGGTGGAGTAAGGGCTTTAAGAGCCTTAGGTATTTGGCCCACGGTTTGGCACATGAATGAAGGACATTCTGCTTTTTTAGTTCTAGAGTGTATCCGCGAACTTGTTGCTGGCGGCGCTTCGTTTGCTGAGGCGGCCAGCCAGATTCGAAAAGGATCTTTATTTACCACACATACACCAGTTCCAGCCGGGCATGATGTGTTTTCGTTTCATATGGTCGAGCAGTATTTTGCCGGATATTGGGAGGAATTAGGCTTAAGTCGCGAAGAGTTTCTTGATCTTGGAAGACATGAAGAGGAATGGGGCACCGGTTTTAACATGACTGTCTTAGCCTTAAGAGTAGCTGGTCAATCTAATGGCGTCAGCAAATTACATGGCCAAATATCACAGAAGATGTGGCAGAATATCTCATCAAGTAACCAGGGGAAATTTCGTCCGATAACTTATGTTACGAATGGTATACATGTGCCAACTTGGTTACCTTCCGAAATTTTCCAGCTCTTTAGCAAATATTTGGGTCCAGACTGGATTCAACGACACGACGATCCAAAACTTTGGGAAAGAGCGAACGATATTCCAGACGAAGTCTTGTGGCAACTTCATGTCGATCTTAAGCACAAGATGCTAAGCTATTTTCGCGAGAGAGCACGAAGGCGCTGGGTGGAAGGAACCAGCGATCCAACACAGATATTAACAAGCGGCACGTTACTTGACCCGAATGCCTTGACAATCGGTTTTGCCAGAAGATTCGCTACCTACAAACGTGCCACTTTGATATTTCAGGATATTGAACGTCTTCGTAAAGTACTCTTAAATAGCCATAGGCCGGTTCAACTTATTTTTGCCGGAAAGGCGCATCCTGAAGACGATCCCGGTAAAATGCTGATCCAGAATATTTACAATATGGCAAAACACCATGAGTTAGGTGGACGAGTGGCATTTGCCGAGGATTATGATATGCAAATGGCCCGTTACCTGGTGCATGGAGTAGATGTATGGCTAAATACACCGCGACGGCCCCGGGAAGCAAGTGGAACAAGTGGTCAGAAGGCTGCGCTCAATGGTGTTCTGAACTTGAGTATATTAGATGGTTGGTGGGCAGAGGCTTACAACGGGGCAAATGGCTGGGCAATTGGGGACGAGAATGATGAAGCTGAAGAATCCGTTCAAGATCTTAAAGACGCTGAGGCTCTTTACAGGTTGCTAGAAGATGAGATTGTTCCTCTATATTATCAGCGAGATCGGGATAACGTACCGCGTGGTTGGACAGCGATAATGAAAGAATCAATTAAATCAAATACGCCACAATTCAGTTCACGCCGCATGCTTAAGGAGTATACAAAACTTTACCAGGCGGCTCTTGCGACAGAAATAGCGACGGGCGACCTATCATAAACATGTTGCGATTTGGGGACTCTAACAGAATTACCGTCAGCGTGGTTGCTATGTCAGGAAAATCGTTAGCAAGAAAATTATGCTACCGTAGGCGAATTCTTTGCGAATAGTCCGGCAACTGAAAATTAGTTTGTGTCCTAATATTTGGTCCAGGATAAATGGCCCGGCGACTTATATATCTTAGTATTTTTTTGCTTTGGGCTTTGCTCATGTGTTTTCCGATCTTGGCTTTTACCGTTGCCATCCGTGGACAAGTCGAATTTGGTAATACAGTCCGCATTTTTTTGGTCCAAGAAGACAGCAGCCAAGGCCTCGGTTTTCAGTGGAATAGACCAGCCAGCAATCAGCAAGATTGCACGAAAAGTTCGATCCGCTATTTCTTATGGGAGGGTGGAGAAGAATCTCTGAACGTAGATTATTGTCAGTGTTATGATAATGGCAATGTCAAGGGTTCGGTTACCGGTTTGTGTGCAGTACCGTAGACGCATTGAAACACGGATGATCTAGTCCGACTTTTTGCCATCTAATTCGATTCTAGGAGCCAATCAAGAGTAATATCGAGGAAGAATATGAGCAACGTTGCTTTGATATGGGCCGGTGAAGGAACTCAAATGTTTGTTGGGCGTGATAGTTTTGGTCACGTTGTCGTTAGCGGTTCGTGGCCAAGTGACGACCCTGACTGGCAAGAATGGAAAGCTGTCAAACCCTCGGATCTCTTGTTACTTAGCCTCGCTTCATGTACGGCATATGATATGGTGATGATTCTAGGTCGACAGAGACAACAAATGACCGGTCTCCAGATAAAAATAGATAGTCAACAACAGAAGGAACCGCCTTACGCCTTCACTAAGATACATGTTCATTATTTGGTGAAAGGTAACGATCTAGATAGTGCGCGCGTAAATAGAGCTGCAAAGCTATCGCAAGAAAAATATTGTTCAGTAGCAGCGACCATTCGGGGGGTAGCAGAGCTATCTTACAGCGTCGAGGTAGAATAAGCAGCCCACGCAAGCCTACTTTAGTTTGCTAATAGGAAATCAGAAATCTCGGGCCACTTAACCAACCTTATTTTAGGTTTTTAATCTGCTATTATAATTAGGCGGTTTAATTTTCTGATTTTTTTGCGGGAAGGTAGTATTAGCTACCCCATTTAGTAATAATGAAACGCAGATGGCGTGTGAACGGTATTCCGATGTGGTACAATTTGTTCGGGGTAAATCCTATGTCGTTAACTGATCCAGAAATAAGAATCACCCAGACTAATCCCTCGCCTCTTCAGGAGGAAAGGGCAAAGGCGATAAGTCGATTTAATCGATTGTTCATTTATACGCCTATTGTGATCTTGAGTCTCATTTCACTGGCGCTTGTCATCACATTGCTTTATTTTGTTTTCAATCCCCCTTCGAGCGATGCCTACGCAACCATCTCTGGCATCGCAGATGCGATCGTTATCATGGGTGTTTTTCCACTCATAATAACAACTGGGGCACTGCTAGTAATTATATTTTCGATTTATGTCCGCGGTAGAAGGCGAGGATTTGCTCCAGTACGCGGAACACAGCGATTTTTATGGCGAGTTGATTGGGCTTTGAGTGACGTTCGGCAAATTACCGGACAAGTAGCTGATCAGATAGCAAGGCCGTTTATTTCAATTCATGCCTTTTCTGCCTATTTGCGTGGTTTTTTTCATCAGTTAGTCAGGCTATTGAAGCGGAGTTAATTTATGTTAGAAAACGATAATAATTGGAAGACGAAAGTTGTCGTCGGATCAACAGTTTTAGGTGCACTCACCGGTTTGGCGGCTGGATTCTTGTTAAGTCGATCAGCCGACGAGAGAGGTGGCGCTCCTCCGGAAATTGGTACTGGCGATGCTTTGAGATTGGTGGTGGCTGTTATCGGACTAGTACGGGGAATTGCCGCTTTGGGCGATCGTGACTGATACATTGTCTGTCTTGAAAACGATAATTCTCGTCGACGACGATAGGACGAATACGGTACTGCTAAAGCGGTTGCTAGAGTTGGATGGCTTTAGGGTGATAGTGACGCCCGACGTAAAGCGCGCCCAAGATGCTGCTGAAAAGGGAGTCGACGCATTTGTAATCGACTGTAATCTTGCTCAAGGAGATGATGGCGTTGATCTGCTTCTGGCAGTACGTCAAGGCACTACGCATGCACCAATTGATATCCCGGTAATCATGACTTCTGGTGATGATCGGCGAATGATTGATGCCGAAACAGCCGGAGCTTCTCGTTTCCTAGTCAAGCCGTATTCGCCCAGTACGTTGTCGGATGAATTGAATGAACTTATGGAACATGGAGAATAGAATTGGCAAGAAATGGCAGAAAACGCTCGTCGCCTCAACTGCAATCACGACGGTGGCGGCGAGTAGATTTACATTTGCATACACCGGCTTCCTCGGACTATCAGGAGCCGCAGTTAGCTTTCCTCGACATCCTCAGACAAGCTGAAGCACGGAATTTAGACATTATAGCCTTCACTGACCACAATTCGGTCGCGGGATTTGGTGCAATCCAAACAGAATTGGACAACTTAAAGTTGTTGGAGCGATTAGATCGACTTAAGGCTGACGAGACACGTCGGCTGGCAGAGTATCGCAGACTACTGGCAAAGATATTGATTTTGCCAGGTTTTGAGTTCACTGCCACATTTGGTTTTCATATCTTAGGCATCTTTTCACCGAATACCCCAGTTACTTATCTTGAACACCTGCTGCTGTCACTGAATATCCCGTTGAATAAGCTACAAGAAGGAAGTTCAACTGTCGGGGCAACTAGCGATGTGCTCACGGTTTATCAGCTGATAAATGAAGCTGGGGGACTTGTCATTGCTGCCCATGCAAATTCCGGAAATGGCGTAATCATGCGGGGTCTAGATTTTGGGGGGCAGACGAAGATCGCTTTTACACAGGATTCTAATTTGCATTGTCTAGAAGTAACAGATCTAGAAAAACGCGGTCGGTACACGACTCGACGATTTTACGATGGGTCGAAACCAGAATACCCGCGGCCGATGCGCTGCATTCAGGGGTCTGATGCCCATAGGCTTGTCCGAGAAGGTCCGACGGCCAAAAATCTCGGCGTGGGAGATCGGGTCACGGAAATTTTATTGGAAGAAGTGACATTCGAGGCGCTGGCTTCAGTTCTTACGGATACTGATTTTTCGTTAACAAGACCTTATCGGGGACCTGCGCAGCCTCAGGATTTCGTACTTGTAGCCAGAGAAGAAGGACCATCACTTGTGCAAACATTTCACAAGAGTATGGCCCAGCGTGGTGGTCATTTAAACAGAATACTCGAAGATGTGTGCGCAATGGCCAATACGAATGGAGGAACCGTGTATATAGGTTTGTCCGATGATCCAAAAGAAGCAATACAGGGGGTCCGGGAGCCGAAAAAATCGATTGACTATCTCTATTCCTCTATAACTCGACGTCTAAGCCCGGATCCCAAAGCTAATATCAATAGCCTTGTATCTCAAGGTAAAACCGTCGTTCGTATTGTTGTACCTCCTGGTCGCGACCTACCGTATGCAATTGATGATAATCGCTTCTACGTTCGAGATGAAGCTGACACGACTTTAGCTGTAAGAGACGAAATAGTAAGATTGGTCGAAAGGCGTGTTCTCGGCGAACCTAACATCGTTAATAGCTCTTCAGATAGTCCTACTGAGGTCAATGAAGATAGGCTCCCACAGGATGACTCAGTCGTTTCCCAAGGTAATGGCGAGCAGTCCCCAATTCCACCAAGAACGGGGGTCGAAATCGTTGAAAGCGAGGATCGTAGTGGCACAATTTACCATACTGTCCGTGACTTAAGGAACGACAATTTAATTAAGAACGTCACCCGAACTTCGGCCCGCAAATTATGGCATTATGCAATAACTCAGATCGAAGCAGGCCGGCCCGTTCCAGAAGAAATCGATTGGAAGGGCAATATGGCTATAGTTCACCAACGACGACGTAATAATTACGTATGGTATGACTTGGCCATGAAAGATAGGGATGGCATTCACGTGTATTTTGGGGTGACGGACAGTGGCTTTAACGAAGATTGGATGAATTTTGTCGAGCAAAACGGATAACGGGGTGACAATCTACGTAGGAATTTTGACGGTTAGCGATCGAGCCAGCAAAGGTGAATATCAAGATAAAAGCGGCCCCCTCATCAGACAGATTTTATCTGAACGGACCAAATGGCAAATCTCTAGTGAAAGTACGGTCCATGATGATGTGGAAGAAATCTCGACAAAGCTCATCCAGTGGAGTGATAGCAATCTGAACTTGATTCTTACGACAGGCGGCACTGGTTTTGCGGCAAGGGATGTTACGCCAGAGGCGACCTTACAGGTCGTCGATCGATCTGCCCCAGGTATCGCCGAGGCCATGCGTTTTGAGAGCCTTAAAATAACAAGGCACGCAATGTTATCAAGGGCTGTTGCTGGAATGCGCGGTTCAACGCTTATAATCAATCTACCCGGGAGTCCCAGGGCAGTAAAAGAGAACTTAGAGGTTATTTTGCCAGTATTGCCCCATGCATTGGAGCTATTAGAAGGTTCTTCAGGAATAGAAAACGGCCACCGCTCGGTGTAAGCGTAATGGAGGATGTCAAGTTAGATTTACGTCTGAAACCTGGACGCGAGAAACCTGTTTTAAATCGGCATCCGTGGATTTTTTCAGGGGCGATTGATTATCTGAGCGACACCATTCGAGAAGAAGGGGATCTGGTTAACGTACTAGATAGCGACGGTCAATGGTTAGCCCTGGCCTACTTCAATTCAAACTCTCAGATCTCTGGTCGCATCATTTCTTGGGAACAATCAGAACGAATTGATCGCAATTTTTGGAGTCACAAGCTAAGCCAGGCAATTTCCCGCAGGCAGATACTAAAAAATGATGCATCCACTGACGCATATCGCCTTGTTAACGCCGAAGCGGATTTGCTGCCAGGATTAGTCGTTGATATTTACGCTGATTTTCTTGTCGTGCAATGTCTCAGCCTCGGAATAGATCGGAGAAAAGTTGAATTGATCGACCTGCTGGATGAATTAATAGATCCGACAGGCATTATCGAGCGCTCGGATAGTCGAATGCGCAGGCGGGAAGGTTTACCAAAAGTCGTTGGTGTGCGAAGAGGAGATGAACCTCCTGAACATCTCGTTGTTAAAGAGAACGGCATAAAGTTTAACGTAGATCTATATCGAGGTCATAAGACTGGTTTATATTTAGATCAGCGAGAGAATCGAAAGATCATTTGCCAGGAACGCAATGTAAATCAACGAAGAATATTAAATATGTTTTCTTATACTGGGGCTTTCGCAATTTACGCTTTTAATGCTGGCGCAAGCTCTGTCATTAACGTCGATAGCTCAGGCGCTGTGCTAGATGTATGCAAATCAAATCTAGTATTAAATGGTTACAACCGTCCATCAGAGGAATTTATCCAGGGAGATGCGTTTAGCGTTTTGCGTCAATTTAGAGATGCCAACGAGCGATTCGATATGGTTATTTTGGATCCCCCAAAATTCGCCCACAATAGAGGTGACGTGAAGGCTGCTTGTCGAGGCTACAAGGACCTAAATATGGTCGCTATGCAGCTCTTAAATGAACAGGGATTATTAGCGACGTTTTCCTGTTCTGGTCATATATCGGCTGATTTATTCCAGAAGGTGATATTTGGAGCTAGTATCGATGCTGGTCGGGATGTACAGATACTGCGCCAATTTGGACAGGCTACGGACCATCCGATCCTGCTATCCTTTCCAGAATCAGCCTATCTAAAGGGGTTTCTTTGCCAAGCGATCTGATACTCCTCGCTGATGGAGATGTACAATTCGCTCGAGATTCGCTCTCCGCGTGTCAACAGGATGACTGGGTACTATGCCTATAAGACTTAAACGACTTTCTCTACACGGTTACAAGACCTTTGCCAGCAGGACCTCTTTTGAATTTGGTGAGGGAATAACGGCCGTTGTAGGACCAAATGGGAGTGGTAAAAGTAATATCGCGGATGCCATTCGTTGGGTTCTTGGAGAACAAAGTTACAGCACATTGCGAGGCAAGAAGACTACCGACATGATATTTGCCGGTAGCCAGACGCGACCACGGGCCGGAATGGCCCAAGCCACCTTAACTTTGGACAATAGTGAGGGTTGGTTACCAATTGAATATAGCGAGATTGAAGTATCTAGACGGGCATACCGTTCAGGCGAGAATGAATATTTGCTCAATGGCAATAAGGTGCGATTGCGCGATGTTTCAGAACTATTAGCGACCAGTGGCTTAGCTCGCCGTACGTATACAATCATCGGTCAAGGGCTTGTCGACCAGGCTTTGTCGCTTCGGGCAGACGAACGTCGAATGCTGTTTGAGGAAGCTGCCGGAATTAGCCAATATAAAAGTAAGCGAGCTGAAACGCTGCGTCGCTTACAAGAGGCAGACCATAATCTTGAACGATTACACGACATAGTAAGTGAAATCAAACCTCGATTGACCAGCCTTAGACGACAAGCAAAACGCGCCAGCAATTATGAGCAGGTTGCCACTGACTTACGTTATCATCTTCGGATCTGGTATGGGTATCGGTGGGTTCAGGCGAGAAATAGTTTAAGAGAACATCGCTTGGCGAGTCAAAATGCTCGAGGATTATGGGAAGAATCGAGGAAAATTCGATTAGATTTGCAGAAAGGACTGAAAAGCAAAAGGGAGCGGGTTAATGGGCTTTCTGAAGCATTACAGAACCTTGAGGCAGAACGGGAAAAACAGCGAGATAAGTTGGAGGTTGTCCGACGTAATGCGGCTGTACTTATGGAACGCGAGAAAGAATTGCAGCGGCAAGCCTTCGAAATTGCCGAGGAAGTGCCTGGACTACATTCCCAACAGGAAAAAGCCAGGCAAGAACTTGATGCGTCGATAGTAGAACTCAACCGAGCCCAGGAATCAGTGGAATCTGAACAGGAAAAGCTAGAACATATCGATCTGGAAACTAAGACCCAACGACAAAAAATAGCATCGCATGAGGATCTCGTCGCTCGGCTCCAAAAAGATTTGCGCCAATCTTTAGACCGCCTGGCGACAACGAAAGGTCGACTTGATCAACAACGTTTTCAGCTCGGTGAACTAGAAGAGACAAAGCTGGACAAGAGTGAACTATTGGATGCTCAACAGGATTTACAGAACAGCGCAGATAATTTGGCCTCAACGACAGATATTGTCTCTAAATTAGAAGAGGATCGGAGTAATGGTTTAAAACGACTTGAATCATTGGGAAACAAGCTGCTTCGACTCGAGACTACGATTATTGGTATGCAATCTGAAATAGATGAGGCTAGAGAACTGATATCAGCCTTGGTTGTGCGGAGGGATCTCCTAGGGCAAATGCGAGGGAATGATTCCACTCTTCCGGAGAAATTTACTAATGCTCCAAGATTATTCGATCAAATCAGAATACCTTCCAAATATCGTATTGCAATAGAAGCTGCCCTCGGATACCATCTTGAGGCACTCATTTTTCAAGAAGATTCAGTGCTGTGGGAACTTGAAAACGAGCCGGAAAAGCGACTGATACTTCTGATAGCCAATCGAATGAGTCCTCAACGATCTCAGAAAGCTCCAAATAATCGGGGTGTCATCGGTTGGGCGAGTGATCTAGTTACCTTTCCCGATAACACTAACGCTCTCAAATCGATTCTTTCCACGGTATTGATCGTGGAAAATAGAAGCGATGCCCTGAATTTGGGGATGCAAGGCCGGCCGTCAACACTGGTTGTTTCTCTGGACGGCCTGGTGATTCATCCTAACGGCTTGGTAGAAATAGGCTCAATCGGTGCAAAAGGCAGTGTACTTGCTCGAGAAGAGGAATGGTTGTCGAGTAATCAAGAACTCGCTTCCCTTGCAGAGCGCCAACATACATCACAAAGGAAATTGGAAGCCACACAAAATAGCCTTACGTCGCTTAATCTAGACCGCGAGAAACTGCAAGAAGTTGATTCCAATCTGGCTACAAAGATTGAAGAAGAACGGAATAACTTGGCTAGTCTACAAAGAGATGCAGACAGGAACCAGCAAAAGCTGGAGCAAGTACAGGAAAAACAGTCATTGCGGGCTAGGCAGTCGCAGAATTTGGCAGCGAGTATCGACGCTGGGCAAAAAACGGTAACTACCCTGGAGAAAGAATCCCTTGATTTACAATCAGAATTCGAAAAATCCAAGGAACTTTTAGATGCGCTACCAGCAGTAAAAATAACGGAACAGCGCGACCAGCAAATTCAACAAGTGGATTCAGCTCGTACCATCCTAGCCGGCAGGCAAGCTGTAGTGGATAGTCGTCGGGCAACCATGAATCAGATAGACGAGTTGCTTACCCGGCGAAATGAGCGTAAGTTGGATATCAAAGATCGATTGAATCAGCTTGATTTGGAGGGAAATCAGGCAAGTTTGCAGGCTATCGAACAGAATTCTGAAACATTGGGGATGAAGTTAACACCATTAGTAAGTAAATTGGCTAATCAGAGGCAGGAGTTATCTAAGCTGGAGATTGCGACCGATAAGGTCCAAAGCCAAGGTCATGAATTGGAAACTCTTTTTTCGCAGTCAAGGATTGAGTTGAGTCAAGCTGAAAATGTTCTCGAAAATCTTAAAGAAAGGATCTCAGCTGAATTAGGTGTGATAGTACTTTCCTATGACGATAATCAGCCTGAACAATCACCCCTTCCTATGGATGATATTGTCGAGCATTTACCTGAAATCAAGGAGCTTCCGGAAGATATTGAGGAGACAATTCATCGCTACCGGGGGCAGTTGAACCGTATAGGAGGAATCAATCCAGAAGCACCCGCCGAGTACGAAGCAACCACTCAGAGATACCAGCATTTACAACAACAGATCGAAGATCTTATTAACACTCAGGTAAGATTACAAGGTGTAATAGAAGAATTAGACGATAAGACTTCACAAACCTTTGCAGCAACAGTAAGGAAAGTCGACGCAGCTTTTGGTGATGTGTTCAGAAGGTTATTTGGAGGTGGCTCAGCCAAGCTGATTCTTACGGATCCTGATAATCTAGTAGATAGCGGCGTAGAAATCATAGCTCGATTACCGCGACGCCGTGAACAGGGATTGGCGCTTTTGTCCGGCGGTGAAAGATCATTGACTGCGACGGCGTTGGTGTTTGCTCTTCTTAAAGTTTCACCTACCCCTTTTTGTGTATTGGATGAAGTCGATGCTATGTTGGATGAAGCTAATGTAAATCGATTCCGAGACCTATTGCAAGAGTTAAGCCAACGTACTCAGTTTATCCTAATTACCCATAACAGAGGCACTGTTCAGGTTGCGGAAAGTGTCTATGGCATTAGCATGGGTTCTGATAGCGTAAGTCAAGTCATATCCATCAAACCCGAAGACTATTTGGTAGGCTCTCCCGCAACTTCTTAAATTGCAATCTACTATTCGGATCAGAAAAACCTGCCCGAACGGAGGCTATCTCAGCCCAGGCAGGTCTTTTAAAATGTTACTTTGTCAGATCAAATCATTCGCCTTGCGATTCTTCCAATTGCGGTAAGGCGAACGTCGGTGTAGGAGGTCCGGGGGTGGGCGGTTGAAGGAAACGTCTATCGACAATCGGATGCGTGGGTACATTTGTACGCCATCGCTCGAAAATTTCGACTCCCGACAGGCGCTGGGTATCGAGCCAAGAACGGAGTAACTCTTGCCTAGCATTATTAAGAAGTGCCTCGCTCAATGATCGAAGCTCGCGGCCGCTTACTTGAACGATATAATATCGCTCTACCCCTTCTTCATCTGCGGCAGGAACAACGATTACTGCTCCCGGAACGTTTAACTCCTGATCGAAGATAGCCTCGGCAAAATCAGGTCCAAATATGTTCACCAGTTCATCAAATGTGCGCCAGAGAACCTCGCTGGCAACCGCGGTTCCTAGGCCAGCCTCATCAATGGGCAGGCTCCGTACTGTATTCCAAACATTTAGATAGCTATCTGATCCGATGTCAGAGATAGCCTGTCCGGACTCATCTTCTGATTCATAGGCTAGATAATAGAAACTCGCATGTTCAGCTTCCTCGGATAAACCCTCTTCCTCAGCCAACGCATCGAGCAGTAATTCCTCTAGTAAACGGGCTCGTACAATATCTCGAAATAACTGTTCATTCGAGCCATGATCCTCAAAACGCCCAATTAATTCATCATAGTCATTTTGAAATGCTTCAAGGGAAACAGGAGTAGAGGTAGGGGCAGGTGGAAGCGTCGGCCCTGGTTCCGCTGTTGGGAACGGTGTATTCGTCGGCACCACTTCTGTGATAACCACAGTAGGAATCGGCGTTAAAGAAGGTGTTGGTACTACCGTCTCGGTGGCGGTCGGAAGAGCTGTTGGCGGCGCTCCTGCAAAAAAGTTGAATGAATTTTCAATTTCGCTTTGCACATCTGCATCCGAAACATTTATTCCTCGAGATGCAGCTGCCTGATTTATCAGATGCTCATCAATAATTTCATCCAATACTGCCTGTCCGAGCACTTCTGGCTGCTGTTCAAGTAACACCAGCTGTTGGCCGGCGAATTGCTGCACTTGCCCAATATCCTGTCCAAAAGTTTCTGCAAGATCTTCAATGCCGACTATCATTTGCGATCTCTGAAAACGGACTCTTTCTTGCCAATCACTCATAGCAAGTTCAGCACCCTGAACTATTGCAACAGGAGTTGACGGTCTAATGAAAATTACATTAATGAGGCCTGCTATTATGACCACGCTGAGTAGAGCGACAATTGCCAGAACCGCCAGACGAACCTGTCTCGATTGCTGCTGCTGCCCACGGGCCTGTAATACTTCTTTACGACTTTGGCGCTTACGCTCATCTTGCGTCTGATCGCGCTTCTTTGCCATGATACAACCTGTCTACTTAATCAGATACAAACGGAAGCAGTGCCAGATGCCGTGCTCGTTTAACAGCCCGAGCCAATCCGCGCTGATGCTTTGCGCAGGTACCCGTCTGTCGTCGAGGGCGAATTCGGCCGTGTTCCGTTAGGTATCGGCCCATCACTTCATACTGTTTATAGTCAATATAATCGATCTTCTCTACACAAAAGGCACAAATTCGACGGCGTCGATGATAAGGACTCGATATTAGCCCTTCATTACGGCGCGAAGTTCCTTCAGCCATCTTCTAACTCCTTTCTAAATCTTCCTAGAGATGCTATTCGAACCGTTTTTTCTGGAAAACGGCTTTCGCTCTAGATCAAATAAGACAAATGGTGGGGTCATTTCATCAAGAAATGCCGCTGTTTTCAAGGTTGATTTTGAATTACAATGCCCATTAGAAACCAGCACCCAACCTTGAGCCCCGCTCGAACGAAAGTAGCTTCATCTCGAAGTACTTCAACCGCCCTTTCGGACGACCAAATGCCGAAGTACCTCATCAACATACAAAATATTACGTTCGATTTCACTAATATTTGTAGGATCAAGATCTACCTGATAGAAAACGTAATATCCTTCAGTGTAATAATCGATGGGATAGGCCAAGGATTTTAATCCCCAGTGGTCTGAACCGGCACTCCCTTCCTCGTCTTCACTCTGATCCAACCAGCCGCTAATACGGCCTAAAACCTCGGCCTGGACCTCATCATCTAAATCGGGTTTCAACACAACTGTTAATTCGTACTCACGCATGCTGCAATTCTCCTTTCCCTGGAATTTACTCTAGCGAGCATTTGCCCTTGATCCTTGCCAAGAGCGGAAAACGATGACCTTTAAATGTCCAAAAACTTGTTAAAACGAGACACAAAAATGGTATCGCGCAACAGCCCACCATGTTACCACAATCGTCTGGACCGACAACCCTTTTATTTCATAGTGGTTATTTTCAGTTTTGGTGAGTGGCGGCATTGAGTATAATTGCGTGTTCTTTTCGGCGATTAAGCCCCGGATGAACCTTGAAATTAATACTATTGAAACAATAGGTTACCGGCATGACACAACTAAATACGAGACGTGTATCAAAAATATTGAGTATATCAATACGTTTAGCGGCCATAATATTTTTACTTGGCACCCTCAGCCTAATTGCTCCCAATAAGTCAAGTCAGGCTCAGGGACAGACGAGAATGGTTCTCGCTTTTTATTATGCCTGGTACGATCCCGGTTCATTTGGACCTGGAAAAACCAGATTTCAACCTCCATCACCTTACCTTTCAGCTGATGCTGCCGTAATCCAAAAACATGTGGGTGACGCACGGGCGTCAGGAATAGATGGTTTTGTTCAAAGTTGGTACGGCCCAGCGCCAAATCAAACCGAAAGCAACTTTCAAACATTGTTGAATATTGCCGGCAGCAGTGGATTTAAGGCTGCCGTTGATTTTGAGTCAGGGAGCCCTTTCTTCGCAGGCAATCAAGATCGAATCAATGCGCTAAATACACTTCTCTCTACCCATGCTAACCACCCAGCCTATTTGCGGGTTGACGGAAAACCAGTCATCTTTTTCTGGGCCAATTGGTTGATAAGTGTTGCTGATTGGGCCGCCATTAGGGAACAAGTGGATCCGAGTCACAATAGTATATGGATTGCCGAAGGGGTAAATACGGAGTATTTGTCAGTATTTGATGGGCTGCATTTATACAATATTGCCTGGTCGAATAGTACTGCAAGTACAGCGGCGGTATGGGCTGAACGTACACGTACGGCCGGTGCCACTTATGGAGGATACAAATACTGGGTGGCTACAGCTATGCCGGGATTTGATGATTCTCACTTGGGCCGAGGTGACGCCAGCATAGTACGCGATCGAGCAGGTGGGTTCTTTTACCAGTCAAGCTTCGCTGGAGCAGCGGCGAGTAATCCTGATATGCTTATTGTCAATTCTTTCAACGAATGGGCTGAAGGTAGTAATATCGAACCTAGTGTCGAGTTTGGCAACACATATCTCGACTTGACATCCCAACTGAGTGCCGGCTTCAAAAGTGGAAGTATAGCTGCTCCACCGGCCCAAGCTCAGCCGACGCTTGGACCGGCACTTACGCCCTCCATTACTCCGACCTTTGGTCCAACGCCGACCCCTTCTAAGACACCGACAGCAACCGCTTCGCCCACAGTGACAGCCACCCCTTCACCGATCGCTTCGCCCACAGCCCAACCTGACGGGAAAATCGTTTACGAAGCTGTCGCCGGAGATTCGATGTTTGGAATCGCAGCGCGATTTGATATTCCGATAGAAGAACTCTACCGGCTCAATTCACTCGATTCAAGTTCTGTGATCACTATTGGCCAGAGACTGGTTCTTGGCCAAAGTGCTCAGGGCACTTCTGGGTCATTGCCAGAATTTCCAGATGCCGTGATCCGTGCCGACGGCACGGCCATTTATCTTGTAAAGGACGGTGATACGCCGATTGGCATTGCAGCAAAATATGGCTTGGAACTTCAGGAGTTATATGATTTTAATGTCGGCTTCGACTCTGAAAGTATTCTCCGAGTAGGGCAACAACTGATTGTCGGCCGCAATCCCATTCCACAAGAGGTGGGCGGATCATCTGATCTCCCCACCATCGCTCCCGATAATTCACCTACCGCCACTCCGACAGATGAACCGGCCGCTACATCTTCCCCAATATCGACGGAAGTCTCAGCTCTGGCAAATACGGCGATTCCTGAAGTGGCTGATTCAGGTCAGGATGAGTCGTTACCAGTTGTCGAGGGAAATAAATCCGGGGATTTCTTTCCCTTTTTGGTCGGTGGTGTCGTCCTGCTACTTATTCTAGGTGGCGTATTTCTATATCTCGGACGTGAATCTTAGAAGTTCCGGAAATGTTATTCTCAAATACAGGTAAAAAGAGTTAAATTGCTAGAAGCCCCTTGGATAACACTTCCCGAAGAGTTCGACTACCTATCACCTCTATGGTTTTTGGGAAATTGGGCCCTTTACTTCCGGAAGATTTAGGAACTATGCAGCGTTTAAAACCCAGTTTAGCTGCCTCGCTCAACCGGGCGTTAAGCTGTCCAACCGCTCGTAATTCTCCGCTTAATCCGACCTCACCGACAAATGCCATATCTGCATGGGTAGCTCTATCAAGTGAGCTACTGGCGATTGCCACAGCTAAGGCTAAGTCGATTGCGGGTTCAGCAACCCTTAATCCACCTACTACATTGACGTAAATATCCTTGTCTTGAAGCCTCACATTCGCCCGACGATTCAGTACGGCACTCAATAATAGTAGCCTGTTATAGTCAATACCATTGGCAGTCCGTCTAGGATTGCTGAATGTGGTTGAATTCACAAGAGCTTGCACCTCTACCAGCAGTGGACGCGTTCCTTCAATTGTCACTGCTATGGCAGACCCTGGAGCACTCGCTTGACGCTCGGCAAGAAAGGCTTCGGATGGATTTTCAACCTCCTTCATACCACGTTCGACCATCTCAAAGACCCCAACTTCACTCGTCGCCCCAAATCGATTCTTGACGCTGCGTAAAAGTCTATAGCGATGGTACTGATCCCCTTCTAAATAAAGGACTGTGTCGACAATGTGTTCTAATACGCGCGGACCGGCAATTGTTCCTTCCTTGGTGACGTGACCAACAAGTATTACCGCTAAACCAGAACGCTTTGCCAATTCCTGCAAGCGGCTTGCACATTCCCTGACTTGGCCAATGCTGCCTGCAGAAGAATTTAAGTCACCTGTATATGTTGTCTGTATGCTATCAACAACAATAGCGACTGGTTTTATCTCTTCAATGTGCTGTATCATGACATCTAGATTTGTTTCTGTGACTAGATACAACTCTTGAGCATTCACGTGCATCCGATCAGCCCGCATTTTGATCTGCCGCACACTTTCTTCTCCAGAAATATACAGACATCTACCATGGTCCGAGCCAATTTGAGCCGCCACTTCTAGAAGCAAGGTTGATTTACCGATGCCTGGATCACCGCCAACTAGAATTAAGGAGCCAGGTACAATGCCCCCACCCAACACCCGGGAGAATTCCGCCAAGCGCAATGACATCCGGCTAGCGGGGTCGGCCGTAATATCACCCAGTCGTTCTGGTATGCTACGACCCACCAATGTCCCTGATTTACCTTTTTCCGCACTAACATTGGTAGAAACGATACGCTGCTCTACCATCGTGCTGAATTCACCACATTGAGGGCAGCGCCCCACATAGGCAGCCGTGATTCTTCCACATTGCTGGCAAACATATTGTGAATGAGATTTGGCCATTTACATTCCTTTATCCGGCATTCCACCCTTCTCTGAGAAGACTTTCATGGTATCTAGGATAAGTATATGCTCATTGTATACTAATGCACTCTATTAGCTTGAAAACTCTCTGTAATCCAGAATCAATGTACCTCGGAGGCTTCAAACATTCGGGATGTGGGATAATCTTCTTGCGTTAAAGAATAAGATGTATCACATTCATTGTGAAATTTGCTAGAATCTCTACGTGCTGGGAAAAAGGTGGAATATATTCAATCTTGGTGAAAAGAAGATCCTGCTGCTTGCTCTTTTATGGATATTGTTTGGCATGGCTATCTTTACCATAATATTGGCCGATGATCCAGAAATAATTGTTGAGTGGGAGACAGAAACAGAATTTGAAACCGTTGGTTTCAATCTCTGGCGAAAAATGGATCCGGGCGAAGATTTTGATAGGATTAATGAGGTGATAATTCCAGGTTCATCTGATCCGGCCTCAGGTAACTTGTACAGTTATCTTGACCTGAACGTCGAGCGGGGCCTTACCTATCAATATCAGTTGGAAGATATTGATAATAACGGAACATCGACGCTTCATGAAGAGATAATAGTAGCGGTGCCGCAAACCAACTCTTTATTCGTTCTATTAGCGCTGGCAAGTGTTATAGTTGGGGTCGTTCTTGCAGCCATAAGTGTTAGGTGGAACGCGAAATCGAATTAAATCGCTTCCAATCCAAACGACCACAGGAAAAACATCTGAATATGCCTTCAAGATCGATCATCACTTCGCTTTCGTACGCAACTCTGGGTATTGCAGCTTTGTTGTCTATTATTTCAATTACCTTTACGGCTTCGGGCTCAGAAGGCAACGAATCGATAAGACCTTCGCCGACAGGAGTTTCTTCACTAATATTCTCCGATAACGGCCTTTCATTTGAGTTCCATACCCCTGACATCCATACTGAAGCTAATGGGACTATTGCTGCAGCAGGATTATCAGAAGTAACCAGAAAACCTGGGGAACCAGCGATACCGCTATATTCGACATTTATAGCCCTACCTCCGGGTAAGCAGGCAAAAGTGAAGGTCATCGAGAGCCAAACGACAATACATGAATCGATACGTATTAATCCTATGGTTCAACATCTAGCTCTGCCGGAATCTGAATTGTTCCCTGTGACAAGCGGATTCGATGCGCGAAATCGATTTAACGCTGCGGAGAAAGTAGAAGAAGATTTGGAGAATCGTCTCTATCCTGGTTACTCTTTCGAAATGTCCGAAGCGATGTATGTGCGTGGCATTCGGGTCGCCAGGTTAATTTTGTATCCAGTGCAGTATAATCCAGTCTTGAATCGGGTGGCGCTTACAACAGATCTTGAAATAAACATCGAATTTCAAAACGCAGAGGACGACAACAGCGGAATCGCTTTTGGCACAAGCTCTCTTGATAAAAGTTTAGTCTCAAACCTGCTATTAAATAACGAGCAGCTTCATCAATGGCAGGTGTTGCCTGAGGAGTTTGTAGCTGAGCAAAGCGGATGGTCTCCAGGATCAGACGCTTATAAGATTGAAGTCAATACTGATGGAATTTACAATATAAGCTACGAACAACTCGCAGCTGCTGGAATGGCGGTTAGCACCATTGACCCAAGTTCCATAGAAATGATGTACAGAGGAGAGCCAGTCGCTTATCAGTTCTTAGGAGATCTGGATGGTCAATTCGAACCGGGTGAAAGCATTCGGTTTTACGGTTGGAAATTTCAAGGGTCGCGTCTGGAACGGCAGTTCATTACAAACAATGTATTTTGGCTTAGATCTGCTGGAGCCCCATCAAATATTTCGGAAATTTCCTCGGTTTCCGGTGAACCAATTCACAGCTTGATGACAAGTGTAACCACCGAGCCAGACAACCATTGGTTTCCAGGTTATACAGATGGTTGGGATAACTTTCCTAATGAACCGGATGCCTGGTATTGGGACTTGATGGCCACAAGCTCAAAGCCGCTCACGAGAACTTATCAAGTGGATCTAAAAAATCCGGCTAACCAAGGCCCATCAGCTCACTTCACGGTTGAGTTTTCATCTAGAGGGGTATTTAACGGAGCTCCAGTTACTCATACGGTGGTTGTCTCGATGAACAACCATACCGAGGCAGCTGGCTTCAGCTGGTTGAATGAGCAGAATCTCAATATAAACGGGGAAGTTCCTCCGGGCACGGTTAAAAATGGGCTGAATGATTTTACAATTACCTCAACCTCGGCCAACATCGTCTATCCTAACCCGAGCGCTTGTACTCCGTGCGTTGCATTAAATAGAATCACCGTTGACTATTTACAAGAACTAATCGCCATAAACGAAGAAATCACCTTTACAGATGATACTGCAGGAACGAGAGAATTCTGGGTTAAAGGTTTTACTCAGCCCAGCACAGCGGCAGCGATTATTTGGGATGTAACAGAACCTCGCGTTCCTACTTCCGTCCTGACTGATTCGGTATCTATAGAAGGTAGCGGACCTTATACTTACGTGTTCGGCACTGATCACTTGGCTAATAGTCGCTACATCGTGACAACAGTCGCAAATGTTTTAGCTCCTGAAAATATTACCAAATACACCATGCCCGATCTCACGCCTGATTCAGGTGGAGCCGAATGGCTAGCCATCGCCTATCGGGATTTACTTACCTCGACAAATCGGCTGGCAAGTCATCGAGAGGATAAACAATTTGGTGGACTGTCGACCCACATCGTTGATATAGAAGATGTTATTAATCAATATGGTTATGGACTACCACTACCAGGAGCTATTCAGAATTTCCTGAAGCACACTCTTTCCGTTTGGGAAACAGCACCAAATTACGTTTTATTAGTCGGAGATGCAACTCGCGATCCAAGGCACATTCGAGCCGACTGGACTGACCAACAATATTTGCCAAGCGATCTCGTATTTGTCGATCCCTGGCAAGGACAGATTCCATCAGACCTAATTTACTCGTTGTTATCCGGTAATGATCTATTACCTGATGTATCAATTGGCCGGCTCGCAGTAAAGGATGCTCAGCAATTAAACGTAGTAATCGATAAGATAATTCAATACGAAAATAATCAATTGCAGTCCTTTGCCTGGATGCAGAATCTGTTGTTTATCGGTGACGATACAGATGTAGGAGGAAATTTCTGTTTCGCGAATCAAGTTACCGGCGAGAAACTCCCTGACAGCATGAATGATATTCACCTATGCCTTGACAATTATACTGGTACGATTCAGGAACGAGGAAATGCCCTAAGGGATGACATATTCACGAATATAAATGTACTTGGCGCTACTATCGTAAATTACCGTGGCCATGGAGCTATAAGCAACTGGGGAGGCTCTCCAGTCATTTTATCGGCCAACGATATTTCAGCCTTTGACAATGGAACAAGACCTTTTGTGGCAATTACTGGAGATTGTCTTGATGGCAAGTTTACCAGCCCTCCGACGCAGGGCTTAGGGGAGTCGTTATTGCGTGCTGATGATGGAACTGGAAGAGGGGTGGCAGCCGCTGCACATTGGGGCTCGTCTGGTCTGGGCTTGTCTTCTGAGCATAATAAAATCATCGAGGCCTTTTATGAAGGCCTATATGATAATGGATTGACTGCTCTGGGTGATGCAGCTAGTTACGCCAAAATCAAATATTCTATGTTGCCAAATTATACCCGGTCGCTGCTATACAGTTTTGTGCTACAAGGGGATCCGGCAATGCAGCTTATGAGACCAGCTCTTAATATCCAATCTAATGCTGTTCCAAGTATTGTCAGGGAAGGTGACACTATTGATATAGACATCAGTGTGGAGAACCAAGGTGTATATCCCAGTCACGCAGTGGTATCCCAAGAAATTCCGGCCGGACTAGAATTCATATCGGCCAGCTCGTCAGTACCCTCAACAATTAGTATTACTGGAAACGAAATGTCTTTCGACTTACAATTTGGCGATGGCTTGCACAACAAGGGAATTCCGCGTAATGGAACTGTCTCGATATCTATAACAGCTATTTTGAAACCGTCGATTTCTTCTGGCAAACTATCTATGACCTCAACTATTGGCGGAACTGGCTTAGAAGCGTGGCCGGGGGATGAAACAGACTATAGCGAAATTTATGTGATGACGGAATCAACCTATTTACCGTTTGTCGTCCGGTAACAAATATGAATATAGGTCGGTTAGGTACTTACAAAAATATAATTAAAGGCATCTGGTTGCTGTTGGCGGCTATCATATCATTGAGCTATCCGCTAGGCGTCCGCGCTGAGGAGAAACATGCGGTAACCTTACTCTATTTTCAAGGAGAAGGACGGGATACGGAGGTCTTAATTAGATGGGCTACGGCGACTGAGGTTGATACGGCGGGATTCACACTTGAGCGCAGTCAAAACGCCGCCGGTCCATACCGGTTACTCTCTGAAATCGGCTTTATTCCATCGTTGGCTGAAGATGCATTTTCTGGTGCCGAATACCGGCGGTTGGACAGAGATAATGTAGTTAGCTATCAAACCTATTATTATATCCTGGTGGAATTAGAAGTTGATGGAAGTGAAATTCGAACGGATCCGATTTCGGTGAACGCAAGCCAAGTTGAGGCGACAGCAACCTCCACTCATATTGCCGCAACGACTCAACCTACGGAAACACCAGATTCAAGCAAACCGTCAATCACAGGAACGGCTGTGCCAAGTCCAGCCTCGAGCAATAGTACTCCAGCGAATCAGGCCACCACTACGGCGATTGCCGGCAGTAATCCTGGTCCCAGAACAAACAATTCGAAGCAGGATCTCGATGTAACACAGACGTTTTCCCAAACAGGTGTTGGCTCAACCGGAGATACATCAAATCAAGCAACTTCGCTGTTAGCTCTCACACCAACTTTCGAAGGTTACCCGGCGCCGGAAGAGTCGAGACAAACAATCACACAAGGATCTGGTCAGTCCTATCCTGGACCGACGGCCGTGCTCGGATTTCCTCCCCCGGCATCAGGATATCCATCTGAGACACAGCCATCATCAAGTTTCGGAGATGATAGTCAAGGTCCTATCTCGATTGGCGAGTCCGATGATTTGACCAATATTGCAGCAACCGATGATGCCCAAGAAAATCAGTCCATTCTTAGCACTCTAGTTTTATGGATCGGCTTCTTTGCAGCAGTGGCAATTTTCATTGCCGGTGTTGTTGGTTCTACTTACCTGTTCTCAAACCGTAGAATACGCAAACCATAGCTCTCGCATGTTCTGGCGGTGGTCATCAAAAATTGTTAAGGGAGCCATAAAGGTTCGATTCCTAACAATTGTTGTAAATATTCTTGTACTTTCTTCCTGCGCGCAACTAGAATCACCAGATAATTCCAACAATCCGGCAGCTGTAAAAATGCTGATTTCTTCGGACGGATTCTACCGAATAAACAAAAATATGTTGCAGCAAGCAGGTCTCAAGGTAGATGATATTAGTTTTGACTCTCTTCGATTGTCTTTAGCTGGAGAAACAGTTGACTATTGGATCGACGACGATCAGCTAATCTTTTTTGGACAAGGCCCACTAACTCGCTATTCAAGATTCCGATCCTATATGCTCGAAGTAGACAAAGCGGGAAATGAGATGGAAGAGAATTCGGTTAAGCCTATCGAACACGAATCTTCAGGCTTCTTAAGTAACCTCAAACATTTTGAGGAAAACCAGATTTACGACGGCCGATCCTCCAAAGAACAGAAAATAAAGTTAGGTTACGAAGATCCTTGGTACTGGGACACGATTCAAGTTCAAAGCCAGGTGAAGCTAGATATCGAGATACCTGACCCTCTGGATACTCCCTCGGTTATTCGGATTGGATTGTGGGGGGTGACCCAAGATTCGAAGCTAGAAGGTGACCACGATTTCGATTTGTATATAAACGATATGAAGGCCGCAACAGTGATTTGGGATGGTGCATCCTATTACATCGCACAGATTGATCTAGAGCCAGGCCTTTTAGTAGCTGGATCCAATGAAATTCTTATCGATAATTCGATCGATGGACAGGCTCCTTTAGACATTATGAGACTTGATTGGATTGAGGTGGAATATCAATCCGGTACTGTATTGACCGGAGATAGTTATGTCGATCCCATTGAAGGGGGCACTTTCCAGATAGCAGGTCTTCGTCAACGGCCATTACTTTTTGATGTAAGTAATCCAATTAAGCCAAAGTTGCTCACAAATTGGGAATATAGTGACAATAAGGTCAAATTAGAGTTGGGCACTGAAACGAAACTGCGAGTAATTGCTTCAAATGACTATAAGAAACCTGATGAAATCATCCCTTTAACTGCTAGCGACCTGAAGAGCCGCGATAACCAAGCGGATCTAATAATTGTTACGACGGAAGAACTAGCATCTGCTTTAGCACCCTTAGTTGAAGTCAGAATCACACAGGGCTTGAGCGTTGTTGTGGCAACTATAGAAGAGGTTTACGATGAATTTGCTTATGGACAGCCAGGACCGGATGCTATAAACAATTTTCTTCGCCATGCTCACAGTACTTGGCAAGCACCCCCTCCGAGGTATGTGTTATTAGTTGGCGAGGCTACCTATGATTTTCGGGATTATCTCAATCATGGCCTACATAATATTATTCCTTCCCCAATGGTTGCAGTGAGCTTTGGGGGTGAAACCGTAAGTGATGCCCGGTTAGCCGATGTAAATGACGATCTCGTGCCTGATTTGGCAATTGGAAGGTGGCCGGTAGCCAATATCCGCGATGTTCGCTCTCTAGTTCAACGAACTCTAGAATATGAACAACAAACAGTCGGCCGACATGCCCTTTTCGTTGCCGATGGTTCGGCACAGGAATTTGCTCTTCTAAATCAATCAATCGCTGATGAAAGCAAATTATCTACTGGATCAGTTGAGCATCTTAATGGGGCCAGTTCCGAAGAATTTGCTCGCTCATGGAATGAAGGTCCCTGGTTGGTAACTTACTCGGGTCATGGGAGTCTCGATCGCTGGGGGAAAGATAATATTTTTTCCGGAGATGCGGTCAGTCAACTCAAAACGGACAGTTCACCTCCAATCACGCTTCAGTTGACCTGTTTAACTGGGTTTTTTGCTCATCCTAGTCAATCTTCTCTGTCTGAAAAAATGTTGCTGGACGAGAACGGTCCTGTGTTAATCGTCTCGGCCACGGGCCTAACTTTGTCAACCTCCCAGAAACCTTTTGGAATAGAATTAATAAAAGAACTGCAGAATCCTCAGGTCATCCGGGTCGGTGATGCCCTTCAGATAGCAAAGCAAAATTTAGATGCCTCCTCAAATCCGAGTCTTCAGGAAATTATCGACACATTTGGCTTGCTGGGAGATCCATCGTCTGCGATTGCCCGCCCTGAAGTGACAGGCTCTAATTGAAAAAAATCTAATCCAGTTGCTCCATTTTATAATTTGATTATCCATTATTTGTGTTTAGTAGACGTCACAATTGATATCAACCCGATTTCCCCTAATATTTGAAGACATTTCATTGGTAGTCAATCGAAGATTGTCTAGGAAAGGATTGATGCTAGGAATGGCCACAGCCTTGATTTCGCTCGGCATCTATCTGGTATCAATTCCAGGCGAGCTATCTTGGTTTCTTTATGGTGGAGATGGAGGTGAACTAATCACCGCATCCTACACCTTGGGAATACCACACCCACCCGGCTATCCTTCATATGTCATCTTCGGAAAGCTATTTAGTCTGATGCCCATCGGATCTGTTTGGTTTCGATATCAACTGTTCTCAGCTGCTGCCATGGCAGTGGCTGCAGGTTTTGGAGCTGCGACTGCATATCGAATAGCAAAATGTTTGAATCCAGGATATTCAGACCGAGTACAACTTGAAGTCATTGCCGTTTCTTGTGGATTAACTATGGCTCTCTCTCCACTTGTTTGGAGTCAGGCTGTCATTGCAGAGGTTTACGCTTTGAATATGGCTATTATCGCAATGTTGCTTTGGGCGATAATTAGCAAACGATCACCTCTGGTTGTCGGTTTACTTTTGGGATTGAGTCTGACAACGCACCTGACTTCTATATTATTGTTGCCTATCGCCTTCTTTAGTCCATCGACACGTCCACGAAAGGTTCTTGTCTTAGGTATCGCCCTTGGTCTGGCACCATTTATACTTTTGCCCTTTCTGGCACTTTCGGATAGCCCGATAAGATGGGGCGAACCCAATTCATTAAGTGGCTGGATGTGGCTAGTGTCAGCACGTTTGTATGCCTCAAACGTGCTCGCCGTACACCCTCAAAGCTGGCTACAGCGGATCAGCGAAATGAATTCGGCTATTTTACTCTCAATCTTCCTATTGGTTATTCCTGTGGTGATGAGTTTACATGGAATTTTCAAAGGACAGCCTGGCAGCATAGTACATAGATTCACGCTAATGACTCGAAAGGACAGGCAAATACTTTCTGAAAAAAATCAGATGCTGAAAAACGACATCCGGGGCGATAACGCGCACAATCGTGTCCAATCTTCCAGGCAGATCATAATGCTAGTGGTAGCAGCCATTTTTTACGTTATATATGCTGTCTCCTATCGGCCGGCAGACGCCGTTGTCTTATTATTGCCTGTTTATCTTTTGTTAAGTCTGAGCATTGCCTATTTGAAGCCCCAATTCATGCGATATGTGGTGGTTTTTCCGATGCTTATGATCGCAATATCAGCTACTGGTTACAGCGATACCGATCATACAGATATTGAGTACGCAGCTCGTAGAATTTTGACCCAAGCTCCCAATGGGGCAATTCTATTATCACCTGGAGATGAGACGTTTTCTATGCTAACCTATCTGCTAAATGTAGAGAAGTTACGCGAAGATGTGATCTTGATTGATTCAAACATGTTTCAATTCGATTGGTATCGCCAGCAAGTATCTTTGAATGATCTTAATCTAACACATCTAGAATACGATCATTTATCAAGTTTCATAGCAGCAAATGCGCTAAAATATCCTATTTGTCGTGCAGCTCTGTTTCCTTCTGGCTCATTGGAATGTATCGGGTTGCCCAGCAGTTAATGAACATGAAAAGAATCCAATCTTCACGGACCGCTCGGGAGCAGGAAGGTCCATCGGCTCGGACAAATTTTAAGCATCTCGGATGGCTCGTAATGGGTGCTGGTATCATTCTAGTACTCATTTGGACTGGTGCAATTATTATTAGAGTAAACAGAATCGCAAAGTCCCTGAGTGAGAGTCAATATCAAGCAACAACAATGCTCGAGTCAGGAATATTGAAAGTCGACACCGTTGAGGCTAACGCGTTGATGACTAATATTCGAGATGATATCTTGCAACTGGATCGATTAACCTGGCCCTTCATTTCAGTGGCTCCGGCCTTCGCCTGGGTACCGGTCGTGGGGCCTACACTCGAGAATGCACCGGCTCTTATGGATATGGCAGTTTCCGGGAGCGAGGCAGGTTTCTACATGATCCAGGGGCTTAGTCCAGTGCTAGAAAGTGTTCAGCAGGAAGAATTAGCAACAGATTGGTTAACAAACTCATTTGAAGAATTGGAAATTGCTCAGCCGTATATCCGTCGAGCTTCTGAAGCAGCTGCTTCCATGGCTGAATCCCGCGCTAAACTTACAAATACAAATAAATTGCCAAGGAGAATCCAAGAAATAGTAGGTCAAGTTGACCGCTTTCTCCCCGATGCCAGAAAGGCCATGCTAGCCAGCCAGTTCATACCGCAAATTTCTGGCACAGAGAACGGGAAGACATATTTGATTTTGGCCCAAAATGAGGATGAGCTGAGACCCACTGGCGGCTTTATTAGTGGCGCCGGCTTGCTAAGAGTAAATCAAGGTAATCTGCAAACATTAACCTTTGGAAATGCTTACCTGGTAGACGACTATGAAAACAAGCCCTACGATCTGCCGCCTGAGCCCCTGAGAAGATTTTTAGGCATGGACCTCTTTCTATTCCGGGATGCAAATTTTTGGCCAGATTTTTCGACATCAGCCGAACAGGCAATGAATTTATATACATATGGCCAAGATGTTAAGTTGGATGGGGTCATTGCAATTGACCAACATTTTATCGAAACGCTGCTATCATCGACAGGGCCTGTTATTGTCCCTGAGTTGAAATCGACCTTCAATTCAAACAATGTTGTGGATGAAATGAGAAATCAGTGGGGCCCGAATGATGAACTTCAATCTGACAACGCTAAATGGATTGGACAACGAAAAGAATTTATGCAACCGTTGGCACGGGCAATTCAAGACAAAATCTTGGAAGATCCAGACCTTCTAGGCCTGGGGAAAGTGATTTTTGATGCTTTTGAGGAAAGACATTTGCAAATATTTTCAGCCGATCCTGAGATGAATCGGATCTTGCAGGAATTAAATTGGAACGGACATATGTCGCCAGAAACTGGCGGCGATTTCGTGAGCGTCATCGAAACCAATATTGGCTTCAATAAGGTTAATGTCTTAGTGGAACGCGAAATTGAGTACGAGGTCACGTTCGATACAGAGGGACAAGGACATGCTAAATTAGCAATAAGATATAAGAATAACGGTCAAGTTCACCAGGATTGTGAACATGGAACATTTTATTCGGCAACTACGCGCTACGAAGATCTCATCAGCGATTGTTATTGGAATTTTCTCCGGGTTTATGTACCCTTAGCTAGTACGCTGCATACTTCTAGTCAACATCCGATTCAGGCCGATTCGCTCTTGGTCAGATCTGAGTGGAATGGCCAAACGCGGGCTGATGTGGATATTGATGGAAGAAAAACGATCTTCGAAAATATGTTGCTGATTCCTGTCGGTGAGGAGGCCATAGCTATCTTTGAATACCAGTTGCCGGGGGGAGTGCCACAGGTAGTTGATGGCACTCATCGTTACAATTTGAGGTTTCGAAAACAAGCAGGAACAACGAATGATTCGATAAAAGTGGTGATTAAATTACCACTCGGGGCAAGTGTTTCTGAGTACTCGCAGAATCTTAGGCCGCTTGAAAACGGAGACCTCCATTATTCGGGCGTCCTGAAGACTGATTTAAATTTGGAGATTAATCTTGAGCTCGCTACATCAACAGATTAATAATTGCCGTGTTGCATTTGTACTCTAATCTGGGAATTGCTTGATGATCAAGGGTACATCAATTCTAATAAGTCTTGTCACCATTATCTTCGGACTGGCCATTTATCTTCTACCCGCATCTGGAGAAGGATTGCGAAGTAGTATGAGCCAAACCTGGCCGAGCAGAACACCAACTTCATCCTCAGAACCGGTGAAATCTGCAACCCCAGAGAACAGTAAGCCTGGCACGCCTAAGCCTGCGCAGCCAGCTCCCAGCGCTACTGAACTGCCCCCTGGTCAGCAGACCACCCGGAACGGTACCATAAACGAGACTCCAGTGGTAAGCGATTTTGCCCTCATCCCGACCGCATTGCCATGTGGCTTACCTCCAACCGTATTAGCATTGGGGCCTGTGTCGGTACGATTTGGTCCGTCGTCTGAATATCCGTTGTTAGGCGGATTAGCTTTTTCAGATGTCAGAATCGTTGTCGGCCGTGCTGATTCATCTCCTTGGTGGCTCATACAGTTTGACGAGCTCCAGCAAGGATGGGTATCAGATCAGGCTGTGGAGATTCAGGGAAACATCAGTGATACACTTGTGGCGGCATCGATTTCTGGAAACGAAGATTCTCTAACCGAGGAGAGTATTTGGATTCCCACGCTCCAACCACTGTGCATGCCAATTGACTCAATCAGCGCATCGCAGTTTGCAGAAATTCAGACAGCTGGAACAGAGTTCGCAGGATCCCAGACATCCGGAACTGCTATCCTTCCTGAGGTCATTTCGGGGGAATCGACACCGATTGCCGCTGTTACCGAGGACATTGCTATTAGCCTCCAACCAGGGGGTGCGAACCGGGTTGCTACGCCTGTCCTTCTAACGGAGCTTAGTGAGTCGGCTGAACGTTCATCAGGATCGCTCAATTGGCTGCCAATTGCCGGTTTGCTGCTGATCGGTGCTGGCGCCGCCATATTGCTACTCCAGAGTTGGCGCAGCGCGATTGAAAAAGATTGAATTATCCTAACACCAAAATCATAAAGGAATTATCAAAGATGGAAGAGAACAAAGCCCCAGAATCACATACATTTAAGGCTGAAATCGCCCAGTTACTCAATATTCTTGTTCACTCATTGTACAAGGAACGAGAGATATTTTTACGCGAGCTAATATCTAATTCTTCAGACGCCATTACCAGAATGCAGTTCGAGATGCTGACGAATCGCAAGGTGCTGGATCCGGACAGAGAGTTGGCAATTCGCATTGAGGTGAGTAATGATGGCGACCAAAAAGAAATCCGGATCGCCGATAGCGGCATTGGCATGACAAAATCCGAATTAGTGCAGAATTTGGGCACTATCGCGCAATCCGGTGCTCGGGAATTCTTACAGAAAATTGAAGATAATGAGGCGAACGCTTCCGAAATTATCGGTCAATTTGGCATAGGTTTTTATTCGATTTTTATGGTCGCAGAGAAGGTCCGCGTGATCAGCAGAAGCTACAAGCCACAGGCCAAGGCCGTTGCCTGGGAATCCGATGGCGGTAATGAATTTTTGATTGAAACATCAGAAAAAGCAGATCGAGGTACGGAAATTCGTATATTTCTAAAGGCCGATGCCAATGAGTTCGCTAACGAATGGCGTTTGAAACAAATCATCAAGAAGTATTCTGATTTCGTTAGTTATCCAATATATGTCGGCTCAGACCAAGCTAATCAGCAGCTGCCGCTGTGGCGTAAACCACCATCTGAGGTCACGGCCGAAGAATATCGCCAGTTCTACCAGCAACTGACAATGGATTTCGCCGAGCCCTTGGCCACGACACATTTCTCATCAGACTCCCCACTCCATCTTCGCGCATTGTTATACGTTCCGGCAACACGGGAACCAAGCACCCTAAATTTGAGGCAACAACCTGGATTGCAGCTCTATTCACACAATATACTTATTCAGGATTACAGCCAGGATATGTTGCCGGCGTGGCTAGATTTCGTTGACGGTGTAGTCGAGTCCGAAGATATTCCTCTAAATGTCAGCCGGGAAAGTATTCAAAACACTCGAACTATAAAACAGCTGGGCAAGATAATTCGTAAGCGAGTTCTTCGCGAGTTCGCAAATATTGCTGAAGATGATAATGACTATGCGAATTTTTGGAGTGAGTATAGCCGTTCGATCAAAGAAGGCATTGCCTCGGAACCCGACTCTCGAGATGACCTGGCTCCATTGCTCCGCTTTTACTCATCAAAGAGTAAAGAAAGACTGACCTCGCTTGCGGCCTACATCGAGGCAATGAAGGGTGGGCAAAATGATATCTATTACGTTAGCGGAGACGATCGCGAATCTGTACGTTATAGTCCCCATCTGGATCCCTTCAAATTACGGGACTTAGAGGTCCTCTACTTTATCGATCCTATCGATCTATTCATCGCACCCCAACTTGACGGCTACCAAGAATTTCAGTTCACTAATATTGCCAGTGCAAGTTTAGAATTACCAGAGTCAGAAGACGATGACAACAGCGAAAAATCCGAAAAGAAATTGCCAGATGAAACAGATTTCAACAGACTTATCGGCCGTTTTGTAACCACCTTAGGGAATCGTATACTCGAAGTCCGTGAGTCTAGATTGCTGAGAGATAGCCCAGTTCGCCTACTCTCCCCAGACGAAGATCCAAATAGCGATATGCAAAGGATACTTCGGCAAATAAACCGAGACTACGAAGTTCCCAAAAAGATTCTGGAGATCAACCGCTCCCATCCACTAATCGATGACTTGAGCGAGCTGGCGAGAGAAAAGCCTCAGGATGAATTGATTGATTTGGCAATCGAACAACTATACGAAAGCGCTCTTGTTCTAGAAGGTTTACACCCTAATCCCGCCGCGATGCTGCCGAGGGTTAATCAGTTGATTGAATTGGCAGCCCATCGATCGATAAGTGACCAGCAAGACTGATCGTTGGTTCCTTAATTATCTAGTTTGGTTTCAGTTAAGAGCGAGCGGCCGATGTTTTCAACTGAACTAAGTTCTTCTTTGTTTTCGAGAATGACAACAACCCCAAAATCGGGATTATTGGATGGAGCAAGTCCAATATACCAGGCGTTATAGGCTTTATCCGAACCCGATGGGACGAGAGATGAATATTCAAAAATACCATCAACGTTAGGCAGCGACTCAAGGATTTTATTGGCCGCTATATCATCGAATATTCTGCGATCGCCAACCAACTGATCCTGATCAATCCAACGGCCGTTTGTGTTTTGAACTGCAGCTACCAGATCCGGCTGGGAGAGAACTCCATTGTTGGCCAGAGCGGCAGCCACCATAGCGATTTGTAATGGGCTTACAGCCAGCTGACCTTGTCCGATCATTGCCTGTTCACGGTTGAGAACGGCCGAACCGACTGAAGCATCGGACTCAATAAGAATTTCTGGTGCGGAAAAGAAGCCCAATTCATCAAAAATACTTCCGATTTCCTCCGCACTGATTGTGGCCGACAGATCTAGGAGGGGCTGCGGACATTGATATACCATTAGCTCAGCCAAAGTGACTGTCAGGGGGGGTTTTAGTTTGCACTCCAATTGCAGTCCATTCACAATGACACTATTTTCAATGTCCGACAACCGTGACTCTAAGTCAAGCATGTTTGCAGCGGCCAAAGAGGCCAGTAGAAAGGGTTGCAACATAAATCCAGGTTGGTACTGGCCTTGGGTCGCTCGATTTAGCAATGGTGCTGCTTCATTATCAATTAAGTTATCGAATTGCTCATCGAGTAAGTTGGGATCGTAACTTGGCTGGCTGACCATCGCGAGGATTTCCATGTCAGATACCGAAAACAGAATAACAGCCCCCTGCTCTTCTTCGAGAAGCGATTCGGCTTTCTTCTGCCAATGACTGTCTAGCGTCAAACGGATATCTTGACCTTGTCGCGGTCGATGCAACACATCATATGAAAAGAATTCAGACCAGGTATCGTCTCGCTCGCCCGAGAGAATCTGATCGTAACCACCTTCGACACCCGCAGTTCCATGGCGAAAGCTGTAATAACCTACGATTGGCCCTGTGCCATTAGTAGCATATTGGCGGATAAGTTCACCATCTACGTTTCTCGTCTCAGCAAGGGTCAATCCATTTGCATCCAGAATTCGTCCGCGTACAGTGTTTAGAACGGCATCTACTTGACGAGGATTGTCATCTCGCACCAGAATCGATGGGCCCCTAATCACGCTCCAATAAACGAGAGTCAGAGCAATAATAATAAACGCAATAGTAAGCCCTAACTGAATCAGAATGAGGCGGGATTTGACTTCACCAATGTTAGTTTTTGACATCATCCATCCTGGTGAAAATCGAGATTAGAAGTTGAGAAACGGCTTCTAAAGTTTGATTCAATCATGCTTCGACGAGAGATTGAGAAGCAAACCCACCATAATACAACTGATAAGGAGAGAACTACCACCATAACTGACAAATGGCAGTGTTACGCCGGTGAGTGGTAGGATGCGTGTCACGCCGGCCATTATCATGATCGCTTGAATAGCAATCACCAATGTTATGCCAGCCGCCAGAAACAGGTAAAAGGGCCTAGATGTAAGACTGGCAACGCGTATTCCACGAAAAGCGAGAATGCCAAGACAGGCGATGATAGCCAGAGCGCCAATCAGCCCCCACTCTTCTGATATTGCTGAAAAGGCAAAATCGGAGTGAACTACCGGAACATACGTTGGCGAACCTTGTCCGATTCCGGCACCAAGTATTCGTCCAGAAGCGACTGAATAGAGCGATTGCACAATCTGAAATCCTCGAGAATCAAATTCCCGCCATGGGTTTATCCAGGTATCAATTCGCAAAGCCACCACATCGTAAGCGAAATATCCGATAACTGCTGCGGCAATCATCAAAAACCCACCTACGACCACAGTGCGCCAATCTCCAAGGGCCAGATAAAGCAGTACCGAAAAAACGGAGAAAAACAATACTGCTGCTCCAAGGTCTTTTTGCCAAACTAATAGGAGCATACAGAATCCCCACATTAGTCCAATCGGCGCTAGGTAAGCTAGCCAGCTTCGAAGTGTGCTTGCCTGTCGCAGTCTAAGTATTCGCCCACGCTCATCAAAGTAGCTGGCCAGAAAGATTACTAGGAGTATCTTTAAAAGTTCTGAGGGCTGAAAAAATACCTGACCGACTAATGGCACCTGCAGCCACAAGGCGGCCCCAAATCCGGAAGGATTCACACCGAAGACAAAGGTTCCTGCAAGCAATAGTAATCCCAATATGAGCCACGTGTATCTGAAACGGCGCAATATGGACAGATTTTTTAGATAAATAGCCGTTATCAGTAAGGCTATCATGGCTAAAGTCAGCCATATGAGCTGTCGATTTAGAAAATTGGGCGCTAAGCGATCAATTAAGACTAATCCCCATCCTGTCATTAAGCCTATAATTGGTAAAAAGTACGGATCGTGAGCTGGCAACCGTAGTTTTAAGATCATGAAGGAAACTAACATTAAGGCAGTCCAAACAATTGGCACTGTAATATGCTTCCAAAGGACATCTTCGCTAGATAATAGAGCAAGTGAAGTGGCGCCTAGCCAGACAAATAATCCAGCTATTAATAGTAAGATCGCCTCTTGTCGTTGTGTTTCGTGCTCAAGTACAATGGCGGAGGAGATTTTGCTCTTGACGTTCATTTCACTTCCCAAGCGAGGCTAAGCGCGAAAGTGTAAGGCAAAAGAATTAAGATAATAATCCATCCCCGAATTCGCTCGAGACTGCTTAGTGTCTGACATGTGTTATTCATAAAAAAATCTTCTGGGATGTAAAGATCTCCACGCTTACCGCGAGATGCAGGTTCATTTGCCACGTCGCCTGAAAACTGAAGATGCAGATGCTTTTCTCATATAACGAATGAAACAGTGACCTAGCTCGGAATATATTTGTTAATAATGATCCCTAGCTCTTGTTTCACATCCTCGTCAATTCCATCCCAGTCTGTCACAAGCGATAATGCATCACTCATGTTGTTGTGGGCCCGAAATTCCCTCGCCCATTGGCTCTTCCGTTGAGCCAGTAATCGTATGGCGGTCTGGGCGAGCTCGGTGTTCGCTGACAAGGTTTTTATCACCATGTCTACCGTGACAGGTTGCTCCGTATCATGCCAGGCATCGTAATCAGTTACGTGAGCCATACAAGCATAAGCAATCTCAGCTTCGGCCGCTAAAAACGCTTCCGGGCTTGTGGTCATACCAATGATGCTTATTCCCCAGCTTCGGAAAAGAAGAGATTCGCCTTTCGTACTAAATCGAGGACCCTCGATCGTAATAAAACTTCCTCCTTGATGTACAATGCCGCCAGCTTCGTTCGTTGCCTCAGCAAGGGCACCACTAAGTTCGGGTGAAAATGGGGAAGGAACACCAACATGAGCCACCAGACCACGACCAAAATAGCTTGATTGGCGAATACCTTTGGTGAAATCAACTATTTGGTCCGGTATTACGATATGACCAGGCCTATAATCCTCTCTGAGAGAACCACAGGCACTTACAGAAATGATATAGCGAATACCTAAGCTTTTGAGAGCGTAAATATTAGCCCGGTAGGGAACTTCACTAGGCGTCAAAACGTGCCCCCTCCCGTGACGGGGAAGAAAGGCCATAGCCTCGCCATGTAACTTGCCTAGCGTAATTTGGTCGGAGGGCGCGCCAAATGGCGTCTCGACCGATACATTTGTTACCTCGGTCAAGCCATCCATATCGTAAAGACCGCTACCCCCGATTACTGCAATCTCAGCCCCAGACATTAATTTCATATTCCACCGTTTATTAACATAATCATATTATCATAATCTAAGGAGTTCCTAATGGCTCACCAATGTCTGGAGTTTAGGTCATCTGATCCAAGGCAGGTCAAGACCTATCTATCCAGCGGCAACTGTTTTGAGTTCAACATCACTTCAAGGTTCTTGATGCGACGACGGGCGAGCCGTTTAAAATCGTCCAATTCTTTGATCTTATGCTCTAGTTGTTTTTTGGACTGTTCGTGCTCCGAACGTTGTCTTACCATTTGAGCCCGCAGGCTTTCAATAACTCTTTGCCATTCCACGATATCTGGACTAGTTGTTTCGCGGTTCGAATCCTGATGATTATTTCCACTATTCGAAGGCTGTCTACCCTTCAGACGACTGGAGGCAGAAAGCGCTGACTTTAGATTGGCTGTCGCCCAAAAATAACTCAGTTGATAGTCATAAGCCACCGCCGCGATTCGAGCCATTACCACTCTAAGACGTCTCAAATCGTTCTCCAATGATCTCACTCTTAAGGCATCTGATTTACGGATTCTATCAATCCCAGTAACAGGAGTTCTGTCTGTAGTGATGCCGGAATTAGTATCAGTATTAATTGAGGCGCTTCTGATTGTGCCTTGTAAAGCTTCGTTCAATCGGCTTTCAAATGATAACTCTATCTCACGACGAGCTAATAAGGCCGCTGCTAATTCGGAACGTAACTGTCGGTAAATAAAGTGGTTTTCCTCGCTCGCAAGATTTAAGCCAGTGACATCACCAATCGCTTGCCCATCAGGTAAATCAGGAGGATTTAGTACAATATCAGAAGGAACGAGGTCTCCAGTCATTAGGAGATCAACTGTGCCTTCATCAAGTGTGGAAATCCAACCGTGTATCTTTCCGCTAGGCAATACTTGGTACGAAACCGTTAGGACATCCCCCCATACCTGTCCATTTGGCTCGATAACAAGTTCACGACACATGACGAATCCATAAACTAGACCTGAAACCACGACCCTAGGTGCAAAAATGTCGCCAGCAACACTAGCTCCTTCTGACACATGTACTGTCTTTTCTTTATGCACATCACCGATGCTATATCCAGATAATACATGCCAGTCGGATCTTGTACCCAACAGTGCGTGGAAAAATTTCTTGAGAGAGCGCCTACTTGAGTTTTTCGTACCGTTTTTCATTCTTACATTTTTAATCGGCAAAAATAGCACGAAACCTGAATATTAATTGAGATTGAGTGGATTCAGGGTGGATTTACTCTATTATGCCGTGCTGTGTCTACAGTGACCAACTATCTTTAGACGTCTTAACTACGTCATAGATACGAAGATATTATTTTGGGCTTTATCATGCGGAACAGTTATGGGGATTTCATCTAGTTTAGGCTGCTAGCGGCGTTCTCTGAGCATTTTTCAATTTGCGCGCAGTAAGCGCTCATTGATGGGATTTGTCCGCTATTGAAACAGCTCTCGTTCTCTGGTAAACTGTCTTCAATGCTCGAGAGAACGCGACTCCTCGTGCCCATGACGTTTTTGATGGCACTCGCTACCCTGGTTTTGACTCATGGTAGCAGCGGTCTAGCCGCGTCTAATTCCCCTTCTTCGTTAACCGACGAAAGACAAGATCTGAGTTTCTTAACCTTATTCTTTGCTGCCTCGGAAACTGCGATATCTCCTGGGGATGCGTTTTCAGTTGACTTGATTGTCACAAACAGCGGAAGCAGTCCGGCAACACCTTTAGTTCAATTATTCGTACCTGACTCTATCTCGGTCGAACTGGCATCGTTGCCTTCAGGTGTAAGTTTCAATTTCCAAAATAGTAGCTTGGATTGGTTACCTGTGGTTCCTGGTAATGGAGGAAGCTCTCAGGCCAGAATCTATCTGACTGGATTGGTAGCTGATGTCAAAGCACCGGAGCAAATTTTTACTGCGATCCTGAAGGATGAGGCCGAAGAGCAGACCGTAACATCAAGCATATGGCTGGGAGTACCGATTTCGGCGAATATTGCCTTTAACCCTCCGAAAGCTGCTGTTGGCCAGCCAATTAAACTCGTTGGCCTGGTGGATGGTCCAGGCCCGATAACGGAATTGTGGAGTTTGGGCGATGGCCGGATTGTGGAGGCGGTCGATCCGGAGGTGGTTTTCGCTGCTCCTGGCGTCTATGAAATCATCTTGCAGGCTGCTAACCCATTGGGTCCGGTGACGGTAATCAATACGCTTGAAGTTGTACCTCACCCCATAGCCAAATTCTCAGTATCCGATTCTGATCCTATGATTGGAGAGCCGGTATCCTTTACCCACTCTGGAGGCGGCTTGGAACCTATGACATACAGCTGGGACTTTGGTGATGGATCGATATCCAGTGAAAGCAATCCCATTCACACTTTTTCGTCTCCAGGGGATTATCTGGTTCACCTCGTAATTCAGAATGAACTTGGCTCTAGCGAAGCATACCTCCCTGTTTCCATTGGTCAGTCGCCGATTTCTGATGTTGTCATTAACGAGGTAATCGACGCTGGCCAGGTACTCGAGGGGCAAGCCTTTTTTGACCAGTCAGCTACATCTATGGTTTGGGATATGGGAGACGGGCAAGTCTATGAAGGCGAGCGAATCAACCATGTTTATTGGCATAGTGGCGACTATCTCGTTACCTTGCGAGTAGCAAATGAATTTGGAGAAACTACAATTCAGCGATGGGTCCAAGTATTACCTGGTCCACTTCTCCTCTATCTTCCCCTTATCTATAGTGGAGGTGATTCAACAGCTATTGGAGCGGAAGATAATGCTCCGGTCGCTGTAGAGCCATCATCTAGCAACTTTCCTACTGTCCTCCTTGAAGAAATTGAACTTCCTGATGGATTGAACCAGGCTGAACAACTATTCGTCTATATTAACGAAGTTCGACGCCTAAATGGACTTGGTCCGCTCACCTATGCCTATGAACTTAGCGTGGCGGCCCAAAGCCATACAAATGATATGGCTATCAATAGCTTTACCGGTCATGAAGGATCAGACGGTTCATCTCCCCCTTGGCGTGTAGGTATAGCTGGATATCAGGGGGGGTATGCCGGGGAATCAACCGCATGGGGTATGCGACGGGCAATCGAACCGGTTCAGTTCTGGCTATCCAGTCCGCAGCATCGCGAGATAATGTTAAATCCCCGCGCAGGTGAAGTGGGCGTTGGTTTTAGCGAGAATTATGCTTCACCAAACATTTGGTATTGGACGGCCGAATTTGGCTCACCTGGTTTGCCCCCAGTGCGAATTGAGTTGCCAGCGGAGCAAGAGAGCGCAGCTTCGCCCCCGCCGGGGCCTCCTGTACTGCAATTACTCGGACCTCCTCAGGATAGTGCATTTACGATCAGTGCCGATAATCACCTGATATTTACTTGGCAATGGACCGGTTCTTTGGAAAATGACCAAAGATTTGGCCTTTACTTCCGTGCCAGCGGCCGTACGATTCGTCTCGGCTCAGTGGAAGTAGCAGATCCTGGTGGTCAGTATCAATTTTCAATATCGGCGGTGAATGTCCCCGTATCACCCGGTAGCCATGAGTGGCAGGTAAAACTGGAAGAAGGAGATTCGAGTATAATAATAGCTGAATCCTCTTTCTGGCCAATTCAATTAACGGATGGCAATCAACCTCTCCCTGCACCAACGATACCGGCCTCACCGTCTGAATAATTTGGCATCAGACCTACTTAAAACATCTATTTTATCGTTACGAGGCAAATCCCCTGTTGCACCTCTAGCTTGTCGTTGGCTCAAATTTCGCGCTGAGAAGCTCCTTTATACTTGGTTGACCGATCTCCTGTAAAGAATAACGCACTCGCTGACTTGGCTTGTTCATATTGACTAGCCGACCTAAATCAATAGGTGTGGCGATAATAACTAAGTCCGCATCGGCGTTATTGATTGTTTCCTCCAGATCTGCAATCTGCTCTTCTCCATAACCCATTGCGGGTAATACTTTTCCGGTCTCCGGATATTTATCGAACGTATCAGCGATCGTACGCACCGCAAACGGACGAGGATCAATAATTTCAGACGCGCCAAAATAGTCTGCGGCAACCACTCCAGCGCCGTAAGACATCTCTCCGTGAGTTAGCGTTGGACCGTCTTCAACCACAAGCACTCGTTTCCCAGTAATTTCAGCAGGATCGTCAACCAGTACCGGAGAGGCTGCCTTAACGATGGCAGCTTGATTGTTTACGCTTCGTACATTTTGCTGCACGGTTATTACATCTAAATAATCTGCTGTATCGACTTTATTAATTATGACGGCATCCGCCATACGCAAATTCGTTTCACCTGGATGGTAGCTCAACTCATGCCCAGGCCGATGAGGATCGACGACCACTAAATGATAATCAGAAACAAAAAAGGGCAGGTCATTATTTCCTCCATCCCAAACGATGATATCCGCTTCAGCTTCAACTTGCTTTAGAATTTCAGCGTAGTCTACTCCAGCATATATCACGGCTCCCATGTCTATGTATGGTTCATATTCTTCTCTTTCTTCAATAGTGCATTTATGAGTTTCAAAATCTTGATATTCTGCAAACCGTTGAACAGCTTGTTCGGCCAAGTTGCCATAAGGCATTGGATGGCGAACCGCTACAACTCGCCGATATCCCAAGCTCTTAAGCGTTTGGACAACATGTCTAGAAGTCTGGCTCTTTCCGCTTCCTGTGCGGACTGCACAGATAGAAACCACGGGCTTACTGGCTTTTAGCATCGATTCTTTTGGTCCCAAGAACTGGAAGGTTGCACCTGCAGCTAAGACCCGCGAGGCAATGTGCATGACGTACTGATGGGAGATATCTGAATAGGAAAAGGTTATTTGATCGATCTCTTCATCTCTAATTATCGAATCTAGCTGCTCTTCAGGGTAGATTGGAATACCGTCTGGATATAACTCTCCTGCCAGCGCTGCCGGATAAACCCGACCCTCAATATTTGGTATCTGCGCAGCTGTGAAGGCAACGACCTTGTAATGTTCATTGTGTCGATAAACGGTATTGAAATCATGAAAGTCTCGACCTGCTGCGCCTGCTATCACTATCCTAATGGGAAATTCCATGGGACCTCCGTTTGATTTGTTGACCAAAGTTATTGATATCTGCCCTGCTTGCTCTTCTAGAGGATGCTTACCTGGACGAAATAGGCAAGAAGGCAAATTCCTTTTCTCGCTAATCAGATGAGTTGTATTGGCCGGTCAATATTACCAGATTACACCTGCTGAACCAGAGTTGGTCACTGCTACGTAGGGTATGAGTACGAACTCACTAATTAGGTCGTAAGCTGGACTAGCAACGAATTCACGCAATGTTCATCCAGATTTTATGTCTACGTGCTCTGTTATTATGAAAAGTTTGTTATAATGCCGTTGCGAGGAAAGTTACATAAGATCATGAAGCAACTAATATCCCCGATCGCTATACGCAATTTGCTTGCTCAAAACGGCTCATTGACAGGAGATGCAGGTGATGGAAGATCAACTATCCGCCTTTCTTGATTTTTTGGCGGTTGAGCGGAATTATTCGGACAATACAATAGCAGCCTATCGCAATGATCTAGGTCAGTTCATGAAGTGGATTACTCTGAATCATTCAGAGATCGAAATTTGGCCACAGGTTTCGTTTGAAGTGACAAAAGAGTATTCAGAATGGCTTAAGCAACAATCCTATACTGCTTCGTCAGTGGCACGTAAAGTTGCGGCGATCAAATCATTTTTCCATTTCTTGCTCGCAAGGGCATTCATTAGCTCCGACCCGACCTCGAAGCTTGAGTCGCCAAAAGTTAAGAAGCGCTTGCCTAAAACACTCAGTGCAGATGAAGTTGAGCGGCTCTTACAAACGCCCACCGCCAAACAGACACCAAAACATCTGCGCGATAGGGCGCTTCTTCATGTATTATATGCCACCGGGATGCGTGTAACCGAGGTTGTTTCTCTGAAGTTAGACAACGTCAAACTATCAGAATCCTTGATAACATTTCCTGCCAAAGACAACAGACAGCGCGTATTACCTATTGATCAGATTACCCTTGATATCTTAAGCGATTATCTAGAAAACGGGCGGCCTCATCTTGTGAAGAATAAGAACGAGCAGGCTTTGTTTCTAAACCATAGAGGCAAGCAACTTACGCGACAAGGCCTATGGCTCATCATTAAAGCTTATGCTAATGAGGCAGGTCTTGGAGATAAAGTAACCCCCCACACGCTGCGACACAGCTTCGCGGCCCACAGCCTAAACAGCGGGACTGAATTACGGGAGATTCAGCAGCTGTTAGGGCATGCCAATATTTCAACCACCCAGATTTATTCACAACTACACGATGTTAGGGAGAAAGACGCGAGCTAACTTGCTTCTTATTCTTTCTACAATATAAATCCCGATTTGCTCTCGGCTTGGGGCCGTTTCCAGAGAATAGGACCTGGACAAGTAGCCGTGTGCTGCAAATTTCGCCTGCTGCTATTATAATAGTTGGTAGATTTAGCTTGAATTTATGGACCAGATATACGTCTTCATTATTAGAAACGACGTTTGGATTTATATCTTAAGTATTCTCGGACTTGTCTGGTATTTAAGCGAACTGTGGCGTGCCAGGGGCTTATTGAGAAGAGCCGTGTTTGGTCTCGAGCGAGAGCGGGGCCAACGTTTGCAAAGTAGAGCACTTATACTCGTTGTTTTGTTCACTGGCATTATCGCTATAGTCACTTATGTAAACCTTCAAGTAGCCCCCACGCTTCCTGCTGAACTACTGAAGCCACCAACACCAACGCCAGATATCTTTACGACTCCACTATCATCACCGACTCCACAAAATCCTGCTGGATTGGCACCTTCCCCTGCGTTAGCGCCGACAGTAACTCTGGTCGAGCAATCTGAAATCCTATTAACTCCTGAAGAGACGCCGCCCGCATCGGAAGCTAATCTGCCAAATGCGACAAACACAATTAGCATTGTAGTTGGCGATTGCGCGTCAAACGCCCAGATAACATCGCCTCCGGTGGGTGCACTCACAAACGGGGAATTGACAATCTTTGGAACAGCGGATTCTGAAGACTTCGGCGGTTACGATATCAAAGCATTTGGCCCGCAAACAGGGGAAACATGGTTGTCGATTCTTGCCGAGGAAGACCAGAGGGTGGTGATCGATGGAATATTGGCAAGTGTCAATATTAGCAGCTGGTTGCCAGGAACTTATTTCATTCAGCTTCAGTTGTTTGACTCAGCTGGAGAACAGATAGAACAATGCACGACTGAGATCGTCCTTGGTTAAATATGCTCGAAGAATCCAAGTAATGTATTGCCGTAACGCCGTTGATCTGATATTTGAAGATTCTTTAGCTCTAACTCTTCGTACTCTTTGGGATCAATTTGAATGATAACGAGCCCATCATCTGCTAACTTAGGCTCCGATAATTGGTCAATAATTATCATCATTTTTGACCAGGTGCCTTTATATTGAGGTGGGGCTACATAAATGAGGTCAAATTGCCCGTGCTGGAAGTTTCCAGTCAAGTAAGAAAACGCATCATAACAAATAACCTCTGCCTTTGTTGACAATTGTGTATGTGCAAGATTATTTTTTATGGTACGAACAGCTAGTCGCGAATTGTCAACAAATATAGCTAAGTCCGCTCCTCTGCTTAGCGCCTCAATTCCAACTTGGCCTGTACCGGCAAAAAGATCTAGCCATCGGGTTTCGATAACCCAATCCCCCAAAATGTTAAAAAGATTTTCTTTTACCCGATCTGTAATCGGCCTGGTTATATCGCCAGGAACCATCTTGAGCTTATGCCCTTTTGCCTTACCAGAAATGACACGCATTTCTTCTTAATCCCTGGCTAGAATAATGCTCGCTAAAACACCTGTATCAATCAGAATCATCAGCATAAATTCGGTCTAATTATCTAGCCTCTTTACTTCTAATACCTCAGGAACTATGAAGCTATCTCCTACTTGTTGGCCACTTTCTCCCAATACTGGAAGTCGCCAACCATTGTCAGCAACCCATAGACCAATTGACCATTTATAAAATCCCGTCGGCAAATTTTCTGGCACCTCCAGTTGATGAGTATCACGTACATATTTGTCCGACGGCCATCGTTTGGTTGGAAAATCGCCCGGATTCAGCTTGTCTGACTGGGCAACAAGATTGTCGTTAGCATCCATCAAATGAACAAAGACTTGATAATTGATATCGACGCCTTCTTGCGTCTTCCAATAGGCTGTAAATGTCAACTCATCTCCAGACAAGGCCGGACTCTCTGGAAGATCATATCCGAACAAGTTTATTTGATCTCCAAAATTGACGTTCGATTGGATTTCGGCAATTTCGACTTTCTGACCAACAGATTCATAGCGCAGCAATCCAGTTGGCTGAACAGCCAACACGCTCACCAGGAAAATTAGTACAACGACAATTAATACGGGCAATAGTTTAAACGCGTTAGGCTCATCGTAACCGGGCTGGTTCCATTCATCACCGGCCGGATGTTTCATTAATTTGATAGTGAATGCAACAGTAAGGGCCAAGCTAATCAGACTTATGGTAAGTGCCAGGTTTCGAGCAGGAGTGTTACCGAATTTTACATCAACTACGTGTTGTCCGGCAGAAATAGGAACGACAATAAAGCCCTCTGGCCGAGCGAGTTCAACAGTCGCCCGAACACCATCAATCGTTACCTGCCAGCCAGGAAAATCAAAAAGAAATAGACGGAGCAGAAAATCTCGGCTGCTGGTCACAAAATATCTGGTATTGAGAGGTGAGATCGTTATGGAATTGACAGTCGTATCTACCCCCAATGTAAGTCTATTCACTCGATCATTTAGCTGGCCATTTTGCATATCTTGCACGATAGACGCTTGGGGCTTCGGTATGATATCAACCGTCGACGGCACGAAGTCAGCGGTTGATGTAGTTCCCAGCCACCGGCCGGAAAGTTCTTCGCTCAGTACGCGGCTGACCGACGTTGGACCAAAATCAGTTGGCCACCGGGGGACTTCGAGTAGAGGAAAAGCAGAGAAAATGACTGCCCCAACGATAATCGCCACTACCCAACTTGCCTGCCTGCGTGAAAGTTTTTTTTCGATAGCTGATCCAGCTACACCTGCCATAATTGCCAATGCGGCCGCTTCGGCTCCCAGTAATCTCCACGGGAACTGAAGAAATTCCAGCAAGGGAATCGATTCCCAAATCTTCGTTGATAACGGTAACATCAGGAAGATCAAGCCGATTGAAACCATCGCGAAGTATGCAGCCTGTTTACGATCCCCTACAGCACCAATTAAGACCGCAATAATGCCAACGAAGCCCAACAGCCATTGAGCTGGGCCTATATTCATGGCGTAATCTGGCTGGGTCGCACCCCAATCCATAATCCGTGATGGTCCGAACAATTCAGTAATAGATACGAAGTGATTTCTAAAATCAAAATGTCCGCCATCGCCAATCAGACTCCCCAGATTGACTGCACCTTGCTCAAGAGCGACGACAAGCCAGAAGAAAGAAGAAATCCCAACAGCAATCAATAAGGCAAACAACAGTCGGAATTGGAATCCACGTGTAAACCAGCCGGGTCTAACTGTCGCCGGTAGTTTCATATTTCCAATGATTGCTTGCCAGAATGTCCAGCCCAGTAGCAGGCCAAAGAAAACCATGGCCATTAAATTATGAGTGAGGATAATGGCAGCAACCGTAAACACGGAGGCCAGCCAGTTCCAGGGAGAGGGTTGACAACGAAGCCGATCTAAGGCCCATATTGCCAGAGGAAACCAAGCAAAACTGAATGCTTCAGCCAGGTCACCTCGCGCGTGAGGATCGATGAACAGAATATAGGGTGAGTAGATATATGATGTGGCAGCGATGACTCCAGCGGCCGATCCCCAGCGCCCCCTAACAAAACCATACATGCCTAATCCAGCGATTACAAGGCCTAGAATGAAGAGTGCTTTCACGGCTGTTACTGGACCGACGACGGGCATGAAATCGAAGATTAGACCAAGATAGTAAATTAAGGGGGCATAATAATTGAAGATTGGATACCCAAATCCAAAATAGAAGTTTGGAGCCCAGCGAGGATAAAATTCGCCTGCTCGAACCAGCCTACTCAGTTCGGCTAAGCGAAAAACATGTAACTCTGCGTCGGTCGCCTGGGGTAAAGCAGCCCGGCTCAGGAATGGCCAGATCGCCAACAAACAGATTGCCAGTACAACAAGGAAACCTGGATCAATTCGTGATCGCCACAAAGCGATGTTTCTCTTAACAGTCATTCAACATAAAGCGTGAAACGAATCAGAATCGACACGCTTCACGCCACCGAACCTTGAGTAAATTTTGCGATCCAGGTTAGCACTAATTGCACCAAGAGGACAAGTTTGCTTTCAAATCATTAAACTAATCACTTCCTCTGGGTGCTTGGCGACTTTGACCCCGACAGCTTCGAGCGCTTCGGTTTTTGCCTCGGCCGTTCCTGATGCTCCTTCAACTATAGCTCCAGCATGCCCCATGCGTCGTCCTGGGGGTGCGGTTCTTCCGGCAATGAATGCGGTCACGGGTTTCGTCATCGAACGGGAGATATAGGCAGCAGCCATTTGTTCATCGTTGCCTCCGATCTCGCCAATTAGAACGACGCGCTCGGTTTCTGGATCCTCCTCAAACATGCGCAACACATCTATGAAACTTGTGCCATTGATCGGATCTCCGCCAATACCTACAGAGGTAGATTGACCCATACCATTCGCTGTTAAGGCGTAGATCAGCTCATAAGTTAGGGTCCCACTCCGTGAAACAATTCCGACGTGTCCTGGGGCCACAATTGATCCGGGTGTTATGCCCACTTTTGTTCCGGATTTACCCGGATGGCCGGGTTTTCCTGGTGTAATCATACCGGGGCAATTTGGTCCAACGAGTCTGATCTTTTTCCTATCGAGATAGCTTCGAACCTCCAGCATATCTTGAACGGGGATACCTTCTGTAAGGCAGACAATGAGGGGCACTTTCGCATCAGCGGCTTCGTAGATCGAATCGGCCGCGAATCGGGCTGGAACAGATATCATAGAACAGTTTGCTCCAGTCGCCTCGACAGCTTTTTGAGCCGTGTTAAAGACTGGCACTCCGTGAATCCACTGGCCACCTTTTCCGGGGGTTACTCCAGCAACCACGTTGGTGCCATAGTTAATCATCTTCTCTGTGTGGAACATACCTTGTCTTCCGGTTATACCGTGAACCACCAGTCGGGTATTTTGGTCGATTAAGATGCTCATTTAAACATCCCCCTTTATGATATTTGGGCAGCCTTTACTGCTTTTTCAGCCGCTTTTGATAGTGATAATGCCGTTTCCATGTTTGCCTCAGCCAATATATTTAGCCCCTCTTCAGCATTCGTTCCCAGCAGGCGCACAACCATAGGAACATCGGTCTCAACCTGCTCCAGTGCAGCAACAATTCCCCTGGCGACTTCATCACCACGGACAATCCCACCAAAAATGTTGAATAAAATAGCCTTGACTTTACTGTCGGACAATATGATTCTCAGTGCAGCCGTAACACTTTCTGTTGTTGCGCCTCCGCCAATGTCTAGAAAATTGGCTGGTTCGCCCCCATTAAGCTTAATAACATCCATAGTAGCCATAGCAAGCCCGGCCCCATTAACCATGCAGCCGATGTTGCCATCCAGTTGGATGTAGCTCAAGCCGTTTCGACGGGCCTCTCTCTCTGATGCCGTTTCTTCATCAATATCGCGCATTTCGGCAATCTCAGGAAGTCGGTACAAGGCGTTATCATCAATCGACAACTTGCCATCAACCGCCAAAAGAGAAGTTCCACCAGTAATCACAAGTGGGTTTATTTCAGCAAGTGAGGCATCGACAGCCCGAAATGCATCAAATAAGGAACTTGCCACCAGGTGAAATTCTCGCCATAGCACCGGGGGCAGATCCATTCCAGAAGCGATATAAGTTGACTGATATGATCGCAAACCGATCATTGGATCTATATGGACCCGAAAAATCTTTTCGGGAGTCTCCGCAGCGACCTGTTCAATGTCCATGCCCCCTGCCGCAGAAGCCATCACCATCGGCAAGCGTCTGGCCCTATCAATTAATACCGCTAAATAAATCTCGTCTCTAATATCTGCAGCTTCATCAACCAGAACCTTACGAACCTTGTAACCCTTGATCAGCATACCAAGAATTTGACTGGCAACAGATTCAGCTTCATCTGGATCTGCCGCGAGTTTTATGCCACCTGCTTTGCCTCTTCCCCCCGTAAGGACCTGACTCTTTACTACGACTCGACCACCAAGTTCCCGAGCGATTTCTCTAGCCTGATCGGGTGTAGAAGCCACCTTTCCCGCAGGTATTGGTACTCCATATTGGGCAAAAAGTCGCTTTGCCTGATATTCGTGCAAATTCACGACATTCTCCTTTGATGTATTAAAAAGTGATAGCCGTCTGCAGTGCTAAACTGCAATCCATCTCAATCAAACGAAATCGCAACATGCAATAAATAGTGGCGGTATGCATGTCGCATCTATTTACTGCTGGTAATGAAACATCGAAATTACTTCGCCTTCCAATGTAAGATACTGGCCAAGCAAATTAGCGGTCAAACAAGAATGAACTGGCAGTATTGCCAGCAATTCTCCAATTTGTACTGTGTCGAACAATTCAGGCTCTGCCTGGATAACTCCATGTTCTTGAGAAAGTTCTGAAATATAACTCCGCCCGAACATCCTCGACCATCCGAGTTCCTCGAATTTACATATTCGACCATAAATCGAATGGCCATTGTTCCCATTCAGGGATTCCTTCGATAAATGAATCGCTCCTCCATAGATAACAAGTTGCTTACGTGACTCATCCTTCGCAATAATTGGGCAAGCGACTGCAATAGCAATATCATTTTCCCTACACGAGCCAAGCTCCAATTGATGAAGATCATAGAAGATAAAGTTGCCCGGCCGAACCTCCTCAATGCCCTTAAATTCATCAACTACGCTGCATCCAGGTGTATCCCCTATTGATATGGCGACATGATGTTGATTTTTGTCTAGCATAGACTGCACTGAGGACATCCGTTCAGCTGTCTTAAAAAAAATATCAGCTATGTCATCTGGTGTTCTTGCCTGATAGGAATGACCGGCATGCGTCAATATGCCTGCCAGAATCAAATTACCAGCTGAATGAGTAGCATTCACAATTCTCAGTATTCTTGGCGAGTCATGCCAGGTTATTCCAGTTCGATGATAGCCAACATCAATCTTCAGCCAAATGTCAACGGTCGAATTCAAATTTTGGGATAAGAATTCAATCGTCGAGACCGATTCGATAACAAGATTAAGCTTGATTCTTCCAGCTAAATCATTGATTAAGTCAATTTGTCGAATGTTTGTGGGTATGGCCACAGTAATGTCTGCCCAACCATACTCAGAAAGATATTCTGCCATATCGAGCGAAGACACCGTTATTTTTGTCACGCCAACATCTTGAAACCATTTTCCAATAGCAGCTGACTGGTGTGTCTTAAAATGGGGTCGGAATTCCGTATGACTTTTTTGGGCTTTTTCGGCCATGGCAACGATATTTTGCATCGCTCGCTGTTTATTCAACAAAAGTGTTGGTTTGTGAATATTTTTTTTCAATCCGCTCATCGTACTACTTGGTGAATTACAATTGTTAAATCATTCATGCCCGACAATTTGGCGAGCTTCATATAGTTCTTCTAGTAAGATTATTTCCTCATCTTCTAGGTTGATCTCAATAGCTTTTACGGCCTGTTCGAGATGCTCAACCTTCCTAATACCAACTATCGGGGCAACGATGCCTGGCTTTTGGAACAGCCAAGATAAAGCAATTTGCGCCGGAGTTACTTCGCGAGATGAAGCTAGAGCTACGACTCTGTCAACTATTTCAAAGTCGTTTTGGCGACGATAGAATTCATCAGCAAGGGGATCATTATTGGCCCTAGATGTTTCTCCACCTCCTTGCCGACTACGATTTCCTGCTAATAATCCGCGCGCCAGTGGGCTCCACGGAATAAGGCCTATACCTTCATCGAGACAGAGAGGAATCATTTCACGTTCTTCTTCCCTATAGATGAGATTATAGTGGTTTTGCATCGATATCATCCGTGCCCAGCCATTTAACTCGGCGGTTTTCAATACCTTCGCGAATTGCCAGGCGAACATACTCGAGGCACCCAAATAACGCACCTTGCCAGATACAACAAGATCATGCATCGCCATCAATGTTTCTTCGATCGGGGTCGAATAATCCCAGCGATGAATTTGATATAAATCGACATAATCGGTCTTTAGTCGACGTAACGAGGCGTGAATGGAATCAAAGATATGTTTACGCGACAAGCCGCGATCGTTCGGATTATCGCTCATAGGAAAAAATACCTTTGTCGATATGACGACATCCTCACGTCGCGAAAAATCGTGCAATGCGCTGCCTAAAATTTCCTCGCTGACGCCATACGAGTACATGTCGGCTGTGTCAAAGAAATTGACACCGAGCTCGAGTGCGCGCTTTATTAGCGGCCGGCTGGCTGATTCATTAAGGATATAACTTCGCCACTCTTGTGAACCAAATGTAAGTGTGCCAAGACAAACACGAGATACCTTCAATCCTGAATATCCAAGATTGATATAATCCATTTAAATCATCTCCTAGTGATGAGCCTCGAGACAAACGACACCCTTTTTTCCTACAATTGCTTCATGGACCATTTCAGCCGGTAACTCCAGCCGATCTCCTTCTTCAAGCATGATTTCGTCTTCAAGCTCAGGAAGTTTGAAAATGATGTCTCCTCGAACAACCCAAATAACTTTACTATAGGAATGATAATGAGCGTCATAGGTATCACCGGGTTGATTTGACCATCGGTAAGGTTGAAGACCCTGAGACACTATCATTGTCCGCATCGTTTTTTCACCAGTTGGATCGCCTTCTTGACGTCGTCGTACCTCAATACCGCTTGGCTTGGGCATATCTAGATTTTCCTCCCCCTGCACAACTAAAACCTATTACAGGTCGTAGATAAGACTATTCTTGATTATGATACGCCTTCTACGTTGATTATGCCATCCTTGCTATAATCCGGCGGTCTATGGAACAAAGCTCAGCCAATAAGCGAATTCAATTCTGGGTTGGTCTGATTGTGAGTGCTGCCTGCCTGTTGGCAGTATTTTTCTTTGTGAATCCCGCTGAAATCTGGACAGCATTATCAGGAACTCGATTTGATCTTTGGGCTGTTGCGGCCTCGTCCCTTGTCGTTTTCATGCTGCTTAGAGCAGTTCGTTGGCGGTTTATGCTAAATTACAACTTGAGTGAAACCGAGAAAGTTTCTTATGCCACTGTGTTTCACATTCAGAATATCGGTTACTTGTTGACGAATATTCTTCCCTTCCGCCTTGGCGATATTGCCCGTGCAGTTCTGATTGGCAATGTGCCGCCAATTACAATTTCTCGGGGTTTCTCGACAATGGTTGCCGAGCGTGTTTTTGACCTCTTATTTTTTGTGATTTTGTTCCCTTTCGCTCTTTCTACGGTTACCGAAATCTCGGATGAAATAAGGTACCTCATTCGCATCGCCGGTATACTTGCCATACTGGCTACTCTTGTTCTCGTTGGTGCCGCTAATCAAAGGAAGCTGACCCTACGAGTAGCTAATAAATTGTTGGATAGAATATCGTTGGTTGACAGTGAAGCATGGCTAGGGCGCATCGATGATCTCTTGCTTGGTCTGGGAGTCTTAACCAATCTTAAAGATGGACTGATCTTGGTTTTTCTCAGCATTATAGTCTGGATACCTATCATCAGTGGATACTATGTAGGGATGGTGGCAGTCAATTTAGATCCTACGATCGTCGAAGCTTTACTGGTCGTTTGTATAGCCGCATTCAGTGTCACTGCACCGTCCTCACCAGGCCAGATTGGTGTATTTGAAGCCAGCGTCACCTTTGCAATTTCAGGAATTCTGGGAATGTCCGCAGCGGCAGCTGCCTCATTTGCCCTCCTTTACCATGCCGTTAACTACATAGTCATCGGGGCACTCGGTGTGCTTGGTATAATTAGGACCGGTGAGACATTTGGCAGCGTAATTGCGTCTACTCGTGCCTTTGTACAAACTCGATCGAAATAAGGCTTTCGAATCGCTTCGCACAGCACCGTATACATTCGCTTGACCGCTATGTGGTGACAATAGAATCATGAAAATTCTGCAGATATTGACCTATTATCGACCACATATCAGTGGATTAACCATATATGTTGAACGACTCAGTAAAGCCTTAGCGGATCAGGGACATTCAGTTACAGTTCTAACCTCCCAATATGACAAGAATCTTCCTCTAATGGATACAATCGATGGAGTAACCATCCAGAGAGTTCCGGTAGCATTCCGAATTAGCAAGGGAGTCATCATGCCTTCATTTGGTCCCACGGCCTGGAAGATGGTGAAGTGGGCCGATGTTGTTCACTTGCACCTACCCCAATTCGACGCGCCTGGAGTGGCCATGCGAGGTCGCATGTATTCAAAGCCTGTGGTCCTTACCTATCATTCAGACCTTCGTTTGCCAGGGGGCCTCTTCAATAGGATCGTTAACAGGGTCGTATATATGATGAATCGAATGGCTGGTAGTCTGGCCGATGCAATCGTTACCTACACCTATGACTTTGGCAGCCACTCACCCTACTTATCCCATTATCTGGGCAAAAAGCTCTATGTTATTCCACCGCCAGTTCAACTGACACCAGTTGATTCTGAGGAGGTTTTACAATTCAAGCATCGTCATAATCTTGAAGGCAAGCGGGTTATCGGCATCTCGGCTCGACTGGCAGCTGAAAAAGGGATCGAAGTTCTACTTGAAGCACTTCCTGCCGTGTTGGCAAAGTATCCAAACACCATGGTGCTTCATGCCAGTCCCGAAGCCATCGGTGAAGATACATATGCTCAACAAATAGCCCCATTACTTAATCAGCAACGCAAACATTACCATTTACTTGGTGCTTTGCATGGTTCTGAACTTACAGCCTTTTACCGCAATATCGATTGCCTTGTGATGTGTAGCTTAAATAACACTGAGACTTTTGGTCTCGTTCAAATAGAAGCAATGATGAACAATGTGCCTTCGATCGCCTCCAATCTACCAGGCGTGCGTCAGCCAGTTGCGATGACAGGCATGGGTGAAGTTACGCCAATTGGCGATTCAGCTGCTCTAGCAGCGGCTATTACACGTGTCTTTGCCAATCCCGAAAATTATACTGGCGATTCTGAATTGATCAGTGATACTTTCAATCCAGAAAGCACGGCGAAAGAATACATGAGATTATTTAACAGCCTGTTGATGGGAACGGCAAATGGAGAGATTCGTGAGCCTAGCGCCTATGATTTGCTTCGCAGTTCACACGAAACCAGCTAGATTATGAACTCTATTTATTAAGTTTGATGGAGGAATAGACTTTGGGTTACGGGCAGACGACCGAGACCAGTTCTCCAATCGATAGGCAATCCATTGGAGAATCCTCTGCGGATATACTCTGGGAACACCTCAAGAGAGTACCGGCATTTCGCGCCTTACTCAGGTCGGTCGAAGCCCGCTTCTATCAACATATTAGCTTGCCTCGACCGATACTTGATCTCGGTTGCGGAGATGGCGTTTTCGCTGAATTAACCTTCAAACGACCAATAGATGTTGGCTTAGACCCCTGGTGGGGGCCATTAGGCAAGGCTTCCCGTAGCAACGCATATGATCAGGTCTTCCAAGGACTTGGGGACCAAATGCCTTTTCCGGATAACTACTTTGGTAGCGTGATAAGTAATTCTGTCTTGGAACATATTGACGGCGTGCAGTCGGTGCTAAATGAAGTGAGCCGCATACTAAGACCAGGCGGAAGATTGGTCGTAACAATGCCAACCCACTACTTCACGGAATTTCTTGGCGGCGCTCAACTTTTGGAAAAAACCGGCTCAGCGAATCTCGCTGATGGTTATCGGAAATTTTTCAACCGCATTTCCCGCCATGAACATACTGATCCGCCTGAACAATGGGCCTGGCGTTTTTCTAAGGCAGGCCTAGTCATAGACCAATGGCAATATTATTTTTCCGCGGAGGCGTTGCACACCTTGGAATTGGGTCATGTCTATGGCATACCTTCGGCGCTATGTCATTTCTTGACTGGACACTGGATAATTGCCCCTTGGGAAAGCAATTTGCAATATTCCGAACGCTGGATTCGCCCTTACTTTAATGAAGCCTATCCGACTAAAGGCACGATGGCCCTTTACCTGGCCAGAAAAACCATCCAGCAACCTGTTAAAGCTTATCTACCGCAACCTATCGCTTTGGACCTTTCTCCTGAAATTGAAAGCGCCGGTAATGAACCAGAAACTTCCGATGTGGCGGCTGCGTTTGAAGAAATCGATGACAACGCCACAATTATTACGGATGATTTCGACTCCGATTTGGGCGGATCAGATAATTCGTTACCTTTGGGAAAGAATTCATCTTCAGTATCACCGATTTGGTTGTTTATTCTTTCAATTCTCTTCGTCGTGTTTGGACAGCTATTCTTGCGAGGCGAGGAGGCAAATATTGGGCTGGCTACAATCTGTTTTGCTGTAGCTCTCGTTAGTCTATTTGGATTAAAAAATAATTCTCGACTACCAGCAATTGGGGCAAACTTTGGGAAAATATTTAGTATCTCAAAGAGACGTTGGTTCATCTTGCTTGGACTTGTTCTTGCAATTATCGCTTATAATTTGGCGAACGGTTCCTCACCGCAAGGGAGGCCAACCCTTGCCCTCCTGATCTGGCTTGGGGCAATTAGCGCCGGCGTTTACGGACTTCTTGAATCAGGATCTCGGAAAAGGCGGCAACCGCAATCGCTTGCCTTAGCTCGTTGGGAGATCCTCAGTCTCGCGTTTGTTTTGCTTGGCGCTCTTTTGGTCCGTACTATCTTTTTGACCAGCCATCCTTTCATACTCAGCGGCAGTGAGGCTAGTATAGGATTAGAGGCCCAGGCAGCAATAAATGGACAGATAAGATCACCATTTGCAACCGGCTGGTTGACAAATCCAACGTTACCCTTTTATCTGCTTGGCATACCTCTTCAAATTCTTGGAAGATCATTGTTGTCGATTCGAATTCTGTCGCCGTTGCTCGGTATGCTGAGCGTGGGCTTAACTCTTCTTGTTGGCCGGTGGATGTTTGGGACAGCCATTGGGCTTGTGGCAGCAATATTATTGGCCGGATCGCATATCCATGTGCATTACAGCCGAATCGGACTTACAAACATCTGGGATCCTTTTTTCGTGCTATTAAGCCTTGGTTTGTTTTACTTGGCTTGGCTAAGAGGTGACCGGCGAATCTGGATCATGGCCGGGATAGCTATTGGTCTTAGTGCCTACTTTTACACAAGCTCTCACATTCTGCCGCTAATCTTACTAGGTATAGTGATTGTTATTCTGTTGAAGTGGTCGGATTTTATACCTGACATTCGACATTTGCTCGCCGCGGTTTTAATAGCGTTCATAGTGGCTCTACCTCAAATACTTCATTATAACGCCTACCCCAACGAATTCTGGGATCGATTCATGAGTCAGGGTATTTTTCATGTCAACTGGTTACTTAATGAAGTAACAGTTAATGGAGCCGATGCGGGCACAATATTACGAGATCAATTCGCCAGGGGACTATTAGCCTTTCATTCTGGTATTGACAACAGCAACCTTTATTTTTCTGGAAGATCAATATTAGGGTTCTGGGTGTCCACTTTCTTGCTCATCGGCCTCGGATTAGCCCTGGTGCGAGCAAAGCAGGTCCGTTTCGCACTGTTGCTGATTTGGTGTTTTGTCGTCCTTGTTTTCGCAAGTGCAATACTAATAGATCCTCCCAGTAGCCACAGATTATTGATAGCGTCTCCAGCTGTATATTTACTTGTGGCGGTATCGCTTAGTTGGGGAACTCAATATCTATTTAAGTTTGCGAAAATACACCAGAAATTCCTGCTGCCCACATTGGTCCTAGTCGCCATCCTCTTGAGTCTGCTTGATCTTGGGTTTTATTTTGGACCATATCGTGCTGAAAATCGCTTTGGTGACCGAAACACTGAAATCGCTTTTGAGATGTCTGAATATTTAAACTCATTGGAGGGTGAATGGACTGTCTACTTCTACGGTGCACCAAGTATGTTCTCGAGCTTCCCGACATTTGCTTATTTAATCGAAGAATGGCAAACCGGGGTAAACATGGTGGATATTCCCGAAGATGCTCCGCTACCAAGGGTCACCGGTGATGGTAATTATCTTCACATCTTTGTCCCCGAGCGTGCATCTGAATTGAGCGAAGTGCAGCAAAATATCCCTGGTGGAACAGTTTCATTTTTCGACGGCCATTTTGCAGCGCCACTGTTTTTCTCCTACTCAATCCAACAATAAAAATAGTATTTTATTTGAACTAGAGAGCTTGCCTTCTACTCGTAAATACTTGTAAGTTTGGCAGTGCGCAGTCCGGAGATTAGAACTATTGCCCTTATGAGATCGCTCTATTAGAATTGTGGCACAGATAGACATAAGTAACTTACTCATCAAAGACTTAGCTAGAAACTACGTAGTCTTTAGCTTGAACGTGTAGATATGACAGTGCTTTCGCGGCCGTTGGAGGAGGAATTCGGAAAGAGATGTCTCAGGACCCAATAGAGGAAAACCTGATAGACCCATCAGGAATCGAAGCTGAATCAATTTCAGAGCAGTTCGAGACATCTACTCATATTGCAGCTAGTTCACGCCACCCTAGAATTGTCAGCAGTATCGTTGTAATACTTTTTATTCTAATCTTGGGAGTAGCCGCTTATTTTCGCTTCACTGGATTGACCTGGGACGATAGTTACCACCTTCATCCCGACGAACGATTCCTTACAGACGTCGCCACCTTAATACGATCTACGGATCCTGTCACCTATCTCCGTTCATCTGAATCACCTCTGAATCCATATAATGTTGGCAAGTCGTTCTACGTTTATGGCAATTTCCCTATGACGGTGACCAGGTTAACGGCCGAGGCTGTTGACTCAATCTGTAGCTCCTTGGGTGATACTTGTAGTGGTCGCTTCATTTTTTTTGACGGAATACATTTAGTTGGTAGGACATTGTCTGCGCTGGCAGATCTCGTATCAATCATCTTTGTCCTCCTCATTGGCAGGAGACTTTACAATTGGCAAGTAGGGCTTATTGCCTCGCTATTAATGGCTGCGGCCGTCTTGCCCATACAGCAGTCGCATTTCTTTACGATGGATAATTGGGCAGCAGCCCTTACCACGATCTCTTTGTATATTGCAGTAAGAGTTAGCGAAAATGCCAGGAAAAAAAGGTGGTGGATCCTATTTGGGATAGGTCTTGGATTAGCCGTCGCTTCTAGAATTAACTTAGCACCCTTAGCTCTAATTGCCCCGATTGCCGGTCTGATATGGTTTACGAAGCGGGCAGAATCTTCTCAAGCGGAACAACGCCGTCCTTGGCATTATGCGCTATCAGATCAAGGTAGTTATGACGTCCAAAAAGTATTCCTAGGACTTCTCTTAGCAGCGGTTGTTTCAATTGTTGTCTTCCGCTTGGCTCAGCCTTATGCCTTCGCAGATGGCAACATTGTTCGCGAGACAGCATTGGCTGAAACTGGACGCCTACCAAGCCAACTGGAAATTACATTGAAGAGTGTTGTTGGTTTCAATCCGCAATGGCTATCGAACATGTCGGAGATTCAGGGCCACCAGAGTCCAGAAGCTTCTTTCCCCCCCGCCCTGCAATGGACTGATCGCACGCCTCTTATTTTCCCATTCACCAATATGATCTTGTGGGGTATGGGTTTGACGGCTGGAATCGCTGCCTGGCTGGCCTTTGGCTGGGCTATATTGCGCATCTTGAAAGGAAAACCCGAATGGTCTGCGCACGTCATTTTGGTCTCCTGGATAGGCATGTATTTTCTATTCACGGCTACGAGATGGGTAAAATCTATCCGCTATTTTTTGCCCTTATATCCGGCCTTATTTCTGCTCGCCGGTTGGGCCTTGATTGAACTTTGGCGTTTAGCCTCAAAACGCCGCTTTTATCGCCTTGGTGTGGCATTATTGATGGTCCTCGTTATCGCACCTTCGCTTATGTGGGCCAATGAGTTCGTTGATATCTACCGCGAACCTGTAACGCGAGTGCAGGCTTCGGAATGGATACTGGACAATATACCTAGCGGGGCCACCATCGTCTACGAGGCGAACGGGCAAGTAAAAACCCATAACTTGCCACTTAAACGATTCGAATTCTATGAAGGCGGCCCACCCTTAGTTTTGCAACTATCTCTCCCTGAAAACGGGATTTTGACTGGATTGCGCTTTAATTATTTAAGTGATCCTGGTGAAGGCGCGTTTGGTGGTACTGAACGATCTCTTGATTTGTCATTAGTCAATTCCCAATCAAATGAGACTGTTGCTGAATCTCGCCATTCATTCGATCTGGATACCAACCGGCAGATTGTAGAGCTCGATTTGCCCAGGATTGATGTTTCAGGAGCCGAGCAATTCGCGTTAATAGTTACTAGTGATTCTACCGGCCCCATTAGTGTTGGAACCAGCGTACTGGCAAACGAGCATTGGGACGATCCCTTGCCGGTAAGATACGAAGGGCTAGATCCTTATTCCTCCTATTACACAGGGGTAAGTGATGGTTCCATACCCATCACAATTCCAGACAGCGAAAATAAGAGACAAGATTTTTACCGCTGGTTAGACGAGTCAGACTATATAATATTGAGCAGCCAGCGTGCTTTGTGGTCATTGCCTCGTCTTCCGGTGACCTATCCATTAACTAATCGTTACTTTGAGGCATTGTTTGCCGAAGAATTGGGCTTCGAATTGGCTGCCCACTTTCAAGCTGATTTCAACATAGGGCCTTTGTACGTAAGTGATGTCGTTGGTGCGATCAATTGGCAATCACCCGTCGAAGTTGGTTGGCCACCACCGGGAGATGCGGCCGCAGAGGAAGCTTTCAGTGTGTACGATCACCCTCCTGTCTGGATATTTGCCAAGAGCGGAGACTATAGCTCAGAGCGAGTTATGGATGTGCTCGGTGATGTTGATCTCAGTAACGCGATCTTTATGACTCCAGGCCAAGCGACGGCCGCGCCAAATGGGCTATTATTGTCGGAGTCGGAGCAGGCGAAGCAACGAGCTAATGGTACTTTCAGCAACATTTTTGATGTTGATGGATTTTTATCGCAAAATCCTGGAATAGCCGCAATTGTTTGGTGGCTGGCAATCATTGTTTTAGGCGTGGTTGCCTTTCCCATTGCCTTCGTCGTATTCAATCGACTACCAGACCGTGGGTACCCGCTAGCTCGAATTCTCTCACTCCTGGTAATCTCCTACTTTGGTTGGATCACCGCAAGTTTAAACTTGTCATCCAATTCGCGGCGTACACTTCTTATTGGGCTTGTTCTAATGCTGTTATTGAGTTCGGTCATATTTATCAGACGACGCAGCGAGTTGATAAGCTTCGTACGCCGGAATCTTTTACTCATTGGTATCGTGGAAGTAATCGGAATTCTTTTGTATCTTCTCTTCATCGTTGTGCGCCTCGGAAATCCGGATGTCTGGGATGTCATTTGGGGCGGTGAGAAGCCGATGGACTTATCTTACTTCACCGCGGTGTTGAAGAGTTCTGCATTTCCGCCTTACGATCCTTGGTTTTCCGGTGGTTATATTAATTATTATTACTATGGCTTCGTTTATGTTGGGGCATTAACCAAACTGTTGGGAGTGGTTCCAACCGTAGCCTACAACCTTATCTTGCCCATGTTGGCCAGCTTTACAGGTCTGGCTGCATTCAGTGTTGCTTTTAATATCGTCTCGTCGGCCGCGG
>PVMK01125988.1_pt1 | contig 70804 bp, 74 predicted proteins | sample 1853481 | NCBI WGS metagenome assembly PVMK01 (sample SAMN08533507, study PRJNA380276) | Marine sediment metagenome, whole genome shotgun sequencing project.
GAATCCACCGCTAGTCGGCATTGACCTTTTGCCTGCGCTCCCTGTAGACCAATTGGAGATTGCGGCTATAGATGAAAACACCGGTACACTGTCCCAAGATAAATACCGGATCACGCCTGTGTAGGGCATAACTGAATAAAATGACTCCACCGGCGAGACTGAAATACCAGAAGGCGATGGGAATCAAACTGCGCCCATGGCGCTCACTGTGAAGCCATTGAACGAGAAAACGCAGGCCAAATGCTGCCTGACCTACAAACCCTATGATCAACCAAGCGGTATCAACTCTCAAAGTTTATTACCTCCTCGATCTCAGCGACCTTGCTCCGCCGTTGCAGCCACATGACCCCACATAGGTCCACAACTCCCACCCAAAGCCGATCCCAAATACCGTAATGACTCCGGCCGTACTTACGTGGTCGATGGTTGACTTCTACTGAGACTACAGCCCCGCCGCTGCGCAGAATAAGTGCGGGGAGAAAACGATGCATATGATCAAAAAAGGGTAACTCCAGAAATATTTCCCGGGGAAATAGCTTGAGTCCACAGCCTGTGTCCGGGGTCCGATCCTTGAGCAGATAACCTCTGACCCCATTGGCCACGCGTGCCGACGCGCGCTTCACCCAGCTATCCATGCGCTTTCGACGGTGGCCGGCAACAAGCTGCAAGTCAGGCGGACGGTTCGGTGACTTGAAAACCTCCACTAACCTTGGAATGTCAGCCGGATCGTTCTGTCCGTCACCATCCAGAGTGGCTATCAAAGAAGAACGCGCCGCTTTGACTCCTGTGTGGATGGCATTGCTCTGACCACAGCTTTTACGGAGACGAATGATCTTGAGCTGAGATAGTCTTTGCCCTAAGGCGACAAGATGCTCCCAGGTCTTATCCGAACTCCCGTCATTCACATAGACAATCTCGTACTCCAAAAGACCGTCTAGGGCAGCACAGATCTCATCTACCAAAGGATCGATATTGTCCTCTTCGTTCTTGACCGGAACCACTACTGAAAGATCCATCTCTACTACCTATATTTATGGATACTGGATGCTAGCCTGCTGATCATTCTTGGCAGGCAGAGACGCCTGCCCTACTGGATTATGAATTCAAAATTCTGACTTCTAGTTTTTTACTCTATGCTCTATGCTCCATGCTCTATGCCTTTGCAAATCTACAATCTGCAATCTGAAATCTTCAATCTGATCCTAATCAAAGAGTCCTTCTATTCTTGAATCGCAATCCCACTCTTGTCCAGAAATTGTTTAAGACACAGGGTGGTGATTATGGCCACATAAGAACCGACAACCACGTCAGTTAGGTAATGGTGGCATACAAATACTCTACTGATAACAACTACAAAAGCAATTATAAAATAAATCACTCTGTATTTGGGACTGATGAAATATAGCGCTAGCATCAAGGCAACGATCGTGCTGGCATGTCCGGAGGGAAAGGAAGTTATTTTGCCTTTCAACTGAAAAAATGCAAATCCATATAACTGCTCTTCGAAAAACATTTTTGGTCGGTATCTTCCAAAGATGAATTTAATTATAATTACCAACATACCTGACAATGAAATGGATAAGAACACAAATAAAGCTCTATTCGACCATATTTCTCTTTTCCTTATAAATCTGAAAAGCATAAAAATTACAGCTGAACAAATCAGGTAAAATGTTGCTATTCCCAGTTTGGAGATATCTTTTAAGATTCTCCTGATTTTGTTGCTAGAAAAAATCGAGTTAAAATATTTAGCTATGGGCAAGTCAAAGAAAAAATAACCGATAGCACAAAACAACACTATAAGTGGAAACGAAATTAATATTATTTTTGCAGCCCGCTTGATTGAAGTCTGATGCTGAGTATTTTTATTCATGTACTCTTTGGTCGGTGTTGTCGATGTTGGGGATTCAGGTGTCAGGTGTCAGGAAAAAGAAACATAGAAGCTGAAACCTGTTGGAGCGAAGCGGAAATCCCGTCTGAAGCGAAGCGGCAGCGGGAAACACTGAAACCTGAAACCTCAGTCTTTGTGATTTGGGTTTTCTATTCCTCCAGTACTCCAAAACAGCTCGCAATCTTTACCGGCAAACCCATTGAACTCTGATCTGGCTCTAAGGACTAGGTTTTCGATGTTGAATAAGCTCTTACTTATTTGACCTACCGTAGAGATTCAAAATCAGCCGTTTACCCTTGGTGTAATTAAACCCCTTTATCGTCTCCAGGAGTCGAACTGACCCTTTAGAGCGAGAAATTGTTTTATGAAATAGATCATCTTTCCTTTCACTAACAAGGGCCAAGCCGTTCTGATTTTGCCGGAGGTGTAACGCTGCCTGAGGCGCATTCACCAGTTTGGTATCAGTACCACAGAGGAAGACGAGACTGGGCTCATGGTATCCGGCGGCTGCAACCACTGGTGGTAAACCACTGACTGACTCGCCATACCGCTCTACAGCTCTTGCCACGCTCCGACTCAGCCAGAGCCCATCCGCATTCGGCATGATAACATGCAGTGTCGGTGCTAAGATGAGAGCCGCCAGGATCACGGCAGCAATGGCCGCCTCCACCAAACGGCCACGAAAAGCGTTCCAAGCAGTCAAAATGAGCATAAGAACGGTTGCCATGGCTGGCCAGAGCGTGAGCATATCAAATCGGCCGTCGATGTAAACCGGGAATGCCACGATTGCAGCTGCCAAGACTACGCTTACTAATACCCAGAGGACAAAACCAACTCGAGCAAGCCCCCAACGCGACAGGTCCCATGCATCTCTTGTCCCGGTAAGGAGCAGACGCGCTGTGATCAAGGACAGTGCGGGAAATATCGGCAAGATGTAATGCGGCAGTTTCGTGGGAATCAATTCGAACACCAACCAGACCGGGATTACCCACGCCAGACAAAAGCGTTCTCCCACACCAGAGCGTAGTTTAAAAGCTTGACGTAATGCCGGCCCCAGAAACAGCGATCCCGGCCAGAATGTCAGAGCAACAAGCAACAGATAGTAGCCAGGTAGAAAGCCCATGTGATTCGTGCCCGGAAATCAACTTTGGCAGCAAATCCGACCGGAGTGCGTCTGCGAAAAATGCGCCGTCGGTGGCCAGGGTGATAGCGATTGCCCACGGAAGGACTATTACGGCTACCAATGGAATCCCTAATTGCAACCGTAAACCCCGGAGGAGCGATACCTGCCTATCCGCCGCTATGAGAGTAAGGATGGTAACCAAGCTGACCAAGGGCGTTATTGGTCCTTTGATCAGTATGCCGATGCCTTGAGCAGCCCAAAATAGTATGGGCATCCCCCAGCCAACAGCCTCGCCACGTCGAGTCCCTAACATACAGGTTTCCCAGCGACCCCTGCGCCGCCACAACTGTGGCGAGAAGGGCTGCGTCTGTGGTGGCCTGATGCGCTTCCACCACCAAGAGCAGCGAACTCGCCGTGAGAATTGCAGCCAACAGTCCGGTGGTTCGATCAAAGAGGTTCTTACCAAAAGCAAATGTGAGCAACACCGCTGCTAACGCTCCCAGCAGGGAAGGTAAGCGATAGGGCCACACTTGGTTTGTCCGGGAGGACCCAGTTATCGTTACCGCTGCCGCCTGGAGCCAATAGATGCCAATCGGTTTCTTGTTGCGAGGCTTGTTTTGAAATCGGATCTGTACGAAGTCCTTGCTCTCCAGCATTTGACGCGTAGCCTGAACGAATCGTGCCTCGTCTCGATCCACCGGGGGTAAAGTCGTCAGCCCAGGCAGGTAGAGCACGAGACAGAGCAGTATCAATCCGAGATACTGTTTCAGGTTATTACCATCTGGCCGCGCCATAAACCGCCACCTCTTAACCCGGATATTTCATGAATTACCCGGGTTAGTTGAGAACCTCAGAATCGAAGCAGTCTATTTTCACAGGAACTATGTGGCATGTGCAAGGAAAAAAAGTAAGACTGGGCCATAGTAGATCTGGTGACGTAAGATGCTCCATCCTACTCAGCGGTTGGCACAAAGGTGAGGGGCTGCAGCAGGTTGCTGCTGCGGCAGGGGTGCTGAATCTGTTTTGGAGCACTGGAGGAATAGAAATTCCAAATCACAAATTTCAAATAACAAACAAATAACAATGACCAAAATTCAAAATTCAAAACTTGTTTTGGTCATTGAGTATTGGAATTTGAGATTTGTTTGTAATTTGGTGCTTGGAGTTTGGGATTTAATTATTCCGTCACTACAGCAGACTTCCCCATGAAGGAAAGATGTCAAAAGCCCCTCTGCAGTTGGCTCAAAGCTGGGTCCTTCCCCGCACAGCGGGATCTTCGATGGGCCCGGAATCTTTACTTGCTTTTCAGAACCTCCTCCAATATATCCATACCACGTTCCACCAGATCACGTTTTGCCTGGCTACCCATGTGACCGATCCTAAAGACCTTGCCTGCAAGCGGGCCGTAGCTGCCACCTACTACCACCCCTTTCTCCCGCAGCGCACTGTCCAGATCTTCCCAGGACCAACCTGCCGGGATTTTGGCAGCCGTGACCGTGGGCGAACTGATCTCTTCACTGACAGGATAGAGCTCAATTCCCATGGCCTGGAGGCGACCACGACAATAGGCTGCCACATCGGCGTGGCGCTTGAATGTTACTGGTAACCCTTCATGCAAGATCAGCCGAGTGGCCATATGCAATCCGGCTATTGCATGCCAGTTGTGGGTGTATGGCAACTGTCGATCGGCAACTTTTTTTCGCCACGGAGCCAGCGCATCATAGCCAACGTAGCCAATCTCCTCCACTGCTGACCAGGCACGTTCGCTCACTGTTACCATAGCCAGGTCCGGAGGTAGGCTCAGCACTTTCTGGCTGCCAAGCAAGCCAAGGTCAATATGCCAGTCGTCCACTAGCACCTGCTACACCGCCGCCGCTGGAAACGAAGTCAACGTAAAAGAGTGCGTCCACCTCCCGGCAAATCGCGCCAATCTCCTCTAGCGAGGTAAGCGTACCACTGGGGGTCTCACAGTGAACAGCGGTTACGAGCCGGGGGCGAAATCGCTGGGCCGCTTCACGCACTTGCTGTAGATCTGGTACATCGTCATAGCCAAAGCCAACTACTTCAACCTCCATTCCTATCTGACCGGGCCATGTCGCCAATGCCATAGCCAAAAACCCCATTTGCCACAGCCAAGACTTTATCTCCTGGTCTGAGTACACTTTTCAGGGCGCTCCACAGAGCTATCATGCCCTCACCGCTTTGAATCGAGACACGATTTCTCGTAGCCAGTATTTTTCCCTAAATGGGTTTTCACATCGCTGATAGAGAGAAAAAAACTCGTCCTCCAAATCCGAGCTGCCATAGTTAATTTGAAAAACTGCTCTCAGTTCTGGAGGTACGGAAACAGGTCCAGGAACCAGACCGATATCATACGTTTGCATAAGTGACTCCTTCGTTTGAGATTACCCAGCCCGGATTCCTTACTTCCCCATCCAGATCATCTCTTCCACCGGCGCAACTCGCTTGATAAGTCCTCTATCGAGCATAAAATTCTGCATCTCTACCCAGCGGGATGGTTCCTGTTTCGGGCTTCCCATCGAAAGAAAGGAAGCGTGGCCTGGAAGGCCCTGCGATTGAGTTCGTCTCTAAGATTCGGGTGGAGCTTCAAGAAAGTCTCCAAGCTCGCTTTTGGATCACTGACGGTCTGGTGGATTCCTCTGGTCAACCCCCTCATAAAGGCCTTTACTCTTTCGGGATGAGTCTCTATCTCTTTGGAGTGAGTTATGATGACCAACTCATAGAAATCAGGAACCCCGTGCTCTTCCAGGGGGAAAATACCCACCTCCTTTCCTTCCAGCTCAATTTGTATGGCCTCGTAATTTCTAAAAGCACCTACGACAGCGTCCACATTGCCGCTTAGAAGGGCCGGCGCCAGATTGAATCCTACCCGGTAAATATCATAATCAGATGTTTGGAGACCAGCACCTTCAGCCACGGCTTCAAAGAGCACCCGGTAAAGTGGCTCAACCGAGTAACCGATGCGTTTGCCTTTGAGGTCGGCTGGAGTCTGAAAGCCAGATGATTTCAAATAGAGGATGCTGCTCAAAGGATGTTGTACGAGGGCACCGATGGAAACAACCTGCAATCCTTTTGAACGTGCCGTTATTACGCTCGGTTGATAGCTAATGGCAAAGTTGATCTTTCCGGCGGCTACCAGTTTCAACGGGTCGTTGGGGTCGGCTGGCACCATAATATCCACGTCCAAACCTTGTTCTTCAAAAAAACCTCTGGCTTTGGCCACATACACCGGCGCATGGTCTGGATTCGGGAACCAGTCCAACATGCAGGTAACCTTATCCAAAGCCGCAGCCTTTGAGGACAGTCCAAAAAACAAGGACAGACCAAGAATCAATACCGACAATATTTTTGTTCTGTATGTCATGGCTAATCCCCTCGATCCAAATTTGCGATTAATATGTAATCCGAAATCTAAAATCTTCAATCTAAAATCTTCAATCGCTTCCTCCACCATGTCGCCAGGGAACGAGCAAACGCTCCACCACCACCACAAGTCCATATAAGCCCATGCCCAAAATGGACAGGTAGAAGATTGAAGCAAACACGAGGTCCACCTGAAGCTGGGCGTTTGCGTGGATCATTAGATATCCTAAACCTTCCCGAGCCCCGACCCACTCCCCTATAACCGCTCCAATAACGCTTACGGCCACTCCAATCTTGATTCCCGAAAAAACGAAAGGAAGTGATTGCGGAACACGTACTTTAAAAAACACCTGCCCCGGTGAGGCTTCGAGTATTTTCAGCAGAGCTAAGGTGTCAGGATCTGCTGCCTTGAGTCCTTCTACCGTGTTAACCACAATGGGGAAAAAGACGATAATTGCCGTCATTACTACCTTTGATCCGATCCCGTAGCCAAACCACAGTATCAACAGCGGCGCAATGGCAAACACGGGAATTGTCTGCGACGAGATAATCAAAGGCAGGAAGGATCGCTCAATTATCCGCGAAGAGTGGATGAGAACAGCCAAGGTGAGTCCCACCACCAGGGCCAGCCAAAAACCCAAACCTATTTCGATCAGGGTAACAACACCATGAGCGGCAAGAAGATCCATGCGTTGCCACATGACCTTTAATATTGCCCAGGGCCCGGGCAATATGTACGATGGTATCTCGAAGAAATGCACCGAAGCTTCCCAAGACAATCCCAAAATCACTAAAAGGGCCACAGGTAATGCAATATATGCAAATCGAGTTTTCATGGCTCTGGGACCGTTAGTTCGTCTTCCAGGAGTTCAAGGAGGTATTCCTTACAGTTGACCATGTCCGGCTCGGTAATTTTCCTCGGCCGTTCGAGCTCCATCTGGAGTGATCCCTTGATTGATGCCGGCCGAGAAGTCATGACATATATCCGATCAGCTAAAATAAGTGCTTCATCAACATCATGAGTAACGAGTAAAATGGAAGGCCCGAATTGACCCCACACCTTCAGCAACCATTTTTGCATGATACTTCTGGTAATGGCGTCCAGCGCACCAAACGGCTCATCCAGCAACAAGATGTCCTTCTTGCAGAGAATAGTTCTCATCAAGGCGACACGTTGTCTCATGCCGCCAGAAAGCTCTTGAGGATAACGATCTCCGAAACCCTCCAGACCGAAGGTTTTTAGCAGATCGCGGGCCTGCTCACGTGCCATCTGTTTGTGTTCCCCCTGAATCTCCATGCCCAGGATGGCGTTATCCAATGTGTTTCTCCAAGGAAGCAAAAGGTCTTTCTGCTGCATGTACGCCATTCTGCCTCGAAGATGAGGGACCTTTTTGCTATTGAGAGATATGCTGCCACCGTCAGGCGAGATCAGCCCAGCCAAGATGTTGAAAAAAGTGCTCTTTCCACAGCCGCTGGGTCCGATGATGGCAATGAGTTCTCCGGGTTCAGCGCTAAGGCTGATCTGCTGGAGGACCTGCAGTGTATCACTGCCTCGGGAGAAGGCTTTCGAAAGGTCTTCAACCTGAATGAGGGAATCGCCGCCGTGCTTTTTCATATAAAAAAACCGCTTTCCCTGCGTGGGAAAACGGCATTTTGAGCGTCTTGGGATGAAAGTGAGTTCTGACTGCGGTCGAGATGCTCTGAGGTCTTGCCGCTTCCCTACGCTGGTATTACCCAGATCAGGTGCAAAGGGTTACCTGGTCCTATGCCAGGCTCTCAGTCAACCACCCCTAGCGACTTATGCACGGTAGCAACCTTGTCGGGGAAAGTCAATGATTACCGAGACAGGAGTTTCCTCATTTTTTCAGGACTAATTGGGAAAAGCCATGGATCAAGGGGGAGGCTACTCCACCACGAGCACGATTCGCGCCATTTATGGCAGTGTACCTTTTGAGAAAGCATCAAATCTTCATGTTGGCCTTAGCGGGGTTAAGAGTAGAAGGAAAGGTGGCTCAGGTGCTCGTTGTTCCGCAGCGTCCCCCTTGATCCATTAACAGCCGCCTTACTCATTTTCACTTCCTGACATGGAGCTTGGGGGCTGGGATTTTCCCGAAGCGGCGTATATAGCCAGCCTATGCCAGTTTCAATAGACCAGCCTACCCAGGCAATATGGCAGAGGCTGGCAATATCCGCAGCTCGGGCTGCCATCTACTTCGGCCCGAAGCACCACCGCCCGGCAAGGACAGCAGACCGAGCGTAAGCGGAGGGAATGTCCCAGCCCTCGAGCGGTAAGGTTGACTAGCCAGCAATTGGCGAAGCTGAAAAGCTCATGAGAACAATTGTGGCTAGGAGTCGGCGTTCAGCAGAGTAAGCAAGTCTTGCCAGTTGGCAATCCTTGGCACCGCTGGATCCGGGGCGGCATCCCCTGGTCCGAGCATTCCAGGGGCAGGCGAAATATTGTTGTCCCGCACATAGGTGGTCCAGATGGGCTGCAGACCCGCCCTTAAGGCGCCTGCCACATCCGCCTCCGGGTCATCTCCCACAAAAACAATTTGGTCTTTCTCCACCCCCAACTGGAGTATAAGCTCCCTGAAAACTGACTGGTGCGGCTTGCGATATCCCAGATCCCCTGAAATGAGCACCACCTCAAAGAAAGGTTCCAGCTCGAGTTGGGTTATCAGATTCCTGGCAGCGGGGGGATGAGTGAAATTGGAGAGTAGCCCGATACGGTAACGGTCTCGGAGAGTGGCAAGCATTTCCCTTGGTTCCAGGAATGATCGTGGCATGCTGAATAAATGCCGAGAAATAGACGTCAACGGCAGTCGAGATATGGGGATCGTCCGGCGAAACGTCATGACCTAGTTTGGCTAGGGCGGTGCTGACCCAAAACCTGTTGTGACTTTCCCTCCCATCTCGCTTGGTCTGTTCTAAGAAATCCAGCACCGCTTCACTGTGCGCCTTCACAAATTGGCCGTGGTCAATGGCGAAACCGTTTTCCTTAAGACTGCCGGTGAGCCTTGTCAGGGCATCCTTCAGTGCAAGGAGTTCCATGGTAATAAGAGTATTGAAGAGGTCAAAGCCAACTGCTTTTATATTTTCCATCACGGTTCCTCTCCTTCCATCATCATATCCTTATCCACATCCCAAACCCAGAAGTCAGGAGCCAGAATTCAGAATCCAGAAAAAAAGGAAGAAAACATTTGTCTTGAACTACTGACTACTGGCTACTCTATTTTTTCTCTATGCCCTATGCCTTTTTTCAAATTCGCAATCCGAAATCCGAAATCCCACAGCGTCCCTTCGCCGAACATAGTTGCGGAAACATTTAAAAAATGCAACCCATACCTTATTTATACTCTGGTTCGTTTATAGAATCCCAAACTCCAAGCATCAAATCTCAGTATTTTAGGTGTCGGGTGGCAATGTTGAGGATTCAGGTGTCAGGTGTCAGGTGTCAGGAAAAGAAACATAGTAACTGAAACCTGTTGGAGCGAAGCGGAAATCCCGTCTGAAGCGAAGCGACAGCGGGAAACACTGAAACCTCCATCACAGCCACTCACTCTGACCGAGTCCAAAGGACCAGGTCTTCGATGTTGAATAACTGGTCAGTTTGACATTCTAGGCCGGTTCAAGCTATTCTGCCTGCGCATGTGTCGTAATTGCAAATCCAGGTGGAAAAAGAGCCAACTACAACACATCTCGATAGTGAAATTGTAAGCAATAAATTGCCTTCTGGAGAGAAGGGAGTACAGGCATGGCAAACGTAGATGCGGACAACATATTGGGCCTCATTGATTCAAACAAAGGAGAGATCATCTGCAAAGATTGTTTAACCGAAGAGGAGTTGTCGCACATTGCGGAGGAAGAGGCTATTACCCAGGATAAGATCCTGAAGGACGACAGTTATCTGTGCAATCGTTGTAACAAGAAACTCTAACCATTCATATATCAATGGGCAAGGCTGATAGCCATTAGCGAAATCTTGGGGTCATTCGTTTGGCATGGGATTGCACAGATACTCGTCAGAGATTGCCACTCTGCCACAGTTGAAACATATATACTTGGGGTCTCTTGTTAACTCCTTGATCTTGTCGAAATCACCGCAACTCGCCAGAACACAAATATGACCTGAATGGTCTCCACGACAGACTTGTTCAGCCATTATTCCACCTCAAATGTTCAGCAATGAAGTGCATGTCACTTGAAAGTGAATTACTCATTTCTGGATGTCCCGTACCACTCCTCAAACGTCTCGCCCCTGATCTTGGCCTGACGTTCCAATTCTGACTGACAACGAACACAGAATAGAGCGAAGGGCATTAACTGCAACCTTTGCTCGTTGATTGGTTCTTCGCACTCCTCACAAAAACCATAATCACCATTTTCAATGCCGCCCAGAGCATCTTCAATCAACTGGAGCCTTTGCCTCAGCCGTTCACCAAGCAAGTGAGCATACTCGGCGGCCATGTCTGCGGTCGCATAATCGCCCAAGTCTCCCGTATGGTCCTTCACCCGGGCGCGCTCAATTTGGACTCTCACCTCGTCGAGTATTTCCTGGCGCATGTCCTCAAGTGCCTTCCGCAATCGTTGTTTGCTCTTTTTTGATAAGGTCATTTCAACACTCTTACCGGCAAAGTGTTCAGTCCGGAGTTAATATGCAATTGATATTATTGATATTTTATATCTTTAAGCGAGATGCCGCGTAATTATGATGTTTTTTTTGTTTTTGGTAAAGCAAAAAAGTTACACCAGATAAAATTTTCTTGGGGAATTGGGGGGACTGCCGCGTAGTCAGTTCGTGAGTAAGTTCGGTTGGCCCTTCCGAATCTGTGTGCTTGGCAATGGACGTCTTCACTACCGTAAGACAGTTTGGCTTTCCCATCGAGGTCCGTACGGATTATTCACAGAAGATGGACCGTTATGCCTTTCTGATGATCGAATAGTAATGCATACTAAATGCATACTAATTGATATGAGGAGTGCGGTCACCTGAGAAGCGGTTCTAACTCTCGGAATTCAGAGAAGGATAATCGGTGTAGCCTGTTTCATCCCCTCCATAAAAAGTTGCTAGATCGGGCTCGTTCAGAGGTCCGTTCTTCTTGAAACGCTCTGGAAGATCCGGGTTTGCCAGGAAGAGCCGGCCAAAGGAGGCCAGGTCGGCGTCGTCCACTTCTAGCACCCGTTCGGCACGATCCCTGTCATACCCGCCATTGGTCATATACGTCCCTTTATAGGTTTTTTGGAGTTTTTTGGTTATGGGATTCAAAGCACCGTTGAAATCAGTTGGGTTTGAAAGGTCCATCTCTACAACGTGCAGATAGGCAAGGGGGAAGCGATTCAGTCCTTCCGCAACATGGCTGAAAATCGCCTCCGAATTGGAATCGTAGATATCGTTGAAAGGATTTCCGGGGGAGATATGAACTCCAACGCGGCCCTGCCCTAAAACATTGACCACCTCTTTGGTTACTTCAAACAAAAAGCGGGCGCGATTTTCGATGGTGCCGCCGTACTGGTCCGTCCTCTGGTTCGTGCCATCGCGGAGAAACTGGTCCAGCAGGTACCCATTGGCCCCATGTATTTCAACACCATCGAAGTTAGCCGCGAGAGCATTTTCCGCTCCCTGCCTGAACTGATCAACAATCCCGGAAATTTCTTCTGTTTCCAGGGCTCGTGGGGTTACAAATGGGCTTGGGCCCTCGTAGGTCATCGCCTCACCTTCTGGCTTGATGGCTGAGGGAGCAACCGGCTGGGCGCCCTCCGGCTGTAGGGAAGGATGCGAAATGCGTCCACAGTGAAACAATTGGAGAAAGATCAACCCTCCACGTGAATGAACCAGATCGGTCACCATCCTCCAGCCGACAATTTGCTCGGGTGAGTAGATGCCGGGCATGTCCGGGTACCCCAACCCCTGGGGTGAAACTTGAGCGGCCTCGGTAATAATAAGGCCAGCTCCGGCTCGCTGCGCATAGTAAAGTGCATTCATGGGCTGTGGTGCATTTCCTTTGCCGGCACGGTTGCGGGTCATGGGTGCCATGATCATTCGGTTTTCGAGTTCGTAAGGACCCAGTTTGTAAGGTGAGAAGAGTTTCATCTATTACTCCTTGCGGCCATTACCCCTTCCTCTGGTAAGTTTTTCCCCCTGGATTAACTCTTCTAACTATAAGTATACAGCCGCATGGGGGCAAGGTGAAAAATAGGAGGGTGAATTGCATTTTCCCTTTGAATTCGCTAAAATAACTTTAACATTTGGAAAACTTAATAAAAAGTGTAAAGAGAGGGATGAATGAAATTTCTCGGCACCGACAAGTATTACCTCAATCCCGAACTAAAAGAGATCGTCAACATCTCCACTGCCATGGAAAAACCCTTGCTGGTCACCGGGGAGGCCGGAACCGGCAAGACTCAGTTGGCCTTCGAGATTGCCCGGGCACTGGACTTGACTCTGGAAGAGGCTCGCTGCAAATCCACCTTCAAGGGCGAGGAGCTTTGCTACGTTTATGACACAGTCTTGCGCCTCAACGATTCGCGTTTCGGCACCGAGGAGAGCGGTCGGGATGTAAACGACATTTGGGATTACCTGGGCTTCGGCCCTATCGGCCGCGCTTTTCTGGCAGAGGATCGACGCATCCTTTTGCTGGATGAGATCGACAAGACTGATTCGGACACCCAGGACAATCTGCTGGACGTGCTGGAAGACGCCTCCTTTATCATCCGCGAGATAAACCACAAGGTGAAGGCCAACCAAATGCCCATAACCATAATCACCAGCAACGCCAAAAGGGAGCTTTCAGATCCTTTCCTCCGCCGCTGTTACTGCCACCATATTCCCTTTCCCTCAATGGAGGAGATGACCGAGATTATCCGGTTGCACTACCCTGAGATTTCTGCTCCCCTTATGGATTCAGCCCTGGCCATCTTCTATCATTTGCGGCAGCAAGGCTTCGAGAAGCCGCCTGCTACCGCGGAACTGTTGGATTGGCTCGGTGCCCTACAGCTAGATGAGGCGAAACCGCCAATCACGCCTGACAAGATTCCTTTGCTCGGAACTCTCCTCAAGCGTACTCAAGACTTGCTGCAACACAAGGGCGTGGAGCGAAAAAACGTTTAGCGAGCACAAGAACGACAATCATGTTCCTTCCTTTCTTTTACCAACTGCGGGAGCAGGGTGTCCCCATCAGCCTCCGCCATGTGCTGGAATTCTACCAGGCCATGGAGAAGGGGCTTGCTTCTGACCTGGATCGACTCTTCATTCTTATGCGACTCATTTTCGTTAAGAAAGTTGAGCACTTCGACGGTTTCGAGCAGGCATTCGCAGCTTATTTCCTTGGGGCTGAGGGTGCGGAAATCCCAAAGTTCTCTCAGCAGGCCTGGGAAGAGAAAGCTTTTCGTCGCTGGCTTGAAGAAGAGATGGCCAAAGGCTCACTGCCGGATGACGCTTTGGAGCGGCTGTCGCTGCCTGAACTGCTCCAACGTTTCTGGGATGTGGTCATGGAGCAGAGAGGGGAACACCGAGGTGGTCATACCTGGGTTGGCACCGGCGGCACCTCAGCCTTCGGGCACTCCGGCGCTGATCGCGAAGGTATCAGGGTGCACGGCGACTCACTGCATGGCTCTGCCCTCAAGGTCATAGAGAGCCGCCGCTATGTCGATTATGCCACCAGCGCCACCCTTCGGGCCGAAAATCTCCGCCAGGTCCTCGCCGCCCTGAAGCACATGGCACCTGCAGGCCCCCTGACCGAACTGGATGTGGATGAGACCATTGATCGCTCCTGCAGAAACGGCGGGGAAATCGAACTGGTCTTTAAGAGAGAACTGAGAGATCGTATCCAGGTTATCGTCCTGATGGACAATGGCGGGGCTTCCATGCGACCTTATTTGGATCTGGTCAAACTGGTTTTCGGCCTCATGCGCGATCACTTCAAGGACTTAGATTATTATTATTTCCACAACTGCGTCTACGGCTGTGTCTATAGCGACCCGAAACGGCTCACCCCCTATCTTATACACCACCTGGTTCGACGTGACCCGGAAACCCGGGTAATCATTATAGGCGACGCCAACATGGCTCCGGCCGAGCTCATGCTCTCCAATGGTGCCATGGACTATTTTTCCAAGATCAGAGTGCCGGGGCGAGATTGGCTGTTGCAGATCCGAAATCACTTCACTCACAGTGTCTGGCTCAACCCCATCCCCCGATCAAGGTGGCCCCGCGAAAGCCAGACAATTGACCAGATTGGCGAAATCTTTCCCATGGAGGACCTCACCCTGGCAGGCATCAGGCGGGGAGTTGAGTGGCTGAATTCCGGCGCGCCACCGAAGAGGGCAAGGGGGCAGTTGGCAGCAGGCAGCTCGCAGATTTAGTCATTTCGCATTTCTCATCTATATAAATAGAACGTATGACTTCTATCTTCAATTTGAAATGATAAATGCCTAATGTGAAATGTGTCTACTGCTTCCTGCCCGCTGCCTGCTGCTAGCTGCCTGCTGGTTTATCGGGCCAGCGAGAAATGGCGTCAAAATCCAGATCCCAGCTCCCGCCGGTTTTTTTTAACTGGTGAAAACCAGCGGCAGCAACCATGGCTGCGTTGTCAGTGCATAGCTCCGCTCTGGGCAACATCAACGGTAAACCCAGTCTGGCGACCTCCTCACGTAGACGCTCCCGAAGGCGACTATTGGCCGCCACCCCACCAGCTACCACCACCTGACTTGCATCAAAGCGCTGAGCCGCAGCACAGGTTTTAACCACCAAAACATCAACCACCGCCTCCTGGAAGCTGGCGGCTATATCGGCAATTTGAACAGGGAGCTGTTTTACCGAGGCACCACTGTTTTCAGAAATCCCAATACCGTCACCCTGATTGGAATCCACATATTTTCGGACGAAATTGACTACCGCCGTCTTGATACCACTGAAGCTAAAATCCAGGGAGTTTTTCTCCAGCCAAGCCCTGGGAAAAGAAACGGCGCTGGGATTTCCACTGCGGGACAGCTCATCAATGACCACCCCGCCAGGGTAGCCAAGATCCAGAAACTTGGCCACCTTGTCAAAAGCCTCGCCGGCAGCATCATCACGGGTGCGGCCTACCAGTGTTATATCACTGTAATCTTTTACATAATATAGGTTGGTGTGACCTCCAGAGACCACGAGGGCGATGAGGGGAAAGGAGGGTGGTGATTCCTCCAAGAAAGCAGCCAAAATATGGCCCTCTAGATGATTTACGGCAACCAGTGGTTTACCGGTGGCATACGCCAGCCCTTTGGCCACTCCAATCCCCACGAGAAGTGAGCCCACCAGTCCTGGTCCCTGAGTAACGGCGATGGCATCAACACCGGACATATCGAGCTCTGCTCTCTGAAGCGCTTCGGAAACCACCGGGATAATCACCTTCACGTGCTGCCTTGAGGCCAACTCCGGCACCACACCCCCATAGGGGCGATGAATACCAATTTGAGAGGAAACCACGCTCGAGAGAATGCGGTGCCCATCTTCCACTACAGCTGCAGCAGTCTCATCACAGGAGCTTTCTATTCCCAGTACAATCACGAGTCCTACCTCTCCAGTTTTTCTTTGTGCTGCACGGTTCTCAGTTGGCCGCGGAAGAGCAGGCAGCTGGCAGGTTGGAAATAATCTTACTCGTTTTTAGTTCAATTAACTAGTAAGGAAATTTTACATATTTGCTTTTATTACTGTTGATCTTTCTGCCCGCTGCCTGCTGCCCCCTGCCTGCTGCCCCCTGCGCATGCGCCAAATCCCTTGACTTCAATAACCCTCTCTTTTATTATGTCAAAAATGACATAAAGGAACCCTCCACTCGGAGACCTGTTTAATCCTCAAGACAGCCCACGTTTAGCTTTTGGAAATTAGCATGACCCTGCTCACCGATCGCTACCAAAGGTCTATTGACTACCTCCGGGTTTCCATTACCGACCACTGCAATCTCCGCTGCATCTACTGCACGCCATTGGGAGGCGCAGTCAAGCTTGATCATCAAGATATTCTCTCATATGAGGAGTTCCTCCGCCTTATTCAAGTAGCAGTGGACATGGGCATAACCAAGGTTCGACTCACGGGGGGAGAGCCACTGGTACGCAAAGGGGTCACTGACTTCTGTAGCCGCCTGGCAGGACTCCCTGGCCTGCAAAGCCTCAGCCTTACAACCAACGGTATCCTGCTTGAGCAACTTGCCGAGGATCTTTACGGTACCGGTATTCGCCGCGTCAATATCAGTCTCGACACGCTCCAACCACAGAAATTTCTGCACATCACCCGCAGGGATGAGTTCGACAGAGTATGGCGCGGCATTCAGGCAGCTGAGCACGCCGGATTCAATCCAATAAAGATCAATGTGGTGGTGATGCGGGGAATCAATGACGACGAAATTCTGGACTTAGCGAAATTGACCCTCGAGCGACCGTATCATATTCGCTTTATAGAATTTATGAGCATCAATAACGATAGCCAATGGGTCCGCCAGCATTACGTTAGCTCCGATGAGATTCTTGCCAAGCTCCATACTGTGGCCTCATTGGAACAAATGGTCTCCCAGCACACCAACGGCCCTGCGCGCCATTTTCGCTGGCCCGATGCGAAAGGCATCGTCGGCATTATCAGCCCTATCAGTCACCACTTTTGTCCATCCTGTAACCGCATCCGTCTCACTGCCGACGGCAAGCTGCGCAACTGTCTTTTTTCTGATCAGGAAGTGGACATTAAATCTCCCCTCCGTCAAGGCGCTACAGACGCTGACCTATCTCAAATTCTTAGAGCTTCCATTGACAACAAACCCGAGAACCATTGTTTGCAATCTGACGTCTTTCGCAAATGCCAAAATCGTCCCATGGTTGCCATAGGTGGCTAGCTTGCACTAATCGGAGATCTCCGGGATTCATGAATAAGCCTGCCTAGCCCGTTGACTCAAACTCCTTTCCGTTCTAGAATCACCCTGTATTTTTCCTTCGTGCTGCGGTGAACCCTCCCGGGAAGTAGTAATGACTGACCCCAACTCTCTCGACCAGAATCTGCTTCAAGCAATTCTGCACTCGATCCACCATGGAATTGTCCTGTTTGAGCCTGGCGGACAAATTATATTTACCAACAATTTTGCCGAACAGCTGCTGGGGTTCGGAGCAGGCGAATGGCGCGACAGTTCAATCTCATGCATGTTTTTGGAGGACGATTGTGAGATATTCCTGCCCAATATAATCAAACTCACCAGAGAAAAAGGGAGGTTTGAGGGTGAGGCGCTCTTGCGCGATAGAAAGAACCGAGAGTTTTTCGCCTATATCACCACCTTCCTCTACCAAAGCGGCGCGCAGGATATTATCATAGCTGCTATTCAGGATATTGGCACCTTGAAAACTCTCCAGCGTGAGCTCATGGAGACCCAAAGAGTGCGGTCCATGGCAAAAGTCGTGGATCAGATGGCTCATCACATCCGCAACCCGATTGCGGCGATAGGTGGCTTTGCCGCCCGGTTGCTCAGGAAAGGGCTTGACGAGAGAGATAAACAGCTTTATCAGGAAATCATCTATCAAGAAGCCAGCCGGTTGGATAAACTAATGAGAAACCTCGCCGATTTTACAACTCTACCGCTTCCCGCCCTGGCACATGATAATTTTGAGCAATTGCTGAACCGAGCTCTGAATATGATTCCGGAACCCCTAAAGGCAGCAGCCTCAGAATGGGATACACCGCCTGCTGAAGAGCTACGGTCGCTAAGCGCCTTTATGGATGTGGAGTTTATGGCCCGAGGTCTAGCCAACGTAATCACCAATGCGCTGGAATCAGGCGATCCCACTGTGGGGGTCACTATCCAGGTAACCGCCATTGAAGACCGCATCCACTTCAGCGTCAGTGACAATGGCTGCGGTATCAAACCAGATGATTTACCTCTCGTTTTCGACCCGCTTTTCACCACAAAAAATGAGCACGTGGGCCTTGGTCTTACCATAAGTCAGCGTATCATCAACGACCACGACGGAACCATCAAGGCCGAGAGTACGGTCGGGGAGGGAACTACGGTTACTATGGAAATACCCATAGAAAGGCGACGTTCAATTCGAGTGAGAAGACTGTAAATCCAGCATGCAGATCGCAGCTAGCAGCTGGCAGATTTTTTGAATGCGCTTATTGACTCAGCTCCGTAAGAATCTTTTCTCCACTTAGAAACTATGTCACAATTCGCCGAATCCGTCATTCTCGACGTGTCCGCCTAAGCGGGCGAGATCCGTGGTTCGACAGGCTCGCCACCCTGAGCGAAGTCGAAGGGGAATCCAGTGAAGGTTCAATATAATCAGATTCTTTCTGGATCCCGGCTCGCGTCCACCTCCGGCGGACTTTGCCGGGATGACGAATTGCGACACAGCTGCCTGCTGCCCGCTGCCTGCTCGGCGGTGATTGGTGCCCACTGCCTATTTCTTAGTATCTACTGTCAAAAATGGCCGCAACCGTTTTAGTGTTACCGGACCAATACCCTTCACAGCACGAAGATCTTCCAACTTGTAAAACCCACCAAGACGGTTCCTTTGAGCCACGATACGTTCGGCCAAGGCCTGAGTTATTCCTGGCACCTGGGCCAACTCTGCTGCCGATGTTTGGTTTAGATCCAGTGGCACTCCCAGGGCCAGCCGACTAGATACCACCATCCATCCCAGACGCAACCGCGCCAGGCCATCGCCAGTAGCCGTGATGTGCACACGTCTGGCATGAGTAACTTTCACTCTTGTCCACCCTGGCTCCGGATTCAACTGCGGAAGTAGCCCCCCAGCGCCAGCCACCGTCTCACTTACGGTGACGGGTGGATCGAAGGAGTATATTCCAGGATTCCGAACCTCACCGCTCACTTGGATGATTAATTCCGTGGGAAGAAATAGAGAGGACTCTCCACCTTGGCGATCGTGGGCGTAATGGCGCCACCCATAGAAGGTCAGGATAAGAAGCGACACCAGAATGATGATGGCCGCTTGCGAGCGAGAAAAACGGTTCATCTCATCTTGGGAAGTCAGGTTTCTAACCGTTGGCAGAACATTAAATTCCTACTTATGCTTTCAGATAGACCCCCTCGGAGTAATGGAGTATTGGAGTAGTGGAGCATTGCAAAATATTAAATTCTAAGCACCAAATTCCAATATTCAATGACAGAAACAGGTTTGGAATTTTGAATTTTGGTCATTGTGATTTGTTTGGAATTTGTGATTTGCTATTTGGAATTTTTGGTCACTCTAGCACTCCAATAGGGTACCGTGCCTCTTTAGCCTTGTTCTTTGCTATTTCTTCTTCTTGTTCTCGTCCTTGAACATCTTATAGTTGATGCTGTCTACCAGAGCCAACCAGCTCGCCTCGAGAATGTTCTCGGAAACTCCTACCGTGCCCCACACACCCTCTCGGTCCACCGACTCGATGAGCACCCGGACTTTGGCAGCGGTTCCTTCTTTACCGGGCAAGACCCTTACTTTGTAATCGTTGAGTCTCATATCTGCGAGCTCCGGATAGAATTTTTCCAGGGCCTTGCGCAGCGCACTGTCAAGAGCATTCACCGGCCCCACTCCAGCGGCAGCAGTGTGCTCCACCTTGCCACCGACTTTTACCATGACGGTGGCCTCAGACTCCGCCGGCTGGCCTTCATCCGTTTTGGACACCAGAACTCTGAAGCCAACGAGCTCAAAATATCGTTTCACCTTTCCCACTGCCCTGTTCAGCAGTAACTCGAAAGAGCCTTCCGCCGCCTCGTACTGAAAACCCTCGTGTTCCAGCTGTTTAAGCTCTTCCAAAACCTGCATGGCAACGGGATCCTTGCTGGAAATCTTCAGGCCGTACTGCTCAGCCTTTTGTTTAATGGTGCTCCGTCCGGAAAGGTCTGACACCAGAACTCGTCGGCGGTTGCCGAACAGCTCCGGGTCCAGGTGCTCGTAGGTTTTTGGGTTGCGCTCAACTGCGGCCACATGTATCCCACCCTTGTGGGCAAATGCACTCCTCCCCACATAGGGCTGGTACCTGAACGGTCTGACATTGGCCAGTTCAAGGATGTACCGAGAACTCTCGCGCAATTTGCCGAGCTGCTCATCCGAGATGCAATCCAGCTTCATCTTGAGTCTGATGGCTGGGATAATACTACAAAGATTGGCGTTGCCGCAGCGCTCGCCTACCCCGTTCATGGTACCCTGAACATGGTTTGCACCCAACTCCACAGCCGCCAGCGAGTTGGCCACAGCCAACTCTGAGTCGTTGTGAGTGTGTATGCCCAGCTCCGCTTTGGGGAACTCCTTTTTGACCCGCCGAATGATCTTCTGCAGTTCTGTGGTAAGGGTTCCGCCATTGGTATCACAGAGAACAAGGCAGTCAGCCCCTGCTTTCAGCGCTAATTTGAGGGTGGCAAGTGCGTATTCAGGGTCGGCCTTGAAGCCATCAAAGAAGTGTTCGGCATCGTAAAACAGTTTCCATGTCTTCGGCCGCAGAAAGGCCAGAGAGTCGTGGATAATTTCCAGATTGCGTTTAAGTGTGGTACGCAGGGCGTCGCGCACATGCACATTCCAGCTCTTGCCAAAGATGGTAATCACCTCGGTTTTTGCTTTGAGCAGCGCGGCCAGGTTGCGATCCTTATCCGCTGAGGCGCGAGGATTGTGGGTACTGCCGAAGGCTGCGACTTTCGCATGTTTCAGCTCGTAGTTCTTGATTTCCTTGAAATAGGCCACATCCTTCGGATTTGATCCCGGCCAGCCGCCTTCGATATAATGTATGCCCAGCTCGTCAAGCTTCTTGGAAGTGCGAATCTTATCTTCCAGGGAAAGGTTGAAGTCCTCGGCTTGAGTCCCATCTCTCAAGGTAGTGTCATATATTTCTATCTTCCGCATTGGTCTTTCCTATCTCTTTGTTGGTGCAATTTATCCATCGTTCCTTACTGATAAACAATCAACCCCCGGCCTACTCCGGGATCTCATGCTGCAGTGGCTTATCCAGCTCAAAAACATCGTGGAGAATCTGTACCGCTTTGGCCGTGTGACTGTCGTCTATCACGCAGGAAACCTTGATTTCCGAGGTACTGATCATATGAATATTGATACCCTCGTTGGCCAGCGCTTGAAACATCTTGGCAGCGACCCCGGCATGGTGACGCATGCCCACCCCGATGACAGATATCTTGGCAATATTCTCGTCGCTGGAAATATCCAAATCTGTCCACTCTTTTTTCATCCCCTCCAGGACACGAATAGCCGCCTGACGATCCAGTCGGGGAACGGTGAAGCTCAGGTTGGCCAGGCTCGTGTCGGCGGTGCTGCCCTGAATGATTATATCTACCACGATGCCTTCTTGGGCAATTTCGGTGAATATCCGGGCGGCAACACCGGGTACATCAGGTAGTCCTGCCAGCGTGATGCGGGCGTCACCCTTGCTGTAAGCGACACCAGAAACCATCACTTGTTCCATGGACTTCTCCTCCTTAACCACCATAGTACCAGACTCATCGACAAAAGAAGAGCGCACATGGACAGGTACATTGAATTTCTTGGCAAATTCCACCGAGCGAATGTGCAACACCTTGGCCCCCATGCTGGCCATTTCCAACATCTCATCGTAAGAAATGCGCTGCAACTTCCTCGCCTTATGGTAGATGTTGGGATCAGTGGTGTACACTCCGGCCACATCAGTGTAGATCTCGCAAACATCAGCAGCAAGGGCAGCAGCCACGGCAACGGCCGTGGTGTCTGAGCCTCCCCTGCCAAGAGTGGTAATGTTACCCCTTTCATCAAGACCCTGGAATCCAGCGATAACCGGGATACAACCTTTGTAGATATTATGCCAGATCGGTTCAGTGCGAATTTCACTTATGCGCGCCCGACCATAAGCGTGGTCCGTGTATATTCGCGCCTGATGGCCCAGCATAGACTGGGCCTCGTGCCCCATATGCTTCACGGCAATACTGAAAAGGGATATGGTGACTTGCTCACCCGTAGCAAGCAGCACGTCCTGTTCCCGGGGGTCCGGTTGCTCAGCCACCTCTTGGGCTAAATGAATGAGCCTGTCGGTTTCTCCGGCCATGGCAGAAAGCACCACCACCACGTCATGACCGGCATTGCGGGTTGCGATGACACGCTCAGCCACCTCCTTGATTCTCACGGTGTTGGCCACCGAGGTCCCGCCGTATTTTTGAACAATGAGCGCCATTGCGCCAGCTCCCCCTCAAGACCGCGGCAGAGCCTTGCCGCCATAGCCTGTGCGGATCCAGGAGATTCCCTCTATAAAATTTTTAGGATGACCGATACGCAGGCAAGTGTCAATGGGAAAATAGGGATTGGAGATTGGAGATTAGAAATTTCAGATTTAGGATTTCTCGTCGGCGCTTTCATATGAAACGACGAGTGTGGCCAGGTGCTGTTTCGCATTCGCCCCGAACGCATGGAAGATAAGGCTTCGACTGGTTTCATCACTAAATGCCAGGTGAACTTCCAACCGCTCGCCCGGCAGATTCTCACCTAAACGCTCAGCCCATTCAATTGCCACTGCCCCCTGTCCGTAAAGGATCTCTTCGAGCCCGAGCTCAGAAAACTCCGCAGCGCTGTCAACTCTGTACAAATCCAGATGATAGAAGGGTATTCTTCCGGGATACTCGTTTATGATGGCAAAGGTTGGGCTGGTAATGTAAAAGCTCTCAGGCACCTCTAATCCCCGGGCCAGTCCTTGAGAGAAAAGAGTCTTGCCGCTGCCCAGTTCCCCCACCAAGGCAATCACATCACCTGGCTGGAGTAACCGGCCTAGTCGCTCGGCAAGTGATTGAGTTTGTTCAGGGCTTTCGGTGCGCCTTTCCCAGGTGCGTAACGGTTTTTCATTTCGCATTTCGCATTGCGCATTTCTCATCTATCATTTTTTGCTGAGATTTCATGCTCTTTTGACTCAATGCCCCAATTTTAAATGATAAATGGGTAACGAGAAATGTGAAATGTACCTACTGCTGGCTGGCTGCTGCCTGCTCGTTTTCAATGTTCAGCCAGCGACTTCAGCACTACAGGTATTTCCGGCAGCAGATCTGTGGCCAGCATACCCTGCTCACCCCAGCGCCTAGCCAAGCGGTCAGCTGCCTTGCCGTGGCAGTAGACTCCCATGCAGGCGGCGTCAAAGGGTGAAAGCCCCTGCGCCACAAAGCCGGCAATCAAGCCGGTGAGCACATCACCGGTGCCACCGCTGGCAAGTCCAGAATTGCCGGTACTGTTTATCGCCAACCGCCCTTCCGGACTGCTGATAAGTGTGCGCGCCCCTTTGAGTACGAGAGTTACACCATATTCCTGGCTAAAGGATTGGGCCAGAGCAAGTCGCTCATTTTGCACCTCGGCAGCGCTGCGTTTCAACAACCGGCCCATCTCCCCTGGATGTGGTGTCAGGATCACCGCTGCCCTGGCCTTGGCAAGAACATCCAAATTATCCACCAGTCCATTAATTCCGTCAGCATCGAGCACTATCGGACAGGGGCTGCTTTCCACCAGCTTCAGTACCACTTGGACGGTCTCTTCATGGACAGAGATTCCCGGCCCGAGAGCCAGGGCTTGCTTGTCCTCGAGTAGTATCTGCAGCCTCGGCAAAGCTGCAGATGCCACGGTTTGATCAGCAGTTTCGGCCAGGGGCTCAGTCATAACTTCTGTGAGCTTAGCCTCCATAAGCCCATGCAAAGAGGTCGGCACCGCCAGGGTTACCAAGCCGGCACCGGCCCGCGCCGCGCCCAGGCCAGCCATGGCGCCGGCGCCGGTCTTTCCCACCGAGCCGCCCACCACCAGAACGTGACCGAATGAACCTTTGTGACTGGCGGTAGATCTAGGATGGATCATACCAGCAAGCTCTCCTGCTTCCAGCCAAATCCGGGGCGGATCTGGAGTTTCCGTAACACTTCTCGGCAGACCGATGTCAACCACCTCCAGGTGACCCACAGAGGTGCAGCCCGGTGTAACTAACTGACCTACTTTGGGTAATCCAAAGGTGGCGGTCACAGTGGCCTGAATGCAGGTACCCAGTGGGAGACCGCTGGTGGCACTCAGCCCCGAAGGCAAGTCTACCGCTAACACCGGCCGTCCAAGCTGGTTAACCATATCTATGACTTCTTGATAGAAGCCTCGCACCGGGGCCTTGAGTCCTGTCCCCAGGATAGCGTCCACCAGCAGGTCGGCTTCCATCAATTCCTCTTTCAATGCGGTTAGGGAACCACTGTCAGTGTACTCCTCTATAGGGACACCCAGCTTCTCAATAATCTCCAGATTGATCTTGGCGTCCCCCTGGTAGCTCTCCCTCTTCTTCAGACAGTATACGGAAACCTCTACCCTCTGTTGCCAGAGGTGGCGGGAGATCACAAAGCCATCACCGCCGTTGTTGCCCCCACCAGCAAGCACTGCTACCCTTTTCCCTCCCAGTTCGGGGAAATAGTTATACATGACCTCTGTGGCACCACGACCGGCATTCTCCATGAGGACAATACCGGGGATACCCACCACTTCAATGGCGGTACGGTCCATCTCGGCCATTTCTTCTGCTGTCACCGCGCGCATTATCGCTATCCTTCTAGCACCACTACCGCAAGAGCGGATTCGCGTTCATCCGAGAGGCTCAACCAGGTTCTGCTGGCTTCCATAGCCTCTAGCAACCGCTGGGCCTGATTGTGCAACAGCAAGTCAGGCTTACCAAGATGATCATGCACAACTTCGATGTCGCGCCAGCGTAGACCCTTACGCATTCCCAAACCCAGAGCCTTGGCAAAAGCTTCTTTGGCCGCGAACCGCAATGCCAAGCATTGTGCCGGCCGGGCTCGTTGCTGGCAACGTTCGATTTCAGCTGGAGTAAAAATACGCTTCAAGAAACGATCGCCCCAGCGTTCCACCGCCTGCTCTATGCGGTCCACCTTAACTATATCAACTCCTATCCCTCGAATCATGGGCCTGTTCGCCGCCACGTGGCTCCCCAGGTGATCAAACCCACCATCTCCCGGACAGCTCGCTCAAAACCAACCAGCACTGCCCGGGCTACTATTGCATGCCCGACATTGAATCCTTCTATTTCTGCAACATCCGCCAGCCAGACAATGTTGCGGTAGTTCAAGCCGTGGCCAGCATTTACTCCTAGGCCAACCTTGTGGGCCAACTTCACCGCGTTTTGAATCCGGTCGAATTCTTCCTGTCTTTGGCTTATCGTTAGTGCTTCGCAGAAAGGGCCCGTATGAACCTGAATGTAATCGGTCTCCACCCACTGGGCTGCCTTTACCTGATCCAGATCCGCGTTGATGAGAAGACTCACCATGATGTCAGCATCCTTGAACAGCCGGATGTACTTTTTCAGATTTTCTCTGCTCAGCTGAACCTCTAAACCGCCTTCGGTGATGCGTTCTTCCCGTCTTTCCGGTACTAGTGTGACCATGTCTGGTTTAACGCTCAGGGCGATCTTGAGCGTTTCCTGGGTTGCAGCCATTGCCAGGTTCAACTTGGTCTTCACCGTCTGTCTCAGCAGGTTCAGATCGCGTTCCTGGATGTGACGCCTGTCCTCACGCAGATGGATGACAATTCCCTGGGCTCCAGCAAGCTCTGCCAGAGCCGCAGCGGTGACTGGGTCCGGTTCCTCGGTTCGGCGCGCTTGTCTCAAAGTAGCCACATGATCCACATTCACTGCCAGCTTCGCCACGCTAACACCTCCAATCAATGCGTCCGTCGTCCGTTGTCCGTTGTATCACCGATTCAATTAATTAATTTCTCAAAATTGACTATTTGCTACCCGGATTCTCCCGAGACAAACTTGGGTATGAATTTTCCCGGTTCCCGGCTCCAAATAGTCTAATCCTGCTCAGTGTCAGCAGCCAGAGGCTCACAATGCTAAATAGTCGGAATGTTCGAAGGGAGTATAACTATATGAATAGCTGTCGTTACGATTAAATCTATGACAGCCAGCCACGGACAACTGACTACAAACAACTGACGGTTCTAATCGAGTTGTGCCAACAGTTCAGTGCTTCGCTGTTCCATCTCTCGAGTCGCGTCCTCGCCCTTTTCGTGATCAAACCCAACCAGGTGCAGAATCCCATGAACGAGAAGACGGGAAATCGTACTGTCGAGTGAAAGGCCCTCCTCTTCTGCCTCCCGTTGGGCTGTGGGAAGGGAAATGATAACGTCACCGAGGAGTTGCGGGGAAATATCGCCAAATTCCCCATCACGCATGGCAAAGGCCAGAACATTCGTGGCCCCTTGGCGTCCTCGATATTTCCAGTTGAGCGAACTCATCCGTTCATCGTCCACGAGCACGATACTGAGTTCGCTCTCAGAAGATGCCAAGGCGCTTAAGATCTTCCTCGCCTTCGTCTCTATCTTCTCGAGATCCGTTTCGATCTCGCTTTGCTGGTCGGTGACCTGGATCTCCATCGGCGCGCACTTTTCCTTCTGAACCTTTGGAGACAGGCTCAGGGTATTCAATCCGCTGATGAGATATTCCCATGATGATCTGAATGAAGCTTTTGGCGATCTGATGCAGATCTTTGAGGGTCAGCTCACATTCATCCAGCTGGCCGTCCGAAAAAATCTTATTAATAATTTTCTGAACAAGTCCTTGGATCCGGGCAGCCGTGGGATCAGTCAGAGTGCGGGAAGCCGCCTCCACGGCATCTGCCAGTAGCACCAGACCGGCCTCCTTCGTTTGCGGTTTCGGCCCAGGGTAACGATAGTCTTCTACCGACACTTGTGGCACATCTCCCCCTTTACTGTTTTTTTGCTTTTCTTGGAGGTCAACCGCTTTCTGATAGAAGTAGGAGATGAGACTGGTGCCGTGGTGCTGCTGTATGATGTCCTGGATACGCTGACCCAGGCGATACTTCTTGGCCAGTTCAACGCCGTCCTTAACGTGTGAAATGAGAATGAGACTGCTCATCGACGGAGCCAATCGTTCGTGCCTGTTTTCCCCACCAGCCTGATTCTCTACAAAGTACTGGGGCTTGTTGATCTTGCCGGTGTCGTGGTAGTAGGACGCCACCCTGGCAAGCAATGAATTGGCCTCTATGGATTTTGCCGCCGCCTCCACCATGTTGCCCACAACTATACTATGGTGATAGGTTCCGGGGACCTGTACCATAAGTTCTCGGAGCAAAGGCTGATCCATACTCGCCAGTTCGAGCAGTTTAACGTCGGTGGTGTAGCCGAATGCCATCTCAGCCAGAGGACACAATCCGGTGGTGACCACGCCGCTAAGCAGTCCGCCGACGATACCAAGAAGCAAGGCCACCCCGGTCTGTGTAGTAAATACCTTTTGGTAGGCGATGGTGACAAACAGGATTACCATGGCGTTCGTAAGTCCCACAGTCAGTCCAGCCCGCAAGGGTGTGCTCCGATCCCTGCAGACTACCACTCCCCTGGATACCCACCAGGGAGCCTATCAGGTAGTAAAACAGGAGGTTCATCTGATGGTCCAGGACCAGCGCGGCCAACAAGGCGAGGAAGAAGGCGAATATAATGGCAATTATCGGCCCGAAAAAGATGGTTACCAGCATTGCCCCAGCGGCCATGGGCAGCATGTAAAAAATGGCCGCCTGGCTAATAAAAGGAAAAGCACTGTGGATTGCGTCGGCCACACCTACGGAAAGTTTGGTCAGCACCAACAGAATAATGAGAACCACTGCCAGAAAGAGCAGATCTTTGATCTCAGTTGAAAACCGACGGATATATTTCCCAGCAAGGTGCACAGCAAGCCAGATAAGCAACCCACCGAGCAAGGCGGTACCGAGCATCGTGAAAATCACCCCGTGCTCCACCTTGCCTTGGGCCTGCATCTGCAGCTTGAGCACCTGCTCCGCGCCCAGCCTTTGGCCCTCACGGACAATCATCTCGCCCTTCTTGACCTGAAAAAAGACCGCCTTTACCGCCTCAACAGCCTTCTGTCTGCGCAGTTCAGTCTCATTGCGGTTGAAGGTGATGTTTGGTGGCAGGAGCCCTTGGGCCAGATGTACAATGGCGGTGCGCACCCTGCGATTTTCTTCTTCCAATATGGCGCTAGCTCGCAGCCTCATCTGCCGCTTGGCAGTTTCGACACTGAGATAACTGAGGACATCCATGGCCCGATGTTCGGCCCCGCTCTGAACGCTTCTGAGGACTACTCCATTTTGCATCTGGCTGAGCAACAATGATTTGTTACCCACGACACCGCCGGCAAGAACGTTTTCTGCCAGTTCTATTACCGCGTCCTCAAAACGCGGATCAAATTCCGCTTTGACCAGGATGGCATAATCAGTATCGGAGATGGTTATCCCGAGCTCTGCCTCAAAATCCTTCTCTTGCTCGAGAGCCTTCTCTTTAGCAGACTTATGGATAGCGCGACTACTTTCTGCGCTCGCCCCCTTTTCTACGCCACTGCTTTCTACTGGCTGGTGAAATATGGCGCGCATCATGGTGAAAGCAGCATCCAGCCGCTTACCAAGATGCTGGACCGTCTCTTCATCCAGATCATAGATAGCCAGAGATGTGCGTCCGGCATCCTCGCGTTTTTTTTGGGTGGCTGTTTCATCGGTCACCAGGAAGTCGTGGGCTGCCTTAATATCGTGATCCGCCACATCTCCAACCTGGTAGTTTACTGGGAGGACAATGTAATGAGGGGTGACCAGAACGCCTAGTATGAGGCTAAAGCAGACAAGAAGAAGGACTTGCTGCCACTGGGGCGACTTCACTTGGTCATCAGGTTGGATGCCATCACGGCGCTCACGTGCTGCTGCCCGTCTCGCGCTGTCAGCGCTCTGCTGCCGCTTCTTTTTTAATAGCTCCATAGCCTATCTGGCCCCTGCAAGTCCTCGGTCACATGGCTTAGTCTAAAATCTCACCAGGGGGTACATCCGGCCTGGTTGATAGCCCTGGGTAGACTGAAACGCGATCCGTCTCACCTTGGTGACCCACAACGTTAATACCGGGCAAGCAAATTGCGCGCCATTTCCACGCTACTATATATCAAACCTTACGCTGTGTACCTATCCACATTTCTATGTACTCAGCTTCACTTCTTTCTTTCAGCTCGCTCATATGCCTTGATGATATCTTGCACCAACCGGTGACGAATGACATCTTTATCAGTAAAGTAGACGAATTTCAATCCTTCGACGTCCGTCAGTATCTCCACGGTCTCAATGAGCCCAGAGCGTGTGCCGTTGGGCAGATCAATCTGAGTAATGTCGCCTGTTATCACCGCTTTAGAGCTTATCCCCAGTCGGGTTAGAAACATCTTCATCTGCTCCGGAGTTGTATTTTGGGCTTCATCGAGAATGACGAAACAATCATTGAGCGTACGGCCCCTCATGAAGGCTAAAGGTGCGACCTCAATGACGCCTCGTTGCAGTAACGTGCTCGTCTGCTCGAAGTCAATCATGTCGTGGAGGGCATCGTAGAGTGGCCGCACGTAGGGGTTTACCTTCTCCACCAGGTCTCCAGGAAGAAAGCCCAACTTCTCGCCCGCTTCAACCGCCGGCCGCACGAGGATGACACGGTTGATTTCACCGGCGTTGAGGGCCGCAACAGCAGTTGCCATAGCAAGGTAAGTCTTCCCCGTCCCTGCTGGACCTATGCCAAAGACAATATCGTAGGTGCGGATGGCGTCAATGTATTCTTTCTGCGCCAGAGATTTAGGGGTGATAACCCTCTTCTTGGAGGTGACGTATACTGAATCTAGGAAGATATCGCGGAGACGAGCCTTAAAATTTCCACTGAGGATCTGAATGGCGTGGTTGACGTCACTAGGGTAGAGAGGATAGCCCTCGCTGAGCAGTCCGTACAGCTCCTCAAGGACGCGTTGAGTCAGCTTTACTTCCGAATCTTCCCCAATCAGGGTAATCCGGTCACCACGCAGGTTGAGCTTTACCTGGAGAGCCTCTTCAATAAGCTTGAGATTACCATTGCGCTCCCCACAGAGGTTCAGCAGCAGAGTATTGTCATCAAAGGTGAGTACAACCTCACCAGGGCCATGTGAACTGACATGTACAGTCACGGACAACTCTCTATTCCTTTTCTCCCATGACCTGAATAATTAACCGTCTGCGCCGCGCCTGGTTGTCGAAATTAATAAGCACTACCTGTTGCCACGTTCCTAGGCTCAACCGTCCCTCTATTACGGGAATGTGCAAAGAAGGTCCCAATAGGGCGGCACGAACATGAGAATGACCGTTGCCGTCACCCCAACGCTGATCGTGGGCGTAAGGGATCTCTCGCGGTACTAGCCGCTCGATGGCATCAGCAAGATCCTGGATCACGCCACTTTCATATTCGATGGTGGTCAGCGACCCTGTTGATCCAGGCACAAAAAGAATCATTGCCCCGTGTTGAATTCCGCTTTGAGCCAAGTGTTGGGTTACGAGCCCGGTTATGTCCACAATATCAGTGCCGATCTCGGTGCTAATTTCAGCAGTCCTGGTTGTTACAGTCATGGCCGCTTGTCCTCGTATCTCAACCCTGAGGGACCGACGCAAACTTCCCTATTTTACAGCTTGGATATCTAACACAAACTACCCGCGCCTGCAAGTGGCACAGGTTACCATTCATTCGCTGATCTTTCGTTTTTTTAATAACAAAAGCCATTTATCCTTGACGACCAAGAGTGAATCTGATACCTCCTACGCCAATCCTACAGTCAGTTGTCCGTGGTCAGTTGTCCGTTGCATTTAAGCTCACGAGATGGCACACAGAGCAAGGCGCACAGCGTTTATCTTATCGCTCCATGCCCGATGCCTTTTTCACAACGGACAACTGACCACGGACAACAAACTCCTCTTAGGCACGTTATGAACATCCTCGATTTCATACTCCTGACCATCCTGGCTGCAGCCCTGATTCGCGGCCTCGTCCGGGGTATGATTAGACAGGTGGCCGGTCTGCTGGGACTTCTCGCTGGCTTTGTGGTGGCCGGTCATCTGTACCTCCAGATGCTCCCACTCCTTCGGCGCCACTTTCCGTCCGCACCTTACCTCGAGGTACTCAGTTACGCTGTTACTTATGCCGCTACTTGGCTGGCTGTCGTCTTCCTGGGTTACCTCTTCGTCAAGCTCAGTCGGGCTATGCTCATGGCTTGGGCGGATCGTCTCCTGGGCGGCGCCTTCGGCCTCTTCAAAGGAATGGTGGCAGCCGTTGTCTTGGTCGCAGTGTTGACCCTATTTCTCCCTAGCAAGTCGCGGATCCTGGGAGATTCTCTGCTCTCGGTGCACATCCAGAAGGTCGGTTATTATCTGGTACGGCTAACTCCAAAGGAATTGCGCGACCGGTATCAGAAAAGCCATGAGACCCTCGTAGGTCAACTGAAACAAGAAGAAATAACCCGTTCGATAAAGAAAAAAATCAATCGCTGAACACCGCGTGCTGCCTTGAGGAAAAAATGTCTGAGCCCGGAAAAGAATTCGAGAGGTTGCTGGATCTCATAGGCCAGTTACGAGCCGAGGACGGCTGCCCGTGGGATCGTGAGCAAACGCCGGCTACCATCAAACGCTACCTCCTTGAGGAAGTCTATGAACTGGTGGATGCAGTGGATCACCACGCTCCCGATCAGGTCGCGGAAGAGCTTGGCGATCTGATCTTCATGGCGATTTTTTTGGCCCGCCTCTATGGAGAACAAGACCAGTTTCAAATGGAGCAGGTACTGCAAAGAGTGGGCGAGAAAATGGTGCGAAGGCATCCCCACGTCTTTGGCGATCGCAAGGTAGACTCTGCCCGACAAGTCAAACTTAATTGGGAGGAGATTAAACGCCAGGAAAAGCCCCAAGAACAACTTGGTGCTCTCCTTGGTGATATCCCTCGTGCACTTCCTGCCCTCATGCGCTCATATCGCACCCTCTCAAGACTGGGTCGATCCCTGCGGCGGCCCCTCCGCCAAGATATCCTTGTTTCTGAGTTGCACCAATCTTTCTCAATGCTACTTGAGCAGAACGTTCAAGATAATCAACTTTCGCTGGCGCCCGTTTTGGGCAAATTGCTCTTACTGCTGGTGGCCTTCACTCTCCCTGCAGGCATCCGGGCAGAGGAAGAGCTCACAAAGAGCCTGGAGCGTTTCTGCCAACAGCTTGGAAAAGTGGAAGATAACTTAGTAGAGGAGGGAGAAAATTGGCAGGAACTTACAGAGGAACAAGAGCGGTCTCTTTGGGGGAACCTCTGAAGCCTGCGGCTTCTAGCAGGCAGCGAGCAGCTTGCAGCCCATTGATAAGGTCAAGGAATTAGATTTCTTTCTTCCTGCCTCCTGCCTTCTGCCAGCTGAACGAAAAACCCTTGGCCGTGCACCCCACGTCGGGCTTAGCTTTTCCAAGAGCCGCCTGCGTTGTAGCTCTGATCAGAGGTGACCACGACACAAACTGCAATACTTACCGCTGCTTCCTCCCGGACCTGACGGGGTTCGTATCCGTTTGTTGCGCAGTGTCCAATCAGCACCAACCACAGACAGGCCCCGGTCCGACTAATACTCTCCATGGGGGATTCAACCCCGCATAAGCGGATTTCGGGCTACAGGGCACCGCTAACTCCCCGTCTAGCACGACCAAGGGCCGATCAATTCTGCTCAACAATCTTATCATAAATCTATTCTATCGCAACCGGAGGTTGCTCCTACAAAACGTGCAGTTTTATTCACCTATAAACCCTTGGATCCTTTGTGTACTTTGTGCACTTTGTGGTGGAGCCTGCTTATTGCTCGATTGGATTGTATTGCTCTAGAATTGGGATCAGTTCATCAAAATGGGAGACATGATGAGCTGCCTTAAGCTCTTCATTGCGGTAAGCGACAAAAAGTACGCTTGCGCGTTCACTTGTCTCCCGGTCAACATCAGAATCACCAATGTAGCATGCTTCTTCAGGCATGATATCAAAATAGGAAAGAATTTTGATGACTGATTCTGGGTGTGGCTTGGGATTGTGCACATCAAGGGATGTAACCACCAGGTCAAAATATGGATTCAGTCCAAATCTCTCCAGCAACTGGCCCATTGTCCGGGTTCGGCTGGTGGCGATGGCAGTCTTGTAGTGACGGCGGAGCTGCTCCAAACACTCCATTAAGCCAGGCTCCAAAGTAAGCAACGCTATGAGGGGTTCATAGTCCATTTTCTGCCACAACCGCTCTGCTTCCCGAATCAGGCTGTCATCGCCGAGGAGAAATTTCAAAGACTCTTGAAGCGTGTGGCAGTGTACGTAATCGAGCTGGTCCTCGTTGAGCGCCGCCTTGTTAAAGTGAGACAAAAACTGATTATACAGGCTGGCATTTGCCGCTCGCGAGTCAACGATTACGCCATCACAGTCGAAGATTACAGCCTTGATGGCTCCATCGGAACCGAACTCTCCCTTGTCAACGGTGTTCCTACTCATCTTCCTCCCAGAGTCTCTCGCTTTTGATTCCCTTCAGGAAACGTTCGTTGCTGCTTCGATTCTTCTTAAGCTGCCGGAGGAATTTTCGCATCTCACCATCCGGAAACATGGAGTTGAGATCGCGCTCTGCTTCCCGAAATACCCGGTTCAGGTCTACATTTTCTGTCTCAGTTTCGGTTTCTTCCTCTTCTAGATTCTCACCCTGCTGTTCGTCCATGCATCCCTCCGAAACTGTCAGTTATTGGCCAGTCGTCAATTATCCTCAGTGATTTATTAAAAAAGGGCATCTTATCCTATTTAGACAAGATGCCCATGATAAACGTGTTTCTGCGAACTAAAGCTTCGTGACGTTCTCGGCCGCAGGGCCTTTGTTGCCCTCTCCCACGTCAAAGCTCACCCGGTCACCTTCATGAAGAGTTCTGAAACCGGACATGTTGATGGCGGAGTGATGAACAAATATGTCCCCACCGTCATCTTGCTCAATGAAGCCGTACCCTTTCCTTTCACTAAACCACTTAACAGTTCCTTCTGCCACAGCGAAAACCTCCTAAAAAATTTTGTTCCAAGCCCCAGGCCGCCACTCTGGCAAGGGAAACAATCCTCAAAAGCCTAACTGACTTGCGAACGAAAACGCTTAAGCAGCTTTATATAGTACAGAAAAGTACAGGGGTCAAGCGCGGAAAAGAGTCGAGAAATTCTTGCTCACCTTCCACAACAGCAACTATTTTACCCGAAAGGTAATCCGTCCTCGAGTCAGATCATACGGTGACAGTTCAACTGTCACCTTGTCTCCGGTAACAATCTTTATGTAATACTTGCGCATCTTGCCGGAGATATGGGCCAGGACCCGGTGCCCGTCGGCCAATTCCACCCGAAACATGGCATTGGGTAGAGTCTCCACCACTGTCCCCTCAACCTCTATTGCTTCTTCCTTTGGCATTAACTCCCTCAATGAAAGGGCCCCTTCAGCCTTTTGTGCTGAATCCTCAAAGTGAGCGGCCCTGGTTTTAAATGTACACAAATCTAAGTGAAGTGCTGTTAAATCGAGCTAACTAAAGCTTAAATAATCTCATTTGTCAATGGCTGAGGATGAATCATGAAAAATACGCTTACCACCAAACATTGATGACTTAAATATCTATGGGCTCAATCAGGCGATGCGGTCAGCGGCCGATTGGAGCCGCAAAGGGACAGCAAAGCTGTTTCGTTGCGGCTCTGATGCATTGCTAGGCCCTTGGTTTACGGCATGGTAGCCATCCTCGCAAAGTTTCCCAGCGCTTTCTCTATTTTCTTAATAATTTCGTCACATTCCTTTATGCTGTGGCGGCTTGCCAGATATTTCGGGTCATTATAGGATAGCCATACTTGCCCCGCTTCATCTTGCCAGATGAGAGCTTTTTGTGGCAGATCGATGGCAACGCTCTGGCCACACTGCATCAGTGGTGTGCCCACCTTAGGATTGCCGAAGATAATCAATTCGGTCGGGCGTAGCTTTTTCCCAACCTTTTGCGCCCCTTCTGCATGATTGATTCTTATAAACACAGTCATGCCTTTTTCCCTCAGTATGTTTTCGAGGCGGTCCACTGTGGTCTTTACATCATGGGAACTTTTTATGCTAATAATGCCATTGTCAGCATAAGTCACTGAAGCAAAGAAGAATATTGCCATGAGGGTGCAGAGTAAATATCGCATAGTTGATCCTCCTCTTCGGTTTAATCAAGAACAAATGAAGCCTAACCGTTAATTGGGCAAAATTTCTTCTGCATATTCTCATAGTAATAGCAAAATAACAAATTCCAAGCACCAAATCTCAGGATTTCAGTGTTCAGGTTTCAGCTTCTGTATTTTTTTCCTGACACCTGACACCCGACACCTGAAACCTCCATAAAAGCTCCCAATCTTTACCTGCAAAGCCATGCACCTCTGACCCCCGCCAGGCGGGATCCTGAATAAAAAGTCAAGTACATTATAGATAGTTGACTTTCTGGTGTTTTCATTGCAAGCAATATATAATAGACTGAAGTTTTGTATGCATTATTAATGTACTGGCCTAGCTGAACTATACCCTCACATCTATGGACGGAATGGGTTTCGAAACTACCAAAACGAAAAACCTTTAAATCTTGCTATGCGCTCTGCGCATAGCGCTACGCGAAAATGGACACAATGACCTACGATACGCTGGTGATCGGCAGTGGCATCGCCGGCCTCACCTTCGCCCTCAAGATAGCGGATCGCCGCAAGGTTGCGGTGGTGACAAAGAAGGAGAAGGTCGAAACCAGCACCAATTACGCCCAAGGAGGAATCGCTTCGGTGCTAAGCCCTGACGATTCTTTTGACCTCCATATTCAGGATACCCTGAACTCGGGAGACGGCCTGTGTAATCCTGATGTGGTCGAGATGGTAATTAAAAACGGCCCCAATCGCATCCAGGAACTGGCCGAAATGGGTGTACGCTTTCAATTGAGTCAGCAGGATTCCGTCCCCTTCGATCTCGCTCGCGAAGGCGGGCATTCCCGTAGCCGCATCGTCCATTCCCAGGACATGACTGGCAGGGAGGTGGAGAGAGTTCTGGTTGCCATGGCCGAGAACCATCCCAACATTTCGATTTTTGAAAACCATATTGCCATCGATCTGATTATCGAATGCCACTTGCTCAAGAGGGGGTCGCGGACCACCCAGCGCCAGGAGCGCTGCTGGGGAGCATACGTTCTCGATATTGAGGGAAATCGTATCCTCACCTGTCTGGCAAGAGATACTTTGCTCTGTACCGGCGGTGCTGGCAAAGTGTATGTCTACACCAGCAACCCGGATGTGGCCACAGGAGACGGTGTAGCCATGGCCTACCGAGCCGGGGCAGAAATAGCTAACATGGAATTTGTCCAATTCCACCCCACCTGTCTTTATCACCCCCACGCAAAAAACTTTCTCATTTCTGAAGCGGTGCGTGGCGAGGGGGGACGTCTCATTGACAAACGAGGCCATGATTTCATGGCTAAATACCACCCACTCAAGGATTTGGCCTGTCGTGACGTTGTAGCCCGCGCCATAGACACCGAGATCAAACAAAGCGGTGACGACTGCGTATACGTTGATATCAGCCACCGTGACGCTGATTTCCTCCGGCGGCGATTTCCTGGCATTAATGAAAAGTGCTTGTCTCTTGGGATCGACATCACCCGGGATTCCATACCTGTCGTTCCAGCGGCCCATTACATCTGCGGTGGTGTGCGGACCGATAAATATGGACGCACCAGCATCCAGCATCTTTACGCCCTGGGAGAATCGGCCTGTACTGGGCTTCATGGAGCCAACCGGTTGGCCAGCAACTCTCTCCTGGAAGCTCTGGTCTTTGCGCACAATGCTGCTGCAGACATTAACAGCCAGCCCAGTGCACCCACAGAAAAAGTCTCCTTTCCCGAAGTTCCACCCCTGGAGATGCCGTTGAACGCCAATGACAGCGAGATGGTGCTTATCGCCTATAACTGGGACATAATCCGGCGTCTGATGTGGAACTACGTGGGTATCGTCCGTAAGGACAACCGTTTGCGTCTGGCACAAAATCACTTAGCCCAGATTCAACGGGAGATAAACGAGCACTATCCAAACATCAGCCTCAACAGTGATCTCATTGAACTGAGGAATCTGGCTACCGTGGCGGAGTTGATTGTAAACTGCGCTCTAGAACGCCACGAAAGCCGGGGGCTGCATTTTAATATCGACCATCCCCAGAAAGATGACGATCGCTGGCAGCGGGACACCACAATCCGCCTCGACCAGTGGTCCTGATATGATATGGGATGTGCGATGTGGGCTAGAAACTCGTCTCTACCATCTCACATCCCACATCTTGTAAGCCTTCGCCGATAAAAAAAAGCCCTGGGAGACCCGGGGCTTTTCATTTTCTCCATTTTCTAGAGAAGACTAATCTATGGGATTGAGCTCTCTCTCCCTTGGAAACATGGGCAGATAGCGATAGGAAAGCGAGAGCAGGAGCGCCCCGTATGCCAGCACGCCAACAGTGGGTGCCCACTCCTGCCAGGTGGGTACGTAGATTTGCAGCTGTTCGAAGGGCAATACCGGCAACGCCAGGTTCTGTACGGTGAAGACGAAGCGGTTGATCACAATGCCGGTGCAGTTCAGAACGCAGGCAACGATCAGTAAGACATCATCCTCCCTGGCTTTCGGGATGAGCAGAATAATGGCCGGGAGAACACCGCAGATACCCAGTTCAGCGACAAGGAGCCACATGCCGTACGGCCCCTGGAAAAACTCGGCAAAACTCATTCCCATTTTCGGTGCCGTGTGAGTTGCCCACCACCAAGTATCCAGGAACTTAAAAATGAGGTAAAAAGTGAGCAGGTACCCGCTAACCTTGGCCAGCAGCGAAATGGCCTCACGCCGTACCAGCTTTTTACGCGATACACCCTGCACCATCTTGCATACGAGAATGGTCAAGGCCGGGCCAGAAGCTATCGCTGAGGCTATAAAAAGAAAAAAGGTCCAGGGCCAGATGAAAAATCCCGCGCGGAAGGCGAATGGCCGCGCAAACATCACCCCGTAGAGACCACCCAGGGAACCTTGGTGGAAAAAGCTCAAAAAGGTTCCGGTGGCCGCAAACACCACCATTATCTCGTGTAAATTGTGGCTGAAATAGTGGAACTCGGGCACCTTGTCCAACTGTCGGTTTTCGAGAATTAAAGGTATGTATTCTACGGTTAGCACAATGGTGTAGAGGGTGATACAGAAAATCACTTCGGTGAGCATGGAGTGCACATTGGGATGCCAGAAAGAAAACCAGCCCCGCATGGGTTGTCCTATCTCCAGTAGCAGCACAACCTGGGCGCCGGTGTAGCAGATGAAGCCAACAACCACGGCCAAGTTGATGATATCCTTGAGTTCCTTCTTACCGATCACGTAAGTAAGAAAACCGGTGAAAAAGGCACCTGCTCCAAGAGCAATGATCGCCAGGTCCGCGGTGATATACAGACCAAAACCAAAAGAGTCGTTGAGGCCGGTCACATTTAGTCCCTTCCACAGGACCATGAACCCACCCAATACGCCCCAACCGATGACACCGAAAATCACCAGCAACCAGAGGCAGAAAACCTTAAATGAACAGCGCTTTACCCCTTCAGGAATGAGTGCTAAATCCATGGTTATCCTCTCTTCTCCATGGTGATGTTATCCTAACCTAAAGTACGTTATCTGCCAGCTTGCGAATCCAATCCTGACTGCTCAGGTAATAAACCTTGGGTTTGGTTTTAAGCCTTTCCAGGAGACGGAAGGCATGGCGACTCTTGGCCAGCTTGGCCACCTCGCTATTGGAATCCAACAGGTTGCCAAAGGTCATGGCCTTGGCAGGGCAAGACTCCACGCAGGCTGGTACGTATTCGCCCTCGTGCAGTTCACGGCGTCCCTCCATAAAGGCCCGATTTTTAGCTCGTTGTAAGCGGTGGACGCACATGGTGCATTTTTCCACCACCCCCCGCATTCTTGTTGAGACATCCGGGGTGAGCATTTCTTCCATGGGCTCAGGCCACTTAGGATCCCACCAATTGAAATAGCGTGCATGGTATGAACAAGCGGAAATGCAGTACCGACAGCCAATGCACCGTACCGGAATGTGGTTCACCAGGCCGGTCTCTTCGTCTCGTTGCGTGGCATTTACCGGACAGACAAAGGTACACGGCGGGTAAGGGTAAGGGTGATGGGATGAGTCGCAATGCTGACACGGTCTGGGCATGTAGGCCTTGCGGTGTTCCGGATAGGGCTTGCCGTTGTCGAGATAGAAGACCTCGAGCCAGGTAATGGAACGTAACTTGTTGGTCTCATCTTCTCTAAAAGAGACGTTGTTCTCCTGCTGGCAGGCCACAGAGCACGCCATACAACCGGTGCACTTGTCAACATCGATGACCATGCCATAGCGAACTCCGCTTGACTTGTTCCCACTCATTTCCTACCTCATACTTTGGAGATTTTCACCCGAGTTCCCCACCAAGTGACAAGGCCGGTGACCTGATCCTGCTGGGCCACCAGAATCACATTGGCGTTGACTCCTTTGCCCTTGATGTACGAATCGAAACCACTGTGTCCCAGACCAGTGGGGATAAAGACCACATCAGGCCGCGCCGCTTCAGTCAAGTGGACACGGACTTTGAGCGTACCCCGCTCGGTCTGAAGTGCAACCCGATCGCCCTCCTTAAGGCCCATGTTGGCAGCGGTCTTAGGGTTGACCTCGACAAAAGAGTCGTTCCCTTTTAGTTGGAAGTCAAAGAGCATTTTGGTCATAAACGGCGGATTTGCCACCGGACCGTTGGTGATGGCCATCGTCTCGTAGGGCATTAGAAGTAATGGATAATCACGCGGATCGCCAGCCGGCTCTACCGGTTTGAAATGCGGCAGGTAGGTGCGATCATTCCCCCTGATGCCAACCTGCCGCATTTTCTGGCTATAGAACTCGAATTTGCGCGAAGGGGTTGTAAAGGCCGACTCCCACGAGGGCATGGCCTCAGAGGTATCGAACCAGCAGGCGTGTTCGATAAGCTTCTCCCACAGGTCGTCAAAGGAATCATAGTTGGCGGCTAATTGTCGGCCCTGGCCGCCTTTCCACGGTTGCAGTCCTGGCTCATCCGCCACTTGACCCCGGCCAGCGTCAGCCAGTCCCTTCACCCGCTCCTTCAATGCTGTTTCATAATCGGACCAGGGAAAACTTGCCCCGACACTTCCGCCAAGGGATTTTGCCAATTGAATAAGCACATCGCCTGGATGTCTCACCTCAAACCGCGGGCTCAAAATTGGTTGGCTCAAGCCGAAGACCGCGTATTGCAGCCCTGGCGGTGTGGGTGCGTCTTCCAACCGCTCCAGGTAGGTCGGACCCGGAAGCACCAGATCGGCCAGCTTGGTGGTTTCGTCCATAAATGAAGAGAAGGAGACCAAGGTACCGATCCTGTCCAGGGCTGCCAGGAAGGGCTGGACATCGGCAAGGTCATGGGCGGGATTGGCCTCGTGCACCCAGAGCATTTCTGCAGGATAAAGGATATCTGCAGGATAAAGGTTCCCCTCGCTAACGTTTTTGACAAAGTTATTAAATAGCTGCCCTGGCAAGGGGAATTGGCTCCCTTTGGACCCATCTAATCTGGGCTCATTTTCGCCTGTCAGACTCGTAGCATCCAGTACCACTTTGGGCCATGGAGCCAGAGGTAGCTTTGGCGTCCTGGTTACTCCACCCGGCTTGTGTACGCTACCCACCAGTGCGTTGAGGCTCTGCACCGCAAGGAAATCATACATGCTACCCTGCATTCTCCCCTGTCCCCAGCCACTCAGGGCTACAGCCGGTTTGGTTCCCGCGAACTCCCGTGCCAGTCCAACAATTTTCTCTTTCCCCACTCCCGTGATTTCAGCCACCTCTTCCGGAGTATAGTTCTGGCGCAGCAGCCTTCTGAACTCATCGAAGCCGTGCGTATATTTGCTTACAAAGGTACGATCGTAACGTCCCTCACTCACGATTACTTGGGCAAGACCCAAAGCAAGTGCCGCCTCTGTACCTGGAGCAACAGCCACCCAGTCATCGGCCTTGGAAGCACTCAGCGAACCTCTCGTCGCCACCTGGATGATCTTGGTGCGATCTCGCTTGGGATTGCTCCGCCAACCACCAAATGCCATCATCATGCGATTGGGAGAACCCCAGCCTTCGATGTAGCCACTGCCAAAACTTACGACCATTTTGGCGTTTTCCAGGTCATAGCCGAGAGCACCGCTGTTTCCCTGGCTAACAAACAACCCCAAAGATTCTGCGTCAGCCGCAGCCGGCATCACCATGTAGTTCGGCGAGCCGTAAGCGTGGAGAAAACGAGCGAAGAGTTCGGGGACAGTGCCCTCGCGTTTACCGCTCACACAGACGAGGCCTCTGGCCTTTTGCCTCATGCGGCGCAGTTTGATGGAGAGGATCTCCAAGGCCTCATCCCAACTGATGGCTTTCATAGTCTCGAGGTCGCCCCGCTTACCTGTTTGCTGCAGTGGCGTTTCAATCCGGCTGGGACCGTACAAGTACTGGAGCCCGGCAGCGCCCAAGGGACAAATCCCTCCCTGGTTAACTGGGTGGGTGGGGTTGCCATCAATGTTGACCGCACGCTTTTCCTTAATGAGCCGAACCCTGACGCCGCAACCTCCGGGGCAAAGCTGACAAACAGTATTCGCCGTGGTGGCGCCACCCCTCTCCGGTGAAGGCCGCCAGAACCAGTTCTGGCTCCAGATGGCGGTGTCATCCGCCATTTTCCACGGCAGCGGCGACAACAGCGTTCCGCCCACCCCTCCTGCAATCAGTTTAACGAAGGCTCTTCTGTCTAATTTCATAAGATCCTTCCCCTTAAATGACTAGCCTCGCCTGCTCTTACTTATGACAGACGTCACAGCTGTTAGACACCTGCTCCCGGGCATGACAATCTTCACACACGTACATTTTCATGATTTCATTGGGGTAGCCAGTTAGCCGGTTAACCTTGACCGGAGGAGCCTCGGTCTCTTGCTCTACGTCCCGATGGCAGTCTGTGCATTCCATCTCCGCCATCTTCACATGAGCAGCATGCGAAAAGAAAACGTTGTCAGGTTGTCGCGAATAGGAAACCCAAGGAATCTCTTTCTCCGGCTCGACAAATTCTGACACCAGCATTGCCTCACTTTCGGTTTCTCCTTGAGGTTCTTCATGGCACTCAACGCAAGTAGCCAATTGGGGCTTGCCGGCATAAGTTCCATCGTCTCGGAAATAGTGACAATCTTCGCAACTCATGCCCGCCTCTTCCTGGTGGATGGCGTGGTTGTAATTGATAGGCTGGTATTGGGTAGAAAAAAGAAGTTGTGGGAATACAACCCAACCAACAAACAGTGCACCCGTGAAGCCTACTACAAAGAGAAGCCAGCCTAGTAGGCCCGAACTTTGTTGCTTGTTTTCTCCGGTCATGGAACGCCTCAATATGTTGGAGTGCTGGTATAAGGAATGAAAGGTGAGACATTGCGGCGAGATCACACTTCCCGGCCTGCATATTTCACCGGGGGAACGGAGTCAGGATCGCGCCAAATAAAGCTTTTTTTCACAAGATAAGTCTTTACTTTTCTACCGACTTCCCTCCTCTTTGTCAAGGGAAAAGGTTTTCAAGGGTCAGCCCTGTGGTGGTCTCCAAACCGGGACTTTTACCTGCCTTGACACCAGGGTAAGGATTTCCTTATTCTGGGATGAACTGTACTATTGTTGAAGTATTATTTCGCAAGCGAAGCTTGCTCCTACAGGAGTCACATTAATCTATGCATATACGAAAGGATAAACAATGGACCTGCGTCGACTAGAGGTCTTCTGCAAGATCTATGAACTGAAAAGCTTCTCTCGGGCGGGAGAGGCTTGTCTGCTCTCTCAGCCCACTGTGAGCGAGCACATTCGCCATTTGGAGACTCATCTGGAGGTGCGGCTCTTTGACCGCCTTGGCCGGGAGGTGGTGCCCACCCGCGCTGGTGAGATTCTCTATAATTACGCTCGCCGCATGCTCAATCTCAGACGAGAGGCAGGCCAGACTCTTGAACGTTACCGGGGAAAGATGTCTGGTGATCTGGAGCTAGGCGGTAGCACCATACCCGGCCAGTACATCCTTCCCTCCCTCATTGGCCGCTTTAAGGTGAACTTCGTAGATATTTTCATAAAGCTCGTCATTGCCGATACTATGAAAATAACCAACATGGTCCTCGATGGTGGACTGGAGCTTGGAGTAGTCGGGGCTAAAATAAAGAACAACAAACTACAGTTCGACCAGCTGTTTGACGATGAACTCGTGCTGGCGGTGTCACCCGACCACCGTTGGGCGAAACGGTCAGCCATCAGCTTGGAAGAGCTTCCACAAGCCCCCTTCATCATGCGCGAGCACGGTTCGGGAACCAGGATGACGATGTTGGAGATTTTTGAGCAGGCAGGGTTCGACCCAAAAAAACTCAAGGTAGTGGCGGAGATGGGGAGCACCGACGCCATCCGCCAAGCCATTAAGGCCAAGGTGGGAGTCTCGATTCTGTCGCACCGTGCAATTGCCGACGAACTGCAATTCGAGCAACTATGTCACATCCCCGTTAAAGGGCTTTCTCTTACCCGCCATTTCTATTTGGTCACTCACAACAAGCGCTCCAGATCACCAGTGGGCCAGGCCTTTGTGGATTACCTCATCGAGAATCGAGACAAATAAGAACCGAAATCCGAAATCCGAAATCCCACATCTGTTTAATATCCCTTAGCACTTGACAAAACCTCATCTATGTGTTTATTAAAAACGCCTTTATGGTCATATTTGCGCCCGCTCTGAGCATTTCCCTTTGCAAAGGCAGACATACAACAGCCGTCATCGGAGTGGGACAGAACAAGCGGTTCATAACGGAATAGTAAAACAATGAAACGGACGTATCAGCCAAGCAATACCCGGAGGAAAAGGACCCATGGTTTTCTGGTCCGCATGCGCAAAAAGTCGGGCCGGAAAGTAATTAGCCGCAGAAGGGCAAAGGGGAGGAAAAGGCTCGCCGTCTGAAGATTTGGGACGGAATTGCAAGAGTCAGGGAAACAAGATTTTGCCCAGGATCCGTATGGTAGCGTCGGCTCCGTTATTAAAAAGACGATTTTCTTTCAGGAGACACGAACGGTTGCGACGCCGGAAGGATTATGAGCTTGCCTTCCGCCACGGAAGCCGTCGCCATACTCAAAATTTCACCATCATCCTGCGGCCAAATGGACTGAAGTTTTCCCGTCTGGGAGTCACCGTTGGCAAGAAGGTAGGGAACGCAGTCAAGCGAAATCGAGTTAAACGCTGCCTTCGCGAGTTTTTTCGTTTACATAAGCACAAGTTGCCACCATCACATGACTTGGTGATAGTAGCTAAAAAAGACGCGGCGACGCTTGCTTATAACGACGTGCGCGAAGAATTAGCGGCCGTGCTAGTTAGAAACAACTGCATATGATCAAAGCATTTTTTCTCGCCTGTATTCGAGCTTACCAACTCTTAATTTCGCCATGGACAAGCCCGTCCTGCCGTTTTACTCCCACGTGTTCTGAATTTGCTCACCAGGCCATTACCACATTCGGTGTGGGCCGAGGCCTGGCACTTGCCTCCCGACGTCTCCTGCGTTGCCATCCGTTCCATGCTGGAGGTTACGACCCGATTGATAACCACCGGTGATCAGAAGACTTCTATGCCCGTCACTCAGCGGAGCGATAGTGGTTATCTCTGCTCTGGTTCAGTCCGGATTCAAAGGGCTGGTCCATAAGTGTACTTGAATTGACTGTGCCGAACTTTCTCATCTGTGGCAGGAGCTGTATAGTATGGAAAAACGCGTCTTGTTGGCGATAGTGCTCTGCATCATCGTGCTGGTTTTGTGGGAGAAGTTTTTCGTCCCGAAAAGGCAACCGGCTCCACCCAGTACCTCACCTGCGGTTGAGCAGGTTCCTCCGGCCCCAACCAAGCCTGACCAGGCAGAATCTACGGTTCCTAAAATCCCCACAAGTGGAGCTCCCGCACCCTCAACACCTTCTTTCCCAGCTCCGGCTCCTCACGCAGGTAGGGACGTGAGGGTAGAAACCCCGCTCTACCGTGCGGTGTTTACGGAAACCGGCGCGCGGCTTAAGAGTTTTGTTCTTAAACGCTATCGGGAAACCATAGAGGAGGATTCGCCGGGGAAGGAACTGGTCAAGACGAGCAGAATCGAGGATTTGCCCCTGGCATTCAATTTTGTGGATCGCCCGGTCGCAGCGCTGAACCTGGCCCCTTATGTGGCCGATAGCAAAACATCTGTGACGGTCAGCGAGGGCCAAAACCACACACTTACCTTCAGCTACGAAGCACCAGGCTGGTTGCGCATTACTCGTCAGTACCATTTCGTTGCGGACAGCTACCTGATCGATCTCTCCGTGAGCGTTGAGAACTTGGGCGACCCTTGGGAAAATGCCCCCACTCTCAGCCTCATTAGCCTGCCCCTCTCCGCCGGGGGCGGAAGCCGCTACACCTTTCAAGGGCCCTCTCTTTTGGTAAACAATGAATTGGAGGAAGTGAAATTTAAAAAAATCAAAGGGGAAGAAAAATTTCCTGGTCCCATTGATTGGGTTGCCTACACTGGCCAGTATTTCATCATGGCTCTGCTACCTGTGAACCTCACTCCCAATCATGCTCAGCTTGAAGCCCTGGATGCAGCCACCCAGATGGTGGGGGTTACCTTAATTGGCCCTAAAATAGCTCTTCAACCCGGAGTCCAACAGCAATTTAACTACAAGCTTTACCTCGGGCCCAAGGAGGTAAACACTCTGAAAGCCGCTGACCCCAGGCTTGCCAAAGCGGTTAATTTTGGTTGGTTTGATATCATTGCGCAACCACTGCTTGTCTGTCTGAAGTTCTTCAACCGCTATCTCCACAACTACGGGTACGCTATCATCTTACTAACCCTGCTCATTAAGCTTCTTTTCTGGCCACTCACCCATAAGAGCTATGTGTCCATGAAGGCAATGAAAAAACTTCAGCCAAAAATGCAAAAAATAAGGGAAAAATATAAAGATGACAAAGAAAAGATGAACCAAGAGGTCATGCAAATGTACCGGACCCATAAGGTAAACCCCATAGGAGGCTGTTTGCCTATGGTCTTGCAGATTCCGGTCTTCTTTGCCTTATATCGGCTGCTCTATAGCTCCATAGCCATTCGTCATGCTCCCTTCCTCTGGTGGATTAATGATCTGGCGGCGCCGGATCGGTTCCCGATTGGAGTCCAAATCCCTTATCTCGGTAATGGACTTCCTATACTGACCGTGCTTATGGGCGTCTCCATGTTTGCCCAACAGAAGATGTCACCCACCGGCGGTGACCCCAAGATGGAGAAGATGATGATGATGATGCCTGTGGTCTTCACCGTCTTTTTTGTGAACTTTCCCAGCGGTCTGGTACTTTACTGGCTGGTCAACAACATTTTGTCCGTTGGTCAACAGTATTACATCAACAAAAAAACAGCCTGATTGTGTCTACTGTTGACTGTTACTGAGAGCTTATTTTACTGTTCGGTTTGTGTATTGCGGAGGAAACCATGTCTACCATGGAAATAGAGGAAAAATCAGTTGAGGAGGCCATTGAAACGGCTTGTCAACGTCTAAACCTTAGTGCGGACCAGCTGAAAATTGAAATTGTTTCCCAAGGCTCATCCGGCATCTTTGGCATTGGTACCAGAAAAGCAAAGATCCTGGTGTCACCAAAAGAATCCCGCGATGATACTTCGCTTGAAGAAGCGAGAGAAATTCTGGAAAACATTCTGGCCCACATCCAGGTTCCAACCACTGTGCAAGCTACTTGGGCGGAAGACCGGATCAAATTGGACATATCGAGCAACGGCTCCGGCCTGCTCATAGGAAAGAGAGGCCAGACCCTCCAATCTTTGCAGTTTATTGTCAACAAGATTTACAACCGGCAAGCATCCAAAAAGGCCCACATTGTTGTGGATACAGAAAATTATCGGGAGAGGAGACGCAAGGCCCTTACCGAGGTGGCTCTGAATTTGGGAAACCGCGCTAAGAAATCTGGCAAACCGGCAGCCAGCAGCCCCCTCAGCTCCCACGACCGCCGCATCATTCACCTGGCCTTAAAGGACGATCGCAAAGTGCGGACCCAAAGCAAGGGGGATGGGGCCTTGCGTAAAGTGGTGGTCTTTCCCGTGAGAAAAGAACACTCTGGAGAAAAACAGACCACTTCACGTAACTCATAGGCCCAACCTCCATCCGGGCCCAGTGGTTCCGGGGCAATGAAACTCTGCGAGTCATTCGAGGATACCATTGCCGCCATCGCCACCCCCATAGGCGCTGGCGGTATCGGCATCATAAAAATTAGTGGCCCTGAGGCATGGGCTATTGGCCGCCGACTGTTTGACCAATCCGGTTCTCTGGAAACCATACAATCCCACCACCTTTATCACGGCCACATCGTTGACTCCAAAACTGAAAAGACCGTGGATGAGGTGCTTGTCAGCTTCATGCGCGCACCCTCAACCTACACCCGGGAAGACGTGGTCGAGATCAATTGTCACAGCGGCTTCGCTGTCCTAGACCGCATTCTAGGCCTGGTAACTCGGGCTGGTGCCCGGTTGGCAGAACCTGGAGAGTTCACCCGTCGTGCTTTCCTAAACGGGCGCCTTGACTTGACCCAGGCTGAGGCGGTCTTAGACCTGATTCATTCAAAAACCAGGCGAAGTCTTGATCTTGCCAGCGAGCACCTTAGAGGTGGGCTCCAAACCATTATCACAGAACTGCGTGACCACCTCCTGGACATTCTTGCCATGCTGGAGGCAGCCATCGATTTTCCGGATGAGGATTTGGAAATTTTGGCAAGTGAACATCTGGCCACACGCTTCCGTCAGCAGGTACGGGATCCCATAACCCAATTACTGGAGCACTATGAGGATGGTCGTATCCTGCGGGAGGGTCTGGCGGTAATCATCGCCGGCAAGCCTAATGTTGGAAAATCCAGTTTGCTCAATAAGCTCCTTCGCTCCAACCGTGCCCTGGTTACTCCCGTTCCTGGCACCACCCGTGACGTTATTGAAGAATCCTTTAGCCTGAGAGGAATTCCATTGAGGCTCATGGATACCGCAGGTCTGCGCCAGTCTGAGGAGCTTGTGGAGAAACTGGGCATGGAGTTTACCAGAGAACGGTTGGCTCAGGCTGACCTGGTACTGTTCCTGTTGGACCGAAGTACCCCACTGGCACCTGAGGATCTGCAGATTTACAGAGACATTGGCAACAAACCCAGGCTTCTTGTCCTGAACAAGGTAGACCTTGAAGCCCATCCTGATTTTGCCGCCATCAGGGACCGTTTTCCTGAAGAGACCATCGTGGAGACCTCTGCACTTTATGGCGATGGTATGGAAGAATTGAAGGACGCCGTTTTCCTCTCCATTCTCGGGGGACGGCTCGATACAGAGACCTCAATAGTAGCTCCCAACCTACGGCACAAGCTGTGCTTGGAGCGAAGTCTGGAGGCAGTGAACCGGGGGCTGGAATTGCTTGATGATCAGTCTTCCCCAGAACTCATCGCTTTTGAAGTACAGGAGGCTCTGGCCCACCTGGGAGAGATTGTTGGTTTGACCACAACCGAAGATTTATTGGATCAGATCTTTAGCCGATTTTGCCTTGGAAAATAAGGTGGACAAAGACAGACTCACCCGTTTGTTTCTGCAGGCGTCTCAGGAGGTGAGAGTCTCCCTGAGCACGCAGCAAGTTGAGCTTTTCTGGCTCTACCTCCAGGAGCTTCTGGAGTGGAACAGGACTTTTAGCCTCACCGGCATAAAAAATCCTAATGATATCATTATCAAGAACTTCATTGACTCTCTCACTCCTCTTCCATACCTAGACAGTTCTGGCAGGCTTCTGGATATCGGTTCAGGAGCGGGCTTTCCCTCCATTCCCCTCAAGATCAGTTGTCCTGAGCTTGAAGTTCAACTGGTGGAGGCAAGTCGAAAAAAGGTCTCTTTTATAAAACACCTCATTCGCACCTTGGGGCTCGAGGGGGTCTCCGTAGTCCACAGCCGCGTTGAGGAAATGGAACAACCACAGAGACCTTTTCGCACCATCATCTCCCGTGCTTTTCGGCGGCCGGCACCACTGCTCCAGTTGGTCTCGCCCCTTTTGAAGTCGAGCACCACGCTGATTGCCATGCTAGGGCCCACCACGAGAGCGGAACACAATGAGCTCGAGGATCTCGCCTTAGCAGAAAGTCTTGAGGTCAGTCGGATAGTATCACTGGAACTTCCCCACGGCCGAGGAGGGAGAACACTCGTTTTTTTCAACAAGGCGTAATTCCAACATGAGTGGGATAATTCTTGGAGGTGTGCTGAAAGTTGGAGGATCGGCGCTGCGCGCCTTGAGGTTGGAGGCAAAAGCATCTGCCTCAAACCTCTAACCTTGAGCGCAGCCTAAAGGCGGAGCGGCCCTCAAGCGAAGTCCCTTTCAGGGACTGAGCGAGCCTGGATCAAATGTGGCCCAAACAGGAATATGATCGGAAGGTTTGACCAGAGCACGCTGCTCTTTGTCCATGCCGCATTCTACACTGAAAGCAGTCAGTGACATCGTTGCCCATATGTGGTCGATCCTTAACCCCATGTCACGCCGGAAAGCGCCAGCCCTGTAGTCCCACCAGCTATAGAGTCCGCTTTCTTCATGGTGTCGGCGAAAGACATCCTCAAAGCCCCAGCTCTTCAATTCTTCCAGCGCAGCCCGCTCTTCGGGGTGGAAGCCAATCTCCCCCTCCATCTCATCGGCATCGTAGACATCGCGGGGCTCGGGGGCGATGTTAAAATCTCCGGTTAAAATCAAGAGTTTCTCGGGAACGTGCAAACTCTCCAAGTAATTACGGAGCTGGCTGATGAATTCTAGCTTATAGGCAAACTTGGGCGAATCCGGGGCTGAGCCATTGGGAACATAAACGTTTACCACTCTCACTCCACCTATTGTTGCAGCAACCAATCGTTTCTGTCCCTCTGCCTCATAGTCCGGAAACCCTGTCAGGACTTCGGTCATGTCGTGCTTGCTGACGATGGCCACCCCGTTGTAGGTCTTCTGCCCACTGACAGCCAATCGGTAGCCCAGAGTCTCAAAGGAGGCGGCGGGAAATAGTTCATCGGTGACCTTTATTTCTTGCAGACAGAGAACATCAGGTTGCGCTTGGTCCATCCAGTTCAAGACCGCTTCCAACCTCACTCGAATCGAGTTCACATTCCAGGTCGCTATTTTCATTACGATCTCCGACTATTAGATACTGGATTTCAGTAACGAGTTTTCGGAAATTAGTTGATTAGAGAATTAGGGAATTAGTTGAAGGCGTTAAAGGCTATGAAATCACTTGATCGCGGCTAAAAGCCGCTCCCACATAAGAATTTCTGTCTTCTGTCCTCTGCCTGCTGCTCGCTGCCTGCTGCCTGCTGCCCTCTGCCGCCTGCCTGCTTTTTTTAAATCCGCAATCCGAAATCCGAAATCCGCAATCCTTCCTCCCCCTTGCCCTGAGGCTACTGAGTTATTATATTTATTGTAATTCCTAGTGAATGAGGAGGAATATTATGCCAATCTTCGAATATAACTGCGAAAACTGTAAATATACCTTTGACAAACTGGTGATGCACCAGGAAACCAACGTGAACTGCCCGCTTTGCCAGGGAGATGTTAAAAAGCTCATGTCCACCTTTGCAGTCGGAACTCCTGACAATGGAACCAGCAAGATGCCATCTACTCCGGGTCGCCCGATGTGCACCACTTGCTAAGTTTGTACCATCTGCCTGGAAAGCTGGTTGGAGTCAGGTGGATTGCCGCCAGATTCAATGGGCCTCAATTGGCGGATAGGCAACACCACGCTGCCACCACGCCACCGCCTCCCTGAAAAGCCGGCGGAACCCTGGAGTACCGCCCAATCCCTTACGGCCAAAATTGTAATTTATCTCAATGAAGACCGGTGGACCGCCATCCGGAAACATCAGATCGAAACCGGCAAGGTTTATCCCGGTGAGATGGCAAAATTTGGCAACTGCGCCCAGGCCGGAATACTGCAACTCAGGGAAGATCTCTGGGCGGATATCTCCACCGCGACAGGCATTGTTATAGAAGTTGCCGCCCCCTACCCGAAAATAGCTTACCATTTTCGCACCCACCACAACCACTCGGAGATCCATGCCGCCATGTTCCACCCACTGTTGTAACAGGAGTGGCGCTTCTGCAGGGAGGCGAGCAAGACCGTTCAGCAGATCGTTGCGGCTGGTTACAGGAAAAACCGCACTGCCCCCGCCACCCACATCTCCTTTGAGCACGAAGGGATAGTCCAGGGGGAGGGTCGTTGCCTCAGCTTCCGCGACGCTTTGAGGACTCGGATAAACAATGGTTTTCGGGTGGCGGACTCCAAGACTACGAAAGAGCATTGCCTGCTTGGTCTTTCCTGGATATTGGTACCGGGCGTCAAGATTAGGAAACCGGTTTGGCGCCAGGGCAGCAATCTTCCGATAACGTTTTTCAGTTGCACCCCGGGGCATGACCACCCCACGTGCAAAGCGGATCATCCGAGCCACTTCTGGATCATCAACAGGAGCCAGATTGGGTAGATTCTCCTCCAGAGGTACCAGATGATTCATGGATAAAAAGTAGCCGGTCATTGTAAATGCCTAAAATGAGCTAAAGTGTCTAAAATGTCTAAAATTTGAAGGGCACATAGCTACAAGAGGGTATATGAAAAGAGCGGTTGCCGCGTCTCCGATTCTCCGCATCGCCGTGTCGTTCCTCTCTGCCAGCTGCTAGCTGCCTGCTGCTTCCTGCCTGCTGCCTGCTGCCCGCTGCCTCCTGTCCTCTGCCTGCTGGTCAACCAAGGAGCCATCCACAAAAGTCTTTTACATTTACGGCAAGATGCGGTAACATCGCCAAAATCAAGTAAGTTCATTTTATCACAATTTTGTGCAAACAAACTACTACTTCCAAACATTGAAGGCTCCACTGCTTTCTGAGTATGAGAGAAAGGGAGTTTTGTCATGGAAAAATCGGACGGGATCACTGATGTGGGCGAGATGAAGGACAGAATGATGATTGATCTGTTCAAGAAAAAGCTTCAGGAGGCGAAAACTGACCTCGCCCCATTGCGGGGGACCTGGAACGAAGCCACCGAAATTCTCAAAGCCCACTTCGGCAAGATCACCCGCACCATGGTAAGTAATGAGAATAAGCTACGAAATCTCTATCAAGCCGCCATCGACGAACTGAAGAAAGAAGGCGCCTAACCGATCCAACTGCTAGCCACATTTGGGGCGAGACGAGTGAGATAGGAAAGTTATTCGTTAATCGTTATTCGGCTGTTTTCAAAGAATTCCTTTTCAGGGTTAACATTCCAAGTCATTGGAGGTTAGTCTCCCGTATAACTAATAACGTATAACCTATAACCTGCATCATCCCTGCTTTCCCTGAGCGACTCGACCTGAGCTCGTCGACAGGTCTTGTCGAAGGGCTGCCTGCTGCTCGCTGCCTCCTGCCTGCTGGATCAGACCGCCTCCGGAACTGCTTTATCCCTTTCCTCCGGCGCAGTCACCTCGAAGACAATCCCTTGCTCATCTGTGCTCAGACGTAGCCGACTGCCATCCTCCACCTCGTCGGCCATGATCTTTTTGGCCAATGGTGTTTCCACCATTTTTTGAATCACCCTCTTCAAAGGACGAGCACCGTAAACCGGATCGTAGCCTCGCTCCGCCAGCAGTTTCTTGGCCTCATCGCTAAACTCGAGTTCAATCCGCCGATCCTCAAGGCGTCGCTGGAGCCAGGTTACCTGGATATCAACAATCTGGGCCAACTCCTCTTGGCTGAGAGCGTGGAAAACCAGGGTCTCGTCCACCCGGTTGAGAAACTCAGGACGGAAATGCTGGCGCAAAGCCTCCAGCACCCGCTGACTCATGCTCTCGTGGCTCTCCTCGTCCGTACCGGTGTAGTCAAGAATATATTGGCTACCAACGTTAGAGGTCATGATGATAATGCAATTCTTGAAATCCACGGTGCGGCCATGGGAATCGGTGAGGCGCCCATCATCCATGATCTGTAGGAAGACACTGAACACATCGTGATGGGCCTTTTCGATCTCGTCAAATAGAATGACTGAAAAAGGTTTGCGTCGCACCGCTTCAGTGAGCTGGCCACCTTCCTCATAACCCACGTATCCCGGCGGCGCCCCGATGAGACGGGCCACAGTGTGTTTTTCCATATACTCGCTCATGTCGATCCGCACCATGTTGTTTTCATCATCGAACAGATTCTCCGCCAGGGCCCGGGCAAGCTCCGTCTTTCCCACTCCGGTGGGCCCAAGGAAGATGAAGGAGCCAACCGGGCGGTTTGGGTCTTTGATTCCGGCGCGAGAGCGGATTACCGCCTCAGCCACTGCTTTGACCGCTTCATCCTGGCCAACCACCCGTTCGTGCAGGTGATCTTCGAGCTTCAATAGCTTCTCCCGTTCTCCCTCCACCAACCTGGTCACCGGTATGTGTGTCCAACGGGAGACGATTTCCGCAATCTCGTCATCTGTGACCTCTTCGCGCAGCAGCCGGCCTGTGTCCTGTTTGCTTGCCAGCATTTCCTCCTCAGCTTTGAGTCTTTGTTCCAGCTCCGGCAACCTACCGTGCTGCAATTCCGCGGCTCGATTGAGATCATAGTTGCGCTCGGCCACGGAGATATCGTACCTCAGCTTCTCGATCTCTTCGCGCAGGGCTTGAACCTTGTGGATGGCAGCCTTTTCCGCCTCCCACTGGGCCCGCATGGAATCTGTTTTGGTCCGCTGTTCGGCCAGTTCCTGGCGCAAGGTTCCCAGCCGGTCCTTGCTCGCCGTATCCTTTTCCTTTTTTAGGGCGGCTTCTTCTATTTCCAGCTGCATTACCCGCCTGGTCACTACATCCAGTTCGGTGGGCATGGAATCCATCTCTGTACGAATGGTGGCACAGGCCTCGTCCATCAGATCGATGGCCTTGTCCGGTAAAAAGCGGTCGCTGATGTAACGGTTGGATAGGACCGCCGCGGTCACCAGCGCACTGTCCTGGATCCTGACCCCGTGATGGACCTCATAGCGCTCTTTCAGTCCACGCAGAATGCTTATGGTGTCTTCAACCGTGGGCTGATCCACCATCACCGGCTGAAAGCGCCGCTCGAGGGCAGCGTCTTTTTCTATATATTTGCGATACTCATCCAGAGTGGTGGCGCCAACACAGTGCAACTCTCCCCGGGCCAACATGGGCTTCAGCATGTTGCCCGCGTCCATGGAGCCTTCGGCCCGGCCCGCCCCGACGATGTTGTGCAGTTCATCAATGAAAAGCAGAATGGAGCCCTCGCTCTCTTTAATTTCCTGTAACACTGCCTTGAGTCGTTCTTCAAATTCACCACGAAACTTGGCCCCTGCCACCAAAGCACCCAAATCCAGGGCAAAGATGATCTTATCCTTGAGCCCTTCAGGCACATCGCCTTTGACTATGCGGTGAGCCAGTCCTTCGACGATGGCGGTCTTCCCCACCCCAGGCTCACCGATGAGTACCGGGTTGTTTTTGGTCTTTCGCGAAAGTATGCGAACAACCCTCCTGATCTCGCTATCGCGACCGATCACCGGATCTAGTCGCCCTTTCCGGGCTTCCTGTACCAGATCGCGCCCGTAGCGCTCCAAGGCCTCATAAGTAGACTCCGGCGTGGCACTGGTCACCCGTTGATGGCCGCGCACTTGGGTGAGCGCCTGCAGGAAACGATCCCTGGTGATGTCAAGATTCTTGAAGATGCGTCCGGCCTCCGTGGCCGTCCCCTCATCGATGAGTGCCAGAGCAAGGTGTTCTACTGAAACATACTCGTCTTTTAGTCTTTTGGCCTCCTCTTCCGCCTTTATCAGAATGCGGTTGAGTCGCTGGGTCACATAAATCTTTCCTGCTTCGGTCCCCGGTCCTGAGATGCTGGGTCGTTTCTGCAGTTCTGCTTCCACCTCAGCCCGAAGGTTTTCAACTGGCACATCCATCTTGCTGAACAGACGAGGCACCAGACCCTCGGACTGCTCAAGCAACGCCAGCAGCAGGTGCTCACCGTCCACCTCCTGATGTCCATAGCGCAGCGCAGTACTTTGCGCCTGGTGCAGCGCTTCTTGTGTTTTTTGCGTCATTTTGTTGAAATCCATGATTTGTTAAGCCTCCAAAAGATATTTTTTGTGTCGGAGCAACGTCCTCGTTGCGATTCGCCTCCTTGTTTACAATTTCCATTTTACAAAGCGTTCTTACGAGGGATGGGAACTCGGCCAATTCAACTTCTTCTCGTGGTTATTTCCACAGCAAATCAGCAAAATACACTATATAGTGTAATATTTGTCTTTGATAAATAAAGTAAGCATTTATGAGATATTTTCAAGTGGGTGTTAACAAAAAACCCGTATTTTGTTTGATATTGTCAAACTTAAGTTTCTTAAGGAGCGAGATATGTAGCCAACCGTAGGTCGGGTGGTTCCGCAACAGCGGGTTCACCCGACGATAGTTATAGCGGGATATGTAGGGTGGATTAAGGCCGCAGGCCGAATCCACCAAAAGTTAAGAGTAGGTCGGGTGGTTTCCGCCCCGGCGGAGTTCACCCGACGACGATCGCAATCCCTCCTATCCTGTCGGATCAACCCCGCTACAGCGGGACTAACGCGGGAACGATCCGACCTACGGTCTGTTGGCATTTCTCCTCCAGAACAAATCCACTCACTATAATCCCACTCCACAACCACCACCCTTTTATCCTTTCCCTCTGAGTGTTATATTAAATCTAGTGGGTCGATAGACTTTTAAGAATCCAATATCCTAGCTGGAGGTGGGTTCGTTTCACTTAACCCACCCTACGGCTAAACGTAGGTCGGGTGGTTCTGCGAAGCAGGTTCACCCGACGACTATCGCTAGGTGGATTCGCTACAAGCTGCAGGCATGGACCGCCCAAAATGTAGGGTGGATTAAGGCCGCAGGCCGAATCCACCTCTCACGAACCACCATTGACAAGGGGAAATGCTTGCTTACTTTAATTAGCAATGACATTGATTGATTGGAGAAGGAGGTATCTATATGTACTCTGAAACAGTCATGGATCACTTCAAGAACCCAAGAAACGTGGGTGAGATGAAGGATGCAGATGGGGTGGGAGAAGTTGGCAATCCCATTTGTGGCGACATGATGAGTATTTATATCAAAGTGAAGGAAGATTGCATCGATGATATCAGTTTCCTGACCTTCGGTTGCGGTGCAGCAATTGCGGTCTCCAGCATTCTCACCGAAATGGCCAAGGGAAAAACTATTGATGAGGCCCAGAAGATCACCAACAAATCGGTTGCCGCGGCCCTTGAGGGTCTCCCCAAAAACAAACTGCACTGCTCCAACTTAGGTGCCGATGCCCTCCAACTGGCTATCAGGGATTATCAAGACAGAAAAGCAGGCATAGTCAGAGAAGAGCCCAAGAGAAGCGACAAGCATGAACACGGCCATGGAGACGCATGTTACTGCCCCTATTGTGATGTGGAGGCGGAGGGGGAGTCGCCGGTCTGTGTCAACTGCGGCCGTGAAATGGACGAGGCTCATTAGGGAGGCAATACGGTGAGTATTATAAATTTGGACTACCTTGCAGCTAACCCGCTCCTGCCTGAAGTGCAGGAGGCCATGATAGAGGCTATCAAAAAGAATTATGCTAATCCCTCAAGTCAGCACCAGTTAGGCGACGAGGCAGTGGCTGCTTTGCAGTTGGCCAGGGAACAGGTCGCAGGGCTGATCAATAGCCCGGTGTTAAAGGAGGTCATCTTTACCTCCGGCGGCACAGAATCGATCAATCATGCCGTCAAAGGGGTGGCATTTGCCAATGCCAACAAGGGTAAACATATTGTTACCTCAAACATTGAGCACAATGCTGTTCTCAGGACCCTCAGGGTCCTCAAAATGATGGACTTTCGGGTGACCTCTGTGCCGGTTGACGAGCAGGGACGAGTGAATCCGGATGATGTGGCCGCGGCCATCAGGGATGATACCATCCTGGTGACCATCATGCACAGCAACAACGAGATCGGCACCATCCAACCCATTGAGGAGATAGCGCAGATCACTCGCGACAGGAAGGTTATCTTTCACAGTGATGCGGTGGATTCAGTGGGGGTTGTGCCAATAGATGTCCAAGAACTGGGCGTAGATCTCCTTAGTTTTGCCGCCAATCAGTTCTATGGACCGTCTGGTGTTGGTGGCCTGTACATCCGCCGAGGCACCAGAATCTGGCCGCTCATAGATGGTGGTGTCCAGGAAAACAACAAGCGAGCCGGAACAGAAAATCTCCTCGGCATCATCGGTATGGGTGTCGCCGCTGAGATCGCTGCTAAGGAAATGGAGTTCCGGATCAAACAGGCAACAAAGCTCAAAGAGAAACTGTTGACTGGTTTGCAAGAGCGGATCGAGGATGTCTTTATCAATGGACACCCGGAACTCTCCTTGCCCAACCTGGTTTCAGTATCAGTTCAGTACATTGAGGGTGAAGGTATCGTCCTGATGCTGGATGAAGAGAACATCGCTGTTTCCACCAAGTCTGCCTGCGCAGCCGGGGCTCTACAAGCCTCCCACGTCCTGCTCTCCATTGGTCGCGATTTTGCTGACGCCCAGGGAACCCTGGTCATTACCTCTGGACGAGATACCACAGAGGCTGAGATCGAGCGCTTTCTGGAGGTACTGGAAGAGGTGGTTCAGACCCTGCGAAACATGTCTCCTCTTTACATAAAGGCCATGCAAGAAAGGGCAGAAGGGGTTGCGAGTGTCTAGCCAGAAACCCCACAAATCCCCTTGCGCCACAGACTGTGCCGCGATTCGCCGAACCCGTCATTCCGGACGAGTCCGCCTTAGGCGGGCGAGATCCGGAATCCAGTTAAGGTTCAATAACGCCATTTGGTGTCTGGTTCCCCGCCTTCGCGGGGACGTTGTCTGGATCCCGGCTCGCGTCCCGCTTTGCGGGACTTGGCCGGGATGACGAATTGTGACGCAGTCTCCCATGTATTCCCAAATGGACATTAAATAAATTCAAGTAGCGGTTATACCCTTCAATCATAAAGGCAAATATGGTATGCTGCATTCTAATTCACTGAAAAGATGTGCTGCTGGCAGACGAAGAATGAACCAAACTTCCTCCTAACTAAAAGCCCGCAAAATCATCTCCCCTGCAGATTGGATGAGCAATAACAGATGAGGACAACTTCAATGATAGCCTGTCACGAGTGTGACTTGCTCCACCAAGTTCAGCCCTTGCCGGACGGAGGCGCCGCTCGGTGCGTGCGCTGCGATGCGCTTTTGTACTATCAGAAAAAAGACAGTCTCGATCGCACCCTGGCACTGACCATTGCAGGACTCGTTCTTCTTATCGTTGCCAACATCTTCCCCTTTCTGGCCATGAAGAGTGCAGGTCTGGTGCGGGAGACCACCCTGATCACCGGGATAAAGGGGCTGTATCTTCAGGGAATGGAGGCCCTGGCGCTGCTTGTTTTCCTCACTATCATCATGGTGCCACTTGTTCATATAGCAGGCATGCTCTACGTCCTGGTGCCGCTGAAGAGAAACCGGGTGCCCCGTCATCTGGCCTTGGTCTACCGCTTCATCCGAAGTCTGCAGCCCTGGGGTATGATGGAAGTTTTCATGCTCGGCATTCTGGTCTCCATGGTCAAACTGGGCAAGATGGCAACTATCGTTCCGGGGTTAGCCCTCTACTCCTTTGTAGTACTGATATTCGTATTGGCAGGCGCTGCGGCATCTCTGGATCCGCGGATTGTCTGGGATAGACTGGGAGAGAGTTGATGAACGAACCTTCCATGACTGCCGCTCGCGCCTCCTTGCTGAGTTGCCACAGCTGCAACCTCCTCTCGAAAATGAGTGGCTCCCATGGCCACGCCCATGCACTATGTCCACGCTGTGGGGCACCCTTGCATCAACGCAAGACCAACAGCCTGACACGCACCTGGGCCCTGGTCATAGCCGCCTTTATCTTTTACATACCAGCAAACGTGCTTCCCATTACCGTTGTTACCTCTTTGGGCAAAACCCAAGCGGATACCATTATGAGTGGGGTCATCTATTTCGTGGCAACCGGTATGTGGCCTATCGCCCTGGTGATCTTCGTTGCAAGTGTAGCCGTGCCGTTAATAAAGCTCTTTGTTCTTACCTTTTTGTTGATTTCGGTTCAGCGGAAATCGCGATGGCGACCAGAAGATCGAACCCGCCTCTATCGCATTGCCGAGGCTGTTGGTCGCTGGTCCATGGTGGATATTTTCGTGGTTACTATTTTGGTGGCTCTGGTGAAACTTGGCGGCCTGGCGAGCATTGACGCCGGGCCGGCTGCTGGTTATTTTGCGGCGGTGGTAGTGACCACCATCTTTGCCGCCATGAGCTTCGACCCCAGGCTCATCTGGGATGTAATGGAGTAGAGGTATGGCTGAGCAAAACACGAGTGAATCAAGATTCAAGGATGCACCCGAGGCTATTGTCAAGGTGCGGAAACAATTTTCCATTGTCTGGGTGGTGCCGCTGGTTGCTCTCCTGATCGGAGGGTGGCTCGCCTTTAAAGCGATTTCGGAAAAGGGTCCGACCATCACCATAACCTTCAAGACCGCCGAAGGGCTGGAGGCCGGCAAGACCAAGATCAAATACAAGGATGTGGAGGTCGGCCAGGTGGAATCCATCATCTTAGGTGAGGCTGGTTCCGGTTTAGTTATTGTAACAGCAGAAATGGTCAAAGGCGCCAAGGGACCATCTCACTGAGAACACCCGGTTTTGGGTGGAGCGCGCCCGGATCGGCGCCGGCGGGGCTGCCGGGCTCGGAACCCTCTTTGCGGGCGCCTATATCGGCCTCGACCTTGGGGAACCTGGTGGGAAGCCGGCCCTATCCTTTAAAGGGTTAGAGATACCCCCCGTGGTTACCACAGGGTTGCCCGGCAGCCACTTCAAGCTGCAAGCGGAAAAACGTGGTTCACTCAATGTTGGCTCGCCCATCTATTACCGGCAGATCCAGGTGGGACAGGTTGTTGCCTTCGAGATGGTAGAAGACGGAGACGCTCTTGATTTTAAAATCTTCATTCATGCGCCGTATCATGAGTATGTTCGCAAGAATACTCGATTCTGGAACGCAAGCGGAGTGGACGTATCCGTTGATGCCAGCGGTATCCAGGTCAACACCGAGTCCTTTATGAGCATATTGATCGGGGGGGTCGCCTTCGAGACCCCGATCAATCTCGAGCCTGGAGCTGCCGCTCAAGAGGGTGCCACCTTTAAGTTGTACGAGAACCGTGAGAAGATTCTTGAGAAGGCCTATGTTAAGAAGAGGCCGTGGCTACTGTACTTCGATGGTTCGGTCAGGGGCCTTAATGTTGGGGCGCCGGTGGAATTACAGGGCATTCAAATCGGGGAAGTTACCGATGTAACATTAGAATTCGACTGGGAAAAGCTGGCCTTTCGCATCCCCGTTCTGATTGAGATGGAACCAGAAAGGATTAAATTTATTGGAAAGAAAACAGTGGACAGGAAACGTGGTATGGAGATCCTGGTGGAGAAGGGTCTCAGGGCACAGCTCAAAACGGGGAGCCTCTTGACCGGGCAACTATTAGTTGGTCTGGACCTTCATCCAGAGGCATCTCCCGCAAAGATCAACTGGGATGGGAGGTATCCTGAACTGCCCACCATACCAACGCCTATGGAAGAGATCACCAGCGGCGTGACTCGCATAGTTGAAAAGCTGGACACCATCCCCCTGGAGCAGATCGGCAAAGATCTCCAGCAGACCATGGCTAACCTGAGTAAGACCACCGCAAATCTGCAAAAGCTGGTGCAAAAACTCGATGCCAATGTTGCCCCTGCTGCCACCGACACCTTGAAGCAAGCTCAGACGACACTGATTAAGGTGGACCGGCTTCTGAATGCAGACTCTCCCACAGGTCACGAACTGAAGCGCGCCTTGGCAGAACTCGCCGACGCGGCGCGAAATATTGCCATCCTGGTGGATTACCTGGAACGGCATCCGGATTCCCTGGTTTTCGGAAAGGAAGCGCAATGAAAAATAGAGCACGCTTTGGGAACATAGGTTGGGCATTCTTGCTTCTGGTCTTTTTGCTTGCTGCCTGTAGCACCACACCTCCTGTGGCCTACTATACGCTAAACACCTTGCCCGAGATGCAACAGGAGATTCCTGCAGCCGTTCTGGATGATACCATTGCCATCGGCGTCGGCCCGGTGGAGTTTCCCAAATTTCTCGACAGGCCGCAGATCGTCACGCGAAAAAGCCAAAACCAGATCGAGGTATCCGAATTCCATCGATGGGCTGGCTCCTTTCCAGGAGATTTCTCCCGGGTTCTGGCAAAAAACATTTCCATTCTCCTGCCCTCGGATCGAGTGGCCGTGTATCCCTGGGGAGAACAATTCTCCCCCACCTATCGGGTAAAACTGGATGTGGAACAGTTTGACGGTCGATTGGGTGAGCGCGTTGTGCTGGACGTCACCTGGATGGTGACGGATCAGGAAGGAACCAATCAACTGGTGGTGCGAAAGTCCCTTATAGAAGAACCGGTGTCAGATAAGACCTACGAAGCGTTGGTTGTGGCCGAGAGCAACGCCCTGGCCACCCTCAGCCGGACAATAGTCGAAGAAATAAGAAAATTGGGTGAATAGGTAAGTCTGACCAATGCGGATGTACATTGCCGGACAATGGACTGAAGGCCAAGATCCCATCGAAGTGCTCAACCCCTTCGATGGCAGCCTTGTGGATACCGTACCTCATGCCGGCCCCAAGGAGGTGGACCAGGCACTTGAGAGCGCCACCAGAGGCGCGCGGATCATGGCTGAACTGCCTGCCTATGTACGTTATAGCATCCTCACCAAGACAGCCGGCCTGCTCAGGGAGAACCAGGAAGACTTTGCTCGTCTTATCTCCAAGGAATCAGGCAAAGCCCTGTGGGAATCCAGATTCGAGGTCGTCCGGGCCGCAGAAACCATAGAACTATCTGCTGAAGAGGCAAAAAGAATCCGCGGGGAGACCATCCCTCTTGATGCGGCCTCAGGGGGACAGGGAAAATTTGGCTTCACTCTCAGGGTGCCGTGCGGTGTGGTGGTTGCCATCAGCCCGTTCAATTTCCCCCTGAATCTCCTTTGCCACAAAGTCGGACCTGCTTTGGCGGCCGGCAATGCGGTGATCGCCAAACCCCCCACCGATACTCCTCTCACCGCCCTCCGCTTCACTGAATTGCTCCTGGAGGCTGGTCTGCCCCCCGAGGGTATCCAGTGCGTCACCGGACCTGGCGGTTCAGTTGGCGAGCAACTCTGCGCCGATCCTCGGGTCCGGAAAATCTCCTTTACGGGAAGCCCCAGCGTTGGCGAAAGAATCTGCCAGATTGCAGGTATCAAGAAAGTCACCATGGAGCTGGGATCCAACTCGCCCTTAATAATTATGCCGGATGCCGATCTTGAGCAGGTTGCCCGGGCCACAGCTGCCACCGGCTACGCTTTTGCCGGTCAGGTATGTATTTCAACCCAGAGAGTGCTGGTCAATGATCAGGTTTACGAAGACTTCCTCGATGTGCTCCGGCCAGAGGTTGAATCCATTGTCACCGGCAATCCCCTGGAGGAGCAAACCCAGATGGGGCCCATGATCAGGGAGTCTGATGCCATCCGGGTGGAAGGTTGGATCAATGAGGCTCTCAGCAGCGGGTGCTAGACTGATTACCGGCGGCAGTCGCCACGGAAACCTTGTTTCCCCTACAGTGGTCGCCGACGTGGATGCCAAGCAAAGAATTTCTTGCGACGAGCTCTTCGGGCCGGCCGTGGCAGTCACTCGCTTCAACGACATAGATCAGGCTATTGCTCTGGCCAATGACTCCAAGTATGGTCTCAGTGCCGGGATCTTCACTCGCAATCTGGATTGGGCCATGAAGTTCATTCATGAAGTGCACAGCGGCAATCTCATGGTCAACTGGGGACCGCAGTGGCGGGTGGATCTCATGCCCGTATGGGGGACTGAAACAGAGTGGGTTTGGCAAGGAGGGTCCTCGTTATGCGGTGGAGGAGATGACCGAGTTAAAAATGGTGGTGTTTCATCTTTAAAAATCTGGAGTGGTGGAGTAGTGCAGCATTGCAAAACAGCAAATTCCAAGCACCAAATTACAAACAAATCTCAAATTCCAATATTCAATGACTAAGACACGAAACAGGTTTGGAATTTCGAATTTTGGTCATTGTGATTTGTTTGATATTTGGGATTTGGGATTTGGGATTTCTATTCCTCCAATACTCCAGTAGCGGGGTGGGCAGCGCCCAACTCGCTAAAAAGAAGGCCCGCTTTTCAGCGGGCCTTGTCAGTTTATGTCTAACTACTCCGTCTAAAAGACTATTTGATTTGTTATGGTAAAAAATATTAAACAGTCTCAAATGAGTTTCAAAACAAACTTCTCAAAAAGTATACAACAAGGACACCGCGTAAAGATCCACTTCTGATTTATAGAAATCTATGTTGGAATCGCTTCTGTTGATCGTCACCGTACCGTTCAGTGCGAGACCTTCGACTCCCAAAAAGCGTTTGTAAAAACCCAGCAGGCTGAAACCATAACGGTCATCTTCACGGGTTTTGCCAAAGATGGGATTGCTTTTGTCATAGTCGGCATACCCGTAGTAACCATTTACAGCGAAGGCGAATTTTTCCACATCATATCGATAGTTGAGATTAAAATTGAAATAATCGTACGTCATGGCGCCGCCGTCCAGGTCATAATAGGAGTACTTGAAGCTGGGAATCAGCGTATGTTTAATGCCTCCATCCTGAAGAACATATCTATAGAGCACTTGCACGTCATGCCGATCGCCGTTGCGATCGAGCCTATCCTGATCGGAGCTGCTCAATCCCAGTTGCCTGCCACTTCTCTCGCTATCGATGTCTATGTTGCGGTAGGTGTATTGGAATGACAGGTCCGAGCCCAGGATGTCGTCGTAAGAAAGACGCACACCATTTACGTTGCGGTCGGTCCCATTTCGGTTGGTACCCGTTTCGTAAGGATCCTTGTAGACTTCGGTTACAAGAGGAGAAAAAACGTAACTCACCCCAATAACGCTTTGGTCGGGCAGTTCCTGCCTTACCCCAAGAAGCGTGACCGCATCAAAGCGCAGGATATCATCCAACAGACTACCCAAAAAGATCTGCGTACGGGTACTGGCAAAGGTGTACCTCACATTGTAATTAAATATGGGTGAAACTGAAGTTTCCGACTTCGGTTTGTTATCAGTGGAGCCGATGTCATCATCGCTCACTTGAAAAAAACCGATCTTCTTCACCATGTTGTCTTCAACTCTCCAGAGCCCAGCTCCACCGTTGACAAAACCGCTGAATCCCGATTCCTGCGGTATTTTTGCAAGAGGCTGTGCATAGGCAGTTGAGGCAAAAACACACAAGAAAACTATTATCATTACCTTTATAAAGAGCGACTTCAGTTTCATTTTGTCTCCCCCTCTTTAAGATATTATAAAGATACCACCGGACTGGCTAGGATATCCCACGAATCGTCCGCTTTGTCAATATTGGTATATTTTCAACAACTCATGAAATGGTTGTTTTCGCCTTATCAAGAAGCATGAGTGCGCCCAGCAGAAACTGAAACCTTTTCTGCAAAAAATTCGATAGGTGAATCTACAGGAGGCAGAGTGTAGATTAAAGTATGTAATGTTCCGGGATATCTTCGCCCGGCGCCGCGCTATTCAGACTTGAGTCTGCGCGCAATGCCCTTGGCCCAGGCGTTCGCCGTCAAGCCGTGGGCTATCACACACAGCGTTACGGTACACACCACGGTGGACACGAGCACGGACTCACTGGGCAGATCCGCGTTGATAACAATGATGCAAAATACGATACTCGCCAGGCCCCTGGGTCCAAACCAGGCCAGGAACAGTTTGGTTTCCAGTTTCTCTCCGGTACCCGTCAGGGCGATTACATTGGGAAGCATACGAATAAGCGTGAGGCTCAAAAGGGAGTAGATCACGACATCCAGGGTCATACCTGCCCAGTACTGACCAACGACCGCCTCCCCGAATGCGACCCAGGTCAGCATCGCAAGCAGCTCGGCGATGCCTTCGCCAGCCATGACCAGCTCGTGGGTATGTTCCTTCGCGAAGTGACCGAACAGCAAACCGCCGACAAACGCGGCGATGTAGCCGCTGCCGTGCAGAGTCTGGGCCGTTGCGAAGCAGGCCAGGGCCAGAGTGACTACCGGAATCTGTATCCAGACATCGGTGAACCAGTCGCGGCGCCTGCATATGGAAATCAGTTTGACTCCCACCAGGGAAAACACCACCGCCACGCCCAGGCCAATACCGATTTCCTGTGCTACCAGCTTCAGAGCAAGCACGCTACTGCCGCTATCGCCAGCGGAACCCGTCGCCAGGGCCAGGAATACCAACAGCACCGGTACGCATAGTCCATCGTTGAGCCCGCTCTCCATGTTCAGACCTTCCCGGATCCGTGCCGGGACGGCCTTGTTGGTCACCACACCCTTGCCGAGGGCCGCATCGGTGGCGGCGAGCATAGTGGCGAGAATGCATAGCTCAAATAGGGAGACATCGGGGAAAACCACCATTCCGACGCCGACGCCGAGGATGATACAGAGCGGTAGCCCGATCAGCAACATGCGCTCTGGAATTAGCGCATGGGACCGCACGGTCGACAGGTCTGCATTTGCCGCGTCGATGAAAAGCACCAGTGCAAGCGTCAGATCAGCCACAACGCGCAGTTCGACATTTGTAGTCTCCATGTTGAGGATCCCCAGGCCGACAGGCCCCGCAATTACACCAAAGGCAATGAAAACCATTGGGCCCGTAATGGTGCTACGCTCAATCCTGCCGGCAACCACACTGAATATGAAAGCGAAGACTACCAAGACCGCCAAATTCTCGTACATCTGCCCCTCCAACGTGAGGTACTTATCTTCTAAAAATCTACAATACGCTACCCCGGGAAGAGAAAGTATGCTACGGACTGCCAGAAGAAACTCAAAACAAAGAGAATCCCTGCAACATAAATAATATTGGCCAAATACTTCCCCCAATCTGACTTTTCAGATTCTGACCTTTGGGACGAATCTTTAACGGTCTCTGTAGTCATTCTCTTTTCTCCCAGAGCTATTGTCGTTTTTTAAAGAGGTCAAATATCTTCTTCCGTAACTTGAGTAAGTTGATCAGGGCCTGTCCGGTGGGACAGAAAAAGCGGCACCAGAAGGTGGACATAAAAAACGAGCCGATGAGCGCCACCGGCAGAATGTACCATTGGATGCCAATTCCCTCCAACGAGAACATCATGGCAAACGGTTCATAGGCGCCCAGTGCCGGGTGTTTTGTTAGGAAAATAATCATCAGTGATAGCCATAAAAGGGTATTGGCCATTGATTGGGCCCGTTTTAACAGAGCACGAGATGGATTCATCCGGCTGCCGCTGATCTTTTGCAGGAGAAATTGAATCCCGTAGAATGGGCAAATCCTGAAGCAATAAACGTTCTTGCCGAGCAATGCAACGCCAAGTACAGTCCCCACCACGAGTATCCACCAAATAAGGTGTTCACTGATGCCGGGTATATAACCCATGAGCAAAGCGGAGAGACTGCCTATGGATATCGCCGCATTCAGATAAAAACCAACGATGGCAATGGTAGCGGCCAGATAAACGTATTTCCATGGTTTTTCTTTGTAGACCTTTGGCACAAAAGCCAGCACGAATATGGCAAGGATCAAGATCTCACCAAGCCCGAATTTCCACGGCACCTTCTTCCACTTTTGCTCCAGCTTAAACTTTTCAACCGCGGCAAGATGAGCGCCCTCGCGAACTGCTTCTGTGGCAGCCATGGTGGTGATAGTAGCCCCAGAAACTGCATCGATATCCACATCTACGATGAAGTCATCGGCAACATGTTTACCGATAAACTGATCCCTGTACTTAGCTTCCTTGATTTTGTTTACAAAGGCTGGGGTCTCTTTGTGGTCCAAGGGTATGACCTCATGGACCTTGGCGTCTTCCATGATGCGGATGCCCAGAACAAAAGGCCCTCCATAGCCCTGTCCCTCCTGGATCAAGACGTAATTGCCGGGACCGTCGCCTTTTTCCCCCAAATGAAAAACAACCGGATCGTCGTTGACCTTGGTCAGTTTCTGGCCCTTGAACTTGGCCCTGACCATGCTCTCGTAATCTTTGCCTTCAGAAGTCATTCCAACAACAAAGGCAACAACCAACGCAACATACGCCAAGTAGCGAAGTCCAACTGTCAAAGACTTGCCAAGGACCGGAGCTCTGGTTGGTTTTTCTTTTCTTGATATTGCGGGGGTGACCGCTTCTTCTGGCACCGCTGGTTCAGCCACTGGAACAGGCAGCTTCTTTCTTTTGGCAAAGGTGTATCGTAATGTGAAAGTAAGGATGACGATGCCGGAAAGACCGAAGAGGAGGAGACCCATGCTGCCGGCCCGTGGCACCCCCTCCAGCACCGCGCCTACCGACCAGGCAATGCTAAAAAGAATAAGGAAAATACCCAAGACGAGGCCAGACCAGGACAGCAAGTTTAGATGGTACCGTTTTGAAAACTTCCACAGGAAAATAACTGCCCCTGCTGTTAACAGGCCTAAACAATACCAGGTGAAACTCATGATTTGACCATTCCTTCTGCTATGAGTAACTGTAAAACTCGCCTAGTTTTATCTTCTTTGGGAGGTAATAAATTTTCCTGTGAGCGTGAGTATGACAATGCCGCTCAACCCAAAAAGGAGTAACCCCATACTGCCGGCCCGTGGCACGCCTTCAAGCACAGCACCCACCGACCAGGCAATACTGAAAAGAATTAAGAAGCTCCCGACAATCAGGCCGGACCAGGAAAGCCAGTTCAGGGTTATTTTCCTTGAAAGTTCATAGAGAAAATATGCTATGACCCCCGTCAGAGCCCCTAAAACGTACCAGGTGAGATCCATCATACTTTTTCCCCCATTTTCCAGAATTTCCTGACTCTTTCCGGGTCATCCACCTTGCCATACCCAAAGAATATGTCCATTTCGCGCATGAAACTGTGTACCGGCCCGGGGGAGATCACATTCTGGGCATCAACCAAGCGATGGTGCCAGAAGTCCGGTTTGTTATAGGGACACGACGCAATACAGTTGGCGCAAGAGCCGTCATTGTCGATCCAGAATTTAGCGCACTTTTTGGCGTCGTTGTGGAACTTGAATATCCCACGCGAGGCATGCCATATGTAGTCGGGATCTGATGAATAGGTTGGTTCCCAGGAAGGCTCACCATGAGTAATCGCTTGCGACGGACAGGAATCCGCGCACCGTTTGCAGTTCAGGCAGAAGCTGGCAACTCCGAAGGTTCGAGCCTTGTCGTATTCCACCAGGTCAAAGTCCGTATAGACCTTGCTTATCCGCACCCTCGGGCCGAACTTTGGCGTAATCACCTGGCCGTTGCGTGCAGCTTCTCCAAGGCCCGCGGCAACGGCGTAGGGGGCGTTTATCCCCAGATCGTTCATGGAGGCAACCGCTTGATAGCCGAGTTGCCGCAAAAAGATGGTGAGCTGCCCGGCGATCTTGATCGCATTGGCATATGCATCGCCGGTTGTTGCATCGATCATCCAGGATGGTGCTGCAGCCATGGCATCATAATCCATCTCAACCATGATGACGATGACCGTTCTGGGTTCAAAGGGAAAGTCCTTCTCCCAACTGAGTTCTCGTTTGAAACTAACACTATACATTGGGTCATAATCCCAACGCTTGTCCCGCTTTGTTATGCCGCAACGCAGGGCGCCAAACATTCTGGCCGCGCTCTTGATGGCCAGAGCAGCCTCTTTTGGGGTATTGAACTGGTATTGAGTCTTGGCCAGCATCTCCTGCTGCCAGCTGGATACCCCCTGATTTGGTGCTTCCATCCCGGCGCCGCCAAGCTGCTGTCTGGCACTGTAAAAGCCGCCCACCGCCAGGGCTCTCTCGAGCTGGCTGTAGCCGGGTCTGTCCCGGTAGGGGCCTTTCGTAAACTTGCTTCTGGTTTCATAAAAATGAAACGGCTTGAACCCCTGGGGGTTTTCCTTCTTCAATTGCGCGCTAAAACTATCATTTCTTTCGGGATGCTTCTCATTCAACTCCCTGCTGCCGGCAAAAATATTGATCTGATCCCGCTGGTCGATACGCTTGAAATCGTCCCGGATTGGCATGGGAAACTCATCATGCGGGATGCCTTCCATCCTCTTAACGATGGTAATGCCACCCGCTGCTGCAGCGGCAACACCGGCTCCTGCCAGGCCAAGTTTGAGAAAGTTCCTCCTGCTGGCGTCAGGTGGACTGCCGCTTTTGTCATTTTTGGGTGGAGCTTGTGCCATGATTAAGCCTCCATTTTTTTCGCTAACGCCCTTTAGAGAAAAAGTCTGTGCTTTTAAAAATATGAACCCCTATTCTCCGACAAGGTAGTATGGCATGAAGCGATTTTGTGAGTCAATCACATGGATCTCATGATGGAGGGGTACCGATGATGTTGGGGTAGATCATTATAGTGTGTGGTTATATATCTCTTGCCAGTATGTAAACATTGGAAAGTCTATAAACATGAAAAGCATATCTGAAGGCCATGCCCCCTCCCACGGGCGAGGACCCGCCTGCGTCTTGCCTGAGTCCGTCTCAGGCGAACGGTGGCGGCTAGGTAAATCTCGTCAGCGATTTTGGATTGCAGATTGCAGAGATGAAATTTGCGCTAGGAGAAAAGAGGACTTACTGCAGCAAGGAGATAATCAGATCTCGATAATCCGGCGTAGAAGTCGACGCAACCGTCGAGGATTTATCACTTGATTTTGTTCAGCCATTTCTGCTTCGGAGACAGCGGGGCTAGGACCGTCCATCACCTTTCTTTTCTTTGAGCTGTCGCTGTTGGTCGGAGAGATTAAGAGTCAAATAGATGTGTTGCTGGGGTTGGCCGAATCCCATTCTCCTGAAAAAATGTAGCGCAGGCAGGTTGTCCGCCTCAGTGTCCGTAAGCAGCATACGTACGCCGCTCTCCAGCATGAGATCCTGGAAATATCTGAATAGCTTCACCGCTATGCCTTGCCGCTGGAATTCGGGCTCCGTGCCCAGCCAGATAAGATGGCCATACTTCCAGGCAGAGTGGGTCTTCTCTATGGTGCTCCCCAGAATGAAGCCCACGATCTCCTCATCAAATACTGCCACCAAACAGAACTCAGGATCGCTCTGGTAGAGGTTAACTACCTCGTACTCGTCCCAGGTGCGGTAGAGATTAGGGACCTCGCGGGCGGTGAACAGTTTCTCGCCCAGATGAAACACATGAGCCAGGTCGTCAATCTCCATTTGACGAATAACCAAATTGCCACTTTTCTTTTTACTGGGTTCCTCTTCATTCATTGCTTTTGGTCCTCATTTTCAATTATGTAGACTACCAATATATTATTATGCCCTTTGGGATTCACGTCAAGAACACCGTGTGGGGACGTCCCTCATTGTTGCACAAGCTGTGCCTAAATTTCAGCTGG
>PVMK01131215.1_pt1 | contig 70741 bp, 76 predicted proteins | sample 1853481 | NCBI WGS metagenome assembly PVMK01 (sample SAMN08533507, study PRJNA380276) | Marine sediment metagenome, whole genome shotgun sequencing project.
CCAGTCTACGCAAGCGCGCCCACAGCGCAAGGGGCGTTCTCTTCATCTCCCAGATAACTAGTCATTTGCTCCCTAAGGCTCGAGGTGGACGGGGGTGCCGTTGATCGAGGCCGCCCATGTTGTGGTGTCGAATGGTGCGTCCGCGAGGATGAGTTTCACCTTGCCCCAGCACGCCTGGCCGCTGCAGGTGTAATCCGGTGGGATGTCGAACTTGAAGTCGAGCCAGTCACCGTTGTACTTCTTACTGCTGATGTCGATGCCACACGTACCAGGTCCCAGGCCGCCGCCGTACTGATCATCTTGTTTGTACGCCGTCACGCCGGACTGTCCTGAATCTCTGCGGATCTGTACCTCGCAGTCAATGCCTGCAAAGGCATTGGTGAAGAGGATGTCTCCGTCGCCATCGATATCCCCAACATCGAAAAGGCTCAATACGAGCTCCGATCCGGCGTAGATCTCGTCCAGGCGCACGATCTTGAATTCGGGCGACGACGACGCTGCGTTCATGTACAAGGTCATAGCACCCAGGCCGTATACGGCCGCGACGTCATCGGCCGCGCCCACTCTTGCCCTGATCGAGAATTCACTGTTGGACTTTGCGCCGCCCGCATCGTCCATCGAGACCTCGAGCACATAGATGCCTGCAGTCGCAGCCCCGCACGACGGTGTCAGGTTCTTCCACTCGTTCACTCCCCAACCAACAGGTCTCGTTGCATGCGCTCCATCATTCCAGAAGGTCCGATTGCAGACGGACACGCCACCGTTGTTGGCCTTGTTGTCGGTCCAATTTCCTGGCGTCGAGTCGGGCGGGTAGAGCTTGAAGCGGAGCTTGAATTCATCGTCGCCTGAGATATCTCCCGTCTCGAACTTCCCCCCACGGTTCTTGTGCGTTCCGTCGAAGATGCCGACAGTCAGTGTGCCCGTCGCCCCTTCCGGTACCTCGATCGCGTAGTAGTGGCCCGGGTTGCGATGCTCTGGGTTGAGTGTTCCGCTACAGCCGATGGATCCGAGGCAGTGTGTCGTGTAGGCGTCGCCGAAGTCCTTCCTGTCCCTGCGCCCGTTGATGGAGATCCAGAACTGGTCAGATCCCCCGAGGGATGTGTTCCCAAGATGTGACTCGTCGCTGCCGATCTTGAGCGGGGGAAGTTGTTCGGCAAGAGCTGATCCTGAAATGGTGATGGGCGCCGGTATGAACACACTCAGGAAAAAGGTATCGATCTGGTCTGTGACCGTCACTCTGAGCTGATTGGGACTCGCAGTCTCCTCTGGTGTAACGGTGACCGATCCAGATGATCCGTCATACCCGGCCTGGTTGGCGACCGTCACCGCCGCGTCGTAGGGCCCTGCTCCGGCCCCGAACGTGACGGAACCAGGCAGAGGCATGTGTACGACGCCCGCGAGGGCAGCTGCCTCGGCAGCCTTTCTGACTTCGAGTCGGTTGTAGGCGATCCAGCCGTAGTCCACCGCAAAGGCAGCCATACCCATCAGTACGACGAGGCTCATCGCCATTAGTACGAGCACGGCTCCGCCCTGGTCGTTGAGTCTGTTTCTTGTTCCTCGTGCCAGTGCTTTCATCGTCTCAACTCCCCGGAGAGAACTGCAGGGGTTCGAGCCTCAGCGTCGTGTCCTCTACCCAGCAGGTCGTGTTCTTCTGTGCCTTGGTGCAAGGCTTGTCTGACATTGGGAACATTCCCGTAATCCATGTGTGGGCGAAGTAGGCCTTGACACCGATCACATCGAGATTTGTCGCTTCGACATCGCGCACCGCAGGAGACCACGTCCAGCCCGAGTAGTTCACCGGCGACGAGCCCTGCGGGCATGGGTCCCAGTCGCACAGAAGCGGGTCGGCCGTGTATTTGAATTCGTAGAAGTTGAGAGCCGCGCTTGGGGTGCCGTCATCATTCACCTTGTAGATCTCAACGAACTTGACAAGATCTGTCCCGTTGTTCGGAAGGCTTGTTATCTGCGCGGCGAGCCTGTCGAGGATCTCGATGTCCGTGTCGATGTCGTTCCCAAGAGCAGAACCCAGTCTTCCTGCCTCCTGGACCGCGTCGTCGACAACGATGCGGTTGTGGAACGCGAGGCCCATTTCGATGATGCCAAACAGCATCATGAAGAACACAGGTGCAACGATCGCAAATTCAACAAGCGTGGCCCCAGTTTCGCTGCGATGACGAAGCAGGTTCTTCATTCTGTCGGTTCCAGACGCATGATCGCCGTCTCGGTCCAACAGTTCACGGCAATGCCACACGACACGTCGCCAAGGAAGAACTGCGAGCCAAGCAACCAGTCATGGCCATAGAACACGGTGACACCGAGGGAATCGAGCCCACCCTCAAGCTTCGTGTCGCGTGCTGTCGGCTGCCAGACACCGTGTTGCGCTGGCGTTGCGGGGCAGGGGTTCCAGTTGCAAATCGCAGGATTCGGGTTGTAGCTGAAGAGGTAGGTGTTTACCTTGGTGGGATCCCTCGAACCGTCTGTGTTGACCTTGTACACCTGGGCCTGAAGGACGATGCCATCGCCTTTGCTCGGAAGACTTGTGAACCCCTGCTCAAGCGCCTCGAGAATCCTCAGATCAACGTCATCTGACTGTCCCAGGGCCGAACCCGTTCTGGCAGCTACCTGAATGGCGTTGTCGACGAGGAGCTTCTCCTTGAAGGCGAAACCGATCTCGACAACACCGACGACAAGCATCGCGAGCACAGGGAGAATGACTGCAAACTCGACCATTGCAACACCGCGTTCCGATCGCCCGACGCGGTTTCGACGGATCATTCGACGCCTCCAACTTGTCCCCGGCGCACGACAAAGCAGAACTTACATGTCCTGACCATGTCGAGATCCATCATCTGCTCCTCCTGGACGCTCGGTCTTTCACCGTGTTGGCGTTGGGTCTGCTGACACCGAAGGCTGACCGCGAGTCAAGACATTCGCCCTATCATTTCCGTCCCAGCCGGGATGGCGGAACGGTAGACGCGGCGGACTCAAAATCCGCTGGGCGAAAGCTCGTGTGGGTTCGAGTCCCACTCCCGGTACGCAATCAGTAGACAGCGCCTTTCCTTGCTTGAAGGATTCGTATCGGCTCTGTCACTCAATATCTTGAGTTGTTTAGGCCGGCTACTCGACGAGCTTTACCGGGTTGCCCTCGATACGGGCTGACCACGTCGTGGTGTCGTTCGCGCCACCGGCATAGGTGACCTCAATGGTCCACCAACAATCGGTCGTGCACGAATACGTGTTCGGGATTGCTATCCGAATCTGCATGTGGTGATCGTTGAACTGTTGCGGTCCGTACCCGGTGATGTTGCACGGAATCAACGCTCCCCCGGTCCCGCTGCCGTCCGTGGCGTTCCAGCTGCAGTTCGGAAGCGTCCCGTCGGGTCTCTCGATGCGGACAGCGCTGTTGCCAGAGTCCGGATCCCAGAGTTCGATGACCAGTTCCTTGCCGGCATGAACTTCAGGAACCTCCGCGAGATTGAACGTCGCCTGGTTGCTTGCGAAGTTCACGTAGGCGGCCATGTCGCCCAAACCGTAGAACCGCGGACTTCCGGCTGATGTTGATGCGCGCATTGAGTAACGATTGAGACCACGGTCATCAGTGCCACCCGGATCCTCAATCACAACACGTAACGGGTAGATCCCCTGGCCCTCGGTTCCTGTGTTCACGGTGCAAAGGTTGTCCCAGAGAGCCAGGAAACCAGTTGAGCCGAGTCCGTTGACATGACTCACGTCATCCCAATCCAAGTCGCCATCACCGTCGACGTCATCTGACGCATTGACGCTTCCGTCACCATTGAAATCAGCAAACGGGTCCTGGGGTGCGTACGTGACCTTGCAGAGCAGCTTGTTGTCGGATGTGTCGAGGGGTGTCGGATCAGGCGCATAGAGCAGGAAGACCGTCGTGGGACCCTGGCTGCCGCCCTGGGGTTGATCTCCAGCAAGTATCAGGTCACCGCCACCCCGGAAGAACGTTCCATCGAAGATATCGACGGTCAGGCTCCCCGATGCGCCAGTAGTGTCGATCCCGTAGACATAGCCGCCGCTGAGATCCGCCATCCCGTTGTTGATGCCTTCGGAAACTGTTGGGCGAGCCTCATCATTCGCCGTACAGCCAGACCCGGATCCGCCTGAGTTGCACTGGGAGGCGAATCGGTCCCCCATCCTTCGGCCTGTGTAGTAGCCGTGGATATTCGCCCAAAAGTTCGGATTGCGGCCCGAAATCGTTGGATCCTGACCAAAGTACGGAAGATCGCTCCCCATCGCCAGCGGGAGGGCGTATTCCGCGACGGCACGCTTGGTGATCGAGACGTTGTTGACGCCGAACACCTTCATGAAGAAGGTCGGCACTGAGTGGCTCACCGCAACTGCAAGCTGGTTGGCATTGTCAACCGCAGATGGATCGTCCTTGAAGTCGACAGGCGTCACCGTGCTCCCACTGAGGTGTATGTATCCGTTCTCAGCTGCAGCACCGCGGGCCTCGGAATAAGCTAGTGTCTGATCCCCTGGCTCGTAGATCACTCCCGCCAGCGCGGCAGCATCGGCGCCGTGCTGAATCTTGATTCCGTTCCAGTACAACCATCCGTAATCAACGGCGAAACCCGCCATTCCCATGAGAATGACCAGGACCATTGCGGCGATGATCAGGGTGGCTCCCGACTCCTCTCGCCGGATGGAGTCCAAGTCTCGGAACTTCACGTCAGGGACCCGTACCGAACACATCAGGCTCGAGTCGGACACGTGCGAGTTCTGAGAGGTCTCTCTCGATTCCAGGAATCAGCTGGGTTACAGCCGAGTGGTGGTACACGATTTCGATGCCGAGTACGTCGAGGCCTCCGCCGCTGGGCAACAAGGTGGTTATTCGGTCAGCGGGCGGCCAGTTACCCGGTAGCCCGTAGCCCGTGAAGTTGGTGGGGTCGGGGCACGGATCCCATTTACAACTCGGATCCGACGGATCGTAAGTATAGGTGTTGATGAAGGTCGTCTTTGCACCGGTCGCGGGCTCCGCCTTGAAGATGTCGACGCTGATGAGCACCGAGGTGTCCACTTGGTCATAGAGACCAGCTTCGAGGGCCTGGAGAATGGCAAAATCTGCCTCCGCCCGAGTCCCCATCGTCGCGCCAGTACGCGCGGACGACGTCGCAGCGGCTGCGATCGTCAATTTCTCCTTGAAGAGCAGACCGTACTCCACGATTCCAAAGATCAGTAGCACAAGTAGCGGCAGAACTATGGCCATCTCGACCATAGCTGCGCCGCGTTCACCAAATCGCTTCCGAAGGTGTTCCTTCATACAGGGTCTCCGACCGAGTCAATGGATGCTGAGGATAAGTATCGGCCCTGTCACAGGACTTCTTAAGCGTTATTGCTATGAACCGACGCGCAGAGCGCACGTACGAACGCAGATAGTTGTTCTGCTGCGACATCCGCGGACGATGCCTCGAGGACCTTTCGCACGATTGCGGTTCCCACGATGACCCCGTCCCCATGTCGTGCAGCCGCCCGAGCGTGGGCGGGTGTCGAGATACCTACACCGAAGACGATCGGGACGTTGCTGCGTTCACGGATCCTCCTGGCAAGCGTCTCCGTGTTCGTCGAAGCGCTGTCCCGCTCCCCAGTGACGCCAACCTCGGCAACGGCGTAGACGAACGCGGGATCTGCCGCGAGGACCGTTTTCAGTCTTTCGTCATCAGTCGTTGGGGCGACGAACAATGCCAGGCCGATTCCAGCCGTACCCGCCGCGTCCATGAATGGTTCAGATTCGTCAGCAGGCAGATCGGCGATGATTACACCACAGGCGCCAGCGTCGGCGGCCTCCCGAAAGAACGTGTCGACACCTCTGCGAAGCACCGGGTTGACGTACGTCATTGCCAGCACGGGCTTGCCTGTTGTGTCTACGACACGCCTGACCACCTCGAGGGCAACTGTGACCGTCACACCTTGTGCGAGCGCAGTCTCCCCTGCCTCCATGATCACGGGGCCGTCCATCAGAGGGTCGGCGTACGGAATCCCGACCTCGAACCCGTCAGCTCCAGCCTCAGCCATTGCCTGGAACAGCTCGACGGACTCTTCCACAGAGGGGATGCCCGCGGTGAGATAGGGCAGAAGCACCGCCCGATCCTTTGCCCGTGCCTCACCAAAGAGCGAGGCCAGGCGGTCGATACCTGATTCACTCATCGAGAGCAGCCACCTGTTGTACATCTTTATCGCCGCGTCCTGACAGGTTCAATACAACGGTCCTTCCTGCAAGACGAGAAGCCTCTCTGATGATCCAAGCAAGACCGTGGGCCGATTCAAGGGCCGGGATGATGCCCTCTGTGACTGCAAGCCTGTGAAAAGCCACGACGGATTCGTCATCAGTGACGCTCTCATATGTCACAAGCGCATTGTCCTTGAAGTAGGAGTGCTCAGGGCCAACACCCGGATAATCCAAACCTGCCGAAATCGAGTGGGCCTCGAGGACCTGCCCGAACTCGTCCTGGAGCATGTAGGTCATTGCTCCGTGCATGACCCCCGGACTCCCCTCTCCAAGGGATGCTCCGTGCTTCCCCGTCGCGATTCCGAGTCCGCCAGCTTCGACACCGACGAGGGAAATATCGGGATCGCCCACGTAGGGATAGAAGATCCCCATCGCATTCGAGCCCCCGCCAACGGGAGCAACGATGAGATCGGGTGGAGTCGGCATCTGCACCTTGAGTTCTTCGCCGATGACCTTCTGAAATTCGCGGACCATCCACGGGAAGGGATGAGGTCCCACAACGCTGCCGATGATGTAATGCGTTGTTGCTACCGACGCAACCCAGTCTCGCAGAGCCGCAGAGACAGCGTCCTTCAGTGTTCCCGCGCCAGCTACAACGGGCACGACCTCTGCACCGAGGAGCTCCATGCGATAGACGTTGAGTGCCTGGCGTTCGATGTCCTTCTGGCCCATGTACACGACGCATTCAAGGTCGAGCAGGGCACACGCTGTCGCTGTCGCCACACCATGCTGACCGGCTCCCGTCTCTGCGATAACGCGCGACTTCCCCATCCGTTTGGTGAGGAGTCCTTGTGCAATCGTGTTGTTGATCTTGTGCGCACCCGTGTGGGCGAGATCCTCCCTCTTGAGCCAGAGGTCGAGCCCCAGTTCCTCCGAGAGCCGTTTCGCATGGAACACAGGCGTCGGCCGCCCGACGTACGACATGAGCAGTTCGTCGAGATCGACATGAAACGACGGATCGGCCCACGCATCGATGAACACCTCTTCGAGCTCGGAGAGCGCAGGCATGAGAGTCTCAGGCGCGAACGATCCGCCAAAGGCACCAAATCGGCCTCGATCATCAGGTCTCTCAAGTCTCATGAAGATTTCGCCTCTCGGATGAAGTGGGCGATTCTAGATGGATCCTTGACCCCAGGCTCTACTTCGAGCCGGCTCGATGCATCCACTCCGAAGGGATGCACGGCATCGATGGCTGCGTGCACGTTGTCAGGCCCAAGTCCTCCTGCGAGGATGAACGGACGCCCTGGCAGAGGCATTGCGCCCCATTCAAATGGTACGCCGGTGCCTCCATGGCGATGCTCGGAAGCGGAATCGAACAAGGGAATAGAGGACTCGGGGACTTCAGAGATTTCGATCAGAGGTCCGCCCTTCCCCACAGGTATCGGGGCGATCGAGAGATATCCTGCCTCGATCGCCTCAGCGGCAACCCTGAGCGACCCTCTACCATGAGCTTGGATCCCCTTGGCTCCAACGTATTCAGCCGCGGCGATAGCTTCACCCGGCTCAAGATCCACGGTGACGATGAACGTGGCTATGGGGACGTCCTCGGCGAGCTCTCTGGCTCTGTCGAGCGTCACGAATCGCGGAGATTCCCTGGCGATAACGAAACCCATCGCGTCAGCGCCTCCCTCAACGGTCGCCTTCACTGCTTCGCGGGAAGTCATCCCACAGATCTTCACCCACGTCATGAGTCACTCTTCAGGGCTGCGACGAGCGCGGATGGGTCGAATGACCGGACCAACGCTTCACCGACAAGGATCGCGTCGTAGCCCGCCTCGCGCATTCTCGCGGCACCCTCGGGTGACGAGACCCCGGACTCACCAATCGACAGAGTCCCGGGTGGAATTCTTGGTGCAAGAGTCTCGGCGACCGCGAGATCCGTCGTGAATGTCGCCAGATCACGGTTGTTAACTCCGATAATGGAGGCGCCCAACGCCACGGCCCGATTGACCTCCTCGGCCGTATGCGCCTCCACAACGGTGTCGATCCCGATATCTCGTGAGAGGGCAACAAGCTCCTCAAGCAACACTTGGCCGAGCGTCGCGACGATGAGCAACAGCGCGTCCGCGCCCCAGGCCCTCGATTCCCACACCTGGGCCTGATTTCGGATGAAGTCCTTCCTTAGAACCGGGAGCGTCACTGCTTCACGAACAGATTTCAGATCCTCGAGCGAGCCGCCGAAGAACTCCGGTTCCGTGAGTACCGAGATGGCATCGGCACCACCCAACTCATACGCCGCTGCCTGGCGCGCTGGATCGAGATCGGCATCGATGTCGCCAGCCGACGGCGAGCGCCGCTTGATCTCTGCGATCACGCTCAACCCTGGTTTCGCAAGCGCGACACCGAACCCACGCGCCTCACCCTGCGCCGCAGCAGCACGCTCGAAGTCAGCGGTATTCGACCGGGCAAGCGCGGCACGTACATCCGCTGCATCAAGAATGGATGTGAGCATCGTGGAAGCCTACAGGTGACGACTGGGCAGTCAGCTGAGTTGACCAGCCGCTCCAATGGCGTACAGGACCGCCTTTGCCTTGTTCACGCACTCGTCATACTCGGCTCCAGGTTCACTGTCGACTACGACTCCGGCACCGGCCTGCACCCAAGCTTTCGTGCCCTTTGTCACACATGTCCTGAGAGCTATTGCAGTGTCGAGGTTTCCGGAAAAATCTATGTAGCCAACAGCGCCGGCATAGGGACCTCTCGCATTGGGTTCCAACTCGTCGATGATCTCCATGGCCCTGACCTTGGGGGCACCGGAGACAGTTCCGTGCGGGAACGTGGCCCGAAGCACGTCGACAGGCCCAACGCCTCGGCACAGGTCTCCTGACACACCCGAAACTATGTGCATCACGTGGGAGTACCGCTCGACCACCATGAGATCGTCGACCGCGACGGTTCCGAACTCGCAGACGCGACCGAGGTCGTTTCGCGAGAGATCGATCAACATCGTGTGTTCAGCGATCTCCTTCGGATCAGAGAGCAACTCCTCTTCAAGCGCAAGATCCTGCTCAGACGTGTCGCCGCGTGGCCTTGTACCTGCGATCGGCCGCGAGTATGCCTTCCCGTCGCGGACGCGAGACATGAGCTCCGGTGAGGATCCGGCAATTGCGAAGTCTCCCGACCGCACCAGGAACATGAATGGTGACGGGTTGACGAGGCGCAGCGCCCGATACACGGCGAACGCATCCCCGTTGAACTCCGTCTCGAACCGGATGGACGGGACGATCTGGAAGGCGTCGCCAGCTTTGATGTGCACGATGGCGCGCCGCACGATCTCCTCAAATTCCTCTCTCGACAGATTCTGATTCGCAGGCAGGGTCACGTCGAATTTGGGTCGGGCCATCACCGCAGTGTCGGTACCTGAACCCAGACGGACCACCGCGGACTCGAGTGATCTCACTGCAGCGTCATAGTCTCCCTCGGCGTCCTCACCGACATAGACGTTCACGATCAGTGTGATTGTCTCCCTGAGTCGATCGAACGCCGCGAGGCCACCCACGAACTGCCACATCATCTCTGGGAGGCCGCGGTCATCATGTGGTTGTCCCTCAAGGGTTTCGATGTACCTCACCGTGTCGTATCCGAGGAATCCGACGGCGCCGCTGTGCAATGGCGGGATCGGGCCCGCGAAACCGAGTTCGTGATCCGTGGGTACAGAGAAACGGTCCACAAGTGCTTCGAGTACATCGAGCGGTGTGTCCCCATCGATCTCGACGTCTGCATCGATCTCGATCCTGCCTGCCTTCGAAGTCACCGTGAATGCAGGACTCCAGCCAACGAAACTCCAACGTCCCCAGCGCTCGCCCCCCTCAACGGACTCGAGCAGGAAGCCATCCTCCGTGCCCACAAGCCGATCGAAGACAGCCACAGGGGTGAGCCGATCCGCCAGGACCTCAATGGCGACCGGAACGACCGAGTATCTGGACGCGAGGTCGACAAAGGCATCCCTGGATAGTGATAGCTGCATCGCGTGGAGACTACAGAAGTCCGATCACACTTCTGCCAGACCCTCCAGCCCGAGCCGTATAAGCAGGTCGGAGAAGAAAGCAGAAAGGTCCGTTATGCGGCCGGTGACCATGAGTACGCCAAAGAACGTGAGCATCAGGCCTGAGATCACGGTGATCTGCGTCAGATACCGCTTCACCCAGTTGAACGCCGAGAACGCCTTCGCGAGTAGGACTGAGGTGAGCAGGAAGGGGATTCCAAGACCAATGCTGTAGAAGAGAAGGACGAGCATTCCCTGGCCGACGGTGTCCGAATTCGCTCCGAGCAGAAGAGCAGAAGCAAGAAACGGGCCTATGCACGGCGTCCAACCGAACGCGAACGCTGCCCCCATCACAGGCGGACCGAATAGACCCATCTTCGAGGCACCCGAGGATTCCATGCGTCGATCCTTCATCACGGGGAGGAGGAAGGACGGAGTCCACACGGCGGTGATCGCGATGAACAGGCCCATGGCGATGATCAGCCAGCCCGCAATCGTCGTGAAGATGCTCTGGTTCAGGAATCCGCTGAGGGACGTCGCAGTGGCTCCCAACCCAACGAACACCGCGGAAAACCCGAGCACGAAGAGACCTGTTCGCCCTACTACTCGCCGCATCGATACGTTGCCTTCGGCGAGTTCCCCCATGTCGTACCCCGACATCAGTGACACGTAGCCGGGCAACAGCGGAAGCACACACGGCGAGAGGAATGAGGCTGTCCCCGCAAGCAGGGCAGCGAAAAGCGAAACTTCCACTGCGTATCGGTCCTCGGTCGATTGTCGGTGTCGGTCAATCAACGGTAATCGGAGAAGAGTTGTTCCCGTCACGTCCGTTGTTTTCGACTTCGCTTTGGTAGTCTCGCCATTCCTCCACCTAACTTGCCGAGCGACGTGCTGAACTCCAAGAAACATTCCTCGACATTTCGACCTTCTGACAGACGGGTCGTGCTTCTCACGTCGGTCATTGGGTTCGTCTCTGCATATGCCGCTAGCCAGATGGCGCACACGCTCCCATTCGTCAGGCTCTCCTTCGATCTGACGGAGGGTCAGATGAGTCTCCTGTTCGCCGGGATCAGAGCCGCATCCCTCCTTGGGGTTCTCTTCTCGATCGCGGCTGACCGAGTCGGAAGACGCAAGCCTTTGCTTGGTGCATTCGCGTTGATGGCGCTCGGATCGATGCTGACGGCTTTCATCCCAACAGTGCCTGTCTTCGTCGCCAGCCAAGCATTGGTCCGCATTTCAATCGTGGCCATAGCGTCGATCTCGATCGTGCTCATAGCAGAGGAGGTGGCTCCGGGAGTGCGTGCCTTGAGCATCGGCTTCTATGGTCTTGCAGGGCTCTCTCGGAGTTGGGCTCGGGCTTCTCCTTCTCCCGATTGCTGACGCGAGCGAGGACGCATGGCGAATCCTGTTTGCATTTGCCGCGCTCGGTCTTCTGCTCATTCCGCTTCTTGCTCGATATCTCCCAGAGAGCAGGGCATTTACACCCGCGGCAACGATCCCGTTCGTAAAGGCGCTCGGTATGGGCCTCTCAAAGCATTTCTGGCCACTTGCGGGGATCGCGTTTCTTTGTCGCAGCCTTCGCCTCTCCCCGCGTTCGACTTCGTGCTCGAGCGGCTCATCAACGACTTGTCATGGGAATCCGGTGCTGCCCGGTTCCTACTCATCGTCTTCTCGGGCGTTGGCGCTGTCGGCCTTCTGGTTGGTGGTCGGATGGCAGACCGTATAGGACGCAAACCAACGACGATAACTGCGCTCGCGATCGGCCTCGTCGGCGGTGTTGGTTTCTACATGCTCGACTCAGGTTGGTTCCTCGCTGCATCCATCTTCCTCGCGACTCTTGGCGCCACGATGCTCACACCATCATTCGGTGCCCAGCGGGCTGAATTGTTTCCCCACACGGGTGAGAGCAACCTCATCGGCATGGGTCACCAACGTGGCGATCGTTGGATCTATCGCCGGATTCGCCACAGGAGGCATCCTCATCGATCGGATTGGCCTTGCTGCAACGGTCGCAGCGCTGGGCGCCGGAGTGATCATTTCGATCTATCTGGTTACGCGGTTACCTGAGACCCGGGGAATGGATCTCGTACGGAGGAGAGCGGCCCCCGGCGCGACCACAGGACAAACGCGACAAGGCGACTGAGAACAAGTACGGTCAAGGAGGCCCACACTCCAACAAGTGAGCCGCCGATCACGACGAGTGCTGCGACCGTCAGGGCCGAGCTCACGACCATTGAGGCAGCCATGAATCGGAACGCGCTGGTGCCGATAGCGATGCCATCCCACACGTATACGAGGGCAGTGAGGGGTTGCAGCACGATTACGAACCACACAACCGACCCAAGAAGCTCCTCTACGATGGGGTTCCGCACTGAAGAATGGAGCGAGGAATGGTCGGATGAGCGCCAGACCGAGAGCAAGAATCGTTCCACCCATGAAGCCGAGAGCGAGCAGCCGGTTCCCGACCTCCCTGGCCGCGATACGGTCGTCTGCACCCATGTCGCTCCCGATCATCGCCATTGCTGCGACCGCAAGCGAGTCGAGCACAAATGACATGAACAGCCATGTCTGGAGCGCTATCTGATGTGCTGCCACTTCGGGCGTACCAAGCTGCGTCGCGGCATAGGTTGTGGCCGTCAACGCAAACAGGAGCGCGATGGACCGCAGCATCATCGGCCAACCCTCGCCAAGTATCCTGCCCAGCCCAAGGCCTCTCACCCCGTTGATGCGGCCATCGAGACCGAACTTCGCCCTGTCCCTTCCGAACAGGAGAATGAGGAAGCCGGCTGCAGCGAGGGTCTGGGCAGCCACGGTTGCCCATGCTGCCCCGACAACACCAAGCCCCGCACCAAAGATCAGAATGGGATCGAGAAGCAGGTTCACGAGATTCATGACAAGGGCGACGTACAGTGGTGTACGTGTGTCCTGATGTCCTCGATACACGCCGACGGCCACCATTGCGAGCAGCATTGCGGGCATGGAGAGGACGCGAATCTTCAGATAGGCCGCCGACTGCTCGAGCACGCCGCCGGTTGCTCCGAACGCTTCGACAATGCTCTCGGCTAGGACTCCCAGGACGAGAGCAAGTATCGCTCCGATTGCCACTGAGATCAACAGCGCGCCCTTCGTGATGCCTCCGGCCCTCTCAGGTGAGCCTCGCCCGACCTCGCCCGCGACCATCGGAGTTATGGTCACGTGGATGAAGTTGAAGACGGCGAACACAGCAGCGAACACGGCCGAAGCTACCGCAAGCGCTGCGAGTTCGGTTGTTCCGAGCCGGCCGACCCACATGGTGTCGACGATCGACACAAGCGGGTCGATCGCGAGAGTTCCGAGCGCTGGGATTGCCAGCGCAGCAATCGCACGGTCTCGGGGATTGCGTTTGAGCGCGTTCAGCATCGGCATCACCAATTGGGTGTCATACGGAACTTCAGATCCAAGACCAGGTTGCGACAATCGAACAGTCGTGCGTCATGGTTGTGGCGTCTTGTCGTCGTAGGTACATCGATCGCGAAGCGGGCACGACCAACATCGCGGTGTTCGTGCGTCACACACATCGCGACCGAACTGGATCACCGTCATCGATATCTCAGCCCAGCGTTCCTCGGGATACAGCGCCATGAGGTCACGCTCGACTTTCACCGGGTCATCCGTGTCCGTGAGTCCAACCCGTTTGGCGACACGCTTGACGTGTGTGTCGACCGCAATCGCTGGGATGTCCCACACCTCTGCAAGCACAACCGAGGCTGTCTTCCGACCAACGCCACGCAATTCCACGAGTTCGGCAAGTGTGGAGGGCACCTCCCCTCCGTATGTATCAACGAGATCGCCAGCAAGGGCGATGATGCTCTTCGTCTTCTGCCTGTAATACCCCGTCGAATAGATGATCTTCTCGACATCCTCAGGATTCGCAGCGGCGAGATCCTCAGGTGTTGGATATCGGTCGAACAGAACAAGTGTCACCTTGTTCACGTTCTCATCCGTCGTCTGAGCGGACATCACCGTTGCCACGAGCAGTTGCCAGGGATCGGCATACTCAAGGGCGGTTCCCATGTCCGGGTAGATCTTCGCGAGGCGGTTCAGGATCACGCGGGCATTGCGGCGCTCGCCGCTTGATGGAAGATCTTTGGTTTCGGTCGCGAGGGTTTCAGTCACGCGGAGAGCGTACCCCTGCACCAGACCTCAGGTTTGGCTGGTCGGACGATTCAGGATATGGAGACAACCTGCAATCCCGGCGCCAACGATTGCAACGGAGCCCACGAGCACCACGAGTAACTCCATCAGCCCGTAGGCCGAAGTGGAACACGTCCCGAGTCCGGTTGCACACAAACCAAGACCGGTGCCGCCGGCCACGAGATCAAGGAGAACGATCGCTGGGATGGCGACCACGACAACAAGCAGTGCAACAAGCCCGCCGAGCAGCAGCCTCACAAATATCATGGCAGAAGGCTACTTCGAGATCGATTATTGCTCACGCACCCGCGCATGTGTACGGTGCCACACAAGCTCCTGAGAGGCAGTTCGTGAGCACAAAGGTCGTTGCACCCCCCGCATACCACATTGAAGAATTCACCGAGGAGGAACGCACAGTTCTCGCTCGGTACTTCACCGATATCGACGGGCCCGTGTTCGCGATCCAGGGCCTCCCCGAAGTTGTCAAGGGAGCGCTCTTTGCACGCTACAGCCGATCTCCGAAGTCTGTACGCCGTCTATTCCTCGACGAGTTCGCAGCGGACGAGGACGTTGCCATCGCTGCGATCGCTGCATCCACGACCGGGGGCGACATAGTGGGGACGGCCCGTGCGGAAGGACTCTATGACCGAGTGTTCACCCAGTACGGCGACGACTCCGTTGCGCAGTTGGGCGCCGCGCACCTCGCAGTTGAACAGGCGTCGAATATTCTCACGAAAGTGCTCGAATGGGGACGACTGGCGTCCTATCTCGAGCAGTCGACTCGATACATCTTCTACGATCAGAAATCCGGTGGCAGATACCGGTACCAGATCCCGCAGGAACTCGCGGGTCACGATCTCACCGACCGATACACAGCGGACATGGACCGGATGTTCTCAACGTACAGCAGCGTCGTTGCAAGGCTCGTGGCCTACTACGAAGAGCTATATCCGAGACTTCCCGAGGATTCCGCATTCGTGTGGAAGTCAACGATCCGAGCCAGGGCGTGTGACGATGCACGAGGACTCCTTCCCGCGGCAACTCAGTCGAACGTCGGGATCTTCGCCTCGGGACAAGCGTACGAATCGTTGCTCCTGCGCATGCAGGCGAGCCCGCTCCAGGAGGTTCGTTGGTACGGCGATGCCATGTTGGTGGAATTGCGCAAGATCATTCCCTCGTTCATGAAGCGCGTCGACGTCCCAGGGAGGGGCGGTGCGTGGGGCGAGTACCTGACCGGCATCCAGCGCGCAATGCACTCCAGGGGATCTGCGATCGTTGCTGCTCCCCAACCCGCTGACTCGGTGACCATGGTTGAATTCGACCCTGAGGGTGAGCGAAAGGTCGCAGCGGCGAGCCTCTACTCGTACACGAATCTCTCTGACACGCAGCTGCGGGGGCTCGTCGCCGAAATGGATGAAGCCCAAATTGACAACATCTTCGCCGACTTTGTGGGGGATCGCACGAATCGCAGGCACAAGCCGGGGCGCGCTCTGGAACAGACGTTCTATCGGTTCGATGTGCTGTGCGACTACGGGATATTCAGAGATCTCCAGCGACACCGGATGATGACGTTGGAGTGGCAACAGCTCTCACCCACCCACGGGTACGTCACGCCGGACTCGATTCTCGACATCGAAACGGAGGACCTTTGGGACGAGGCGATGGACCGCGCCTCGGAGCTCTACACGACCATCGACGATTCTGCGGGCCCAGACGTTGCCCAGTACGCAGTGCCGTTCGCGAACCGCGTTCGGTTCTACATGAACATGAACGCGCGCGAGGCCTTTCACATGCTCGAGTTGAGAACCCAGCAGGGAGGACATCCTGACTATCGGGCGATATGCCAGGAGATGCATCGGCAGATCCGCGATGTCGCCGGCCACACGAGGATTGCAGCTGCCATGGACTACGTCGACCATGCCAGCTACGACTTGGGACGCCTTGAAACCGAACGTCGGGCGGCCGCAAAACGTGCAGCCCTCGGCGTTGCCGACCCTTCAGGATGAAATCGGGATACGAAGAACGAGTTCGCCCTCGTCCACGGTCCACGACGCGGACCCGACAAGCGAATAGTCGAGATAATCCAGTTCTGCTGCTTCGATGAACTGCTTTCGGGCGGTGCCTTCAAGCGGAGGCACGCCACGCTCACGAACTGCTCGGGCCCTGTCCTGAAACCGTGTGAGGAACGCATCCATGTCGAGCTTGGCCATCTCGTTCTCCTGATAGAGGGTAGACGGTAGACAGTACCGTCTACGGCAAGGGAGCGAAGCGCCCATACCGTCTACTCCCTATCGGGCTGAACGTTGTTCAGACCGATAGTCTCTTGGGTATGCCAACAACTCGCCTCATCTTCGTATCGGGCAAGGGGGGCACGGGAAAGTCGGCTGTGGCAGCGGCAACGGCGATCGACTTCGCTCGACGAGGTCTCCGTGTTCTCGCTATCGATATGCTCGGCCAAACGGGACTCGCAGCACACCTGCGATCGCCAGGTTTGGGATACGATCCCACGGAGGTTCGTCCGGGGTTGTTCGCGATGGCGATGAACCGATCCGATGCCCTTGACGAGTATCTCAAGACACAGCTCCATATCCCTCAGGGTGCTCCCACGGGCCAGATCAGCGCTGCTCTTGCAGTTCTTGCCGACACTGCTCCGGGTGTGCGTGAGATCATCAGCATTGGGCAACCTGTCGCAGAAGCTCGGACTCACCGTTGGGACGTCGTGGTTGTCGACGCTCCCTCCCTCGGGCAATTCCAGTCCTATCTCAGGGCACCGCGGATTATCGCGGAGCTGGTCCCGACCGGGAATGTGCGCCGGCTGGCGAGCGGACTCGAAGCTCGGCTGCGAGACGACGAAGTGACGTCGATTCATCTCGTGACGACCCCTGCTGAGCTTCCGACACTCGAGACCAAGGAAGCGATCGCGACGATCCGAGATGAACGCCTGGCTCCCCAGCCGAGCGTCTTCTTCAACCGCGTACTCGAGGATTCCGGCTTGGTGGCCTCAGATCTCGAGAAGCTGGGCGATGGACCGCTCCGAGATGCGTCCACGTTGCAACTCGATCTTGAAACGGAGCAGTCACACTGGCTGAACGAGCTTGACCACGCAACGACACTCCCCTATCTGTTCGGCGTATTTACCCCTGGTGAAGTTGCCGAGCAACTGGCTGACAGAATCGACTCATCGACATGACTTCAACCGTCATCGTCACAGGAGCAGGAGGCGTAGGCAAGACCACCCTTTCCGCAGCGCTTGGTGCGGCAATCTCCGAGCGCGGCCATTCCACACTCGTGCTCACGATCGACCCGGCCAAGCGACTCGCAGACGCCCTTGGAATCTCCAACCTTGGGGATACGCCTGTTCAGATCACGGGTTCAGACAACATGTGGGCCGCGATGCTCGACGCATCAGCATCATGGGAAGCGATTATCCACCGATACGCAGATCCAGAGGTTGGCAAACGACTTCTGGCGAATCGATACTTCCAGGCTCTTGCAGATCGCTTCCCCGCCGCGCAGTCATACGCCGCGGGTGAGAGAATGGCGGAGTACATCGAGACGAAGCGGTTCGATGTGATCGTGGTGGACACACCTCCGTCTGGTGGAGGGATCGACTTCTACCAGGCACCGGCGATGGCGAACGACCTGATGTCAGGGAAGCTCCTGAAGTGGCTCACGGGATCGAACCTTCCCAGGAAGGGGCCTGCTGTACCGATTCACCGCAAAGCCGATGCTGAGGATCGCCGATGCGGCGCTCGGTGGACCCATGTTGAGCGAGGTCACGGACTTCCTCATCGATCTGAGGACAATGCATGACACCATCTCGGTTCGGTCTCGCACCATCGAGAGCTACCTCAGGGACGCGGACACCATTGTCGCTACAACGGCAGATCCTACGCCCAATGCACGAAACCCGCCGTTTCTTCACGGAGCTCGAGGGCATCAACATCGCGCCGAGCGGGATCATGTTCAATCGCAAGTTGCCAACCGAGTGGGTGGTTGCTGCCGAATCTCCGATACGAAACGTTGACGATCCTGTCCTGCGGGCGAGGGCAAAGACGACTCTGCGTTCGTGGGCGTCAGAAGCCAGAACACAATCCGACGCAGCGGAGGAACTGACTGCGCGCTACCACGTACCTGTCTACTCGGTCCCCGTGGACCACGCCTTCACCCCAGTCCCTCGATGCCCTCAGAACACTGGTCGCCGACTCGGGGATCGTCGAGGACCTCGGCCGCTAAGGCCCGCTCAGAACACGGATGAGGGGACCAAGGAGCTCGCGCAACTCGGCGAACAGTGCCGAGCGAGGCTCCACGTTGTGCTCGGCCCCCACCCGCAGGACCTTCTCCCCTCCATCTGATGTCATGTGGATGAACACAGGGGCAGATCCGGGATGGTTGGAGAGCACCAACTTGAGGTTCTCGACGACAGACGTGGAGAGTCGGGACGCAGATACACGCACCCGGACCGTGAGGTCCTCCGTCATGTCCGGCTCGGAAACCGCTTGGACTATGAATTTGACATCATCACCACGATGATCAACCCGGCCGCGCATCACTACGATCGCGTCCTCACGGATCATGGGCCCGTGCTCTGCAACGGTCTTTGGGAACGCGACAGCCTCAACGCTCCCCTGAAGATCCTCAACCGAGAAGTACACCATCGGATCGCCTTTGCGGGTGTACCTGCGATTGATCGAACCAATGACGCCCGCAATGGTTGCCTGGGAACGATCGTCGCGGTCCCACAGACCAGGTATCGAGGTATCGGTCATCTGAGCAAGCATTTTCTCCAGGCCGAGCAGGGGGTGATCCGAGATGTAGAGGCCGAGCATCTCCTTCTCGAACGCGAGGCGTACCTTCTTGTCCCACTCGTGATCCGCAACGTCGCGAGGCACATCGCTGACTTCAGAGTCCCCGCCGCCGAAGAGACTGTATTGCCCTGCCTCTTCTGCGCGCCTGCGATCAAGGGTGGTGTCTACGATCTGATGGGACACCTCGATCAGGCCTCTGCGAGTATGCCCCATCGAATCGAAGGCACCTGCTTTGATCATCGACTCGATCGTTCGCTTGTTCAGCACCTGGATGTCGATCCGTTCGATGAAGTCGAAGAAGTCCACGAAGTTCCCGTTCGCCAACCTCTCCTCCACGATCAGGTCGACAACAGCCTCGCCAACGTTGCGTACCGCGGAGAGCCCAAACACAATCTCGCCATCCACAGCCATGAAGTCACGTTGTGACACGTTCACGCCAGGGACAAGAACCGGGATCTTCATCATCCTGCATTCATGGAGATAGGCCGCAGTCTTGTCCTTGTTGCTCTTCACGGCTGTCAACAGCGCTGCCATGTACTCCGTCGGGTAGTGAGCTTTGAGCCATGCCGTCTGATACGCAACGAGCGCGTACGCCGCGGAATGGCTCTTGTTGAATCCATATCCGGCGAAATGCTCGATGAACCCGAAAAGGTCCCTGCCAAGAGACTCGGGATAACCGTTCGTGACGCACCCAGCAACGAACTTCTCCTCCTGCTCCTTCATCACTGAAGGAATCTTCTTGCCCATTGCTTTTCTGAGAGCATCGGCATCGACCATCGAGAAACCCGCGATGAGCTGAGCAGTCTGCATGACCTGTTCCTGGAAGACCATGATGCCGTAGCTGTCCCCAAGAACGGGTTCGAGGTCAGGATGCGGGTATTCGACGGCTGACTTGCCGTTCTTCCTGTCGGCATACTCGAGGTGCATGCCTGCCCCGAGCGGTCCAGGTCTGTAGAGAGCGTTGAGAGCGATGAGATGCTCGAAACGATCGGGCCCCAGGTTGCGCATGAGGGCCCGCATTGGTCCGCCCTCGAACTGGAATACGCCTACCGTGTCGCCGCGTCGCAGCATGTCATAGACGAGGTCGTCGTCAAGAGGCACGTCATCGATGTCCGGCCTGACGCCCGTGTTGGTCTCGATCAGCTCGAGCGCACGTTCAATGGTCGCAAGGTTCCTGAGACCGAGAAAGTCCATCTTCAGGAGGCCAAGTGATTCGATGCCGTGCATCTCGTACTGGGTAACTATCTCGGCGTCATCACCCTTGCGCTGGATTGGCACGATATTCGTGAGCGGTTCAGGTGAGATAACCACCGCCGCGGCGTGAATGGAGTCCTGTCGCCGCAGACCCTCCAGCCCTCTCGCGGTTTCGATGATCTCCGGCGCACCATCGAGAGATTCAATGAGATCTCGTAGGCCGGAGGCAGCCGAGTAGTGGTCGCGAACGTCGCTTGGTGCATTCGGCCCCGGCTCGGTGAGACATTGGTCGATGCTCGCATCCTTGCCGAGGATTGCGGGGGGCATGGCCTTCGCAAGTTGGTCTCCTGTGGAATACGGGAAGTCGAGCACACGCGCGGCATCCCTGATCGCCTGCTTTCCCTTGATCGTGGAGAACGTGATGATCTGAGCAACGTGATCCGAGCCATACTTCTCCGCGGAGTACCGGATCATCTCGCCGCGATAGCGCTCATCGAAGTCCATATCGATGTCGGGCATCTCTCTGCGTCCCGGGTTGAGAAATCGCTCAAAGATCAGCCCGTACTCGAGTGGGTCCAGGTCCGTTATCGAAAGCGTGTACGAGACTATTGAACCGGCAGCGCTTCCCCGCCCTGGTCCCGTACGAATACCCTGCTGTGCTGCGTACTGGATCAGATCCCACACGATGAGGAAGTACGCTGAGAAGCCCATCTCGGAGATGACCTTCAGTTCATAGTCGATGCGCTCCTGTACCTCGGGCGTGATGGTTTGATACCTGCGCGTTGCACCTTCCATCACGAGATGCCTTAGATATGTGTCCTCGGTGTGGTCTGAGGGCACGTCGAATTTCGGAAGCAGTATCCGGCCGAATTCGATATCGAAGTTCACCCTCTCTGCGATGAGCAGCGTGTTGTCTGTTGCGCCTGGATACCGCTCGCCGTCGAACAGGGTCCGCATCTGAGCTGCGGACTTGATATAGAACTCCTGGGAGTGGAACCTGAACCGCTTCTCATCTGACTTTACGGAACCGGTCTGGATGCAGAGCAGCGCATCATGTGCGTCCGCCTCATGGGCGTGGGTGTAGTGCGAGTCGTTGGCGGCAAGGAGGGGGGCTCCGAGCCTCTCGCCGATATCGAGGAGATCGTCCATGATCTTGCGTTGGGCAGGGATTCCGTGGTCCTGCAACTCGATGAAGAAGTTCTCCTTGCCGAAAATGTCCTGATACATCGCGGCGGCGGAAACTGCAGCGTCGAAATCACGCTCGGTACCGCGCTGGTCATCGTCGGCAGCCTCATCGACACCAAGCAGTTGGGGGACGTGCCCGCCCAGACACCCAGTTGTACCTATAAGACCCGCGCTGTACTCAGCAAGAAGCTCAGCATCGATGCGCGGCTTGTAGTAATAACCCTCTGTATAGGCCCTTGATGCGAGCTTCATGAGATTGTGATAACCGACATCGTTCTCCGCGAGAATCGTCATGTGGTATCTGCGATCGTCCCGACGCGCCGGACGATCGTGCCTGGAACCCGGGGTCAGATACGCCTCGATGCCGATGATCGGCTTGACGCCCTCCTCCTTGGCAGCCTTGACGAAGTCCACAACGCCATAGAGAACACCATGATCGGTGATCGCAACAGCGGGCTGGTTGTCCGCCGCGACTGCCCTTACGAGATCCTTGACTCGCGCAGCTCCGTCGAGCATGGAGAACTCGGTGTGAACGTGAAGATGCGCGAAGCTGTCAGCCAAGATGTCCCAATCTGCGAATTACACCCATGTAAGCACGACCAGCCCGCATGTGCATACCGAGGGGCGATGACACACGGGGTGCAGCCGCCACCGCTGTCGGGCCCTAATCTACCAATCGCGTGCCCGCCAGCACCACACGCGGGGAATCACACACAAGGAATCGACAACCGTGCCAAGAGGCGCCACCGAGGAGGAGCCGTGGGAGTGATAGGAGTACTGACCGCGGGCGGCGATGTTCCTGGTCTGAACGCTGCGATCCGAGGCGTCGTTGGACGTGCAACTGAGAGAGGCGAGGAGGTTCTTGGGATCCTCAACGGTTGGGAGGGACTCATGGAGGACAACACCACGCTGCTGCGCAGGGACGATGTGCGCGGGATTCTTGGCCGTGGCGGGACCATACTCGGCACATCGAGAATGGATCCCTACTTCCACGGCAAAGGGATGATCAGTTGCGAAGCGACATTGTCTCGAAACGGCATCGATCGGATCATCGTGATCGGCGGCGACGGAACACTGCGCTCGGCGATGCGTCTTGCGGACGAGGGTCTCAACGTTGTAGGGGTCCCCAAGACGATCGACAATGACATCTGCGGCACGGACATCACCTTCGGGTTCCAGACGGCCACACAGATCGCCACTGAAGCCATCGATCGACTTGCGACGACAGCTGAGGCACACAACCGTGTGATCGTTGTCGAGGTCATGGGCAGGACCAAGGGCTGGATTGCCACTTACGCCGGTATTGCTGGGCGGCGCAGACTACATCCTCATCCCGGAGCAGCCGTACAGCATCGACCATGTCGTTGATGTGCTGCGGCGCAGACACCGCTCAGGACATCGATACTCGATCGTTGTCGTCGCTGAGGGCATCGACCCACCCCCGGGCTATGAACCAGAAGAGATGAAGAAGGATGCATTCGGCTTCGACCGTCTCGGGAGGGCGTGGCGTACGCTGTTGCTGCGGCCATCGAGGACAGCACCCAGTTCGAGACGCGGGTTTCGATCCTCGGGCCATATCCAGCGCGGCGGAACACCGGTTGCATCTGACAGGGTGCTCGCGACACGGCTCGGCGTCGCCGCCGCAGATTTTCGCCATCGATGGCCTGACCAACGTGATGGTCGCCATGAGAGCCACTGAAACCGTCCCCGTCCCACTCTCTCGAGGCAACCTCAGGCATCCGCGGCGTCCCCGGGGACATCTACCAAACCGCCGAGACCTTTCTTTGGGATAGACTGTGGACAGTAGACGGACTCTTCTACCGTAGGGGAGAGGTAACCGCAGCGCGTGTCTCTGGCGACCGTTACCCTCTACCGACCGTCTACCCTCTACTTCGTCGCCCCCATCGGGGGTCGCTTCCTGGCCTTCTTCTTCTCCGCTGGCTTCGCGTCCTTCAGCTCGAGGAACGACTCCTCGATGTAGGCACCGAGCAGCGTCGAGTCCCGATGAGGTCGCGGTCCATGTTTGATGCCGATATCGATCATCCCGCTGACGGAGAACATCGCGATCCCTGCCCCATGGCTCTGCCACAGCGGTACGAGCGGATAGGTGGCAAGCATCTCGGAACCCGCCATGTAGAGCGGGAACTGAGGGCCAGGTACGTTCGTGACCGTCATATTGAACGGCCTCGCACGCGAAGCGAGTCTGGCGGCAAGCGAGAGCAGTGTGGCGGGCGCACCCGTCGAGACCTCAACGAGTGTCGACGCGCCGAGTGCGTGGTCTGACTCCTTGAGTTCCTTCGTCTGCCTGTTGACGATCTGCACACGCTTCGCCGGGTCTGGCTCAGCAATCGGAAGATCCAGAAGCCACATGGCGACCTTGTTGCCAAGGGTCCCGCTCTCATCCTGGGATCGCACAGATACCGGTGCCATGATACGGAACTCGGTCTCGGCCAGTTCTTCCTCGCTCAGGCCCCCGGCGTCCTGGAGGTACCTCCGCACCGCCCCCGCAACGATCGCAAGCATGACGTCATTCACGGTTGCGCTATGAGCGTTCTTTATCTCCTTGATGTCAGAGAGCGGGAGTTGGAGCCAGTCAAAGGCCCGCGCTCCGCTGATCGAGCCGTTCAGACTGGTTCGCGCGGTTTGGCTGAGCCATCCGGATGAGAGAGACGCCGCTGCAGCTTTCGCTCGATCGGACCAGCTCGAGGTCAATTCAGCGATCTCTGACGGAGCACGTATGATGTTCGCAAGAACGGACGACACCGTATGGGACACCTCACGGACGATCAGCTCTGTTCCGTTCGGAGCTGGACGCGCTTCCCAGAGTCTCGGTTCAGTGATCTCGAACTCGGGGCTGAAGTCGAGAAGGACCGCCATGAGGTCGATTCCCGAAACACCGTCGATCATGCAGTGATGGATCTTTGCGATGAGTGCAAACCCTCCATCCTCGAGCCCCTCAACGATGTATAGCTCCCATAAGGGCTTCGACCTGTCGAGTTGTTGGGACATCAACCGTCCAGCAAGGTCCTTCAGCTGTGCAGTTGAACCAGGATGGGGCAACGCAATGTGACGTACGTGGTAGTCCAGATGGAAATGCTCGTCATCGACCCACACGGGAGAGCCCTCCAACGGCACGTTCGCAAGTCGCTGTCGATACCGAGGGATCAATTCCAGACGGGACAGGATGAGGTCGCGGATGGTTGCGATGTCAACCCCCTCGTCACCTATTGATGGTCCCGGCGCAAAAATCGCGACAGCGCCGACGTGCATATGGGTCGTTCTGGTCTCGAGGGCGAGAAACGAGGCATCGAGATTCGAAAGCCGCTCGTAGTGGACGGTCACAGTAATTCTCCGTTGATGTCGACGATTGCTCCACTGGCCGGTTCGCCAAGTGAGACAAGACTATCGGAAAGTTCAGCAGGCAGCGCCGAAACGAACTCCATCTTCCTGCCGGTGATCGGATGGTCAAAGCCAAGTTGCCTCGCGTGCAACCACGTCCGACCCGGGTCACCTGTCACGCCTCGGCGTCCATACACGCTGTCGCCGAGGATATGGTGGCCTATGGATCTCATATGGACACGGATCTGGTGTGTCCGTCCTGTCTCGAGGGTGACGGAGAGAAGGCTTGCGTCACCCTCGGACCAGTCCGCAAGTCTCCTGTAGTGCGTGCGTGCTGGTCTGCCTGGTTGGCTGAGATGCATCCGCGTGGGATTCTGTGGGTCACGTCCGATCGGCGCATCGATTGTGCCGATGGTGTTCGTGAACACACCCTGCACCACGCTCAGATAGCGTCGTGACACGTCACGCGCCTTCATCATGTCGACGAGTCGCTCGTATGCCTGATCAGATCTCGCCACTACAAGCAGACCAGACGTGTCTCTGTCGAGGCGGTGAACTATGCCCCATCTGGATTCCTGGCCGACACCGATGATTTCGGGGTATCGCGAGATAAGACCGTTGACAAGGGTTCCACTTGCGCGTCCTGTTCCTGGATGCACGATGAGGCCAGCGGGTTTGTTGACGACCAGAACATCATCATCGGCATGGACAACATCGAATCGAACGTCCACTTCAGGCAACAGCTCCACGTCGATATCTGGTGTTCTGGCAACCACGACTGTCCCTGCCTTCAATTTTTGAGCCGGTCTCAGTGCCTGCCCATCCGCCTGCGCGTCGCCCGCATCGATGATGGACCTGGCAACTGACCGTGAAGCATCCAGCAGCACCGAAAGCGCCTTGTCCGCCCGCTGTCCGTCCAGCTCAAGCGGAACCGTTACCGTGACGTCGGTCACGACCGTTTCCAGAACACCGCGATGAGAAGAACCAGAACCCCGATGTTGATGGCCATGTCAGCCACGTTGAACGTAGCGAAGAAGTCGAAGTCGATGAAGTCGACAACCGCTCCGTCGAGGAGGCCTGAACCGCGGAAAATCCGGTCGATGAGATTTCCGAGTGCACCACCGAGCACCAACCCGAGTGCGAGCGCTTCAACCCGTCTACTTGCGTCACCGAGCATGTAGAAGATCATGATGACGACACCTATCGCGATCACCGCAAGGATCTGGCCGCCACCGCTGAAGAGTGAGAACGACGCACCCGTGTTGAACGTGAGTCGGAACTGAAAGAAACCGTCGACAACGACAATCGGTCCATCGGCGAGCGCGTTGACGGCCCACCACTTCGAGACCTGGTCAAGGACAACCACAACCGCCGCGACGCCAGCCGCGAATCCACGATTGTTCAGATGCCGCTCGCTGCTTCCACCGTCGTCGTCGCGTACGGCAGGGCTTCCAGTCTCGCCACGGGGATCGGATCGCCCGTCACTTCGCATATACCGTACAATCCCTTCTCCATCCGATCCTGGGCATGCATGACCTGGGAGAGCATGTCTCTTGCATTCTGGATCGTTGCGTTCTCCATCTCGATCTCAACGTTGAAAGCTCCTCCATCGACGTTGTCAGGGTCAGCGTTCCTGTCGGCTGAGCCTATCGCTATGACACTTTGTTCGAACTCGAGTTCATGCTCCTCGATGATGCCCACGAGACGCTCACGTTCGATCTGAAGCTTCCTGCTGAGCTTCTCAAGCGTCGATGCTGCTAGATCTCTGGTCACACATCCTCCTCGGCGTGGAAATGTAGCAGCAACGAGGATGTTGTTGACCATTTCCGCGTGACTTCAGGTCGCGCGGTCGCTACTCCCCTTTCTGACCGTCAATCGCTTCGCGGATGAGGTCGGCGTGTCCGAGGTGACGTGCGTATTCCTCGATGAGGTGCACGAGGATCCATCGAAGGCTGTAGAACGAGCGTGCGGATCGTTCGATATCATCGAGGGCTGCGTCTCGGTAGATCGCATCGGCATCATCAGCCTCGTCCCTCAACACCGCGAGAGCTACCTCCATCGTTGCGTCGGAGGGAGGGTGAAAGTCACCATCCTTGTCGCCTTCGGGATGGGCGGATCCGCAGTAGATAAACCCAATATCGGAACCCGCGAAGGACTTTTTTTGCCCAGTGTCTCTCCACCTCCGAAGCGTGGCGCACCAGGCCGAGAAGGGTCAGATCGCTCGGTGGGCACGCCGCAGTTCGCATCTGCTCCTCATTCAACCCTGACGTCTTGCGGATCAGGAACTCGCGTTGATGTCCGAGAAACGCTGTCAGGGTTGCTAATTCGTCTGCTGTGGCGACCTCATCCTTCGGCCATGCTGCTGTCATGTTCTGAAGCTACCAGAGCCAACAGTTGCCGGCGACGCCAGGGTGGCTCGGGACTATGGCTGGAGCAGTCGTTCTCTCACCACAGCCATGGCGACTCCGGTCAGGAGAACGGTCTTGTGACGTCCCGTGCGACCTCTTGTCACCTCAACCTGCCTGGCACCTGTGAATTGGCGCAACAGGTCGATCACTGCTGCATTGGCCTTGTTCTTCTCCGGTGGACTCGCAACGCGGATCTTCACCCTGTCGCCGTACACGCCCACGACGACGGTCCTGCGAGCGTTGGGCACGACCAGTAGATCGACTTCAACACCGTTCGTGGTTTCTCGTATCGGGTGGTGCTCCATGATGAGAGACGGTAACGCACCACACACGTCGTGTGGCGGCTACCATCCGTGAACGCTGTGACAGGGACGCACTGTCCGTGCGTGATGGAGGCGAGCGACCGGTGTTGGTGTGAGACCGGATCCATCAGCGGACAGGCATCACCCTTGAGCAACGGGAAGAACCCCTTGGAGGTGTAGAACCCGTCGTCTGCCAACGATACTGGCGAATTGAGCGGCTGGCACTGCCAGCAAGCCGGGTGGTACCGCGGTTCCTCCGTCCCGGCACCAAACGGTGGCGAAACTGAGGACAATCGTGACAGATAGAGAATCCGACCCGAACGCATTTCGCAGGGTCAACTCAGCAGTTGACTTCCCTGAACTCGACCAGCGGATCCTGGGGTTCTGGGACTCGATCGACGCGTTCAGGACATCTGTTGATTCGCGAGATCCCGACACCGAGTACACATTCTACGACGGCCCACCGTTCGCAACCGGTTCACCCCACTATGGCAACCTGCTCCAGGGTGTCATCAAGGACATCGTGCCGAGATATTGGACCATGCGAGGCCACAGGGTCGAAAGACGCTTCGGCTGGGACACCCACGGCCTCCCTGTCGAGATGGAGGTCGAAAAGCAGCTTGGTGTCTCCGGCCCGCGCGAGATCCACGAACTCGGGGTCGACAAATTCAACGAAGCCTGCAGGACAATGGTCAACAGTGTGACCGGGGACTGGGAGGAGATCACCCGGCGACTGGGCAGGTGGGTCGACTTCGAGGACGATTACAAGACGATGGATGTCGACTTCATGGAGAGCGTGTGGTGGGTCTTCGGAGAGTTGTGGAAAAAGGGCCTCGTCTATCGTGACTTCAAGGTCCTTCCGTATTCATATGGTGCGACGACGCCTCTGTCCAATTTCGAGGCGAACCTCGACTATCGCGACGTCGACGATCCAGCGGTAACTGTCGCGTTGACGGTCACGGCAGATGCTGGCGCCGCGACCACCGGAGATCAGCTTGTCATCTGGACCACGACACCATGGACCCTGCCGGGCAACCTTGCCATAGCGGTTGGAGAGGACATCGAGTACGCCAAGGTGACACTGCCGGGATCAGAGAATGAATACTGGGTTGCATCCGCGCTTGTGGAGAACGTGTTCGATGACGATGTGGAGATCATCACAACGGCTCCCGGCTCAGCCCTCCTCGGCGTCTCGTACGAGCCTCCGTTCGACTATTTCGCGAACGAGAGAGAGAACGGAGCATTCGTCACCATTCCTTCCGACCACGTCACCATCGACGAAGGGACAGGATTGGTGCACATGGCTCCTGCCTACGGCGAGGACGACTTCCTCGCCCTTCAACGTGCAGAGATCGATTCCCTGGTCGATCCCGTGGATGCCACAGCACGCTTCACATCCGAAGCCGCACACGTCGAGGGTATGAATGTCAAGGACGCCGATCGGATACTGATCGACCTTTTGGAGACCTCTGGCAAGCTGATCAAACATACAACGATCAGGCATTCGTATCCGTTCTGCTGGCGGACAGGAACGCCGCTCATCTACAAGGCAATACCAACGTGGTTCGTCGCTGTCGAGAGCTTCCGGGACCGAATGGTCGAGCTGAACAACGACATTCGTTGGGTTCCCGACGCCATCGGTACGAACCGCTTCGGAAACTGGCTTGCAGACGCGAGGGACTGGGCCATCAGCAGGAATCGCTATTGGGGCTCTGGCATCCCGGTGTGGGAATGCGACGAATGCGATGAGCAGGTTGCGATCTCGTCGCGAAAGGACCTCTTCGAGAGATCCGGAGTCATGCTCGACGATCTCCACAAGCAGTTCATCGATCCGGTCACATGGCCCTGTACGGCATGCCAGGGCACGATGACTCGGGTTCCCGAGGTTCTCGACTGTTGGTTCGAGAGTGGTTCGATGCCCTTTGCCCAGATCCACTACCCGTTTGAGAACGAAGAACGCTTCGAGAAGCGATTCCCCGCGGATTTCATCGCCGAGGGCCTCGATCAAACACGTGGGTGGTTCTACACGCTGCTGATCCTCTCCACCGCGATTCGCGACCAGGCCCCCTTTCAGAACTGCATCGTCACCGGCATGGTTCTGGCGGAGGACGGGCGGAAGATGTCCAAGTCGCTCAAGAACTATCCGGACCCGATGCACGTGCTCGACGAGTTCGGGGCCGATGCGCTTCGGGCCTATCTGATCAATTCCCCGATCGTGAGAGGCGAACCCGTGCGATTCGCCGAGAGCGGCGTTCGCGATGTGGTGAGGACGGTGCTGCTTCCCCTGTGGAACTCATACTCGTTCTTCACGACGTATGCCGAAGCAGATGGCATTACTCCTGAGGATCTGCAGTCGGCGCCCGCTCTTGAGGATCGACCGGAGATGGACAGGTGGATCATCTCGGTGCTGCAGAGTCTCGTCGCGAGCGTGAATAGAGAGATGGAGGGATACAGGCTCTTTGCCGTCGTACCACCGATCATCGACTTTGTCGGAGACCTCACGAATTGGTATATCAGACGGTCGCGGAGACGGTTCTGGGCGCATCGCACAGCGGGGGACGATTCAGACAAGATTGCTGCCTTTGCAACCCTCTACGAGGTCTTGTCACTCTTCAGCAGGGTCGCCGCACCGATTCTTCCTTTCGTTACAGAGGAGATCTACCAGGGCCTGGTCCGCCAGGTCGATCCTGAGGCTCTAGATAGCGTTCATCTCACCGACTATCCCGAAGCCGACAGTGCCGCGATCGATGAAACACTTGAGCGTTCCATCGCTACCGTCCGAACGGTTGTGAACCTCGGACGAGGACTACGCAAACGCCACGACCTGCGCGTACGCCAACCACTCACGGCAGTAACGATCGTAACCCGCTCAGCCGCAGAACAGGATGCGGTGACGAATCACGCTGCGTTGATCGCTGATGAGCTCAATGTCGGACGTGTTGAGGTCCACGACGACGAAGCTGGCCTCGTCGACCTCGAGGCGAAAGCTAACTTCAAGGCGCTCGGACCTCGCTACGGAAAGGACATGAAGCGAGTCGCTGCGTTGATCGCTTCGCTGGAGCACGGGACGATCGCTGACCTACTCGATGGATCGACGTATAGCTCTGAAGGAATCGAGCTCAGAGCGTCTGACATCGTGGTGTCTCGTGTCCCGCGTGACGGCACGGTAGTCGCAACGGAGGGAGCCATCTCTGTCGCCCTCGATACTGAGATCTCTGAAGAACTTGCAGTCGAGGGTATGGCCAGAGAACTCGTGAACCGAGTCCAGGGACTGCGGAGGCAGTTCGACTTCGCGGTCACCGATCGCATCGACCTGCGATGGACGAGTCCTGACGGACCTGTTTCTGCTGCCTTCGACATTCACAGGGACATGATCGCAACCGAGGTACTTGCCGAGACGATGACACAGGAACCCAACAAGGGTGAGACCTTCACCATCGGCGATGCCACAGTAACCATTTCAGTCGAGAAAGCAGTCAACAATGCTGGCTGAGGACTGACAGCTGTCGGCCGACAGTCCTTCCTTGAATGCTTTCAAAGAATGCGCGCCAAAAACGAGAGACCGAGGATCAGGATCAGAGGCGACAGATCCAGGGTTGCGCCACCCATCCGGACAGGGGGCACAACCGCTCGGATCGGTCGGAGGACGGGTTCGATCACCTTCGAGAGACCGTCGTAGATCTTGCGAACGGGAGAGTCCCAACCTGCCTTGCCGAACGTGACGATGTACGACAGGACGATCCACAACAACATGAGGAGAACGAACCAGTTGACGATGAGCCGGATGAAGTCCACTTCAGCTCTCGGTGTCGAGGAGTCCAAGAGTTGCGAGACGGTCATGCTCGGCGACTCCAAGCGAGACACCCGCTGGTGTGACCACAATGACGCCCTGGGTCGTCTTGGCCATCTTCCCATCGAGGGCGTACGTAAGCCCTGACGCGAAATCAACTATCCGCCTGACCATCTCCGGTTCGGTGTTTCGAAGATCGAGCACGACGCTACGGCCGCCTCGAATCGCATCCGCGAGAGTCTGTGCATCAGAGAAATTCCGGGCAACGATGATATGCGATTCGGGCTCCGATCGGACCGTTGTCCTACCGGCCGGTGTTCCCGTCGATGCACCAGGATGGATGTAGACGCCCGCCTCTGCGTATACCCGATCGTCCGAGACGCGTTGCCTCGAGGATGCGGGCGGCTCCACTCTGCGCCCTGCAACACCAGATCCCGGTTTTGCAACCGTTGACGTCGCTGACGCATCCGGTACCGACGCTTGGACGGAACCACGCGAGGCGTCCGGGATGGGCGTGATCTGGGTCACTTCGCCAACGGATGATTCGATTGTGCTGGACCCTTGGTCATCCTCGTCAACCAGACCGAGGTAGAAAAGCGTCTTGTTCCACATTGATGCCATGTTCGATTCCTGTGTGTTCCTAGTCGTCCGTTGGTTCAAAGATAGCCCTTCCAACGCGAACCATGGTCGACCCCTCCTCGATCGCCACACCAATAGCATTCGACATGCCCATCGAGCAGTGCTCGATTCCTTCGTATCGGTCCCGGTAGCGGTCAAAGATCGCTCGAAGTTGGCGAAAGTACGGCCGGGTCGCGTCTGGGTCACGCGAGAGGGGCGGGATCGCCATGACACCACGAACGTCGAGGCCGCTCTCCAACATCACATCGATTATCTCGTCTGCGGCGGACGGTGCAAAGCCAGACTTTTGCGGCTCAAGCCCAACGTTGAACTGCAACAACACCGGAGTCCTGCCAGCCCTCACCCACTTGTTCGCGAGGGATGGGCGATCCATGGACTGCAGCAAGGACACGTTGCGCTCGACGAAGGGAACCTTCCGGCTCTGCAGCGGGCCTATGAACTGCCACTGCGTCCCATCGGGGAATTCATACGAGGAACGCTCGGCGAGGCCCTGTTGGCGATTCTCCCCAAATAGCCGTTGTCCTGCGTTCGCGACCTGCATGACCTCGCTGTTCGACCGTCCCTTAGAGACCGCAACGAGGGATATCTCGCCCGTGCCAACACCGGTTCGGGCTGCAGCTGCAGCGATCTTCGATCGGACGCGGTTCAATCCTGTGATATCCATGCCACTGCCATCTGACGTTTGCGGGTTGCGTTCCGTCGATGTGAATAGAATCGATCATCATGCATCGTGCACCCCGGTCCACTCTCAATCTCAATCCCGCCCAACTGATCCCGTATTGCTGAAGCGAGGTCCACACTCAACGATCCCTCCGATGTCGTCGTTGCGTGTCCCCCGACAGCATCGACTACCTCGGGGCCAACCTCAAAACAACACGGACCGATATGCGGGCCGATTACCGCACCCAGCACGCGACCCCCAGAAGCGTCCATGGCGTGCAGCGCACTCCCCACCACTCCCGACGCTACGCCACGCCATCCGGCATGAACGACCGCAACCGAGCCGGTGCCCACAATGGCAACAGGAACGCAGTCGGCGATAGAAACAGCAATCGGGAGCATCGCGACGCTGGTGACTATTCCGTCTGCCTCCCCGACGTTGCCTGCAGAGTGTGCAACAGCGATGTGCGAACCGTGGACCTGGTTCGCGACTGCCCATCCATGGGGTATCTCCAAGATATCCGATACGGTGCGCCGAGCCACCATGTCGTGGCGCAGATCACCGTCGCTTACTTCAGTGAAGGCGATCCCGGGGAATCCCCGAGCCAGGATCATCCCTGCACGAAACCTGGAATGTCCATCTCGTCAGTGGCTGACGTCTCGACTCCAGACTGCGCGCCATCTTGTGGTCCATCAAGAATCGAGGGGCGGTCCGATCTCGAGGTCTGGGAGGAGAAACTGCCGCGACGGTCCCTGTCGAAGCCAGCAGCGATGACCGTTACACGCATCTCATCCCCGAGTGTCTCATCGATAACGGCTCCGAAGATGATGTTGGCGTCTGCGTCCGAATAATCCGAAATCAAGGTCGCAGCGGTGTTCACCTCGTGCAAGGTCATATCTCTCGGTCCTGCGATCGAGAGCAACACGCCGCGCGCACCCTCCATGGACGTCTCGAGGAGTGGACTGGCAATAGCCTTCTCCGCAGATTGCTGAGCCCTGCTGTCACCGGTCGAGCGACCGATTCCCATAACGGCCGACCCCGCATCGGACATAACCGCCCTTACGTCGGCGAAGTCGACGTTGATCAGTCCTGGGGTCGTGATCAGCTCTGTGATACCTTGCACACCGGAGGTCAGCACATCGTCAGCCATGAGAAAGGCATCGGCAATCGGCGTTGACGGCTCCGCTATCTCAAGCAAGCGCTCGTTCGGGATGATGATGAGGGTATCGACCGCGCCCTTGAGCGCCTGGATCCCCTGCTCAGCCTGGACGCTCCTGCGTCGACCCTCGAAACCGAACGGTCTCGTGACGACACCAACAGTGAGTGCTCCAGCAGCTCGTGCCACCTCGGCGACCACCGGAGCAGCGCCTGTGCCTGTTCCGCCGCCCTCTCCCGCGGTGATGAACACCATGTCGGCGCCTGTGAGGGCATCCTCGAGTTCATCTCGGTGATCCTCAGCGGCCTCTCGGCCGATCTCAGGGTTCGCGCCAGCGCCGAGCCCTCTTGTGGACTCGCGACCGATGTCCAGCTTTAGGTCGGCGTCGGACATGAGGAGAGCTTGTGCATCCGTATTCACGGCAATGAATTCAACACCACCAACACCATGCTCGATCATTCGGTTGACGGCGTTCACTCCGCCGCCACCGACACCTATCACCTTGATCACAGCAAGGTAAGTACTTGGCGGTCTTGTGTCCTCAGTAGCCATGGCTTGTTCTCCCCAAGAAGGTATGGCTAAACCTTAGCCATGACTTCAGGGTTGATGCAGGACTTATTCCTCAGGCTCAACTTGAGGTCGAGGGTTGGCCACTCCTGGCCTGAGCGGCGCGATGAGATCGATCGTGACTCCTTCAGACAGATCACTGTCGAGAAGCGCAGCGAGGACGGTTGCCTTCTGTGCCATGTCGACCGGCCGGCCAAGACGAATCCTATGACCCTGCACATCTGCAACGAGTCCCTCCCCCTCCGTCCTGACCCTGACGCCCGAGCGGCGCCCGATCGGGAGATACTCGATGAACTCCAGGGCGCCGAGGACCATCGTGTCCGTGATCTGAGACCCGGGCGCGATCGAACCCTGATCGATCGCCACAAGTGCGTCGTCACCAGATGGGTTGCCCACGGCCATGATCACACCACCGTCGCGGCTGACGAGCACCCACTGCTCCCCCGCTAGCACGGGAGCCACCGGGATCCTCTCCGTGACCTCTATCGTGACCGATCCCGGCCACGTCACCCGTACGGTTGCACTCTCCACCCATGGATCCTCCAGAATCGCACTGGCTATGGCGGCGCCGCTGACATCGATCGTTGGTGTTCCAACATCCATTCCCAGCGAGCGCACCGCGCCACGAGGGTCTGAGACTTCTGCTCCCACCACATCCACCTGTCTTATGGAGAGGATTGGAGATCTCACAAGCCAGAGCGTTCCAATCGCCAGCACAATCACCGCTATGACGATCAGAATCCACCGCAGCCGTTTCCGCGCACGATCCTCAGAAACGGATTTCCTGCGCTCAGCCACACGCGGATCCATGACTGTCATTGTTCATCTCCGCTTCGGTCGAATGTTCCGAGGAATCGTATCTCTGGTTCCAGCGTGATCTCTGTCAATTCGAACACCTTCGATTGAATCTCGAACACGAACGCGTGGATGTCGGCCGCGGTCGCGTCGTGCGAGGCAACGAGAAAATTGGCGTGCACGTCCGAAACACGGACAGGTCCCACGGTCATCCCCTTGAGACCACATCTATCGATAATCGCACCGGCAGCCTCAGAGGCAGGGTTCTTGAACACACTCCCCGCGTTCAACGTCCCGCCTGGTTGAAACTCCTTCCGCCATCTCGTGATCTCCCTGAGCCCCTCCTCCAATTCGCCACGATCACCAGGCGAAGTTCTGAACGTGGCCTGCACCACGACCTCAGATGCTGTGAGATTCGAACAGCGATAGGACAACCCGAGAGTCTCAACCCCTCGCTTGGATAGTGACCCGGTCCGGAGATCGACAACAACCGCCTCTTGCAGAACAGCAGCGGTATCGGAGCCGTGGCCGCCAGCATTCATGGCGACCGCTCCACCAACCGATCCGGGGATCCCCACATAGAATTCGAGGCCGGCCTTGCCAGCCGAGACAGCCGATCTTGCAACTTTGGGCAACGCGGCCCCTGCCCCGGCCACAACGCGGTCGATGCCACTGGTGTCGATCGCACCGAACGCCCCACCGAGCCGAACCACCAATCCAGCGATCCCGCTATCTGAGACAACGACGTTGCTTCCCCGCCCGAGCACAACGATGTCGGCATCGGTGGGCACAAGCTCGAGAATCGAACGTAGTTCCTCGAGATCATACGGTTCGGCAAACCATCTGGCCGGTCCACCGACTTTGTAAGTGGTGAAGGGAGCCAGAGGAACATCACTGCGAATCGAGATGTGGTCGATCAAGAGCCCGACTCGATCGCGAGTGCAATGGGCTGGGCCAATGATGTGATGTCGCCAGCGCCGAGGAGGAGTACAGTGTCGCCTGGCTCAACGAGGTCGGCGACCATTGCACCAACGTCGGTGAGATTCTGGACGTAGGTCGTATCCGCACCGGCCGCCACAGCTGCCTCAGAGACGATTCTTCCTGACACCCCGATGATCGGCACCTCACCTGCGGCGTACACATCTGTGACGATCACATGGTCCGCGAGAGCAAGAGGCTCTCCGAATTGCGGACCAAGATCAGCCGTCCTCGTGTATCTGTGGGGTTGGAATACAGCGATTACGCGTCCCTCCGTCCCTGTGGCAGCCGCGCCGATCGTGGCCGCCACCTCGGTGGGATGATGCGCATAGTCGTCGACGATGGTCACTCCTGATACTCGGCCACGGATCTCGTACCGCCGACGCACGCCGGAGAACTCGCGAAGTGCTGAGCTCGCGTCCTCTATCTTGAAATCGAGCTGCGCCAGCAGGGTCAGGACACCCGCGGCGTTTGACGCCAGATGTGTGCCTGGTGTTTTGAGGCGTACCTCAATGTGCTGATCGGGACCAGCGAGCACGAATGTTTGTGATCCATCACTGTGGCGATGGTCGGCGATTCGCCAAGTGGCAGAAGACGCGAACCCATAGGTGACCAGTTCCTGTCGCTGGTCGAGCCGACGAACACCCGCGTCATCGATGCAACCAACCACAGGACCAGCGACGCGACCTGCCACCTGCGCAAACGCATCCTCGAGGGCGGCAACCGTGCCGTAATAGTCCAGATGGTCCGCTTCGATATTCGTGACGAGAAGCCCCTCGAGGTGTAGGTGTCTGAAGGTGCCGAACGCCTCGTCCGCCTCAAGGATGAAGAGCGGGTCAGAGCCAAGATGTGCACCGGTCTTGAGCCCGATCATCTCACCGCCAACAAGAAAGCTCGGGTCGAGGTCGAGCCCGTGCAGAACCGACACAGCAAGCGCGGTTGACGTCGTCTTTCCGTGTGTGCCCGCGAATCCGATAGTTCGGATACTGTTCGTGAGAGCGGCAAGAAGCTTGGGCCGCCCCCATATTGGAACGCCGCAAGCTGAGGCGGCGACGATCTCATCATCGTGATCCGGAACAGCGGACGACACGACGACAAGCTCGACATCATCCATCGCCCAAGGTCGATGTCCCACCCATGTGTCAACGCCGGCGTCGGATATCGATTCGAGCATTCTTCCCGGCTTGACGTCCGATCCTGAAACCGAATGACCCAGCTGGCTCAGCAGCTTCGCAAGGCCGGACATTCCTGCTCCACCCGCACCAATCACGTGCACCCTGTTCGGAATACTCGAGTCAGCCGACATTGGCAACGTCCACGATGTGATCCGCGATTGTCTTTGCGACTCCGCGGTGTTTCGACGCGTTCGCGGTCTCGGTCATCGCTTTTCTCTTTACATCATCGGTGAGAAGATCGATCGCCGTCGCAATGATCTCTTCGGTGTGATCCTGGGCTATCACGACCCCTCCGCCGACACTGACAAGATCGTCTGCGTTCCTGGCCTGATAGCCCTTGCCTGAGGGGAGCGGAACCAGGATCGCGGGCGTTGCCGTTGCGTGGAGCTCAGACACTGCCATCGCCCCTGCTCGAGAGACGACCACATCAGACGCTGCGTAGAGGCGAACCATCTCCTCCTCGAACGGAATCACCGTCCAGTCATCATAGGATTCTGCCGTGTGCGATATCTTGTCGAAATGCGGCGCACCAGTCACATGCAGTAGGTGGAAGTCCCGATCGGGATCGGATGCAATCGTCTCGGCGATCTCATTGAGTGCGGCAGCACCGAGGCTTCCGCCGAAGACCCCGAGCACCACGGCCTCGGGGTCGATCCCGTAGTGGACCCGAGCCCCGGGCCTGAGTTGGGTACGATCGAAGGTTTCAAAGGGCGATCGCAACGGATTTCCCACCACGGTGGCGCGTCTCAGTTTCGATGTGGCGGGTGCGAACGCAACGTATACGGTCTCCGCAATCGGTGCGAGTAATCGGTTGGCCACTCCCGGTACGGCGTTTGCCTCGTGGATTATCAAGGGGATCTTTGTCCTGCGTGAAGCAATGCCCGCGGGACCAGAGACATAGCCCCCAAAGACCACCATGGCACCAATCGACTCGGATTCGATGTGATCAGTGATGATCCGCGAAGCCGTCCGGATCTTGAGAGGAAGGGTGAGATTGTCGGTGGAGAAGGACCGTCTGATGCCACGCACGTCAAGTTGGACAAACGGATATCCGGCATCGGGAACAGTCGTGGCTTCCATCCGGTCGCCGCCAAAGAATACGATGTCCTCCTTGGAGAGACCGCCCTCGACGAGCGCATCAGCAACCGCAAGCGCGGGGAACACGTGGCCCCCGGATCCGGCTGCCGCGATCCCGACCTTCACGATCGATCCGCATTTGAGCTAACCCTGTCAGAAGCCCTCGAGATGTTCAGGAGGATTCCGATCGCCGCGAGATTCGCGATCATGGCGTTCCCACCCGATGAGATGAACGGCAGAGGTACGCCGGTGATGGGGAGCACTGCTACAACTCCCCCGATGTTCACAAGCGCTTGAACGGTCAGCCAGGAGACGATCCCTATTGCAAGCAACCGTCCGTACATGTTTGGTGCTCGGTACGCGATTGAAACCCCCACGATCGCGACGAGAGCGAAGAGCGTGATGACGATGGACGCTCCCGCAAACCCTGTCTCCTCGCCGATGATGGCGAAAATGAAGTCAGTGTGCGCGTTCGGCAGCCAGAGCCATCGTGCCCTGCTCTGGCCGAGACCGACGCCGAACATCCCACCGGTACCGAGCGCAACCATCGACTGCACTGCTTGGAGCCCCGAACCCTGCGCATTCGCGAAGGGATCGGTGAACCCAAGAAGTCTCGCCTTGCGATAGTCCGCTGACATTGCAAGGGCCGTCAGAGTCAGCGCCCCCAGCCCAGCCATTGAGACCACGAATCGAAGAGGAACAGTCGATGCGGCGAGCACGATGAATGCCGGAACGACGATCAGGAGCACATTGCCGAAGTCGGGTTGGGCGAGGAGGAGCAGGCCTACGGTTCCGAGAATCGCTGCTACAGGCACAACCACATGCCTGATATCAGCAACAAGAGTGTTCTTTCTCGTCAGCACAGCCGCCAAGAGGCTGAGAGCAGCGAACTTGGCGAACTCGGCAACCTGGATCGTGATGGGCCCAACCACGATCCAGCGCGTTGCTCCACCCCTCGCGTCCCCAATGATCAGTGTCACAAGAAGGCCCACGACAACAAGTGAGTAAATCGGGAGAGCGAATTTCTGCCACACTCGATAAGGCACGAATGCAGTGACAGTCATCGCCGCGAGGCCGAGTCCAACCCACACGATCTGCTTCGTGAACAGTTCGAACTGATCGGCGTTCGCCCTGATCGATACGACGGACGATGCGCTCAACATCGCACCGAGGCCGATTGTCAGGAGCATCGCCACCGCGACCAGAAGGAGGACCGATCGTCTGGCGCCCGCCGAACGAATCTTCGCACGGGTCCGTGCATGGCGTGGCATCGCCGCTGACGTAGTTCTTGAGGACTTGGTGGATTGGGTCGTCACGCTGCGGTTTCCTCTGTCCGTTTCACCAAGCGACGAAACTCGTCGCCACGTTCAGCGTAGGACGAGAACTCGTCAAAACTCGCGCACCCCGGACTGAGCAGTACCGTGTCTCCAACGGATGCAACGCTTCGTGCGTGTTCGACGGCGGCTTGGAGAGACTCGACAATCGTTACCTCGGCTGATGCATACCTGCCGATCACCGCGCCAGCCTCGCCGAAGGCGATGAGACTGGTCACACCGTCGAGGTTCCCGATGATCGAGAGATCAAGGCCCTTGTTCTGTCCTCCAGCGAGGAGAACGACCGGTGCATGGGCTGCAACGGCAGCGGACGTGGCATGGGGATTCGTAGCCTTGGAGTCGTCAATCCACACGATCCCGTCGCTCGTCTCGATGAGTTGCCTGCGGTGAGCGCCGGGCACGAATGCAGCGATCGTCGAGCCGATCCCGTCGGCGCGGGCACCGACCGCCGTTGCGAGAGTGCCAGCGACCACAAGGTCGAGGAGAAATGATGGATCCGCGGTCGGTGTAGGGAATTCGTGCCCGTTGATCACGATCAATCCCGACGCAACGCCGTTGCCACCGTGCGGCATATCAATTCCCGAACATGGCACAAGTGTGCACAGTGCGTCGCCGACAACCCCGACCACCGTCTCGTCATCCACGTTGTACGCAAGAATGGAATCTTCGGTCATGTCGCGAAAGATCCGCGACTTCGCTGCGACGTACTCATCGAATGTGCCGTGCCAGTCGAGATGGTCTGGAGCGATGTTCAACAAAGCAGCACCTCTCGGAACCGCGTCACCGAGAAATCGGAGTTGGTACGACGACAACTCCAGGATGAGGACGTCGACATCGGTATCCGAATCGATGCCCACAAGCCCGGACACGGGCTCACCGAGGTTGCCCGCGGCAACAGCCCTCACTCCTGATGCAGTGAGCATCTCTGTGACGAGCTCCGTCACGGTGGTCTTTCCATTTGTACCAGTGATGCCGACAAAGGGGATATGAGTGTGCTCGAGTCCAAATCCGGCTTCAGTGATGACATCGACCCCCTGCCTCAACACATCGCTTATGGGTGGCTCTGTCTGTGGAAACCAGGGGGACGTGATGACTCGGTCGACATCCACAAGATACTCGGATCTCCAGTTCGTTGGGAGAACGGTCACTCGATGCACAAGATCAGGCGGAGGTTCGTTGACTTCGGCGTCATACATGAGGACTTCGGCACCTTCATCAAGACTGATCCGCGCCGCATCCGCCAGACCCCGAAGGCTCGTGCCAAGAATGAGGGTTCTCACGGCGCCACCGATCCGGGCCCCGATACCCAGTCACCGTAGAACAACCCGACTCCCATCGCGACCATGATTCCGGACAGGATCCAGAACCTGATGATCACGGTCGTCTCAGGCCAACCGAGAAGTTCAAAGTGGTGGTGAATCGGAGCCATTCGGAACATCCTCTTTCCAAAGCCTCTGAACGACACAACCTGAAGGATCACCGAAACCGTTTCCATCACGTAAAGGCCACCGATGACGATCAACAAGAGCTGGGTATTCGTGAGCAACGCCAATGCAGCCATGGCGCCCCCGATCGCGTGTGAGCCGGTATCACCCATGATGATCTTCGCCGGTGCAGCGTTCCACCAGAGAAACCCGAGCACGGCACCGATCATTGCGGCGGCGAATACAGCGAGATCAAGCGCGCCATCAACCTCATAGAAGCCGGCGAAGTCACGCGATTGCCAGAAAGCGATGAGTACATAGGCCCCGAAGACAAGAGCACTCGACCCTGCCACAAGTCCATCAAGCCCATCGGTGAGGTTGACTGCGTTGGCTGTTGCAGTGAGCATGAACAGGACCAGTACGAAGAACAGTATTGGGACCAAGATCGATGCCGAGGGGCCTCACAAAGGACAGCTCCGTGCTGACGCCAGCTGCCTCGGCACCCCATGCGAATACGGCGGCGATGAGAAGTTGCCCACCGAATTTCCATCGCTTGGATAGTCCCTCGTTGCGCTTCCGCGCGAACTTGGCGTAGTCGTCAGCGAATCCGATCGCTGCCATCCCGACGAGCGCGAAGACGGCAAGAAGCGCCTTGTCACTCATCTCCCTGGAGGTGAACACGAACCCCTCGCTGAATGTGAAGATCTTGTAATGGGCCACCAAATAGCCGATCACGGCCCCCGAAACGATGACGATGCCGCCCATCGTGGGAACACCCTGCTTGTGCATGTGGCCCGCAACCTCGGACTGAATGAACTGTCCGATGTTGTGTCGTCTCAAGTACTTGATGGCAAACGGAGTGGCAAGGATCACGAGCACGAACGCGAATGCCGATGAAAACAGGATCCAGATCACGATGCAGCATCCTCGATCAGCCAGTGTGCAAGACGCTCAAGACTGGCCGAACGCGAAGCTTTCACGAGCACGACGTCTCCCGGTTGGACAATAGACGCAAGCGTATCCGCGGCTTCCTCGATATCGGTGACTTTGCGAGCTCCGGCGCCGAAGCCGACGGCGTACCCGTGATCCGATCCGACGACCACCAACTCGGCGAATCCCGACTTGCTGACGAGTTCGCCAAGTCGCAGATGTTCCTGCTCGCAAACGGGACCGAGCTCGGCCATCACGCCGAGTACAGCGACATGCCTCCCTGGCATCGCAGCAACGGTTTCGAGCGCGCTTTCAACCGATTGAGGATTCGCGTTATAGGCATCGTTCACTACCGTGTAGGAACCCTCATGTATCTCCATCCGCCACGCTGAGGCCGTTGCCGCGCCCAAGCGATCGATGAACGCCTCCACGTCAATTCCGAGCGTACGCGCAACTGCGATCGCTGCTGCCGCATTCGTACCATGGTGCTTGCCGGAGAGAGGCAGAACCACCCGATGCTCCGACTGATCCGTCCGGATCAGGAAACTCGGCCTCCCCAGGTCGTCGAGTGAAATGTCTGAAACTTGGACGTCTGCGCCGGCGTCGCCAAACGTCATGGTGCGATGCGGGCCTCCACGCGCGAGCGACTCCTCCCCGTAGGGAAGAATCGCGACACCGTCATCAGAGAGTGCCTCGACGAGTTCATACTTTGCATCGGCCAGACCGCTGAGGGAACCGAATGTTTCCAAATGAACCACTCCGAGATTGGTGATCACAGCGATGTCGGGCCGGATCATGGGTGCGAGCCACTCGATGTGGCCGCGACCCCGCGAGCCGACTTCCACGACCAGCACCGAGGCATCTGACGGAGTGGAGAGGACAGTGAGGGGAACTCCGATTTCGTTGTTGAATGACCGCGGCGAGACCCACGAACCATCCAGGCCTGCAGACAGCAGGTCCTTTGTTGATGTCTTACCTGTCGATCCGGTGATCGCCACAACCGGTATCGAAAGTTCATCCCGACGCTTGATGGCAAGATGAGCAAGGGCATCCCCGGTGGACTCAACTTCGATGCGGGGGGTCACTGTGATACCTGCACCCCTCTCCACCATGACTGCGACAGCTCCTGTCTCGAGCGCCTGGACAGCAAACGAATGGCCATTGAATGTCTCGCCTGCGAGTGCCACGAACAATGCGCCATCGAGGGTTTGACGGCTGTCCGTTGCCACGGTCTCGATCAGGATCGATGACTCGCCCACAAGTTCGCCAGATACCGCATCCGCGACATCGCTGAGTGACCAGCCAAGGGACACGGGGATCATTTCGTGTTCCAATCCATGAGACGAAGCGCTTCGCGAACCTCTTCTGTGTCGTCGAAGGGAGCCGTCACACCACCGGCTTCCTGGCCTTGTTCATGACCTTTTCCAAGAACAACCACGATGTCTCCGGCCCCGGCGATAGCTATACCCCGCCGAATCGCGTCTCGCCTGTCGATGATGATCTCCACGTCAGCGTTCGGTTGGGCAGCGGCACCCCGGAAGATCTCATCGGCTATTGCTTGGGGATCCTCATTCCTCGGATTGTCAGTGGAGATGAGGGTTACGTCCGACATCCTTGCGGCAATGGCACCCATGATCGACCGCTTTGCTGAGTCGCGATCGCCTCCCGCGCCGATCAGTGTGATCACCCGACCCTGTGCGAGCCCTCTCAACGACCCAAGAACCACTGCTATCGCGTCAGGTGTGTGTGCGTAGTCAACGACGACCGTGAACGGCCCGTCGTGTTGCACGACCTCCATCCTCCCCCGGATCGGTTCGACATTGGATAGTCCCGTCGCGATCTCTGATGTTCCCACGCCGAGCTCAAGCGCCATGCCAAACGCCACAAGAGCATTGGATACATTGAAGTCACCCACAAGCGGCAGTCGCACATCTACGGAACCCTCGGAGGTCACGACTCTGAAGCTGGTCCCCTCCGCCGTTGCACCGAGGTGAACGACCGCCACGTCGGCATCGCCAGCTATCGAAACCGTCGTTGATTCGAGACCGGTCGCCCGGTGAAGACGCTCACCCCAGGGGTCGCCGATGTTGATCACACCACGGTCGGAGATCTCGAAATCGAACAAGCGGCTCTTGACGGCGAAGTAGGCCTCCATGTCCCTGTGGAAGTCCAGGTGGTCCTGTGAAAGGTTCGTGAATCCAACAACCGAGAAATGAATTGCGTCCGAGCGGTGAAGCTCGATGGCATGCGACGACACCTCCATGAGAACGACTCGAACACCAGCGTCGCGCATTGTTCCAAGGATCCGCTGAAGGTCAGTCGCTTCCGGGGTCGTTCTGGCGGTTGGAATCGGTGTTGTACCAATCCGGGCACCAAGGGTGCCAACAACTCCAACCGATACGCCAGCCGTTGTGAGGATGGACTCCAACATGTGGGTGACTGTTGTCTTGCCGTTGGTACCCGTGACACCGGCGATGGTGAGGTGTTCGTCAGCCATCCCGAACACTGCCCTTGCCGCCCACGGCATTGCTTTGCGAGCGTCCGGCACAACGATCTGGGATACGCCAACCGGCTGCACACGCTCAACGAGGATCGCCGACGCGCCGGACTCGACGGCACCTGCGACAAAATCATGCCCGTCGTGCTTCTCGCCCGGAACGGCGACGAACAGCGTCCCTCTTGAGACCTGGCGCGAGTCGTGGGCGATGTCCGATATCAGCACGTCAGGTCCGACGATCTCTGTGACGTCCGGAACGTGGCGTGCTATCTGGCTGAGCGGGACACCCATGCCAGCCATGTCAATCGCGATCTGGAGCGACGCCAAGTTGATGTAGCGCGTTCTGCGCCACCTCGGCGAAGACGGGAGCAGCCGAAGCGCCACCGAGCGACAAGTCCGTGCCATCCTCAAGACTCCCGTGAGGCGCGTCGAGGACGATGGCAACGACAATCCTCGGATCGTTCAGGGGAGCGATGCCAATGAAGGATGCAGTCGTGTCGTCTGAGTACACACCAGCCTCGACATCGAACTTCTGGCTGGTGCCGGTCTTTCCACCGGCGGTGTAGTCCGTCATGAGCGCACGTCTCCCCGTTCCGTTGTCCGTCTCGACGACACGCCCGAGCAATCTACGCATCTCCGCGGCGGTCTCTTCCGAAAGGACACGCCGAGATCTCGGTTTGGTCTCGATGTGGGAGCCGTTCGGCTTGATGATCTCCCTGACGAGATAGGGCTCAGTCCATACTCCATCATTGGCGATGGTTGCGTACACAGCAGCCATCTGCAGCGCTGTTGTTCCCACGGCGTATCCGATCGCGATCGATGACCCAGAGGTTGTGTTCCAACTCACTGCTGGGTCGAGGCTTCCGTGTCGTTCTCCTGAGATGTCAAGACCCGATGGGCTCCCAAGACCGAAGGCTGTGAGGTACTCGTAGTGGAGCTGGTTTCCCAGACGGTTCTGGATCTCGATTGTGCCAACATTTGAGGATCGAGAGAACACATCCTGAACCGGCATCCAGGAAGGGTTGGATCCGTGGTCCTCATACTCGAACTCTCCAACGGTCACGGCGTTGGGCGTATCGATCGGAGTCTTTGATGTGACGATCCCCTGGTCGAGCGCAGCGGCAACAGTTACCGTCTTGAGCGTCGAACCCGGCTCGTACACGTCTGCAACGGCACGATTTCGCAGCACATCGGCCGTTATCTCGCTCCGGTCGTTGAGGTCCAAACCAGGCCAACTGGCCATCGCCACGACTTCGCCGGTACGTGGAAGCATCACGACGATGGACCCGCTCTCAGCGTTGGTCGTCTGTATGGCTCTGCGAAGTGCCTGTTCTGCAACGAACTGGATCTCTCTGTCAATGGTGCTGACAATGTCACTTCCCGCAACGGCGGGCTCCACGAGAATCTCACCTTGGGGAATGGCTGTTCCTCGCGGGTCGACCTCGACGATGATCTTCCCCGGTTTGCCTTCGAGCTCGGAGTCGAACGTCTTCTCAAGCCCCTCGAGCCCTGAGTTATCGTCGAAGCGGACAAGACCGATCACCTGTGCTGCAACCGACCCGGCCGGATAGACCCGGAGAGGCCGGTCACGGTAGAACACCTTGGTGAGCGCCGCTTTGCGACCCGCCCTCTCGGTCTCCGCGGTATTCGCCGCGTCGACAGCACTCTCGATCTCTGTCCTTCTCGTTGAGTCGACTCGCATCGCGATCTCTGCGTAGCGCCGCCCTGTGGCCTGACCTTCTGTGAGTTCTTGGGACAAATCCTCGTATGACTTTTCTGAGAACGGGGCGAGCACCGCAGCGGCAGCATCGGGATCATCGAGCAACATCGGATCAACAACGACGTCATAGCCATCGATCGTCATGGCCATTTCAACGCCATCCCTGTCGAATATCGTCCCGCGCGGCGGGTCGATGGATCTCTCCCTGATCCTTTGATCGAAACCGTACTCAGCATGGGCCAACGCCTGGGTTCCCTGAAGGTCAAAGAGCCTGTATCCAATGCCGCCCCACGCAAGTACGAATACCAGCCCAACAACCAGAAGCCGAAGGTCTCCTCTCTTCCAGATCTGGCCTTTCATCTCGAAGCCATCGTCAGCGAGGCCTTCATGAATCGGACCCGACCAGGGCACGTATCGGTTCCGACTCCTCAACATCCAGTGGTGCCCTTGTTGGTCCGTCCACAGAGATCGTGACGCGAGCGTCGGGATACACGAGACCAATCCGCTGAGCCTCCGTCGTGATGCGTTGCGGATCCTTCAGACCGGCAAGGTCGTATCGAAGATCCAGCTGCATCGATCTCTGGACCTCGATTCCATCCTCGATCTCGGCAAGCTCGAAAGCGGTCTCGTCGAGAGAGATCCGAAGGAAGATCATCGCAAAGAAGACAGCAACCACAGCAACGGCGAAAAGGAACAGAGGGAGCATGCGCGGACCTCGCTCCCTGACCCGACCATCGGCCCTTGTGAACCGTCGCTGCCGGTATGAAACTGCTTGGGCTGTCATCAGATTCGCTCTCCAACTCGCATGACTGCGCTTCGCGATCGTGGGTTTCTTTCGACCTCCGCTGATGTCGGCCGAATCGCCTTCGGAGTCAGAATCCTGATCTCGGGCTCCGCTCCACAGACACAAACGGGGATTTCGGGAGGGCAGGTGCACGTGGTCGCGTGCTTCACGAGGGAGCGTTTGACGATGCGGTCCTCGAGCGAGTGATACGCCATCACCACGAGCCGTCCTCCTGGAGCGAGCCGTTGGACGGATTCATCCATGAGTCGCTCAACGGCCGCGAGCTCGTCGTTGACGGCGATCCTGAGAGCTTGAAAGACCTTTCTCGCCGGGTGCCCGCGACGCCGTCTGGCTGCTGGAACAGACTCGGCAATGCAGGTTGCGAGATCGATCGTGTCGAAGAACGGCCGCTGGTTGATAATGGCTCGGGCGATTCTGCGGGCGGACTGTTCCTCGCCGTATCTGGTGAAGATCGATACCAATTCGTCCTCACCGGAGTCGTTGATGATCTCCGCAGCGGTTCGGTCAACGTCAGGGCCCATCCGCATGTCGAGCGGACCGTGTCTGTGATAGGAGAATCCGCGCTCGTCAGTATCGAGCTGGTGCGAAGAAACACCGAGATCACAGAGAATCCCCGAAACCCTCCCGGGGAGTCCTGCGTCGTCGAGAACTCTGGAAATGTCCGCATAGTTGGCCCGGACGACGACGAGACGCGGATCGTCTGGTGCCTGGAGAAGAGCATCCGCGTCACGGTCGATACCGACAATGCGAACAGATGGATATCGGTCAAGGAGCGCACGACTATGACCTCCCCCGCCGAATGTGCAGTCGACAATCCAGGAGTTCGATGCTGGCTCGAGCCAGGACAGAACCTCCTCGACCATCACCGGCTGGTGATACGAGTTGTCGTGTGGCGTGGGCTGATCCATGGTCAGCCCCCCGGAGCGCTGGCGCCAAAGAGGAAGCGGGCGGAGTAAGGGGTCTTCCCGATGGCATCCGGGGGACTGACCACGAGCCAGCCCACAAGTGTGTGTCGATGTGTTCCTGTGTCATATTCCGTCCTCGCTGAGCACCTCCTCGATGGCGGCGTAGTACTCGTCTGCTTCGGCAGCGACGGTCTCCCACGTCCGTGTGTCCCAGATCTCGACACGATCTGCAACACCAACAACAGTTACGTCCTTTGTCAATCCCGCGTAGATTCTCAGTGGTTCTGGAATCTGGCATCGCCCTGTCCTGTCGAGTGACTGGTTCGATGCGGATGCAAAGAATGAGCGGGAGTAGTTCCGTGCCCGACGGTCCGTACGTGGAAGCTTGAGCACACGCTCCGCTTCGGCACCCCACTGGTCCATGGGGAACACGTACAGACACCGCTCCTGACCCTTGGTCACCACACAGCCGTCCTCCAAGCCCGCGCGAAATTTGGACGGCATAACTACCCGTCCTTTCTCGTCGAGCGAGTGGCTGTATTCGCCTAGGAACATATTCCGGTGTCTCCATCATCACGGGATGTCTCCCACGGACCCCCACTATGGCCCACTCGTTGCCACTTGTCAACACATCGACTCCAGAATCGCCCACCGAGCCAAGAAGAGAATGCACTCTCTGATACCGCGTCTGATCGCCATGGAACAACAGCGCGAGCGATTTCCTGACAAATGGCCCGTCCACCGTCTACCGTCTACCCTCTACCGTCTACCCCACGAAGGATGTCAACTCATGAACGTACTGGTCTGCACCGACGGAAAATGTGACATCGATGCGTCAGCGAGATTCGCCTACGCGCTCGCAGGCTCCGAAGGGTCAACCACGGTGCTCACGGTCGTCCCGATCCCACGCCAACTTGTTGCACAGCTTCGCGAGCAATGGGGAGAGACGCCGAGCTCCACCACAGATGTCGACGCGGAGTATGTCGGCGCACCCGGAGGCATGCAGGAGATTGCGAGAAGCTTTCCCGGCGACGATGCGGTCATCGAGCAGTATCTCGGCAACAAACGGGTCGAGCTGTGCAAGCCTGTCGTCGAAGCGATTCGGGAGCTCGGAGGAACCTCCACGTCTGACGTGAGAGAGGGACATGAGATCGCCGCGGGAATCATGGAGGTTGCACAGGAGGTCGAGGCGGACGTTATCGTTATCGGATCCCACGGGGGCGGTGCGTTTCAGGGACTCCTCGGTTCAACCGGTTCGAAGCTCGTCCGCCGGGCGAAACGTCCGGTACTCGTGCTCAGGTAGTATCGGCTAGAAGCACTCGCGTGCAGATGATTGACCACTCAGCGCGCGTGAGGGATAATCCGTGCACGAGGAAGGCATCATGAGAGTCGCCGGATATGTGAGACAGACGCCAGGGAGGGCTGATCCAGATACCGCGTTCGCCCAGGGCGAGCGCGTGCGGCGATGGGTGCTCGACACAGCGAACGAACTCATTGCCGTCTGTCAGGACCATCATTCGTCCTCCGCGGCTATGGACAGGCCGGGATTCAAAGCGCTCCTCGACATTGTGCGTTCCAATGGCGCAGACGCGGTTGTCGTCGCAAATCTCGCAGCGCTCTCCCCGGACAAGATGACCCAGGAGATCATGATCCAGGACATACGTACTGCCGGGGCAACAGTGATCGCAACGGACGACGCCGATATCGAAGCGCTCAGAACCGGCGAGTACGACCACGCACGTATGGTGGTTCGCGACGTGCTCGCTCGAATCGCGGAGTATCGTTCTGCATTCGGACTGTCGGGCGACGCCGAACCCATGGTTGAGGGGTCGCCGATCTCACCTCTTGATACGGACACCAGCGGCACGACGAATGTCGTTGTTGAACTGATCGTGCCGCGCGCACAGAACGACAGCTGACAGCTGGGGCACTAGATACGTAGCTTGTCAGAGCGCCAGGGCTGCCCAGGTAGCTCTTCCAAGAGCGAACGCTCTCCCCGCACCGACAACGGAAGAACCAGCAGAGAGTTCTCCGTCCATGTCGAGAACGATCATCACGATGTCAACGCCTTCAACGCGCCGGTCCTCGATCTCAACCACGAGTGGGTCGGGCGACGCCGGGTCGACAAGGCTGGCAGCTGCTTTCACAACAGCAGCTTCAACACCACCCTCGGATGACGAAGCCACATGTGACATCTCGGTACCGTTGGAAGCGGTAACGGTCACAATGATCCCTGATCTGCCCTCGACCACAGCAACGGAGTCAATTCGCGGTATGGAGTCGCGAGCGGAGTTCGGCAAAGGCTGATCCTCATCGACCTGCAACGCATCTGAGTCCTCGGCAACCTCCTCCAGAGCGGCGGAGGGTCGTTGCTCCACGAACGGCGGAACGATATCGCTCTCCCCTGCGGGGGCCGTCTCCGCCGATTCGGGCTGCACACTGATGTCGTGGGAGGCATCATCGTCAACTGCCACGATCGTCGAAGTCTCGTCGGTGAGGTCGATGACAGCTCCCCCTTCGTGATCCTCGCTCGGAGACGACTCCACATCGTTCGATGCCATCACCGCAACGGAGCTCTGCTCGGGTTCTGTCGCGACCGCCGATTCTGCGACGGCCCCAGATGTCTGTTCCCCGGGAAGCTGGGTATCTGTGCCGAGCCCGTGAGCGCTCAGGACTCGACGAATCGCTTCGCCAACGGTCTCCTGGTCAGCCCCCTCGGCGATTCTGATTCGTAGGCCCGCAGGTGCATCCTGGGAGCCATCCACTTCGGCGCCTTCGACACCGGGAATGCGCAGGAGATCATCCTGCAATGAACTGGCGACCACCGCGTCTCCTTGCCCTTTGAAAACTCACGTTGCGCGTCTCCAACGAAGATACGAGACAACGTCAGCGGCTGCAAGGGTCATATCGGATTGTCCATAGGCAGTAGTCACTCTCCATTTCATAACGGTGTCGTCAGGAATCGGAAGGAATGGGAACTTCGTCCACCACCTCATCGGCGCAAGATCGAAGATTGTTCCAACAGCAGCTGGCCACAGATACGGTCGAATCAGAACTGCGACGAACGCGCTCCACGTGAACATGCAAAGAGCGTAGACGGTATACGGTAGACGGTAGACGGCGGACTGATCTTCTACGATCCACCGTGAGAGAGCGCAGCGAGCGTACCGTCTACGCTCTACTCAAGTGAGCGAAGCGAGCGGTCCGTTTACTCCCCCATGCCGCTTTTGTTTCCCAATGTTCGATTCTCCGGTAATGTCATCACGTTGCAAGCCCATCGAAGGAGACAGCGTGCCGGTCACACCGGATCAACTCGCCTGGTTCGTTGATCGTTATCAGGCTGTTGCTGGGAACATAGAACAGGTCATCCAGGGGAAACGGTCCTCGATCGAGCTCGTCGTCACGAGCCTCGTCTCGGAGGGTCATGTGCTCATAGAGGACGTTCCAGGTGTCGGCAAGACGCTTCTGGCCAAATCTCTCGCAAGGTCAATTGACTGCACATTCCAGCGGATTCAGTTCACGCCCGATCTGCTGCCTTCCGATGTAACAGGAGTATCCGTCTGGGATCGCGAGCAGGGCTCGTTCACCTTCCGAGCAGGCCCCGTGTTCTCCAACGTACTTCTCGGCGACGAGATCAACAGGGCAAGCCCGAAGACCCAGGCAGCACTCCTCGAAGCAATGGAGGAGAGACAGGTCACGGTCGATGGCGAAACACGAATACTCGATGCCCCATTCATCGTAATTGCAACTCAGAATCCAATCGAGCACGAAGGAACCTACCCACTTCCCGAAGCTCAATTGGATCGATTCATGATGCGGGTCACGATGGGCTACCCGGAACGTGCCAAGGAACTGGAAATGCTCCAGACCCACGGGGAGCGTTCCAGTTTCGTCGATCTGAAACCCGTTGTCCACGCAGAGGACGTCGTGGCGATGTCGTCGATCGCTCGTGAGATCCACGTTGCTGACGTCCTGCGAAGCTACTTGATCGATCTGGCGGAGGCCACCAGGACCCACCCCGACATTCTTCTTGGGGCATCGCCGCGAGCAACGCTCTTCCTCCAGCGTGCGGCGCGAACTGTCGCGGCTGCCCACGAGCGGGACTATGTGAGTCCCGACGACGTGAAGTCGATTCTGACATCGGTCCTGAACCACCGACTCATCATCCGGCCCGAAGCGCAGATGAGCGGGGTCACAGTCGACGATGTGCTCACACAGATCATTGGCTCGGTTCAGGTGCCCGGGACCAGAGACGCGCACTGATGCCGTCCTTCAGGGGATGGGCAGCGACAGGTGCGGCTGCTGCGCTCTTCGTACTGTGGCTCGGATTCGGCGAGGACCTCCTACTTGCGCTCTCCATCTTCCTCCTCACAGCAGTAGTTGGTGGAACAGCGTACGTACGGCTCTCCGGGCCGAGACTTGTTCTCAAGCGATCGATCAACCCGTATCAACTCCATGATGGAGAGCGAGCACTTGTCGACCTCGCTCTCAAGTCGAAAGGGAAGGTGTTCCGTGTTCGGGTGGAGGATCGCGTCCATGGTCTCGGCTCCGCGACGTTCGTCGCGGACAGGGTTGCCGCCGGAGACGCCATGGCAGGACGATACGAGGTGCTGTGCAGGCCCCGGGGTGTGTACAAGGTCGGACCCGCTCTCGTCTCGGTGACCGACCCGCTCGGATTCGCTGAAACAACAACAACGTCAGGCTCCATTGACAGGCTCGTCGTCTACCCCAAAGTGGAGAACCTTCAGGGCGTACCGACCGGGCGGGGGCAGGACCAGACGATCAGCACATCGCGAGCAAGTCTCTGGCATACAGGGGGCGAGGACTTCTACACCTTGCGCGAGTATCAGCAGGGTGATGACCTCAGAAGGGTCCACTGGCCCTCGTCGGCCAGAAGAGACGAGCTCATGATCAAGCAGCTCGAAATGCCGTGGCAGTCGAGGGCGTTCGTTGTTCTCGATCCCCGAGTCGAACCGCATCGGAGTGCACAGAGTTTTGAGCAGGCTGTCAGGGGGGCGGCATCTGTGCTGCGGCATCTGTACCGCAACGGCTACACACCCACCATGTGGTCAGGCACCGGCAGCGGCACGATCGTTGCGAACGCCGAAACATATCGACTCGCGATGGAGGAGCTCGCCACAATCGCGCCACGGGCGTCGGCCGATTTGCGTCACCTGGTGAGCAGGTTGCGCCGCAGCGGAATGGCTGGCGGCGTCCTCGTGATGGTCACCGGCAAGGCGGACAAAGCTGATCTCGCTGCCCTCCAACTTCTAAGTCAGGATTTCTACAAAACGGTGGTGCTATCCGTGGAACAAGGGGAGAATGAGGAGATGGCTGGATTCGCCAGGGCCGGAGCTCTGGTGGTCCGTACCACACCGGACGGTGTCTGGTCAGAATCGTGGCGAAACGCAATGGAGCACGGATGGTCTACCGCTTCAGCTGGATAGCAGGTATCACGGCGATCGGACTTGCCTTCTGGCAGCTCTCCTCGGTCCTGCGCGATTCTGTCGTCGGCACCCCGTGGCAGGTTGCGATCCTCGCCTCAACACTCCTCGGAGCTGGCATCACTTGGACTGCCATTGCATACCGAGCTCCCGCGTGGCTGGTCGCAATCGCAAACGTGGGGGCATTTGTACTGTTTGCTGGCCTGATCGCTGCACCCGAAACACTCTACGCAGTCCTCCCCACTCCAGACACATGGCCAGTCGTCTCGGCTGAACTCGTCAAGGCGTTCAACACCATCCAAAACGGCCTCGAGCCAGTGACGCCGGCACCCGGTCTCGTCCTCCTCATCTCCCTGTTGTTCTGGACTCTTGGGTTTCTCCTGACGGCTGGATTGCTCAACGACCGGCCCTTCGTCGCGCTTCTCACACCGCTGATAGTCGCTGTGCAGTTTGCGATCATCGATCGAAAGCCGAAGAGCGTGGCACAACTTGGAATGTTCATCCTCGTCGTCGCGTTCGTTCTGATCGCCATCAGAGCAGACGAGCGCGACCGCGGGACAGGGAGGTTGCAGCGCGTGAACGCCTCGTCGCCGCCATCGCGTCGGCCAACTCCTGCGATCGGCATACTCGTATCGGTAACGGTCATCTCAGGCCTTGTTGCTGTCGGGCTAATCGGCTCGGCCGTACCATCAGACGGATTCGTCACATGGCGGTCGGCCTCGGGCTATTCCGACGATTACTCGGGAAGCACCTCCTACAACCCCTTTGTTGACATCAAGGCCGGACTCATCGAACAGACGGACAATCCATTGTTCACCGCTCGGGTCAGCGGAACCGATGCGGCAAACGTTCGATACCGAACCGTGACGCTTGACGTGTACAGAGACGGGAGGTGGGGCACGAGCCCAATCCACGCGTTCCCGCTTGATGAGGAACCGTGGATCGGCGATGCTTACCGCTACCGGGGGGACACGACGAAGGTCGACGTCGAAATCACGATCCAGAACCTTCGCCAGCCGTGGCTGCCTGCGCCAGCCACGCCCTCTGATGCCGTGGCGGCAACACGCGGCGACACTCTCGCAATGCAGGTACGCAGGCTCGACGGATCGCTCTCCTTTCGTGATTCGTCCTATGAAGGGATGCAGTACACCGTCAGGGCGGACATCCCCACATACACCGCGAGAGTTCTCGGCCAAATCGCACGGACCGAGTCTGGCGAATTGAGTCCTTTGTTCAAGGCCGCTGACGAGGCCGGCGAGACGGTTCCCGGACTGTTCGAACCAGCCGAGGTCCTCGAGATTGCCGATGAAGAGTTCTGGGTCGAGGTTCCCGACGATCTCGGGTCAGGAGTCCGCAGCTTGGCCTTGAGCCGAACAGTGAATATGGAGACGAACTTCGAGAAGGCGCTCGCTCTCGAACACTACTTCAGGCTCTCGGGTGACTTCGTCTACGACACCGCCGTGCCTCCCGAGTACATAACCGGTGACGTCTCGGACTGGCTCAGCGACGGCGAAAATCCATACGCACGCCACGGATACTGCGAACAGTTCGCAACAGCAATGGCCCTTATGGGTCGAACCATCGGCATACCTTCGAGAGTCGTCCTTGGTTTCACACCCGGCGAACCGATCGGTGGCGATCTCGTTCAGGTGAGGGACAGGAACGCCCATGCCTGGGTCGAGATGTGGATACCCGCATACGGATGGATGTCGTTCGATCCAACACCACGGGCAGGATACGCTGCGTCGACGGTGAACGAGGATCTCACTGAGATCCTCAATTTCAGCCCGGCAGACTACGTGGATCAGATCCCAGAACCAGACCTCGAAACAGCCTCGGGTGGTGGCGGACCCACCGGTGGACCGCTCCTGCCTCGAGATGAGACCACCCCTGGCTTCGCACCCTTCGGCGGGATCGCAGATGCCACTTCATCCTGGATCGATCTCCCTCGATGGGTGCCGTGGTTCTTCGGTGTCGTCATCGTGGTTGGTCTGATCGCTCTTGTGGTTCCAGCGTCGAAGTGGTGGCGTCGGCGTCGACATCTGGCAAGGCTCAGACAGGGTGATATCGCGGCAGCGTGGGAGGACATCACTGACCGGCTTGCTGACCTCGGAGATCCGGTGAGACCGTCAGCAACGGCCATGGAGACTGCCACGGCTTACGACGATGCCTTTGTACCTCTCGCTGTCACCTTCTACGAGTCACTCTATGGCGAACGCGAGGCGACAACCTCAGTGATCGATCGGGCCGAAGAAGCACACGCCGAGGCGGTCGACTACGTTGCTGGCCGCTACTCGACCAAGGAGCGAACAATCGCGGTGTTCAGGCCAACACGCATGCTCAAGATATGGTCATCGTTCACCGCCAGCAGACGAAACGGCAACCGCTAGGTGTGTGAACTTCTGACTCGGGGCGCTAACGCCCTGTCGCGTCAACCTGAGGCTTGATCCGACTCTGAGACAACGTCGTCGTTGACGAGCTTGAGCATGTCCCTGAAACTCGATCGGTCCAATTCGAACTTCGTAACGTCGTCCTCGACGTCCTGGGCTATCTCATCGATCCTGACGAAGAAGGCAAGCTGACCCTGGCGCAGGGCATCGAGTAACTCAGCTTCATCGTGTGCGACGGCGAAAATCGACTGGCCGTCCGTTACAAGTTTCACGTCCGCAAGTTGGCCGTCCATATCACCGGTGCGGCGAAGATAATCCCATGCGCGGCGAACCCGTTGAATGGATAGGCCATTGTCAAGAAGGCTCTTAACGACGCGTAGACCGACGAGGTCGCGAAAACTGTAGATGCGGCGACGTCCAGGTCGACCGTCTGTGGTCTGAATTGAGGGCTCGATCAGCCCGACCTTGTCCCAGTACCGAAGTTGATGTGGTGTACAAGACGTCAGTCGACACGCCTGTGCGGCTGTGAAACCCTCCAAAACCCGTTCTCCCTTGCGTTCTTCATGCGGGCGTAAAGAGGTAGCCCGCTCCAGTCATTTCCGCCTCGGTGCCCAACCACATCATCCGACGCGGGACGTCATCCTAACCATCCCTGCGCCACCTATGTTGGAGACGCACCAGCCAGTCGTCGATGGCTCCCGACGTCGGATAGTTGATCCGCGATGCACTGGCCGTGAGTGCCATCCAGCCAGCGGACACGACCATGATCAAGAATCCTGCTCCCGCGATTGCCCACGACCGCGGGAACGAGATGAACATGACAATCGCGCCCAGAATGAACACTCCGGCCGCAAATCGCATTTTCCAGCGTCCCGTTCCCCCGCGAACAGCTTTTGCAACCATGTCGGCAAGCTTGGGATCTTCCTCATAGAGCTGTCGCTCTATTTCGTCGAGGATCTTCTGCTCGTTTTCGTCGAGTGGCATGTCGTTCCCGTGGTCGACCGGCGGGTTCTCACCGCCAGTATAGCCGGGCACGCAATTGGGTCGACAGTGAGTTTGGGAAATCTGGAGTGGGCCTGTGGGCCAAGGATCAGAGTGCACGGCGTTACAGTTCACCACGTGCCGCACACCGATCGAATCTATCTCGTGCGCCATGGTGAGGTCGCGAATCCCAACCATGTCGTCTACGGAGATCTACCCGGGTTCCACCTTTCGCCGACAGGCGTGCAGCAGGTTCACCTCACCGCGGTTCATCTGGCGGGGATCGAGCTGGATCTGGTTCTTTCATCACCCCTCACGAGAGCGGTGGAAACTGCCACGGCGGTAGCACGCCGTCACGGGCTAGAACCCGTGATCGATGCCCGATTGACGGAATCGGGCCAGTTCCCCCATTGGACAGGGCACCGATGGAGTTCGATCCCCTGGACCTTCCCCAACGAACTGGAGACATACTTGGACAACGCAGACAACGCGGGAGGCAGCGAACGACTCGAAGATGTTGCCGCGCGTTATTTGTCCGCATTTCACGACGCCATTTCGGAGCACCGCAACATTGCGGTTGTCGGTCACCAGGACCCTGTGCAAGCAGCAAGACTCTCCCTCACTGGTCGTCCTCTGAGCGAACTGAGACTTGACCCGCCGAGCCACGGCGAGGTGCTGAGTCTCGTTGCATCGACAAATGGGCCTTGGACCGAAGAGCCACGATGGTGCCCCGAACCTGCTGCCGGGTGAAGCACTACACTCCCGAAATCCCCACAGACGTCAACGAGGTGCCACCTTGGCCAGGCGATCCAACCTTCAGAGCGACCGTATTGTCCCAGGCACATCTCACCAACTCGGCTGAGCAACGATGAACAGATTCCCGATAGCCATTGGCACGTCAGCGTTCATCGCGGTAACGATGTGCTGTCTGTTGTTCGTAGTCGACAGCGGATCGATCGCACGATCATCCGCCGCGATGATCGTCCTTGGCCTCATGGAACTCGCCCTCGCAGGGCTGGCAGGTTTGATTCTCGCCAGGGCACCGTGGGCGCGCTGGCTACTTTCCGCGACGGTGATCGTCTCTGCTGTGCTGGCCTCCAGCAGCCCCTCAGTGTTCTTCTGGCCAGCCGTTGCGCTGGGAGCACTCGCGATCATCGGTCTGAGCGGTCCTTGGCTGACATTGTGGGTGCGACAGCAGCCTGTCGCCGAGCGACTCGGAGTGGTACCGGCTGCACTCATAGCGACCGCAGGTGCCACACCGATCTTTGTCGGGTTCGCTGCCCACACAGGTGTGGTGGCCGTACATTGGGCACTCGTGGCAATCACGCTGTCCTCCGCTTGGGCCTACGGTCGAGGCTTCGGCATCGGAATCTGGGGATTTCGAGTTGTCGCGCCAGTCGTTGGCCTGCTGGCTGCATTCCGCACAACCGAACCGGGCAACATCGCCATTGCATTTGGTGCCCTCGCCGTCGCCGTCATCGCGTGGAGCCCTCAGGCGAAACGAGTGACCGCGGTCATCACTCCCCCACTGCGCGAGCCCATATCTCGGAAGGAGACAGGCGATGCGAACAGGTGACGTATTGGCGATCCTCACCAGCGCGCTGTTCGGCGGCATTACCGGCTGGCTGATCGGCGGCAACCTCGGCGCAGTTCTTGGCACCTTCGCGTTCGGTGGTCTCGCGATTATTGGCGCGAGAGCGAATGTTCGCCCAGCCATCGTCGCAACGGTCCTCGTCGGCGCGATGACAGGTGCCCTCATCGGTTCGAGCATCGTGCAGGCAATATGTCTCCCCTCAACCTGCACGGCACTCGAGATCACCGGCGGGCTCGTCTCAGCTGTCCTCGCGTTCATCGGAGTCGGCCTTGTCGCTGCACTCGTCACGCGCTCGTTCGACGAATACAACGAACGAGTCGATGCGGGTCTTCCGCCAACAGGCGTCGGATGTGAGACGGATGAGCAGGAGTAGACGGTAGACGGTAGACGGTAGACGAACTCTTCTACCGTAAGGGAGCACAGCGAACGTACCGCCTACTCACTACTCCTACTCCGGTGGTCCTCCGAAGACCAGCGACACGTTGTGGCCGCCGAAGCCGAACGAGTTCGTCATAGCGGTCCTGATCTCGGCCTCGCGCGATGTGTTCGGTACATAATCGAGATCGCACTCCTCATCAGGCGTCTCGTAGTTGATCGTGGGCGGCAGCACACCATCGCGAATGGCGAGAAGACACGCAAGCGATTCGATGGCGCCGGCAGCACCAAGGAGATGCCCGGTCATTGACTTTGTGGACGACACGGGAATCGAGTACGCGGATTCCCCAAACACGGTCTTGATCGCCGTTGTTTCAGTCTTGTCATTCGCTGGCGTCGAGGTGCCGTGAGCATTTATGTAGTCGATCTCCGACAGATCAATGCCTGCATCCTCCACCGCTGCAGACATGGCCCGTGCTGCACCAGCGCCGCCGGGTCGAGGGAGCGTGATGTGGTAGCCGTCAGCGGACATGCCGTATCCGAGGACTTCCCCGTATATGCGGGCGCCCCTGGCCTGAGCATGCTCAAGTTCCTCGAGGATGAGAACCGCTGCGCCTTCACCCATGACAAACCCGTCCCTTGTGAGGTCGAAGGGCCTTGACGCTCCCTCGGGATCGTCGTTGCGGGTGCTCATCGCTCTCGCTGCGGCGAACCCTCCAAGAGCGAACCGAGTGATCGACGCCTCTCCCCCGCCGGCAACCATTACATCGGCAGCACCGCGGGCGATGATGGCAGCCCCATCACCGATGGCGTTTGCTGAAGCTGCACACGCTGTCACCGTTGTTGCGTTCGGTCCGTACAGGTTGAAGTCGATCGATGCAACGCCACCAGCCATGTTGGAGATTATCTTTGCGATCCCAAACGGAGACAATCGGCTTGGCCCTCGATCTTGGAGAACTCCGATCTGCTCCTCCATTGTTTCGATGCCACCGATCCCTGTACCCGCCAGTACCCCGGCACGGAGCGCTTCGGGGTCATCCTCCTCATAGGCCAAACCGGCGTCTTCGAGAGCCTGCTTCGTCGCATACCAGAAGAACTGAGAACTCCTGTCCATACGTCTCGCGTCACGTGTCGACATGAACTCGGTCGGATCGAAGTCTTTCACCTCAGCAGCGATCTTCGTAGTGATGTCCGAAACATCGACGCGCTCGACCAGAGAGACACCACTCCTACCAGAAAGTAGGTTGTCCCACAGCTCGTCCACGGTTGAGCCAAGGGAAGTTCTTGTTCCTAGGCCCGTCACTACGACACGGCGACCGATCATCTGTGAACCTACCCGTTCAGCTTGAGAACAACCAGATCCACAGCTTCAGAAACGGTCCCGATGGACTCTGCTTCTTCGTCAGGAATCTGCACACCGAAATTGTCCTCGAGCGCCATCAGCAGCTCGACAACTCCGAGAGAATCCACCTCGAGATCCTCTTCGAATCGTGCATTCGGAGTGATCTTGTCCGCATCAAGGCCGAGTTCCTCGACGAGAAGTTCATTGAGCTTGGTTTCTATCTCTGCACGTTCCATGGCATACGCCTCCTGATGGTCAAAGGGCCAATCCACCGTCGATGACGATGGTCTGGCCGGTTATGTACGAAGCACCTTCGGAAGCAAGATAGCCGACCGCCGACGCGACTTCTTCCGGCAGCCCGAGCCTGCCGAGAGCAACTTGTTCAGATACTGCTGCGGTGACCGTCTCACCAAGGGCATCTGTCATGTCTGTCTGGATGAAACCTGGGGCAATTGCGTTGACGGTGATACCCCTCGAGCCAACCTCTTTTGCAACGCTCTTCGTAAAGCCGATGACGCCAGCCTTTGCGGCCGCATAGTTCCCCTGTCCAGGGTTACCCGAGATGCCTGAGACGGAACTGATGTTGATGATGCGCCCCGATTTTGCCCTCAACATCGAGCGCAGCGCCTCCTTGGTACACAGGAAAACCGAGCGCAGGTTCGTGTTGACGACACGATCCCACTGGTCAGGTGACATGCGCAACACCAGTCCGTCATCGGTGATCCCCGCATTGTTGACGAGTACCGAGACGGGACCGAGTTCATCAGATGCCGTTCTGAAGAGATTCGCGACCGCGTCGGGGTCGGATACATCCGCCTGAATCGCGACGGCGCTGCCGCCTGAGGCCTGAATCTGCGCAACGACTTCATCTGCTTTCGAGGCACTGGACGCAAAGTTCACCGCGACCGTGAACCCGTCGGCAGCAAGTTGTAGCGCTATTGCGCGACCGATACCTCGCGAGGCTCCTGTAACCAGTGCAACACCGCTCATGCCTGCAGCCCTTTCTGGTTCTCGACCAGTATCTCGAGACCCGTCCTCGTCGGCTCAGGGAGCTCGTCGTCGATCATCGCTATCGGTTCGACACGGTCTCCCCACTGGAAGGCAGCTGCTCCCCACGTGACTCCGGCTCCAAACGCGACGAAAATGAGCTTGCCGCCGGGTGGAACGCGTCCTTCCTCCACAGCCTCTGCAAGAGCAATGGGAATCGTTGCAGCAGATGTGTTCCCATATTTCTGGATGTTTATGAACACCTTCGACTCATCCGCCTTGATACGTCGTCTCACAGCATCGATGATTCGGATGTTGGCTTGGTGTGGAATCAGAAGATCGATGTCGTCAAGCTCCCATCCTGCGTCCTTCGCTGCGCTCACGGCACCGTCGCCCATTCGAACAACTGCACCCTTGAATATCTGGATTCCATCCATGACGATCGACTTCGGACCCTCCGAGTTGATGAGTTCCGTACCGAGTCCGTCGGCTGTGAGGTACTGCGCGCCGCTTCCATCTGCACCAAGAGCCATCGACTTGATACCGGAATCATCGTCGGATGCTTCAATGACAACGGCTCCCGCACCATCGCCGAACAGCACGGCTGTGGATCGCTCGTCAAGATTGAGATACGAACTGATCTGTTCAGATCCCACCAGCAGCACTCTGTGTGCGGTACCCGTTGCCACCAGGCCATGAGCCATTGATAGTCCGTAGATGAACCCTGAACACCCGGCGTTGATGTCTGCAACAGCAACGTGGCGAGCTCCGAGCTTCACCTGGACATACGCGGCAGATGACGGGATCTGGCGGTCGGGGGTACAGGTGGCGACGATGATGTAGTCGATGTCCCCAGGCTCAAGCCCCGCAGCGGCGATCGCCCTTCTTCCGGCTAGCGTCGCCATGTCGGAGTTGTTGACATGCGAGATTCGCCGCTCCTTGATGCCCGATCGTGAAGTGATCCACTCGTCGTTCGTATCGATGACCGTCGAGAGATCGTCGTTCGTTACGACAGATTGGGGAACGCATTTTCCCCACCCGGTGATCGTCACATTCTTCATGTCGTACCTTCCCTGAGGCGCATCAGTCTACGGATAGCTCCCTCGCCACCGCACGCGCCTGGTCCATTGACGAAACCACTTTGACGTCAGCGCCCTCCACCGATCTCTTGGCAAGTCCCGCTGTTACGTCGCCGGGCCCAATGTGCACAAAGGTATCGATTCCTGCTGATGCGATGTTCTCGAGTGTCTCTGCGAATCGCACTGGAGCCGTCAACTGCGAAAGCAGCGTTTCTGACGGATCCGTCGTTGGCTCGCCCGTCACATTCGCGTACACATCGAATGAGGTGGATGAGAAGGAAATGCTCTCCAGTGCCTCTGACAGCTCTTGTGCTGCAGACGCCATGAAGGGCGAGTGAAATGCTCCAGCGACCTTTAGTCGTATCGCCCGACGTACTCCCAACTCGCGGGCGTTGCTCTCGAGCCAGTCAAGATCGTCCATGTCCCCTGCGACCACGATCTGACCGGGAGCGTTCATGTTGGCGATCGTCAGGTTGCCTCCCTCGATGGCTCTGGCAGCCACAACGGCCTCAGCGAGCGCGAGATCCGCACCGAGGAGCGCGGCCATGCCTGATTCCTCGATTCGTGCAGCGGTCGCCATTGCTTCGCCGCGCCTCGCTACCAATCCCAGCCCGTCGAGATAGCCAAGGGCTGAAGCCGCCGCTAGAGCGGTGTATTCACCGAGACTGTGCCCCGCCGCTGCCGACGGATCCACAGACACGATCGAGGAGAACTCTCTCCATAGGGCATACGAGACCGCGTACAACGCTGGTTGGGCGTGCTGAGTTTCCGTGAGTATCGCCTCGGGACCATTGCTGATCAGCGAGTCGAGGTCCCATCCGAGGACGCCGGTGGCAGGAGCACCGCAGAGATCAGGAAACGCTGCCCGTGCATCCGCGCACATCCCGACTTCCTGTGCTCCCTGGCCCGGGAACAGTATTGCGTAGTTCATTGTCGACTCTCGCTCATTGGCTGATATCTGGCAGCTGAACTCTGACAGCTATGTCCTGTCAGTTAGGTATTTTCGGATGTTTCGGACGGCCTGGGTGATCCTGTGCTCGTTCTCCACGAGCGCAAACCGAACGTGTGCGTCACCAGAGGGGCCGAATCCGATTCCCGGACTCACAGCAACGGCAGCATTGTCGAGCAGATCGAGTGCGAACGCAAGGCTCCCCATGTGTTGGAATCGCTCGGGAATCTTCGCCCATACAAACATGGTTGCATGAGGACTCTCGATATCCCACCCCGCCCGTTCCAGTCCATTGATCAGAGCGTCTCGCCTGATCCTGTACTCGTTGACCACCTCATCGATGTACTCGTCGTGATCATTGAGCGCGATGATCGATGCTATCTGGATCGGTTGGAACGTTCCATAATCGAGATAGGACTTGAGCTGCTGCAGTGCACCAACCATCTCGGCGTTCCCTACGACGAAGCCGACTCTCCAGCCTGCCATGGAATGCGATTTCGAGAGGGTATAGAGCTCGACAGCCACCTCCTTGGCACCATCTGCTGCGAGGAGCGATGGGGGTTTGTAGCCGTCGAAACTGATATCGGCATACGCAAAGTCGTGAACGAGCATCACATCGTTGCGATGTGCGAAGTCGACAAGGCGGTTGAAAAAGTCGATATCAACCGTCACGGTTGTGGGGTTGTGAGGGAACGATGTCAGGATCACGCGCGGCTTCGGCCAAGAGGTTCGGAACGCGGCCGTGAGGCCTTCGAAGAAATCAGCATCAGTTGATAGGTGAACCCTTCGCACCTCAGCTCCCGCAAGCACCGGCGCATAGATGTGGATCGGATATGACGGTTCAGGTACGAGCGCGACATCGCCAGGCTGAACAAGGGCCCACATCAGATGTGAGAGGCCCTCTTTCGCCCCCATCGTATTGATCACCTCTGTGTCAGGGTCGAGGTGGACTCCATACGACCGCTGGTATCTGTCGGCCACCGCCTTTCGCAGGTTGGGGATCCCACGCGAGGCCGAATACCTGTGGTTCTTATCCTGAGTTGCGGCCTCGACGAGCTTCGCTACGACTGCGGGCGGTGAGGGAATGTCGGGGTTTCCGAATCCAAGATCGATCACATCGATGCCCGCGCGGCGCGCCTCACTCTTGCGCTGGTTCACCTCGGCGAACACATAGGGAGGAAGATTATCTATTCGGCGAAACTTCATACGCAGTCTCCTGGTGACGAGTCAGCGTGGGAGAACACTCCTGGCGCTGTCAGGAATGATCGATGCAGCCCAACCAAACGCGGAACGAACGAGATCCAAACCGTCCTCTGTTCCGTCCCAGTGTTCCCTGACAATTTCCTCATCCGTTCCTGACATGAGGTGATCGACTGCCAGGGACACCAGCACGAGATCGTCGAGCCGACCGATTCCTATCACAAAGTCAGGGATCAGATCGATCGGAGAGATCACATAGACGAGAACCGCACCGATAAAGGCCTTGCGCCGCATGGACACACGGCTGTCCCGCATGAGGCGCGTGAGCAGCTTCACGACATTCGGGAGAAGCATGACACCTTCTATGGCGACATCCTGACGCGAACGGCGCGCCACAGGCATCGCGTCATCGATTGCCGCAATCTCATTCGGGGAATCTCTGTCGATCATGCGTCCTCCACAGCCAGAAGTGCAGCTCCCACGGCACCGGCGCTCGGTCCGAGAGATGCCACCTGTACCGCCGGTGGCACGCGAAGCCTACCGCCGTGCAGAGCATCAGCGAGTACTCTCCTCGCAGGTCCAACAATCGATTCGCCGACGGACCCGAGACCACCGCCGATGACGATCAGTTCCGGATCGAATATGGCGACGAGGCCTGCCAGTCCCTGGCCGAAGGACCTACCCACCTCGATGACGAGGGCTCGTGCCGTTTCATCACCGGCGTCTGCCGCAGCGACAACCGTCTCGCCTGAGATTTCGCCCGAATCCAGAATCCGGGCGAGTGAACTGGCCGGGTTCCTCGACACGACCTGAGTGGCTAGGCGTACCAGAGCAGGACCAGAAGCGAGCGTCTCCCAACAACCCCGTTTCCCGCAGTCGCACAGCAGACCATTTCCATCCACCTGGACGTGCCCCCACTCGCCAGCAAATCCGCCACCGCGATACAGCGATCCGTCGATAACTATGGCTCCGCCGATGCCTGTTCCAAGCGTCACGAAGAGAACATCTGAGTACCCCGTTGCAGCACCGACCTTCATCTCAGCGAACGCCGCGGTGTTGGCATCGTTGTCGACAAGAACAGGAACGTCGAATCGTTCAGAGACGGCAGCGCGAACATCGAGGTTCGTTCCGGGAACGTGGGGGCCCCAGACGAGAGTTCCGTCCGAGGGTCGGACAAGTCCCGCAATCCCGACACCAATGGCCTCGACAGTGGGCCCGTGTACTGACTCGATCGATCGAATGATCGCATCCAACGTCCCTGTCGTCCGCTCGATGATGAACAGGGATTCATCGACTACCTGCGTGCCGTCGAGTCTGACGGCAATCGCCTTGGTTCCCCCGATGTCCACACCAACCGATATCATTCGATTTCGATCCTCTGAGGACCATCTTCTCCGGAATCATCATCGCTGCGCGATGGCCGCACCGTCGATGTGATGCCATTGACGAGATCTGCCACGCCGGATACAACTTCAATCGCAGCCTTTGAGAAATGCATCGCCGCCTTCTGCAGCCCTGAACGGAGTGAATCCGCGTTTCGATCCTCGGTCACGGACCCTCCAGGGTGAACACGATACGAAGCTCTCCTTCGTGGATCTTTGCACCTCGAATGGTACGGCGCCGAAGCGAGTCAGGGAGAATGAGCGACCGCCGATATGACCCAACTGTCACAAACACCTCGTCAGCATGGCGCATCAGATCAATGTCCTCGCGCTCCGCGAACGGCACCTGCATGATGAGTTCCACGTCGCCGCTTTCGTCACTCTCCTCGATGCGAAGTGCTTGTCCCTCCGAGAGTCTTTCGGTGGGGTCGGTATCACCGAAGAGCTCATCAGCGACAACACGAAGGAGGTCGACGCCCACCATCTCTTCCTCGAACAGTCTCAGTCTCCGTATGTCGGTGCCCGCGAAACCTTCATCGATGTCGGCCATGTGGGCTGCCTGGATCTCATGCCACCGATCGAAGTAGGGGTCAGACACGTCGCTCGGCAGGATGCGGTTCACGATCGCAGAGTCGACCGAGTAACCGAACAACCCAAGGTACGTATAGGTTCGTCTGGCCTCCGAGATCACCATCTTTTCTGGGTTCATCACAAGCCTGGCGGTCGTCACCTCGGGATCTGACAGGATCTCCCTTATCCCCATCAAGACGGTCGTAGAACCGCGAGACCGCGTCGAACACCGCTTCGTCGGCGAAGGGAATCGTCGATACCCTCGAAATGACCGGACGAACGACCTTTGCAACCTTCCTGCTGATCGGGAACATCTTGTCCATGTACCACGACATGACTTCCGGCAGACTGAGCAGCCGGAGAGTTTCCGCGGTCGGCGCGCAGTCGACGATTATCACGTCGTACTCGCCAGAGCGCGCATGATCTCGGACAGTGGCAAGTGAGAACAGCTCGTCCATGCCAGGGAAAACAGTGAGCTCCTCAGCTTCGATGCCCTTGAGCCCGCTCCAGTCGAACAGTTCCGTCAGGTGGTCCCTCACCTCGCCCCAGGATTCTTCGAGGCGCTGCTGGCTGTCGATCTGTTGGGCTTCAAGGTTCGGGATAACCTGGGTGGGGCTGTCTCCAAGTGGGCACATCGAACGCATCGGCCAGCGAGTGAGCGGGGTCGGTGGACATCACCAGCGTCGAGTGGCCCGAGATCCGCCGATTTGATCGCTGTGGCAGCTGACACCGTTGTCTTTCCGACTCCGCCCTTTGCCGGTGACGAGGATGATGCGCATCAGGCGCTTTCTTCGGCCCGCTTTTTCAGTCCGCGAAGTGCGGGTCCGACAATCTGCTTCTCAGCCTGACGGCGTAGGAACCCGGGAACCTTGAAAGCGGGATCGACCTTGAGGGCGTAGACAACTTCGCACCCATCATCGAGTTCATTGAACTCGTATCGTCCCTCCAGGGATTTGAGATCCGCGTTTGGAATCGCGCTCCACGCAAAACCGTTGTCAAAGCCATAGTCGTACTCGAGTGTGTAGGAAATCTCTTTCACCATTGCATCGATGACGAAGTCTGCAGTTGCCGGCCTGCCGGAGTCATCCTCGCTCGTGACTTCGACGAATTTCACGCCCTCAGCCCACTCGGTGTATGCCTCGAGGTCGAGCGCCACTTCATAGACGTGCTGCGGAGTGGCCGATATCTCCACCTTCTGTACGGTCCCCTCGAGCATCAAGTCTCCTTCTCAGTCCAACGTTGCTCAGCGTAGCGGGCCAACGATGATGCTGATTCTTGTGAGTCGTAGAGCGTAACGATACAGGGAATCGGGATTCGGGATACTCGACGCCGAATCGCGCCAGGCCCTGGTCGATTTCGTCATCGTCAAGGAGCTGAAGTGTGCTCACGAAACGACCTCGAACAGCTTCCGCCCAATCTGCCGCCTTACTCACGATTGGCTCGCTCGACGTCGTCAGTTCCACACACAAGTCGTATGACCGGCAGAATTCGGCTATCGCTTCCGGCTCAGGGAACCGCACGGTATCGATCTCGATGATCTGGGGGAACCACCGCCCCAGTGACGAGCGCTCAATGGCATCGTGGGCCATGGTCCAGATCTCAATCCGACCTCCGGGCAGGACGACACGGTTGGCCTCCTCGATAGCTGCCCTCCAATTGCCGTAGTGGATGGACAGATGAAAATACGCAAGTTCAGCAACATCATCTGCGAGGGGAAGACTCTGGGATCGGGCCTGCACAACGGCTACGCCGCTGTGCAGGCTGGCACCCGCCAGCATCACCGACGATGGGTCGATCACCACAGGAAACCGATTCGGGCCAAGCCACGATGCTGCATGACCACCTGTTCCCCCACCTATGTCGAGGAGCACTCCCGAACGATCTCCTGCGGATACGATCGACCTGGAGCGGGCGGCCTCAGACATCGGTCTCAGCCGATATGCACGCCCAAGGTGGTCAAGGTCTATGTCAACCATGGTGCACGGCACGTCCGGTCGCTCGGAAGTAACCGACGTTGATGCATCTCGTGGCACCCACCTGCCAGGTTGTGGCCTGGGGCTGATGTATGTCACCAAAGAAGTGAAACGCGGGCTGGTGTGCGAGCAGATAGTCGAGTATCTCCTTTGAAGCCTTACGCGTTCGGCCGACGACATCACTGGCAAGAGCCTGCACATCAGGAGGAACATGGGTACATAGAATGTCAACGGGTCCAAGGTTCTCAAGCTTCAGGCGCATGTCCTCAGGATCGACCTCGCCAGGCGAACCAATGCGCGGGATGCCCCCACCCACAAAGCCCACTGTGGTGTTCTCGATGATTCGAGTCTCCCCGTCGACGAATTGTGCCGTCGGGGGAAGGAACTCTCTCAGCATGTCTGGTGGATCGACGTTCCCGTAGGTCACATACGCATCGGCGCCATCGAGCGATGCGCACACCGTGCGGTACTCAGCCGCCATCAGTTCAGCTATCTCCGCGTCGACCTCGGCCTGCCTTCCCTTTGTTGCTTCGACCCAAACGGCTTGTGCCTCGGATCGCAGGCGGCGAGACCGCAGCGATGAGATCCGAGTCACCACGTCGATACCGATGACGTCAGCCACGATCCCCTCACCCGTTCGGTAGTCGATGAGATTGACCAGGTCACCAAGCACGAGCAGGGGTTCGTCTGTGGAAGCAACTCTTTCAAGGGCATCAGCTGCGCCGTGAACGTCCGATACGATGAGCAACGTCAGCTCTCCGACTCCGGGCCCAACCAGATCGAAACCCCTATCAGGCCTACCGCGCCCACGATTCCTGCAACCACCGTCAGAGGATCCGGCCATCCGGCATAGAGCGTGGATATTCCTGCCATGCCGAACCCAATCGTGCCCGCAAGAGCGAACCGGCCAGTTCGACCGAACCGGTGTTCTGGGTCAACGTTCTCCCACCCTTCCACGGTTGCCGCGACGGCTGTCGCCGAAATCCAGCCAACCATCAACAGGAACCCAATGAGCACTGGCACACCGTAGAGAGCGGTCACGTGGAGGATTCCTTCTCGCTGGTTGGGGGTGCAATGGACACGGCACCAGCGTAGACACCGTCAGGACCACATTCGGTGACCGAGAAAAGCAGTTCCTCCCTCACGGAGTCCCTGGCTTCTCTCTCCAGCTCTGATCGAAGAAGGGCCAGCGCACGAGAGCCACCGATGTGACCGACCGCCCAGGCGGCATGACCGCCAAGGAGCTCGTCCTCATGACCGAGATATCCCGACAGAACACCGAGAGACGACTCGTCACCAGTGTTCCCGAGAGCGACGAGGGCATTACGCCGCACAAATCGCATCCGACGCGACGGTACGTACCAGTGTTCGACCATCGTTTCCAATTCTTCGTCGCTCGACGCCAGAACCGACTCAGGGCTGAGCCAATCGCTTTCCATGTCCTGTGCCATTAACGCATGTCGACCAGGAGGACACGCGGTGAGGCACTCGTCGCACCCGTAGATTCTCCCCCCGATCGCGCTACGAAGTGTTCGGTCAATCGTGCCCCTTCGCTGCAGAACTGCAGCAATGCAGCGTCTGGCGTCGAGAACGCCCGGAGCGATGATCGCATCTGTTGGACACGCAGGGATACATGCGTTGCAGGTGCCACATGTCCTTCGCATGGTCGGCGTTTGTGCGAGTACTGCATCCGTAACAACGGACCCGAGGAGAATCCAGGGGCCGGCTCCAGGGGTGAGGACCATTGTTGATTTGCCGCGCCACGCAACGCCGGCTCGCACAGCAACAGCTCTGTCGATGAGGCGGTTGTCGTCGTACACGATCTCGAATCGGTCGCCATTTGATTCCAACGCTGCGGAGATCTGATCAAGTACATCTCGGACGCGCTCGTAGCGGTCGCCATCGGCGAAACGAGCCAGAGCTCGGCCGTCCCTGTCGCCGTCGCCATCCTGGAGGTAGGGAACCGCAGCGACCACGATCGATGAGGCCCATGGGAAGGAGTCCGCTGGTCGAGAAGCAACCGTTGGATTGGCGTACGTAAACGAGAGCCCGCCGTGGAGTCCGCGATCGACGCGAGCAACAAGTCGCTCCTCCTCCTCAGGAAAGGCACTCGTATCGGTCACGCCGATCGTGGCCGAGGTTCGGTCCTCGATCTCCTTGAACGCCTGCAGCACATCCATTCGGCCACGATAGGCCGACAGAGCCGACACCGTGCTCAGCTGCCAGTGGCGACGCCGCCCTGCTTCATTGGCGACAAGGCATCGGTGACAAGGCGTATCGGTGACACAAGACCAACCCTGCTCATTGACTCAATCGCAGCCTGTTCGGCCTCCACCAGTTCGAGAATCCCGTCGTCTCCGACAAGCACGGAAACG